>Ga0182021_10010048_pt1 | contig 11224 bp, 8 predicted proteins | sample 612E3MmetaG_FD_120493 | JGI IMG/M metagenome (GOLD analysis project Ga0182021, IMG submission 120493) | Permafrost microbial communities from Stordalen Mire, Sweden - 612E3M metaG (Illumina Assembly) | ecosystem: Environmental > Terrestrial > Soil > Wetlands > Permafrost | place: Sweden...
CAGGCTATTCACTGTTAACGAAGCTGAAGAGCTCGCGAGGAAAGTGATGCCAGATAGCGAACCAAGTTACGCTAAACTTGAAAGAGATATCGAGCAATTGGATCCCGACTATCATACGATTATCTTGACAAAGAACGGATCGCGCTACTCTCTCAAGCAGACCAGAAACCCAACTGAGTTCACAAAAACTGCAATCACGTTGGAACAGGCAATCGTCGCGTTAGGATATCACGTTGACTACCAGACCGAGGAGGTTGCTCTTCAGAGCCTCAGATCTGGAATAGTGGACTTGGTAATTAGAGTTCCAATATTTACCAAGCAACAGATCACGGATTTCGGCGTCCACGGATCGCTCCTTCCGCATAAGGTGACTCGGCACATAATGCCATCGCGCCCCTTGAGGGTCGACATCCCCTTAGACATGCTGACAAAACAAGGCAAAACTAAACAAGAAGCGAACCGAGAACTTCATGAACTATTATCAGCTAGACGCGTCCAAGAAAAACCGCCAGGCTCTGTCGTGGACGGAAGACGCTATGAGGAAGAAACCCTGATATTCACAGCCTGACCAGATTTATATTACCGGATTATTCTCTAGCCGCCAAGAGCCGGGTACAAGATGCCCTCAGAAATAGCAGACTCAGAGGAATTCGTCCGAATATCCGAGCGCGCAAGCGAATGCCGCGTGAAGAGACTAAAGGATGTTGTGAAGCTTAAGTTGCGTACTCGGAGCAGACTCTACACGATTCGATTGGAACCAGACAAAGCCACGGAAATACTCAAACAAGTAAAGTGCGAAGTTATCGAAGCCTGACTCAGTGAAGCTTTTTCAAAACCGAATGGAGCCTAACGCTAGAGAATTGCTCTGTAAGTCTAATCCTTGGTCACAAGCTTGCAGAGTCTAGCGACTTTGTTGAGCACGAATTTCCTGTCGGCCGTTATTAGTATGAGTGTCTTTCCTGAGCGGAAGATCATCGCGGTGATTTTCTCGTGGACTAGAATAGAGTATTGGGGTTTTCCGAAGAAATCGGCCAGGTCCTCCGCCTTCTCGAAAGCCACCAATTTCGCTATGAGTTGCGGTGTCTTCTCGAGGGGCTCGATAGGTTCAACGCCTTCTCTCATGCCACCTTCCAATATTCGGCCGTTACCGTCAACCAAGGCAGCGAAGCGAATTCGTTTATCAAACTTCATTATTCGATTGTAGAGCTGTGCCAATCCTACCAGCGGATCTCAATTGTCACGAATACACACAAAGACTTTCCGATGTTCACGACGGCAGGTTAGAATTCTGGGATTTCTTCGAGGAGCATTCCTTCAATTAAGACCGGTTGAAGTTTAGCCACTAGTGAATAGGCTTCCTCGAGCTTCGTCTGTCTTTCGGCGTAGATGTCGAGGATTGGTTCACCCTTAGTAACATTGTGGCCTCTCTTTAGGTAGAGCACTACTCCTGATCCTCTTTCGCTAGGCGCACCAGTCGCTCTTGCGATCTGGTTGATGGCTGCATTTGAAACATGTGTTGCGTAACCGTCGGTCGGAGCGGTTATTGTCTGCTTGTGTGTCCCCACGGGGATCTCCCCCGATTTGATATTCCGATCTCCGCCCTGTGCTTCGATTATCTCCTTCATCTTCTGCAAAGCGCGCCCGCTTTGGAGAATTTCCTTTGCCATTTCTTGACCGTTGTTTTTGGGTGCTTTTCCTGCCATCTCAAGCAACATGCCTGCTAGAGCAGTAGATTTCTCAACAAGACTGGTGGGGCCGGTTCCCTCAAGTGTTTGAAGGGCCTCCCTAGCCTCAAGTGCCGGTCCAACCGCATGACCCACGGGTTGTCCTCCGTAAGTGACTCCGCACCTTATCTTGATCCCCAATTTTACTCCAAGATCAATGAACCTATTTCCCAGACGACGAGCTTCCTCGGATGTTGCAATCTTCGCACCTTCCCCGGTCGGAATGTCAAGCACTAGGAAGTCAGTGCCGACAGCGAGCTTTTTCGCTAGAATACTCGCGATCATTTGAGGTTCAGGATCGAGCTGAAGAGAATATTCGACAGTGATGAAGGCGTCGTCGGCTGGGGCTAGACTCAAACCGCCGCCCCAGATTATTGCTCCGTTGATCTTCGAGGCTATCCTCTTGAGTTCTTGCGCGGAGAATTCTACAGGCGCTAATATGCTCATAGTATCCGCTGTTCCAGAAGGGCTTGTAATCGCTCTACTGCTCGTCTTGGGAATCAGCAGGCCTGAGGCGGCGATTATCGGCACTATTATGAGCGTCACCTTGTTCCCGGGAACGCCGCCTATCGAGTGTTTATCGAAAACTGGCTTTTCGAAATCAATCTGTGCGCCAGTCTCAGCTATCGCATGAGTAAGCCAAAGCAGTTCATCTTCATCCATCCCGTGGTAGTGCTCAGCCATGAGAAATGCTGCCATCTCAACTTCGCTGAGATTCCTATCCACAACGTCTCGCACGATTGAGTAGAGCTCCTCGCGCGCGAGCTTCTTTCCACGCATCTTTTCATGAACATATTCTACCGACACTGGAGGGGGACTAGGTTGAATGGAAACCGACTGCCCCTCCCCGACCTCGAGTTCTTGAGCAACGCCTCTGGGTAAGCCGATCTGATTCACTTCAACGATAGATTGGGTAGTGTCCACTAGAGCCGTTGCTGTTCTGTCATTGCCACCTGTGACACGAACCCGATCTCGCGCAACAACGCCTAGCTGTTCAGCGTCTTTGATGTTCAAAACGGCAACTCGCGACCCCGCCGCAAGATCCAGAATTTTGGCAATAAGGACATGCAGAGTGGTTACGCCCGCTAATGCACGCTAGAGCTAGGGGCGTCTTTAATCTGCGTATTGCAAAATGTGCGAGCATCGCCAACCCATTTGGTAGCCTTTATTTCTTGGCAGTCCGCATTCACGCAGCGCTCTGGGCCGGTCGTCTAGTCTGGTTAGGATACCTGCCTGACACGCATCATGCAGAGCGCAGGTGGTCGCCGGTTCAATTCCGGCCCGGCCCACCAAGTGTCTTGACATATGGCAGCAGTTTTATGGAGAAACTGCGGTCCAAATTCCCTGCGTTGTCACTGGTCCATTGGACTACCCCCTTGTCGCCACAACACTAGTAGTATCCCAGGGCGCTCAGGATTAGCGATTGGCACAAATTCAGGACGCGAGCAGTCCGATAGTCAACTCAGAAAGTAATTGAACTCCAACCTAGAGAAAGAGTGTCAAGTTACACCCTAATTGGAAACTTTCTCTTGCGTTGATAACCGGATAGGACGACCATTACTGCAATCATGGCAATTATCATTAGTATCTGCGATCCAGTGAATTCGGGAATAGGAAAGACTGTGGCTTGACTTGAAAGGCTGGGAGATGCACCTACAATCAGACCAAAACCGTTGGGAAGTAGGAAGATGGATTGCAGATCAGGGGTTCCAGACAATGGGGGAGATCGTGTTTCTGGATACCAACTGACCCCGGTCCAGTGAAGAATAGTCACGGAATTTCCGACAGCCCATGCTTCTCGCGGATTGACTTGGGACACAGACTTCAGATCTGTCGAAACGAAATCCGCGACACCCGTCCACACGATCCCGTCGTAATGAAGAATAGTTCCCCCTGCCCCCACGGCCCATCCATGGGTTGAGTCCAGGAGGTAGACGGAATTCAGGCGAGCACCTGTCGGAGTGGGCACTTTGATCCATTGTCCATTCGAACCTTGGTACCTGATTGCCGTTCCCGCATCGCCCACTGCCCAGCCGTCCGAGTCGCCCAGCATGAAGACGCTCCGCAGGGAGTTTATTGTTGGTGAAGAGATGACGCCCCATGACCCTCCTGAATCACGGAGGATAATCCCGCCGTCCCCAACTGCCCAACCAAGATTGGAATCAGTCATGAAGACTGCGTGAAGGACATAGCCGGTCGAGGGTGCTGGCACTTGGTTCCATGATCCACGCGTGTAATGCAGTATCAAAGGCGTGTTTCCCACGCCTCCCACCGCCCATCCATCTGTGGAACTTGTCATGAAAACCGAGTACAGATCCGCTGCTGGCCCGGCCACTGTTGCCCGCGTGGACGACGTGCCGTCCCAATGTGCAACCACTGGCTCTCCAGCTCCAGTGCTACAACCCCCGGTCGAGCAACCAACTATCCATCCGTCCGTACCGCTCAGCAGGAACACGGACTGTAGACTTGCTGCAGGAATCGCTTGAGGAGGCAGACCGCCGACTTGAATTATGGTGCCAGAATCTCCGACAGCCCAACCTGTGCTTCCCGACAAGTAGACCGCGTTCAGATTCTGATTTGTTGGGGAGAGATTCTGGGCTTGAGCGGTCCAGACACCATTTGAGAAATGCAGCATAGCCCCTGCTACGCCAACTGCCCACCCTTCCGTTTGAGTGGTCATGAAGACGGATCTAAGGTCGTTTTTGGTACTTGCAGGGGATACAGGGCCTGTCCACGAACCAGCAGAATAATGGTAGATGAGACCGCCATTACCTACAGCCCAACCTTCGGATGGCGTGAGCATGAAAACGGAGTTCAACGTATTGCCGACTGTGGAGAATAACGTCCATCCACCACCTGAGTAGTGATAGATTATTCCTCCGACACCAACTGCCCATCCGTCGTTCGTGCTGGTCATGTAAATGGATTCGAGCCCAGCGACCGCTGACGAGACTCTACTCCATCCTCCACCGAGGCCGGGGTTTCCAGACCAATGCCAAACTCCCCCAGAGTCAGCGTCAACAGCCCAAGCGTCGCTTGAACTCACTTGGAAGACTGAAGCAAGTCTTCCAGCACTCGGCAAGAGTCCAGAGGTTGCGACGGACCACGCGACTCCATTCCAGAAGAGTGCAGCGGCGTTACCAGCACTCCCGCCGACAGTGAAACCTGCATTAGGGCTCAGTGCGTTAGGCGGACCGAACGATACTCCGTAGAGGTTTGCAATGGTGCCAGAGGGAACCTGACTCCAAGATGAGCCATAGTAGTGCAGAATAATTCCGCCGTCTCCGACCGCCCAACCTTCTGTATTGTTCAACATGACTAGACCGTTAAGGTTGGAACTCGTAGAAGCCACAACTAGCAAGTTTGAACATTGGATCAATACTATTCCCAACAGAATTATCGCATAAGTAGCCGCGCGCAATTCTGTTCTTGAACCTACCTGACTTCATAGGCTATGGGATTGCTATCTCTTTTTCGTGTGGAAATAAGCCGTTCTCTCACGCCGAGGCATCAGCCCGCATGAAGAGGACGGTTACGCTGCAATTTGTGAGGCAATTCCATTTCCTCGAATTAGGTTCGGAATCCTTTCTCCATCCTGAAAGAGTAGATTTGACGTTGCTTGGAATTTGTTCGGTTGCCTCATTCCGGGTTTATATCGCATCCAGCTTCACCGTGTCGAAGCAATGAAGGCGAGCTCGGCCTGGATCCAGTATTCATACTGTTGCTAAGCCTACTCGGCTGTTCGCAGGATTCGTGGGAGGAATGTTAGGTGTCGGCGGAGGCATCTTCGTCGTTCCCATTCTAATACTCGCATTCAATTTGCAGACACGCCAGGCAGTAGGTACAAGTCTTGCGATGATCATGTTCGCAGCCCTATCCGGGACATCAGCTTACCATCGCCAGAAAAGGATAGACTGGAAAGTCGGGATCTCCGCCGCCTTCGTAACAGTACCCGGAGCTCTGGTCGGTTCCTTCGCAACACAATTGTTCAGCTCGAGGGACCTAGCGATAATTTTCAGTGTGTCGCTCTTCTTGGAAGCAGGCGTAATGGTTCGACGGGCATATCGCACATCAAAACAACTAGATAAAACGGCACCAGAACCGAGGGCCGGCCAAACAATGAACAAATGGGTCTGGAGAAGGAAGATTGTGGATAGTTCTGGAAAAGTCTTCGAGTACGATGTGAGAATCTATCCAGCGCTTGTTCTACTCTTCCGTGATGGTATCGCCTCAGGATTCCTTGGGATCGGAGGAGGATTAATTGTGGTCCCTATTCTCGCTGCGTATGTTGGCCTGCCAATTCACTTGGCGGTCGCAACCTCGATGGTGACGATGATCTTTACCGCGATATCAAGCGTTTCTACGCATATTTTGCTGGGGGATGTGCTGATCGATTACGCAATACCTCTCGTCATAGGCATCTTGCTGGGCGCCCAATTAGGAGCCAAAACTGCCAGACAGATCAAATCCATCAATTTGGAGAGGGTATTCGGATTCGTGGTTCTTGCCATGGGCATTCTCTTGATAATCACGCGCATTTGACACCCTGACTATGGTCGTGGCCCTGTAACGGTTCGCTGGCGCAAGGATTATCCGATGCTCGTAACACCCCCTCTCCGATGGTATTTAGGATACGTACGCAAGTTTTACTTGCGATGATTGTTGCCTAGAAACATAGTACGCAATTAGAATGGATGCTGCAGAAATGGGCCCTCTAATGCTATGGTTCGAACAGATAGGTAAGCAAGATGTGCCGGTAGTCGGCGGCAAGTCAGCCAGCCTAGGCGAGATGACCTCCAAAACAAAGGTTCCAGTTCCATACGGATTCGCCCTCACCGCCGATGCCTACAGGCTCTTCCTCAAAGAAAGCGGATTAGAAAAGAGAATAGCCGAATCACTGAACGCTTTGAAGGATCCAAACGACACCGAAACCCTCCAAAAAGTAGGCGCAGAAATTCGAAAAATGATCAATTCAGCATCTATGCCAAAGGAACTTGAGAAGACTTTAATCAAAGGATATGAAGAACTCGGCGCTCACGAGAAAGTCAAGAACCCCTTCGTTGCAATAAGAAGCTCCGCTACTGCAGAAGACTTGCCGGATGCAAGTTTCGCTGGACAGCAAGAAACATACTTGAACATACGCGGAGCGAGCAACGTGCTGGCGAGCGTGAGAGAATGCTACGCCAGCCTATTCACGGATCGGGCGATATTCTACAGGGTCCATAAAGAATTCGTCCACCTTGATGTCGCTCTGTCGGCTATAGTTCAAATGATGTGCAATTCAGAATCCAGCGGTGTCATGTTCACAATGGATCCTACCACTGGCGACGAATCAATTGTGGTGATTGAAGCAGCTTACGGGCTGGGAGAATATGTCGTTAAGGGAAGCGTAACACCGGATTGCTACTACGTAGACAGAGGGACGCTTAAGATCATACGTAAAACCATAGCGGACAAAACCATGATGTTAGTTCAAAAGTCAGATGGCGGAACTGAGGAGAAACCAGTCCCGGAGGCTCTGAGAGAGCGTCAAGTCATTCCCGACGACCTAGTGTTACAGCTTGCGAAGGATGGACTTGCAATCGAAGAGCATTACGGGCAACCAATGGACATTGAATGGGGCCTCGACAAGCAAACCGGCAAGCTGCTAATACTGCAAGCACGTCCTGAAACTGTGTGGTCGCTCAAGAAAAGCCCCGTCGAACAGAAACAAGCTCTCGTTACTGATAGGAAGATCCTCTTGAGAGGGTTGCCAGCTTCACCAGGAATCGGCGCAGGCAAAGCACACCTCATACCCACCTCGGACCGAGTGAACGAGTTCCAACGTGGAGAAATTTTAGTAACACAAATGACTGCCCCTGATTGGGTTCCAGCCATGAAGAAAGCGAAGGCCATCGTCACCGACAGCGGAGGAATGACCTGCCACGCAGCAATAGTAAGCAGAGAGCTGGGAATACCTTGCATCGTAGCAACCAAGAACGGGACAAAGATCATGACATCTGGAATGGAGGTGACGGTGGATGCGAAGAATGGAGTTGTTTATGCTGGAATCATCCCAGAGGCTATAAATTCACAGCCGCAATCAAGCACATTCACGAGCGGATCAGGATTGGCTGAAGCGCCCATAACCGGAACGAAGATCTATGTGAACCTAGGCGAACCAGAACTCGCTGAAAGAACTTCCCGATTGCCCGCCGACGGCGTCGGCCTCCTCCGCATGGAGTTCATCGTCAGCGATCACATAAGAAAACATCCAATGTGGCTTCTTGAAACAAAGCATCCGGAGGAATTTGTCGACCGACTGGCCGAAGGACTCGCCACCTTCTGTACGGCCTTCTATCCAAGGCCTGTGGTTCTCAGATTCAGTGACTTCAAGACGAACGAATACGCGAAGCTGGAGGGCGGAGAGAAATATGAAGCCTCCATAAAAGAAGCTAATCCTCTGCTAGGCTTCAGAGGCGCATGCCGTTACACCGACCCGAAATTCGAACCCGCCTTCAGACTTGAAATCGCAGCGGTCAAGAAAGTCAGAAACGAGATGGGCATGAAGAATTTGTGGTGCATGATTCCGTTCAATAGAACTGTGGACGAATTCGTAAAAGTGCGAGATCTATTGCGACAAGAGGGGCTCAAGCAGGATGAGGATTTCAAGCTATGGATAATGGCTGAGATACCTAGTAACATAATCCTAGCTGACGAGTTCTGCAAGGCCGGCGTTGACGGGTTCTCGATAGGAAGCAACGATCTGACCATGCTGATACTAGGAGCTGACAGGGATAATGAAGTGCTTGCGCCATTGTTCGACGAACGGAACCTAGCAGTTAAGAGGGCGATAAAGAGTCTGATCGAAACGGCCCATCAATACGGAAAAACCGTCAGCATCTGCGGCCAAGCTCCGAGCGTGTATCAGGATTTCGCAAAATTCCTAGTCGAGTCAGGAATTGATAGCATGTCAGTCAACCCAGACGTCGTCCTTCAGACCAAGAGACTCGTGGCCCAAGTTGAACAACGGATACTCCTGGAAAGATCAATGGGCAGGAAATAAGACTCACCTCAAGAAAAATCGAGGCAAAGTGTACACAAGGTTAACGATAAGCCGGCAGTCGCACCGCAGCGACCCCAAGCCGTAATACAATTAAGGGATCTTTAGTATTACGTCCCAAACATGAAACAAAGGTACAGCATGACGCTCGACCCCGTGCTAATGCATAAAATCGACCTCCTCGTCGACGGAACTAGATTCACAAACCGTTCTGAAACCGCAGAGTTTCTGCTGAAACTTGGAATCGAGCGGTTCCGTCCCGAACGCACTGCGCTAATACTCTGTGGAGGACTTGAGTCGCGCGTCCGCCCGAGCTCATTCTCCACACCCAAGCCGCTGCTACCGATCGGCTATCAACCCCTTCTTGAATATCAGGTCGAATACTTGAAACGCTACGAATTTGATAGAATCATCCTGGCGATTGGCTATCTTCAGGAACAAATCGTACGCTACCTTGATGAACACAAACTCGGCGTCCGATTACGTTACAGCTTCGAGAAAGAACCCCTCGACACTGGAGGAGCGATCAAGAACGCTGAAACACTAATCGAATCTGACTTCCTAGCGCTTAATGGAGACGTGATATTCGCAGGCTTGGACCTTGACAAACTCATGTACGCACATAAGAAATCGAACGCAACAGCCACAGTTGTCCTAGCAAAATCAAGTAACGCTGGGAGGTTCGGAGCGGTAGAACTTGACGCAGAGAACAAAGTGGTGAGCTTCATCGAGAAACCTCGCAAACAAGTAGCTGGGGAGTCCTGGGTAAACGCCGGCGTCTATGTGATACGCCCGTCGGTTTTTGCAAAGATTCCCAAAGGCAAGCATACTTCGCTTGAGCTTGATGTCTTTCCCAAATTGATGCGCGAAGGGACAATTTCAGGCTACAAACACGAAGGGTATTGGGCTGATGTGGGTACCCCTGAAGATTACTTGCGCGTTCAGAAGGACCTGTTAACTGGCGTCTTCAAACCACAGGAGGCAACCGCAAGAAACACTCGATAACATTTGAGTACTACGACAGCATCGGTATCCTGCTCTTCAAATCTTGCAGAATATCGGCTCCTTGGCTCGTAAAACTGTCTTGTGATAGCTGCCGCTTTGCCTCGTCGTCGCTATCCATTTTCTCAGGTGCCTTTTCTCCGACAAGTGCTTCGAACATCTTCCGCCAGCTGCCAGGTGTAGCTTTGGGGGATTCATAGTTCGCGAGTACGCATGCAGCCGCGGTCCAAGTGCGAGCAACATTTGCTACGTTGTAGCCACCACCTCCGAAGACCACTAATCGCCCATTTGCCACTTCATGCGCTAGGTCGTGGACCGTTTGGACAACTTCCCGATATGTTCTCGTTGTGATCTGAAGGTGAGCGAGAAGGTCGTTAGCATGAGAATCCGCTCCGCATTGAAGCAAGAGCATTTGAGGGCGATATCTTCTGACCGCGAGCGGAACTATCTTCATGAAAAGGTCGATGTAGGTCGAGTCATCGGCAAAAGGGGAGAGGGGCACGTTTATTTTGAGACCGGTCGCTTGGCCTTCTCCAAGCTCTCGCGTAAGTCCTGTTCCAGGGAACAAGTGGCGACCATCCTCATGGAAGTCTATGTCCAGAACCGCAGGATCTGAGTAGAATCCATACATCACACCGTCACCGTGATGCGCATCCACGTCCAAGTAGAGAATCCTCTCCAGACCATACTTCTTCTTGACGTAGGCAATTGAAATCGCAGGATCGTTGAAGACGCAGAACCCAGACGCACGATCAGGATATGCATGGTGCAGTCCTCCTGCGATATTGATGGCATGTGAGACCTTGCCCGACATGACCGAGTCAATGGCGGTTAGCGAGGCGCCTGCTCCCAAGGCGGATGCTTCATAACAGCCCTTGAAAACCGGCGTATCACCCATGTCAAGATAGCCGGTTCCAACTTCGCTCATCTGCTTGACATGTTGAATGTAATCCTCATGATGAAAAAGCAACAGTTCGTCACGACTAGCCTCTCGCGGTGAGATGACCTCGACATTCTGAGCAGAGAGCAGTCCAATGGACTTCATTAACTCGTATGTGAGCTTCAACCTGGTCGGCTTGAGCGGGTGAGTCGGACCAAAGTCATACTCCTGAAACGTTTCGCTATAGACAACACCCAATGTCTGGGTCATCGAAGAATCATCATCTTGCATGATTTCCTTGGACACGGTATGACTATTCACGAGGTAACAGTTTCAGTGCCCCTACGTATGATTTCCGCATACATCACGATTTGGGACACCTTCTCGGCTGAGGTTCTCAGGGGCGCTTGATTTTCATTGACCTAAACTTAAATAATCCATAAGGAATAACTGAGGCGGGTGTCAAAAGTGCTACACTCACCAGAGACCTTCAAGCTCGCAATAACCGAAAAGGCAGCTGAGAAAGTCAGGGAAGCAATGGAAAAACAGGGCAAAAACGACGCTGGCCTACGTCTA
>Ga0182021_10010049_pt1 | contig 11223 bp, 9 predicted proteins | sample 612E3MmetaG_FD_120493 | JGI IMG/M metagenome (GOLD analysis project Ga0182021, IMG submission 120493) | Permafrost microbial communities from Stordalen Mire, Sweden - 612E3M metaG (Illumina Assembly) | ecosystem: Environmental > Terrestrial > Soil > Wetlands > Permafrost | place: Sweden...
AGGAATTAAATTTGAACAATTATTATAATTCTCCAACAGTTGCTGAACAGGTATAAACCAGATTATAGTTATATAAGGTATACACATAGGGTTTGACACAGGTTTTTAAAGCGCATATGGAGATTAAAATATGGCATTTGGCGGATTAGACATCGGTACCAGCGGCTGCAAATGTACATTATTCAACGATAAAGGCAAACAGTTAGCGGTATCATACCAGCCTTATGAAACCACCCGCAATATGGGCCGGCATGAAATTGATGTTTTCGTAATCTGGGAAGCGGTGAAGGTTGTTTTAGCGGAAGCTGCTCTCAAAGCGGGTGAACCGGCCGAGGCAATCTGTGTATCCTCTTTCGGCGAAAGTTGTGCATTCTTGGACAAGAATGATAATTCTGTTTTTCCGACAATGTTGTATGACGACCCGCGGGGTAGTCATGAAGCAGAGCTCCTGACGCAAAAACTGGGCGGCAGGCATATATTTAATATCAGCGGGCACCGTCCCGGCTCGATGTACACGTTACCGAAGATGATGTGGGTTAAACAGAATCTTCCGAACAGCATCGAAAAACTGGATAAAGTGTTACCTGTGGCATCATTTATTACATATTGCCTCACCGGTGAACGGGTAAGCGACCCATCATTGGCTTCACGCACTATGATGCTGGATATTGAAAAGCTCTGCTGGAGGCCGGAATTAATGGCAGAGGCAGGTATAAAAGAACAGGTTATGCCCCGAATCGGTGGAATTGGAGAAATCGCGGGGACAGTAAAAAAAACGGTAGCGGACGAATTACGACTACCCTATTCGACGGAAATTGTTATCGGCGCCCACGACCAGATAGTGGCAGCCATCGGCGCAGGAGTGCTAAATACAGGCGCGGCAGTTGACGGCAGCGGCAGCGTGGAGAGTATCAATCCTGTCTTTGCCGAAGTGCTTAAGCCAATGATTCTATATAAAAACAATTATGCCAGGGTCCCCATGTTAAAAGGCCGGTATGTGACCTATTCCTCAGTCTTTTCCGGAGGAGTTCTGTTACAGTGGTTCCGCGACAACTTTACGGGAACACAAAAACAACAAGCAGAGGCGAAGGGACAAAATATTTTCGCATATCTCGATACCGTCGGTAACGAAGGACCCACAGGGATATTGACCTTGCCTCACTTCGCAGGCGCGGCCACACCATATATGGACGCAAACGCCAGGGGGGCGATTTTAGGGCTGACATTAGAACATGGCGCTGGAGACATTTATAAGGCGTTGCAGGAAGGTATATGTTACGCTTCTGCCCTGAATATGGAATTGCTTGCCCAATCCGGAATTAAAATAAATAGTCTGAGAATTGTCGGCGGCGGGGCAAAATCGCACAGGTGGAATCAAATGAAGTCAGATATTTTCGGGATACCATGTACAACCCTGAAGGGAGAGGAAGCGGGAGCGATCGGGTCAGCGATGTTGGCAGGCGTGGCAATCAACAAGTTTGACAGCTTGGAGCAAGCAGTGACGGAATTGATAAAAGAGGATGAAACCTTCCTTTCCCGTAGGGAGTATACCGAACAATATGCTCTTTATTTTGAGAGATACAAAAAAATATATAAAGCGATAAAAAAGATATAAACAAGGAGACTGAAAATGGTAAAGACAACATTCGCACTTTATTTTGGCAACAGGGGGATTTTCCCTGGGGAACTTATTGCGTCGGCTCGGAAAGAAATGATGAAAGCAGTTACCAAAGCCGGATGCGATTATATAATTCTGGACGAAAATGCCACCAGATTCGGGGGAGTAGAGACTCCTGCCGAAGGAAAAATATACGCCAAATTTTTAAAAGAGAACGAAGGCAAATATGACGGCGTGATATTGTCTCTGCCGAATTTCGGCGACGAAAACGGCGCGGCACAAGCCTTACAAGATGCCGGTGTGCCTATTCTTATTCAAGCTTATCCCGATGAAATAGGATTGATGGATGTTACGCACCGCAGGGATTCCTACTGCGGTAAGTTCTCAATGACCGATGTTTTCTATCAATTCGGGATTAAGTTTTCAACTTTTACTCCTCATACGTGTCATCCTCTCAGAAAAGAATTCGCCAATCAACTGCAGATCTTTGCACAGACCTGCCGTGTTGTTAAGGGAATGAAACGCGTTACCGCAGGCGCTATCGGCGCCCGCGTCACTAAATTCAAGACCGTGCGTTTTGATGAACTGGCTCTGCAAAAGTACGGCATTACAGTTGAAAGTTATGATTTATCCGAGCTATTTGCTCGTATCCGTAAAATGAGCGCCGGTCATAAAGAATTGACCGCAAAGAAAAAATCATTGAAAGCATACTCCAACTTCTCCTGTGTGCCAGAAGGTAAACTGGACGTTCTCGCGCGGATGTCGGTTGCCATCGATGACATGATTAGTACCTATGGATTGGATTTAATCGCCCTTCGTTGTTGGGAAGAGATGCAGAGTGAAGCGGATATTGCCGTTGCTCCGTGCGTACTAATGGGTGAACTAAACAACCGTGGCATTGCAGCCTCTTGTGAACTGGATATTGCCAACGGAATAATTATGCGCGCCCTCAATCTGGCTAGCCAGGAACCTGCTGCGGTCCTGGATTGGAACAATAATTATGGCAACGACCCGGATAAATGTGTCTTGTTCCACTGCGGTCCTGTGCCGGAGGGACTGATGAAAGAAACCGGTGTGGTGGGAAATCACAAGTTTTTTATTAAAGGCGGGGATCCCAATTGCGGTTGGGGAACTGATGAAGGTCGTATTCTCCCGATGGATATGACCTATGCCAGTGCTAAAACGGAGAATGGCAAGATATTTGTCTACACCGGTACAGGCGAAATCACAAATGACGTTATCGAAGATGGTTTCTTCGGTTGTGGCGGTGTTGCTAAAATTCAAGGACTACAGGAAAAAATTCTATACATCGGAAAAAATGGTTACCGCCACCATGTTTCGCTTACCAAAGGTAATTGTGTTGCCGCTGTTAACGAGGCTCTTTCGAACTATTTAGGGTATGATGTTGCCCCGCTTGATGATATGAGGATTACTAGCGGAAAAAGTTATTAACAAATATAAATACAAATTCAATTAAATGAATAAAATATAGGGCACCGATTAATCGGTGCCCTATATTAATTTATATCGGTTGTATTTATGAGTAGAAAAAACAACTTATCAGACTTGCGGGCTTTGGTTTTCCCCCGGGGTTTCTTCCTTAATTACTTGTAGTTGCGCCTTTTTATGTCGCCTGTAAAGCCAGAAAAAGACGGCCAATGCCACTATAATTGTAGCCGCTGCGGTCAGTTGCGCTTGTTTCAGGCCCAGGAATACTACCTCGTTGTCCCTCAGGAAAAACACACCAATCTGACTCAAGGAGTAGCTGACAATATAGATGAAGAACAATATCCCGGGTTTCACTTTCTTTCTGATAAACCAGAGAACGCTAAACAATATGATGTTTATTAGCGCTTCATAAACGGCGGCCGGCTGGTACGCAACATCATGCTGCGGTGCGAAGGAATTAGGGTTGGCATATACGAATCCCCAGGGAAGCGTGGTAGGATAACCCAGGACGTCCCCGTTAATAATGTTTCCTATGCGTCCGAAGAACTGACCAACAATTGCGAAAAGCCCGCCGATATCCAGTAGATTTAAAATTGATAATTTCATGCGCCAGCCGGCGATTAGCAGTACCAACACCACCGCGAAGATAGCGCCATAAAAAGCCATACCCCCTTCCCATACCGCGAAGATACGCAAAGGGTCGGCCAGATATTGCCCTAGAGGCTGCTGCACGACATAGTACAGTCTGGCGCCGACAAGTCCGGCAGGAACCGCCCATATTACAATCTTTTCCATTTGGTCATCGGTAAAACCTTTCCATTTGGCATAAAGCCAGATTACTAACAAACCTATCGTAATGGCCACAACGTACATTAAACCATACCAGCGGACGGCTAAAGACCCGATGTGAAAAGCAATTGGATCAATGTTAATTGTTATCATGTATTTTCCTGATGTTTACAATATTATGCAAACTATATCTGTTTTTCTGTGTTATGCGATATTATACCTTATTTAGCGGGAGCTTCGCTTCTCCTTTGCATTCTGTACATCCGTGGAAACCTTTCCTTGTGCACCCGGCAGCGCCTCCTCCGGCGCAGGCACAGGCACAGGCGCAAGCGCAAGAAACACACGCGCAGCTGCTGTGTCCGGAGGTACCGGTAAAACCTGTGTTTATAGGTGGCCAACGGCTGCTTTTGTTGTTTCTCATCAGCAGTGCCGCCCATATCACCGGGGTAATATAATCGCCGTATCCCCTGTCAAAATATCTGCCTTGTTCGTCTTTCCCGATGCCTTTCTCGTCAACGTATTCTTCAAAACCTTTATCGACTTTTTCTTTCTTTATAGGGTCATGCGCTAGTTCCTTTTCAGTTTCCTCAATTAATATTGTATTGGCCTCATCTCGTTTCTGCTTCGCACGCATGGCTGCCCAAATCGACAGCATCACAACAACTCCAACAACGACGAGCAGAATGATGATACCTGTTGACAGTCCCGAACTGCCAACTACTTTATTGGGCTTAATTAGGAAGCTTCCGTCCGGACTCTCTACCAAAACTGTAAAATGCGCTCCCGGTGTTAAATTGGTTTGTTCCCATGTAAAAACGTTATTAGCAGTAGAATCGGGTTGAGGGACAAGCGAAGTGTAGGAACCCACGTCGACAGGCGATGCCATGTCAATTTGCAGGTGGTCGATCACAGCATTATCATACCAACCGGGAGTGTAGGCAATGCGCCATTGATTCTGGTCCGGTAATCTTTCCAATATATTGCTTTGTAAAACAGTAAATTGAATACGGAAGGTCTGGCCGGGTAAGTAGATTTTATCAAGGTCAATACGCACCCCGGTGAAACCGCCGGAATTATCGGCAGCGACTTTACTAGCGGCATCACTTTTTCCTTCGATGGCAAAGTGGGAATTAGGCAGGCCGACCGTAATCCAAGGAATGTTCCCGCTGGTAACAACCCAGTCCTGGGTAATGTTTATTCTCACGGTGCCGTCATTCTGGGGCTCAAGCCGCGCATGATAATCCGCTATCCGGTACGTTCCAGTGTCAGCCAGAACGGGAGCCGCCATGCAGCAAATAACGACTAGGGAGCATATTCCAACGGGCAGCCACCACAACATTCGGCTAAGTATTCGCATTCTCTGCACTCCTCCCGGCCCTGTAGATATTTCTTTTCCCGCAGACCGATGTTTACGGGGTGGTTCCAGACGTTTTCCCACGGGTCTGTTAATATGTTACCGACTTTGTCCTTAAACCATGATTGACAAGGTATTACTGAACCGTCAGGTTCGATAGTCATATTGTATTGCGCCGCCGAGCAGGATTTTGGACCAAAACCAAATTCGATCGGATTGAACTGCTTATAACACGTCGGGGAATACCATTCCAGCTGGATGCCGGCTTTATCCACAGCTTCGCGGGCTTTTGTCAGCGTAACCTTTAACTGTTCCACAGTGACACCTTTGCTTTGACGGCTGCACGTGCCCCTGCCGCTGCAGAGCAGCGTATTACAAGCCATTGTCTTTAGACCGAGTTGACCGCCAAAGGTTATCGTGTCGGCGAAAGATGCAATATTATCTTTGGTCAATGTTGTGTTGGTGATAACTTCCAGTCCGGCTGTCAACGCCGCTTTAATCCCAACTGTCGTTTCCTGCCAGGCACCGGTGACACCAACCATATGGTCGTGGATTTGTGCATCACTTGATTCCAGACTGACCTGAATGTAATCGAGGTCAACTCTTTTTAAATCCTGCGCGAGACCAGGTAATTTCCGGCCGTTGGTAATCAAGCCGGTGACAAATTCTTTGGCGTGGTCAATAAGTTCTACCAGGTCTTCGCGTAGTGTCGGCTCGCCACCGGTAAATACAACCTGAGGGATGCCATTATCCCAGAGGGTGTCGATGGCCTGTTTCCAGCTTGTTGTATCCATTACGAATACTTTTTGTGGTCCGCCGGTATAGCAAAAATAACAGTTGTTGTTACAGCGGTAAGTGAGCGCTAAATCCATTCTCGGCGGGGCTGTCCATTTTTGCGGATCTACTTCCCTCGTATCCAGTTTCACTTCAGAAATGGGACAACTTCCCATACCGATTTCCAATAAGTTACCATAGATGCTATCAAAATCTCGTAATAATACTTCAGCAGGCGCTTTAGGGTATTTTATCTGCATCCGGCCAACCAGTTCCTCTTTGAAATGATTAGTATCCAGAGAATCCGGGTGGCGAGCCATTACTTCAATAAACGTTTCGATAAAATCAGCTGCAGTATCATTAAGTACCAGTAGATTTTGCCCGTTTAGCCAGAGCATATTCGGTACACCGCGCCGGAGGTGAAGCCGCAACCCGGGAATAGTTACATGTTTTATTCTAGAAACGTTCATCTTTTAACTTGACTTCCTGCGTTGATATTACTTAACATATCAAGCAGAATAATAACATACGGGTAACTCCAGTTCAACAGACTAATGTGCAGCTTGAAATTAGAGCTGTCGTTTGGCAGGTAAAACGGTGCAGAAAGTTAATCGTAAGCGTGAAAAGAAAAAGAAAGGTAAAGAAATAGAAATATTTAAGACGTTGAAAAGACAGGTTGAGAGATGGAATCATTTCACCTCATGTAAAGGTAGCATTACTTTTGAAGTTGCTCATAGGCGTACATGGTATTAGGACTTTATAAAAATCAGAATAATCGGAAGTATTTTGAAGATAGCGTCTTTTTAAATTTATGCCATTCCTGTTCTCTGAGCCTCTTGGACAATACTCTCATTTTTTTCTTGCGGTTTCGCTCTAACCACTCATCCCACCATTCGGGATCATGGAATTGTTCCCCTAAGTAATAAGTTTGTCTTCTAGTTTCTATAGCCATCGGATTACAACAATACCTCCATCAATATATAAGTTTGTATTATTGCTTATTCGACAGAAACTCATTCTGTTCCCTTATATTAATTTTACTTCGTCTTGAAGCGGTGTCAAGAGAACGCATTGACTCATAATTAAAGTTACCGAAAAGAAGGTCATTGACTCAAAATAAGTGTTACCGAAAGACCATGATGGGAGGAGTTCAGGTGACACAAAACAGTATTAAAGAATATGCGGAGGCGATAAAGAATCGTTACAGGATTGAAACCAAGCATAGAAAGAGCAGGATTCTAGATGAGTTTACGAAAGCAACCGGATTACACAGGAAGGCAGCGATTAGATTACTTAACTGCCGTAGCCCTGCAACGAGAAGAAAACGGAGTGGACGACCGCCGCGGTACGGGATTGTAGAGGTTGAGGCATTAAGAGTGGTGTGGGAAACATCAGACCGTCTTTGTTCGAAACGGCTCCATCCGTTCCTGCCTGAATTAATAAAGGTATTGCGCCGGTGTGGAGAAAGCAAAATGACCGCTGAAATTGAGGCGGAACTTTGTCGTATGAGTCCCTCGACGATTGACCGCTTACTGCAACCATGGAAGCAGCAAGGTGGGCGACGTTCGTTTTCAACCACCAAACCGGGGAGCTTACTCAGGAGCGCCATACCCATCCGTACCTTTGCGGATTGGCAAGAGAAAAGTCCGGGATTTGTCGAGGTTGACCTGGTGGCGCATTGTGGAGAAAGTGTGGATGTTTTTACCTGAATACCTTGATGGCAGTAGATGTGGCCACCGGCTGGTCGGAGTTTATTGGAGTGTGGGGTAAAGGACAACAGCGCGTGGGTACGGCAATCCATAATGTACAGCAACGATTACCATTCAAACTACTCGGGCTGGACTCAGACAACGGCAGCGAGTTCATCAATCAGGATCTCGCCAGGTGGTGTCATCATGAAGGTATTACCTTCATCCGGTCCCAGCCTTATAAGAAAAATGATAATTGTTTTGTGGAGCAGAAGAACGGGCTATTGTGCGCAGAGTCCTCGGTAGAGATCGTTACAGTTCAAAACAGGCTTATGAAACACTCAACCGAATCTATTATCTATTACGCTTGTATATCAATTTCTTCCAGCCGGCGATGGAGCTAGTGTCTAAAACACGCCACGGTGCCAAGGTCTACCGGGTGTACGATACTGCCTTAACACCCTATCAGCGTGTATTGAAGTCAGGTGCGATCGAAGAAGCCAGCAAAGTACAAATCAACTCAATTTACGCTCACTTGAACCCTGTGAGGCTATTAAAACAGATCAACGATAACGTCGAACATCTGTGGCAACTAAGAGATCGTCATCCCGGTGAAAAATCAATTACTAAGGAGGATTTACGGTAACAGTATTTATGAGGCAACAAGGAGATCTTCGGTAACAGTTACTTTTGACGCAATACGGAGAAATGGTAAAAAATCACTACCAAAATCCCTAATTTGCACTATCATAATCCGTGAGAACCGGTGCACTTTTAATACAGCCAGAACTTGAATTAATACGATTCTCCATCTGGTATAATTAAACTAGATTGAAAGCCTAAATAATATTTGGAGAATAATATGTTAGAAATATCACTCACTAAAGAATTACAGGAAGTAGTGGATGAGATTGCCGATATTTCCGGTTATATGTGGGAACGGGGTTGGGCCGAGCGGAATGCGGGTAATTTCTCGATTGATGTTACCGGTTTATTACCAGGGGATATGCAGAACGGTAACCAGTTCCTCAATGTCCCACTGATCATTGCTCAACCAGAGCTAGCCGGGCGGAGTTTTATCGTTAAGGTAATGGGCGCCCCGATGCGGAATGTGGCACGCCACCCTAAAAAACATCTATTGCTCATCACTATCGCGCAGAACCTTAAAGGCTATCAGGTCCTCTGGGGTGGTGAGGGCAGCAACAGTAAACCTACCTCGGAATTTATCTCACATCTCAAGATTCATCAATATATACGCCAGAATAATCTACCGCTGACCACTTTTCTGCATACTCATCCACCTTATCTGATTGCGCTGTCCATGATCGAAAAATACCTTCATGAAGATATTATCAATCACCTCTTAATTACGATGCATCCGGAAGTAAAAATCTGTATTCCCGACGGTGTCGGGGTGGCTCCTTACAGGCGACCCGGCAGCGAAGAACTGGCAGACGTTACAGTAGCGACCTTACAAAAACATCGTGTGATATTGTGGGAAAAGCATGGTTGCGCCGCAGTGGCCGCAGATATTGCCGAAGCCTTCGACTATATCGATATCATGGAAAAAGCCGCTACTATTTTCTTTGTTTGTAAAAGCTCAGGACATTTACCACAGGGCATCAGCGACGAACAATTGGCAGAAATAACTGGTAAATATAAAACAAAGTAACCCGTCCACAGTAAGTGTCGGTATAACTCTTCCCAAGTTATATCTCTAGTCCCTCGGTTTCGATAAGCCTGTTCGATTTAATTTCGGCCGGTTTATTGTTCATTTACCGTTCATGTTGCGTTAATTGTGAGTTCATGTTCAAATGATAGACTTATTTTAAAGAGTATAAAATTTATTTGGAAATAAACATTGGTTGTATGAATAAACACATATAGGAGCTTTGTGGTTGGAGACCAAGGGGGTGGTAGACATGTTAAACTGGGTATTAAAGTCTTGCCCGCGCTGTGGAGGCGACGTTTATATCGACCGTGATGCGGACGGCTGGTTTGAGCAGTGTTTGCAATGTAGCTACCGTAAGGAATTAGTACAGTTGAAGAACCGGTTAGTACCGGTGCCTGTCAGACGCTTTCCGCCGGAAGATTGGAGCAAACAAAGGGACGATTGAAACTGAAAGAAGTTACAAGAAACATTAGCAAAATTTGCGCAATAAAGCTTTTTAAATTTTATAAATAATCAATATCATCGAACCTGTTTGTTATCCGCCGCCGATAATCGTCAGGATAGTGATTTCATCTTTCTCAGTTAATTTCCGCTTTAACTCATCGGGGAAAGCCGATTCTTGATTAATGTAAATTTCAAGGAACTGATGCAATCTACCTTGCTCATCAATACACGCTCTAATAAATCCGGGGTATTTTTTATCAATATCTTCGATAACTTCCTGGACAGTGTGGCCATTTGCTTCTAGAACTAAATTATTTTTCGTAATATCATAAAAATAAGGTACTAGATTTACTGTAATAGTCATTTTGTTGTCCTACCGTCTCGTCTATATTTAATTATAAGTCTTAATATACCGGCACTGCTAGGGGCGTCCCTTATTTTAAAATCTTAACAAGGGTAGAGCCATTGGAAGAAGAATAAGATAACAATTAAAAAGTGTAGAACTTGGCATAATAAATCAAACTTTACTCTTGATTCGAACACGTTATATGATTGGTATGAAAATGGATAGATTGGAGTTTGCCAATGGAAAAGAGAAGATTAGGTAAGACAGGGTACATGAGCAGTATTGTCACTTTCGGCGGCGCCGCTCTCTGGTTGGTGTCCCAGGCTGAAGCTAATGCCGGTATCGAAATGGCAATTCAACATGGGATTAACCATATTGATGTAGCACCGCAGTACGGCCAAGCAGAAATGCGACTTGGGCCATGGCTCGAAAGGCACCGTGCAGGAATCTTTCTCGCTTGTAAGACGATGGAGAGAACAAAAATTAAAGCATGGGAATCGATAAAACAGTCCTTGAAAACACTCAGAGTGGACCACTTTGATCTCTTCCAGTTTCACGGTGTTGATGACTTAGAAACATTAGACAGAGTACTCGGGCATGGAGGCGCATTGGAAGCTGTGCTCGAAGCTAAACAACAGGGACTCATACGATTTATCGGTATTACCGGTCACAGACCTAAAATCATTATTGAGGCAATGAACCGTTTTGATTTTGATACCGTGCTGTTCCCGCTGAATCGTGGTATGGCAGCTCATCCCAAAGACAGCAACGACTTTAATACATTATTACAGGTGGCCCATAAACACGATGTGGGCACTATAGCTATCAAAGCCGTCGCTAAAAGTCACTGGGATCAACCCATGCATATGTATAAAACCTGGTATGTACCGTTCGAAGAACAAAGCGACATTGATAAGAGCCTATGGTACACTTTGAGTCAGGACATAACGACAGCAGCTCTGCCTGGAGATTTGCGTCTTTGGCCGATGGTTATCGATGCAGCCGAAAGATTCAGCCCAATGAACGCGCAAGAACAGGTTGAGGCTATTTCAGAAGTCAAACGATACGCGTGTCTTTTCCCGCTAGAAT
>Ga0182021_10010050_pt1 | contig 11223 bp, 11 predicted proteins | sample 612E3MmetaG_FD_120493 | JGI IMG/M metagenome (GOLD analysis project Ga0182021, IMG submission 120493) | Permafrost microbial communities from Stordalen Mire, Sweden - 612E3M metaG (Illumina Assembly) | ecosystem: Environmental > Terrestrial > Soil > Wetlands > Permafrost | place: Sweden...
ATCTTATAAACTCCTTTCCCGATGCGTTGACGAATCCCCCTTTGATTCCCAAAGGGGGCAGGGGGATTTGATAGGTATAAACATCTTTATCAGGAAACGCATCGGGCAATCTTATAAACTCCTCTCCCAAAACGCTGACATATCCCTCCCGGCGGAGGGGCCCCGGGCCTTGCCTGGGGAACCGTTTCCGCCGTACTCGTTCGAGGTTGAAACCGCGAACGAGTGCTGTTTTAGGGAGGACAGGTTGGGTAATAATCTAAGAAAAGCCGGAAGCGTTTTGGGCAAATGTTCATTTTCCCGGATTACTGGTCTGGAAAAATTTCCGGACGGAATCCCCCCGGGCATATCGGAAATGCCGGTGCCTGGCAAATTCCACTTTGCGGGCGTATAGTGAAAGCATTATCAGGCAGAAAAAGGTCGAAGCCTCTGGGACTATCGAAGCGCGGACAGCATGAAGGAAAAGGGCGCAAGGTCTCACAAATACGCGGCTGGACAGCTCGTCCGCATCAAATCAGGAGAGGAAATTTCAGCCGGACTGGATTCCGCTTTCGAGCGTGACGGGTGTGTTTTCATGGGACCGATGGGCCGTTGGACCGGCCAAATCCGGGCCGTCAAGAAGCTGGTCTATTCCTGCTTCGACGAATTCAGCCAGCAAATGTTCCGGCCGCGGGCTCCGCTTTATATTCTCGAAGGCCTCATTTGCGAAGGAGACACCGGCGATTTTCAGCCCCGCTGCGACCGGAGCTGCCCGCTTTTATGGCACGAGGATTGGCTTGAACCGCCGGATTGAGGGGCTCGCGCATGTCCTGCCAGCTTGAATCGCTCAATCACCTGAAAAGCCCGAACGCTGCGTTCGAGGGAACGGATGGTCCCGTCGAAAATGCAAAAATCAAAATCCGCGTTCGGTTTTGGACGCTGGCCAGGCGGGTCGCCCGGACATTGGGGAGGCTCCCCAAGAAGAGACCGGTCTGTGGTCCGAGCCTTCCGATTTCTCCGGGAGACATCGTTCTCGTACGCTCCGAAAAGGAGATTCGCGCCCTGCTAAGCAAGGAGGGAAGCTATAAAGGTTGTTATTTCATGGAAGAGATGTTCGCTTATTGCGGAAAAGAATTCGAGGTCATAAAAGAGATTGTCAACTTTTTCGACGAAGCCAAGCGGAAGATGGTCAGGACGCGCGATCTGGTCGTCCTCAAAGACGTCCAATGCGGCGGCCGGCTCCAACCGCGACGGGAAAAGTGTGATCGCACTTGTTTCTTTTTCTGGCATAAAGACTGGCTGTGTAAAGCCGAATAAATGAACGCGTGTTAAAGCGGCCAAAAAGGGAAAATATCCGGCCGAACTCGGCAATTTGAGCCGAGTGACGAGGGGAGGAGCAGCGGGTTCAAGTCCGCAAGTCCGGGATATCTAGCCCCTCATCCGCCCGGAGCCATCGGATTGATTGCCGGCGCGGCCCAGGCGGAAAATATCCCGGTCTCTGGACAAGCCGATGTCGTCATCATGGCCCGCGAATTCCTGCGCGATCCCTATTTCCCGTTACACGCGGCAAAAATGCTCGGAGACGATCCGCCCTACCCGAACCAGTACTTGAGAGCAAAACCGCGTTTGCCGAAATCCTCCTGACACAGGCCGTTTACACGCCGTCCCCACTCCCGTAAACTGAGACGTGGAAGAAGGAGGATCCTGATGAAAAACACATTTCCGGCGATCGGTTCCTTCGTCATTGCGGCGCTGTTAGCGGCCGCTTCGGCAGGAGCGCAAGCGGAGCCCAAGCTTGTTCCCCTCGATCTCTCGAAAGCATCGGCTTCCTTTCCCGTGATCATGCAGGCTCCCGAGGGCGCGACCGCGGCCGACGATTTCGGCAACATCCTCGTCAAGAAAGGCGCCAATTTCCAGGTCGAGATCGGATCGAGCCCCAAGGACATGGAAAGTCTCAAGAAGGAAATCAAGGCTAACACCCTTAACAGGCTCAAGTCCTTCCTCGTGGAAACGCCCGCCGCTCTTCTCTACGAATCGACGCTCATGGGCAAGTCCGAATTTCATTTCGCGGCCAATGTCAAAGCCGGCGGCACGACGTTCGGCGCCGAAGATACCAAGGGTCCCGTTTATGCCAGAGCGGACGCCGAATTGATGTTGAAGTGTTTCCAGACCCTGACCGCCAAGAAGTGACCCCTCAGCCCCGGAAGGAAACGCGGACGAACTGATCGGTCGAAGGGGTCGAGCTCCGTTCCGCGCCATAACCCGGGGCGGGAACCGTCCAGGAGCCGGACTTCGCGAACCTCCGGGACCGCATCGGATACACGCCGCCGGCCGCGGAAAGCCCATATTTTTCGGGCGTCGGCCGGAAATCATAAAACTTGAGGATCGGATCCCCGGCCGCCTTGACCGGACTTTTTCCCTTGCCTCATTGTAGCATGATCCTATATAATATATATAAATTCTAAGTAATAATCGGGCTGACGGCGCTCTGTGCTTTCCGCTCGATCCGGTAGATCGGTCAACACAGGAGGATGAATCCCATGAACTCTCACACATCGAAGATTTTCCGCCTTCGCTCCCTGATTCTGGTGGCCTTGGCTCTGGCCGTCCTGATGGCCCGTCCCCAGCCGCTCCCGGCCCAAACGGACGCTTGCGCGCTCGTTAAGGCCGGAGACGTGGCTGCCCTGCTCGGCGGGACGCCGGTTTCCAAATCCACACCGCAAGGAGGAGCTTGTACCTGGACGGGGGCCGTCGCGGGACACAAGTTGCTCATCCTGACCTACAAGAAGACCGGAGTACCCAGCGAGGCCGCCTTTATGGGCGCCCAAAAGGGCATGCAGGCGGAGGAAAACGCCAAGATGATCGACGAAGCCGGCATCGGGGACAAGGCATTCTCGAGCACGACTTCCTTCGGGGCGGTTTTTGTGCTCCTCAAGCATGGTCGGCTTCTGCAAGTGCAGTACTGGACGGGGAGCCAGGGGACGAGTCAGGACGTGGACGCCTTGAGACCCGTAGTCCATAAGGCCGCCGCCGCCTTTTAAAGGTCGGCATTCAAGGCCGTTCGCCAAGCGGACGGTTTCCGCCACGGGACGGCGTTTTATTGGGCCTCGGCCAGGAAATAATCGGTGACCTCGATTCCATAAGTCGCTGGATCCAGGGTCTTTACGATCGTCCTGGGAAACGCGCCCGTCTGCGGATCGGCCTCGGCCAGGTCGACGATGTCCCCGTCGATACGCTTTCCTTCGGCGTCCGTAATCAGCTTGACCTTGGGCCTCAGCAGGAACCGCGTCTCCGGATTGGCGTCGAAGACGATCCCCAGCTCGCCGGTGTCGAGGGCCACGAAGGTCCCGATGGGAAAGACGCCCATGAGATGGACGAACGACTTCAGGATCAGGGAATTAAATTCGGTGCCGCTGTTCTCCAGCATCAGGCTCAAGGCTTGGGCCCGGGAAAAGGCGTCGGCCCGGTACACGCGTTTCGAAGTGACGGCATCGAAGAAGTCCACGATCTTGACGATTTTGCTGAAGAAATTGATGTCCCGCCGTTTGAAGTAGCGGGGATATCCGGACAGGTCTTCCTTGATGTGGTGTTCGAGGGCGACGTGGATGGCTCTCAAAGGAAGGCGGCTGAATTCCCTGAGATGAAGGAGCTTTTCGGCGCCCTGATGGGGGTGGCGTTCGATGATCCCGCGTTCTTCGTCGTTGAGCGCGGCCGGCTTGTTGAGGATCTCGATCGGAGTGTCGAGCTTCCCGAGGTCGTGGAAAAAAGCGGCCAGGCCAAGATCCACCAGCTCGCCATGACTCAGCCCCAACCGGCGTCCGAGGGCCAGGGCCAGCACGCAAACGTTGACGGAGTGGTTCAACGTATAATCGTCGAAGTTCTTCAGGTTCGTCAATCCGACCATGAACGATTCGTTGTCCACGAGATGATTGAAAATGGACTGCATGAGCCGCCGGGTGGTGTTGAGGGTGAGCTTCTCGTCCTTCTGGTCGCGCTCAAAGGCCTCCTTGAGGTGGACGATGCTCAGGAAAAAGATCCGGGCCGTGTCCCGATGCAGGCTGGAAAACGTTTCCGCATCCAGGACCTTCTGAAGGCGCACGTTTTCGACGCCGGCGGCATCGAGGTCGGCGGTCAGCCTATCGAACGGAAGCTCCGCCGATTTTCCCTTCTTGCCGAAAGCGGCGATGAAACGGCCGAGCTCCTCAGGCGTCAGTCCCGGTCGGAAGGACAGGGCCCCGATATCGCGGATCCTGAACTCCTCGAAGATGAACTTGAAGATGGGGTAGCTGGCCAGGCCGAACTTAAGCCGGACGCCGTTAAAAAAGAGGGAGCTGTGACGGACCTCGAACGAAGCCTCCTGCTGACCCTTGAAGAAAACATCGAGAAAATCGAAGAGGGCCCGGACCTGCTCCTGGAACAGGGTGTTATTGGTCTCGTAAAGGCGGGCGTTCTTGGCCACTATGTGAAAGTGGATGAGCAGTTCTACGCCGGCCTTTTGGCCGGTTTTACGCCGCTGGTCGGGCGGCTCCGCCGGCTTCTCCGGTGAAGGGACGGTCGTCTCGTTCAAGAAGCTTTCTCCCCCGGGATCCCGGTAGGCCCGGCGGCCAGTCGGGCCAGGGCCAGTGCACAGGCCTCCCGGACGGCCTTCTTTCCGGTCCGGGTCCCGGATTCCAGCGCTTTTTTGGCTTCTTCGGTCCCCAGGCTTTCCATTCCGGCGACGGAGCCGAGGCGCATGGCCAGATTATGGGCCGACGGCAGGAAGGCTTTCTTCAGAAGCGTCTTCTTCAAGAAGGCCGTCGCTTCCGGGGTCTTCGTCCGTCCGAGGTAGTTCAGGATGACCGTGATCTCCCTGGCGCTCTTGCCGCGGAAGGCTTTGGAGCGGGTCTCCCGGATGAGCCGCCGGATGCGCGATTGCTCCTCGACCGGATTGAGCCTCAAGGCGGCCTGGATGCGGACATCCTCGTCGCCGTCTTCCAGGAATCCCATCAGGACGTGATTGGCGAGCTCGTCCGTGAAGTCGCCCAGGGCCTCGACGGCCGCGAGTTTGATCTCTTTGTTCCGAAACCTCAAGAATTGAGTGAAGTGGGAAAGCGCCTTTTTCCCCTTCTCTTTTCTTAAAAGACCGATGATGTCCTTGGACAACAGGGGGCGCTCGTCCCCGGCCAGCCCGATCAGGAAACCGGAGTCCCCGGATGTTCCCGCGACGATCACATCCAGGATCTTTCGGCGGGCATCCGGGTCGCTGACGGAATCGTAGAAGTCCGCGGCCAGAGGCAGGGCGGGGCCCCCAAGGAGGCGGAGGAGCCGTGTCAAGCCCTCCCAAGCCACCGGCTGCCCCGAGCCGACAAGCTGCCGGGCGGCATCCAGGGTCTTCGCTCCGGTCGTCTTTTTCAGAAAATCGTTGAGCCGGCCGGTCTTCTCCGGATTGGGAAGAGCGAAATGGTCCCGGATCTCCGTGATCTTCTCGATGAAGAGTATGGCCATGCCGAAACCCCCGTGCTGCACCTGGTCGAAATAATACTCAAGCAGGAGATCGAGGGTCGTCGAGAAGTGCCCGATATCCTCCTCGAGAAAGAGGATTTCGACCATGAGATCCAGGAATTCCTCGTCGGGGACGATCGTTCGGTTGGTTCGGATGAGTTCCTCGAGCTCCCCGATCTCGGCGTCGTTCAGCATCGGATCCATCGATGCGGCGGGGCTGCGGCCCGATTCGGAGGATTCCTCGGCCCCCGTTCCTTCGGCGTAGGAGGGCAGCACATTGAGGATATTCGGCTCCGCGACGACATCGTGCTTCCGGATGGCCTCGCGGTCAGCTCCGATCAGTTCGATCTTTCCCGTCGTGAATTTGGACGTGTCGACCTTGATCTCGATGATTTCTTGTTCGAGCTCGGCGGGAAGCGACGTCCGGCCGAACGCAAACTCCCCTCCTCCCCGCTCGGCCGCGATGCGGTTCTCCAGATAATCATCGGGCGCGTAATATTGGATATTGGCGAAGTCCTCCTTCCACAAGGCCGTGACGATGTCGCTGTCCTCGGCCGGTTTCTGGGATTCCCTCCGGACGATATCCAGGAAATCGGCGATCTCGGTCCGGTTGAGGCCCTGATAGAAATAGAGGATCTGCAGCCCGTCCTTGAAGAAAAAGAGAGGCAGGCTCTTGATCATCGTTTCGTCCGTGTACAGAATGCGGCCGGCATACATGAATGAGAATTCGTTGATGCCGATTTCGAGCTTTCCGTATAGGTCCAGATAGCTCTTGAGCTTGTCGGCGAGGCCGTCCACGAATCTCCCGACCGTGGCATGATCCGCGGGAAACAGCTTCAGTGAAGAAACCGTGTTGGCCATATGACGAACGATATCACCGGCTTTGTCGAAGGCCTTGGCGTCGATGATGCGGTTGTCCCCCGAGGAAAGCGAGCCCTGTCTTGTTTTCAGGTCCATGGATGGTTCGCCGTACGGCGGTTCTATCCTCTATTCTTCAGTGTAGCCATTTTTCCATTTTCGTCAACAGATTAACCCGGCCTGCTGCGGCCGGAGACGCGACGAATCCCTTCGGGGAACCTTTTTCCCTCCAACTTCGTCTTTATCTTTAGAACGCGTTGTTCGGAGGCACTCCTATGAATATCCGTAATCGCTTGACGTCTTCGATCGGCCTGGGCATCGCCTGCGCCGTTCTTCTGGCCGCGTCGGTTCCCGGCGCCAGCGCCGAGGACTTCGCCAAGTCCTTCGCCATCGCCGGCCGGGCCAGCGTCCGGGTGGAGACTAACGACGGCGCCGTCCGCGTCATCACGAGCGACGCCCGGCAAGTCGAATTCCGCGTCGAATATAAAGGTTATGAATTGGGCAAAGATCTGCGCATCGAGGCCCGCCAGGACGGGGACAAGATCGAGCTCGTCGCCCGGGTCTCCGACCATTTGAGGATCTCGGGGCTTTTCCGGTCACGGAACCTGCGCATCGAGGTCCGGATGCCCCGCCTAGCCGATCTCCAGGTCGAGACGGGGGATGGCTCGGTGAAGTCGGACGCACTGGAAGGGACCGTCGATATCCATACGGGCGACGGCAGCATCGCCGTCGACGGCCTCAAGGGAGACATCCGGCTCCGCACCGGCGACGGATCGATCGAAGCGCGGGACCTTGACGGCAAGCTCGAGGCCCATTCGGGCGACGGACATATCACCGCCGGCGGCCGCTTCGACGGCCTCCGGGTCAAGACGAGCGATGGGTCCGTTCAGGCGCGCCTCCGCCCCGGCTCGAAGATGGCTTCGCCTTGGTCCATCGAGACGGGCGACGGCGGAATCGACCTCCAAGTCCCCGACGGCTTCCAGGCCGATCTGGACGCCTCCTCGAGCGACGGCCGCATCAACCTGGATATCCCCTTGACGGTCGCGGGCAAGGTCTCCCATTCGAAGGTCCGCGGCCAATTGAACGGCGGGGGACCGGCGCTCGTCTTGCATACGGGCGACGGCTCCATCCGGATCGGACGCGACTGAAGCGGACGTTCCTCCGGTTTGCGGTCGTTCAAGCGAACAGATCGATCTTCAGCCCGATGTCCCCGGCTTCGGCCTTCTCGTAGACGAGAATGGCCGCGGCCGTATCCTGAATGGCCGTGCCCGTCGCGTCGTAGACGATGATTTCCTCCGCGTTTTCCCGCCCCTTCTTCTTCCCGGCGACGATTTCGCCGATCTCGGCGTGGACGTCGGATTCCTTGATCAGCCCTTCTTTTAGGGCGTGGTGGAGCTCTCCGGCGGCCGCGCATTGGCGCAGGATGTCGACGACGACCTTGCGGCCCCGAAGCAGATCCGCTTCGATTTCCTGCTTGGCCGGGCTGTCCGCGCCCACGGCGGCGATGGTCGTCCCCGGCCGGATATCCGCTGCCCGCAGAAACGGGACCCGTGACGGCGTGCAGGTGACGATGACCCGGCTTTGAGGCGCGGCCTCGGACAGGTCGGTGACCGCGCCGACCGGAAGGCCGAATTCCTTTTCCATGTCCCCGGCGAAGGCCCGGGCCGCCTCCGGCCGGACGTCGTAGGCCAGGACCCGTTCTAGGCGCAGGACCTGGTTCAAATATTTCAGATGAATGCGGCCCTGCACTCCGCAGCCGCACAGGAGGAGCGTCTGGGCGCCGGCCGGGGCCAGGTATTTCAGGGCCATCGCCGTACCCGCGGCCGTCCGCTGGCGGGTCAGCTCGGACGAATCCATGATGGCCAGGGGATATCCCGATTCGGCGTCGAACAGCAGAATGGCGCCCAGGATATTGGGGAGCCCCCGCAATTCCCGGTTCCGGAAGGAGCTTCCGTTGGCCTTGAGCGCGTAGAAGGCCTTCCCTTTCCACTGCAGGCCGCCGGCCTTGATATGAAATTCGACATCGTTCGGTGTGTCGCCGTGGATCATGGCCGTGCCGAACGAGCGGCCTTCGGCGTGCTGACGGAAGGCGTATTCGACCCCCTCGATATACTCCGTGGTGACCAGCAGGGGAGAGAGCTCTCCCCGCGTCAGGATCCGGGTCCGCGCTTTCGTGGTCATGCTCCGTGCCTCCCCCGGTGCACCCTCTCCGGGCCGACCGGCGTTTCTCGCTCTGATTATATCCAGCCAGGGTTATTAACGTGAAATAATATTGACACCCGGGACGGATTTTTTTTAGAATGCAGGCTCGGGGGCGAGAGAATATTTTTTTATCCGGTGGGAGCCTCATGAAATTGCGAAAGAACCTCGGGACCGCCGGCGTATGACTGCCATGATCTGGCGGTCCTGTCTCAATCATAACGGATCCCTTTGTCGTCCTGAAGTGCGATGGTGCGAGTTCTTCCCCGATCCGCCGACGCCGGTCAAATCTGCTTTCGACGCCCTGGAAGAGTTTTGTCGGACCTGCCCGAACGCCGTTCCCATCATCCACGACGACCGCTGCCCTTATTGCGCGGGGAGCGGCATGCGCTGGGGGTCGCCCAAGAGCGTCCTGACCTCACGGCCCGAACCGGACTATTTATACCATTATGTTTGCCAGCATTGCGGGAAGGACGCTTTTTCCAAGGAATTGGTCATCCCATGAGAACGAGGCCAACTGGAATATCCCGGTTGATCTGCGGGGCGCGGACCTGAAAGGACGCGACTTAGGCGGCGCGGTTTTGGATGGCGCGGATCTCCGGGAAGCCGACCTCGCCGCTCCAACCCGGCAACCCGCCGCCGCGGACGCAATTCCGCTGCTTTGAGGACCAGCGCAATCCGCCCCGCGAGGAAGAAATCTGAGCGGTCGGCGGCCGGTTCCGGGACCCGATGCCAGGCCGGGTCGGGCGGCGGACCGTCCGCCGGAAATGATGGACGTCATTCGAATTTAAAGCCCTTCTCCCGGAACAGCTTGAGGCAGGCGTCGACGACGACCGGGTCATAAATCAGCCCCCGGCCGATTTGGATTTCCTCAATGGCCTTCTCCACGCCCAGGGCCGGGCGATAGGGGCGGTGCGAGGAAATAGCTTCGACGACATCGGCCACCATCAGGATGCGGGCTTCGATCATGATCTCTTCGCCCCGCAGCCCTCTGGGGTAGCCGCTGCCGTCCAGGCGCTCGTGGTGTTGAAGGATCATTTGGGCGATCGGCCAGGGGAATTCGATGTCCTTGATGAGATCGTGGCCGATCTGGGAATGGGTCTTCACGAGGAGGAATTCGATGTCCGTCAGCTTGCGCGGCTTGGTCAGGATCTCCGTGGGGATGCTGATCTTACCCAGGTCGTGGATGACCCCGGCCATGCGCAGGCCGTCAATCTGATCCGCCGGGAGCTTCATCTCCGTGGCGATCGTCCAGGCCAGGTTGGCCACCCGGCGCTGGTGGCCGGACGTATAGGGGTCGCGGGCCTCGACGGTCATGACCATGACGTCGATGATGGTGCCGGTCGCCTTGCGCAAACGCTCCAGGCTCTGGGTCAAGGTCGCTTCGGCCTTCTTGCGGACGCTGATGTCTTCGATCGTGCCTTCGTAGGAGACGAGCGCGCCCCCGGCGTCCCGCACGGTCCGGGCGTTGACCGCGGCCCAAAAATCCTCGCTGTCCCGGCGCGCTAGACGGACCTCGAAGTCGGCCAGGTGGTCGCGGATGTCGAGCTGGCGCTTGAATTCTTCGGCCCGGCCGGAGTCGGCGAACATCGCTCCGATAAGGGCCGGTCCGGGCGTGGTCAACTCCTCGGCGGTGTTGCAGCCGAACAGCCGGGCCAGGGCCGTGTTGACCGTGATGAACCGGCCGTCGGGCGCGCATTGAAAGATGCCGACCAGAGCATGATTGACGATGTCGGCATAGCGCCGGCGGGTCTCGCGCAAGTCTTCCTCGGCCTGCGTCCGGGCGGAGATGTCGCGCAGGAGAAGGACCACCCCGCCGCTCTCGGTCATTTCGCCGCTGATGATCTCCAGGGGCAGGGCCCGGCCGTCTTTGCGTTTGCCCGAGGCGATGCCGACGTGGTAGCCCTCTTTTTCCAGGACATCATAGATTTCGTGGTACTGATTGGGGTAGGAACGCCGGTCGGAATACAAGAGATCAGTCTTGCGGCCCAGGATTTCCGCCTCTTCGTAGCCGAACATCCTCTTGATCGAGGGATTGCACATTTGGATGATACGGTCCCGGTTCACGACCATGAGCGTATCGGGTGATATGCTGGAAATGATCGCTTCGAGCTCCTGCTCCCGGCGATAAGCCGTGCGCCATCGCCGGTAGGTGACGAGCAGGAGGCCCATGAGGTAGAGGAAGATGAATTCCGTGGCGTACTCGACGACATCCGGGGGGACGAAGCCAAGCACGATCAGGCCGAGCGCGCTGCTGAGGCGGAGGGAGACACTGAGCAGGGCGAATCCCAGGCAGATGATCGTCACCGCCAGAATGTCGCGATACTCCCTGCGCTTGGGGCCGCTCAGGGGAGCGAATTTGCGCGTATATCCGGATTTTCTCGTCATCGCCTGGATTGATAAGCTTCCTTTGCCCTTTCTCCCGTGTTCAGAATATTAACATAATTTTTTTTTCCAGCAAACTCTCTTGCTCCGGAGGGACCGGGCGCATTTGACATGATGACCGTGGGTCTCTATAATTGCTCCCGTCGACCTTCGCTGGGGGCGATTGGGTTCGACGGAGATAGTGAAGCGGAAGCCGCATGTCGAGATCCCATCTCTCTCGTAAAACGGTGGACCCAAGAAGTGCACAACCACTTCCACTCGCTGCTTAATTAAGCATGCCGTCTTTCCGGCCCTCTCCTGCGGGGCTTGAGAGACGCCGACCAG
>Ga0182021_10010051_pt1 | contig 11222 bp, 8 predicted proteins | sample 612E3MmetaG_FD_120493 | JGI IMG/M metagenome (GOLD analysis project Ga0182021, IMG submission 120493) | Permafrost microbial communities from Stordalen Mire, Sweden - 612E3M metaG (Illumina Assembly) | ecosystem: Environmental > Terrestrial > Soil > Wetlands > Permafrost | place: Sweden...
CGGCCCGGTGACCGTCACCGACGCAACGCTCAAGACGCTGACGATGACCATCAACGCCTCGTTCGGCCTGAACCCGTTCGTGGGCACTCAGGCCACGCTGTCGGTCGCGACCGCCGCCATCGTCAAGATCGACAATGGCGTGATCACCCAGCTCACGCTGGCGGATGTCAAGTCCGGCGACCGGGTCTTTGCCATTGGCATGGTCGACAACACCGACCCAGCCAGCATGGTGTTCCGCGCCGACGAGATCATCATCCGCAACTGACGCCGGCGACCCCGACCGGCCGACTGGGCCGGCCGGCGTAGTGGGCGGGGGCGGTCACTACGGGACCGCCCCCGCCTCGTTTTGTCTCTCAGATGCCGGCGGCACTCCGTCGACCCAGGAGCGCCGGCCGCGAGGAGCCGCCGCGACGCGCTCCGCGGCAGCACACGGCCACCGTGCCGGCCGCCCTCTGGGAACCCCCGGACGGTCAGCGCGCAGTCCGACTCACTGCGAAAGCGGCACCAGCGGCCCTGCGTCCGGCGACAGCTTCACGAACGGCCGGTGAACAGAGGACCGACGGAGGGTCGCTGAGCACGCGGCCGGCCGGCGGAAAACCACGCAGGGGTGCAGTGGCCATCGTGCGGATCACTGGGCCACGAGGTAGCGAGCGCCTCCCGCGAACTCAGACTTGTATGGTTCATCGGAGAGCGACGCATAGCCCACCGTCCGGCCGGTGGAAGGCGAGTGGATCATCGTGCCGCCGCCAACGTATATGCCGACGTGGTGGACGTAGCCGCTGGGATCCTTGAAGAAGACCAGGTCGCCGGGCTGGAGCGCTGTTCGGGAGGCGATCTTCACCCCACCGCCGGCCTGGGGCTCAGCATCTCGCGGGATGGTGACGCCAAGCGCGTCGTAGACAGAGTGAGTGAACCCCGAACAATCGAAGCCAAAGCCGGACGTGCCGCCCCAGAGGTATTGCAGACCGAGAAACGTCCTCGCCTCGGCGACCACCTGAGCGGCGGTCGGCCGCGGCCACGCGGCTCCGGACCTGTGCAGCACCATGGCGGAGCGCCGCAGATAGAGATGCCGTCCATCCAGCATCACGACTTCTACTGCGGTCTTCGTCGAGGAGACCACCGGCAGGCGAGTGTCATAGGAGAGCTCGAGCACATGGCTCGTGAGGTCGGCCGACGACCAGAGCCAGGCGGTAGGCCGGCGGATCACCGCCGTGCTTGCGGCGGCGAGAGGCGCACGAGTGGTGAGCTGCCTGGTAGGTAGCCAGCCAGGATATCCACGCGCATCGCGTGGTGTGGGCTGGCCACCGACCGCTACCTTCGACCAGCTCCCCGACACCGCCAGCACGGAGACCTTGGTCGCGTAGAGAGCCTGTGTCTCCAGGCGGCCGTCCAGCCAGAGCTTCTGGGAGGTGTTCATCGCCCTCACCCAGGCGCGTGGGTCCGCGGGATCGGCGCACGCCGGGGCGTCCAGCAGCCGCACCCGCCCGGGCTTGACCCAGAGGGTGGCAACGGAGACGGCGATCCATCGTGCCGGCGGAGAGACCCCGCGGCTGACGTGATCGGTGGTGGCCGGCAACCGGGACGCGTTGGCGCCGCCGGCGCAGGCCACACCGGCAGTCACTGGAGCGGCCGTGCACAACAACACGAACATCGCAAGACCGACGCTAACGGGCGCGATGCCTGAGCCTGCTCTTAAGCGTCTCATGTGCGCCCTCCCCTAAATGCCGGTAGGCGCAGCTTACATGCGTTGGGCGCCCGGTCGGCACAGACGCCTGAAACAGCGCGAGCGCGATCCCGACAGGAGCGGCCTCTCAGACGCCTGAGGCGGCAGGGACACCGATGCTCTGCAGCATGAGCCGCACCACCGCATCGGCCTCGTAGTGTGAGAAGAGAGCCCCGCAGACGGCGAAGATGTAGTCGCTGTCCAGGACGCAGCGGGCATCCGCGGGCGGCAGGAGTCGCTCGCCGCCGTTGCGGGCACACGATAAGTGGAGCGCCTCCAGCCCGCCCGGCAGGCGGGTGAGGGCGCCGCCGGTACCGATGACGGTGCGGCAGGCGGTCAGATCGCGCCCGCGAGCGACGGTCTGGCGACCTGTGGGCGTGTAGAGATAGGCCAGGGAGCCGGCGTGACGGTACACGCCGGTCACAGCGGCGATGGCGGCGAGCTGCACGGCCACGCGACGGTCGTCTTCCGTCTGCGGGATGGCGGGCGGCAGATGGTCGGGCTTCTCGCGGGCATCGATGAGCTCCTCCACATGGGCTGCGCTCACGTACGTGCCCAGGTCGCCTTCCACGGTGCGCTTGCTGTGCGGCTGAGGCTCGGTCTGGATGGCGTTGATCTCTATGCTGCCGTCCGTCACGGAGTGCACGTCGGTCGTCGCGCCCCCAACGTCGATCACGACCACATCACCCAGCGTCTCAGCGAGCCGTTCGGCAGCCACCAGCACGGCGCCCGGTGTGGGCAGGATGGCGCCGGTGACCAGTTCGCCGATGTGCTCCATGCCGGGTGCGTGGATGATGTGCTCCTCGAAGGCGTCATGGATGACGGCCCGGGCCGGCACGATGTCCAACTGGTCGATGCTTGGATAGACATTCGGTGTGACGCGTACGCTGAACCCGGCGGCTCGCAGGATGTCGCAGCCCTCGTCGCAGACGGCCGAATTGCCGCCGTAGATGACGATGGGCCGGATCGACAGACGCATGAGCAGCTCGGCGTTGAAGAGGATGGTCTCCACGTCGCCGCCCTCTACCCCACCGGCCAGCATGATGAGGTTGGGGCGCGCCGCCTCTATGGCCTTCAGGTCGTGCTCCCGCAGGCGACCGGCGGTCTGGTATTCCACCACCCCGCCGGCTCCGAGCGCGGCTTCGCGAGCGGCCATAGCCGTCATGCGCGCCGTGAGCCCGTGCACGGTCATCCGCAGGCCGCCGGCGGCGGAGCTGGTGGCCAGGAACTGGACTGGCGCGAGCGGCCCGGTCTGCGCTTCCAGGGCCGCTCGCGCCGTGTTCATGCCGATGGTGACGTCGCCGGCGGCCACGGACGTCGGTGCGACGCCCTGCCCCAGCAGGCAGGGCGTCGCACCACTTGCCCGGGCGGCCTCGGAGAGGCCGTCGAAGGCGCTGACGACGGTGGTCGTGGAGCCGATCTCGGCCACCAGGACGTCGATCGAGCGGGCGCCGCGGTCGTCCTTGACCGCGGCGCCCGCCTGCCCTCCTGCAGTCGTCTGCTTCACTGGCAGACCTTGGGCGGCTGCTTGTCCGGGTGATCCTGGAGCGCCTCGACGATGAAGCTCGCCACGTTGTGGCCGTGGGTGCCGCGGCCGAAGCCGGCGTCCATGCCCCACTGCTTGGCGAGCTCGTCGGTGACCTGCGTGCCGCCGGCGATCAGCAGCAGCTTATCGCGCACGCCCTTCTCGACGGCCAGGTCGTTGATCTTCTCCATGTTCTGGCGATGGATGTCGCCGTGGCTGATGATAGTGCTCAGCAGCACCACGTCGGCGGCGTGTTCGATGGCCGCGTCCAGCAACTTGTCGACCGGCACCGAGGTGCCCAGGTAGTCGCATTCGATGCCGTACTTCTCGATGCCGCCGTGCTTTATGTCGATGATCTCGCGCATGCCCACCGAGTGCTCGTCGTCGCCGACGGTGGCGGCGACGCACTTCAGGCCGTGCTCCTTGACGAAGGTGCGGATGGTGTCCTCCGGCACGAGCTGCACTTCTGGCGGGATGACCAGGGTGGCGGGGTCCACGGTCGCCTCGAGCTTGCCGCGAACCTCAACGAGCGTCCCTTCCGCCGGGTGCATCACTTGCTTGTGGATGACCTCCGGCTCCTGCAAGTTCATCGCCTTAGCGAGCTCCAGGGCGGCAAACTCCGCCACCCGCTCGGCGGCCGGCAGGAACATGGTGACCACCACGAAGCCGTCGCCGGCCCACTGGACCTCCGGCTTGATGAGGCCTTTCTCGCGCATCTCGGCGGTCTGTGCGAGCCGGACGTTGACGTTGTCCTCCGGGTCCAGTTCGTCGATGAACGGCACGATCTCCGGGTTACACAGGGTGCAGCCGCCGATGGGGTCGCACGACTTGTCGATCCCCTCCGGCAGGTGGTTGTCGCCGAAGTGATGACAGACGGGCGCCATGTAGTCGTCGGCGCGCTCCACGACAGTGTCCACGCCGACGCCGCCGTCGATCTTGCGGAAGATGCCGTCGTCATTGGTCTCTGGATAGCAGCCGGAGTCGACGAAGTAGCCTTCCTGTACGGCACCGAAGTAGCCGCCGTCGCGGACCATGCCCTCCAGGAACAGCACAGCCCGCTCCTTGAGCTCGCGCACCTTGCTCTTCAGCTCGGGCGCGTGACGGTCCACCTTGACGACTTTGCGCAGGCCGTCCAGACCCACCAGCGTCTGTCGGGCGGTGTTACATGCGTGCACGTTGTTGTAGTGCCAGGGCACGTTGCGGCCCTCGTCCGGCGTTATGGTGCTCTGGATGTCGGCCGACGTGAGACGGCTGATCAGCATGTTCAGCACGTGGTTGACGGTGGCCTCACGACCGCAGGACTCGATGTAGCGCGTGTTCTGCTGGGCGCGCATCTTGTAGCCGCTGAAGAGGTCGCGCAAGGCCACCGCGTACGGCAGGTCCATCCGTACGCACGGGGCCGGCGTGGCGTCCGGCGGCACCGTGCTGAGGCAGATGAGCTCCTTCGGCATGCCCGCCTTGACCGAGTAGGCGCAGTTGATGGCGTGCTGCACCAGCAGCTCCGGCATCACTTTCCAGGCCTCGCGGGCGGTGGCGTTGGCGTTGTGGGCGCCGTCGATCTGCGCCATGCCGACGGAGGCCATGATCTTCTTGGCCACGGCCGCGTCCACGAAGCTGCGGACCATGTTGATGTTGCGGTAGAGGACGTTGTATTGCGGGTCCTGATGGGCGCCGTTGACGCCCTCCTCGGCAAACATGACCGCGATCTCCGGGCCGGCCACGCCGCTGATGTAGCTGTGGAAGTTGATCGGCCGGCCCACCTCGTCTTCGATCAGGTCGAGCGCCTTGCGGCTGGCGCGACACTGTTTGCGGGTGACGGCGATGCCGCCTACACCCTCCGGTGTGCCCTCCAGCAGGCTGTCCATGTGACTCTGGCCGGCCGTGCGGATGACCATGATGTGGTCGGCCCCGTGCCACGCCGCCATGCGCATGCGGCGCACGTCGTCCTCAAAGCGGCCCGAGGCGATCTCGGTGGTGACCACGCAGTCGGGCTGCGGGTCGATGTTGCCGAAGTAGTGCGCCGCCGGCAACGGCACGCTGCGGGTGAGGTTCTGCGACGTCTCGCGAAACGAGAACGGGCCCAGCCGCTGGTCCTTGATCGGCTTGCGCCAGGTCCAGCCGCGACGGCGCGGGCGATAGCTCTCCAGACCGTCGAGGATCTGCTGCAGGTCGATCTTCTCGTCGCAGTCGAGAGGGTGCCGCGAGGCCCAGTCGTCCGGCCCCGCGCCCACCGGCTTGTACGCCGGCGGACCGACGCTCGGGCGATGATGGCCCTTGGAGCTCGACTCAGGCCCCATGGCGATCACCCCACTTCGCGTCGACCGTCTCCCAGCCCTTGCCGCCGGCAAGTTTCCTGGCGGCGGCCCGGACGTCGGTCCTCCAGGCTTGGGCACAGTGCCACACGATGTGACCGGCGCCGTGACCCAGCAGGCCGCGCTTGTCGACCTCGTTGACGACTGCATTACAGGTCGGTGAGTCGATGCCCATGCGCATCAGCACGGAGCGCTCAACCGAGGGCGAGGTGTGCGTGCGGGCCAGGTCGATGAGCGGATCGACGATCTGTTCGACGAGGTCCCAGAACCGCTCCTGCATCTCCGCGTCGGTGAGGTCGGCCAGATGCGTCCGCCACGCAAGGTACTCGTCGGCACGCATCTCAGGCCTCCTTTGCCTCGTGGGCGAGGCGAGCCGCGGTCTCACTGTCGGTGTTCGTGTCGGCCGCCAGGAACTCGATGTCCGCCTCGGTAGGCTCGTAGTCCGCCGGCGCCGCCTTGACGGCGTTGCGGATGTAGGAGCGGCGCATGCGGTCCAGGTCGAAGTCGTTGGCGTGGATCTGCTCGGGCCGCTCCGGGATGACGATCACGGTGCCGGGCTTGTTTTCGGCGGGATCGCCGAGGCGGACCTCCACGCCCATCTCGCGGGCGAAGTTGAGCTGTGCCCAATGATGCTTGCCGGCGCCGGTGTACTCGGTCTCCTGAACGACCACGGTGGCCTCACGGGGCAGCTCGCGGGCGAGGCTCATGGCCGCCGTCATGGCGGTGTTACCCGCTGGGCCGCGCTCCAGGCCCTCGAGCTTGCACATGGCCTCGGTCACGTAGAAGACCTCGCCCTGGGTGACGGTGAGATAGCGGTCGATGTAGCGCAGCGGGCGAGCCGCGTTGCGCGGCACGTCGGCGCGGTCTGGCCAGGTGGCAAACGGCACGCCGAAGCCCGTGTGGCCGGTGGTGAAGCTCTTGCGGTTGAAGTCGTGGTCTGAGGCCATGTGGAGGCCGGAGAGATCGACCGAGGCGCTGACGATCTGCGTGCCGGTGGCGCCGGCACACTTGAGGCCGCGGGCTGTGCCGGTGGTGTTCCCGCCGCCGGCGTGGGTGATGACGCACGCCGTGGGGTAGTCGCCGATGAGCGCCTTCATCTCGCCGGCCACTTCCAGCCCGAGCGTCTCGATGCCGCTGACGCCGAACGAGCTGTACAGCGAGGCGGCGAAATAGCCGGTCTGGTCGAGCAGTTCGACCATATGGAAGAAGAGCTCCGGACCGACAGTCATCTGGATGACCTCGGCGCCGAAGGCTTCGCAGATGCGACTCTTCTCGATGATCTCCGGCTGGCCGACGTGGCGGCTGTCGAAGGTCTCCTGACAGATGATGCACTTCAGGCCGTAGCGCGCCGCCTGACTGCTGACGGCGGCCCCGTAGTTGCCCGAAGTGGCCGCGATGACGCCCTCGTAGCCTTTCTCCTTGGCCACGTGGATGCTCACGGAGGCGCGCCGGTCCTTGAAGGCGCCCGCCAGGTTGGCGGCCTCGTCTTTGACGAAGATGCGGGCGCCCATGCCCGGCGCGCTGATGCTGCGCACCAGGTCGGTCATGTTCTTCAGCTCGAGCAGGGGCGTGTTGCCCACGCCGGCCTTGGTCTGGATCTCCTTGATCTGGGCCAGGCTGTAGCCGTGGTCGCCCATCATCGCCTCGTAGTCGAAAGCGATGGGGCTGCGCTCGAACTGCGAGTAGTCCATGCCCAGGGCGCGGCGCATGATCTCTCCGCGCCGCGCCATGATCTCGTCGAACTTGCTGGCCATCAGGCACCCGCCTTCTCGTCGGCGGCTGCGCCGGCACCGGCGCCGTCAGCGCGGTAGGCCGCGAGACGTTCGCGAAGGTCACGACCAACGTGCACCAGTTCCGGGATCGGCTTGCCGAAGGTGTGGAAGTAGCCTGGGTTGATGGCGCTGAGGGTGCCGGTGACCGTGCGCCCGGTGACGGTCCGCACGGTCATCTCCTCGCCCACGTTCGCCTCAGCCTGCGCAAAGCCCTTGATCCACATGCGCAGCGGCTGCGCCGCCGTGTCGGCCGGCAGGTTCTTGGAGCGGTCGGCCGTCTCAAGGAGGATGCCCTCCACCTCGACCCAGTCGTCCACTCCGCATCTGATCTGTTCCGTCATAACGTGACTCCCCTCTGCCCGGACGCTGCCGGGGCTCAGACGGTCGGGGTGAAGAACCGCGGTAGCGGCAGGTCGACCACGGTCAGCATGCCGGCCGGAGCGGCCTTCATGAGCGGCAGGTAGTTGCCGGTACTGGCGTAGGTGCCCTTGCCACCGGGAACCTCGGGCTGGTTGGCCATGTTGACGTTCGGGTCGCCGAAGATCTTGATGTAATCGCCGGTGTCCTGGTCGGCCATCTCCGGATGGATCTGCTGTGGGTGGATGAGGTGGATCTTGAGCTCGCCGTTGACGTAGCCCTTGCCGACCTGCCGGCAACCGGCGACCCAGCCGGCCGGCACGTGCACGTGCGGCGTGCTGCGCTCGACCTTTGTCACGATCGGCTCGCGCGTCTCTTCGATCTTGTCGATCTTCCAATTGAGCGCCTTGGCGATGAGGTAGATGGACTCGGGGAAGCCGATGTGGCCCACGATGCTGCCGTCGGCGGTCCCCTTCTCGAACTGCTCGACGGTGGTGCCGACTCCTTGGCCGGTCATGACGGTGGGGCCGAACGGCGAGAGGTCGTTGACCCGCATGGCCTCGATGCCGTCGATGCGCAGGCAGATCGAGCTCCACATGACGATGAGGGCGTCGAGCATGAAGCCGGGATTGATGCCCGTGCCCAGGATGCTCACGTCGTGCTTCCTGGCGAGCGCGTCGAAACGGTCGGCCCAATCGGGGTCGGAGGCCCAGGGATAGCTCAGCTTCTCGGCGATGCAGATAACGTCCGCGCCCGCCTTTACCGACGGCTCGACCTGGCCGGTGATCTCGTGCAGGTTGCTCTGCGTGTTGATGCAGACCACGTCCGGCCTGGTCTCGGCGAGGACTTTCTCGAAGTCGGTGGTCATCTTCACGTCACAGGGACGGCCGAGCAGCTCGCCGACCGTCTTGCCCTCTTTGGCGGGGTTGGTGACGACGCAGCCCACCAGGTCGATGTCTTTCGGGCGGTCGAGGATGAACCCAAGAAGTCCCTGCCCCATCGAGCCGGTGCCCCATTCGACTACCTTGATCATCTCGTGTCCTTTCATCGGCGTGAACTCTGTCAATCGGCGTGCCGAGTGGCATCGGCAGCGCGCGGACCGCGCGGCAAGACGAAGTCGAGCACGGCGCGGCAGAGGATGTGGGAGAGCCCGTTGGGGAGCCGGGACTGCGAGAGGTTATTCCGCCGCGTAGTGAGAGACCCGGCCGTTCTGCGCGCGCCCGGGCGCCGGCGGGAGCGACCCACAGATAGCCGCGAAGCGGCGAAGGTGTGTCTGCTTAGAAGCCGGCGCCCAAGCCACGCGTGTGCGCCTCAAGAACGGCGCACCACGGGCTACAGTTGGCAGCCGGCTGGGGGAGGCTGATCGACGGTGTCAAAAGCCAGACTGTCGATCCCTGTGTTGATACTCGCCTCCGAGGAGAGTTGCGTTGGGTGACTGCGCCACCCAGCGTGCGGCAGTCATGCTATGGCTTGCCGCTTCGGAAGTCAATACAGCCGTGTATCGTCTTGATTCACAGCGAACCGGGTCGCATTGCGACGTGTAGCACTTCCCGGTGTGCTCCTTCGCCACCCGGCCGCTGCCCTCTGGATACGCTCCGACGACCTGGTCGGCGCTGCCCCTCTGATGCCTCGTGCCCCCGTGAAACGGCACCCCCCCCGGCCCCCCAGTTACGCGTCGTCGCGCTTGCGGCAGTACGCACCAGGGAACACCCAAGCACGGCCAGGCGGCCGACAGACCGGCAAGGGAGTGCAACGCGTGACGGAGCAACGGGGACTTCCTCCGGTCCACCGGGATCAAAGACCGGCCAACCCGGAGAAGCTGGGTCCCGCGGCGCCACGGCATACGGTCACCTATACGCGACGCCGTACGTACTTCTGCAGAAGTGGACCGTGCGCATCGACGGACTAGTTGAGACGCCCACGACGGTCGACTATTCCGTCTGGAGCACCCTTCCCCGCACGAGCGAGACGGTGGGCTTCCACTGTGTGCTGGGCTGGTCGGTGAGCGACGTGGCGTGGGGCGGCGTACGACCGGCCGATCTGCTGGCGCTGGCGAAGCCCCTGCCCGCCGGCAGGTTCGTGCGGTTCAGCAGCGAGAGCGGCGAGTACTCCGATACACTGTCGATGGCGCAACTCACAGACGGCTACTCGCTCCTGGCCGAGAGCCTGGACGGTAAGCCGTTGCCGCCCGTTCACGGCGGACGCCTGCGCCTGGTGATGCCTACGCAATTGGGCTACAAAAGCGTACAGTTCGTACGTCGCACCGACGTGGTCGACCACCAGGAGAAAGGATACTGGGAGGAAAGCGGCTACGCGGTGGATGCACCCGCAAAGCCCTGAGGCGGCAGTACGCGTCTCTGGGCGCCTTTCATGCGGCAGCTCACGGTTATCGGTTGCCGTGCGCGGGAAAGACAGATTAGCCTCACGGCGACGGCCGCACGAGAGCCGTCACAGCCAGGCGAAGGGGAGCTTGGCCGACCTGACAAACACAGTCCAGCCGAGCGGCGGCACGCCAAGACCCGAACGTGCCGCCGGCCCAGCAGAGGGGCCAGGTTTTCATGGCACCAGATGACAACGTAAGGCCGTTTCCGAACCGCAGGGCGGCTCCGCGAAAGAGGCCGCCAGGCCCGGTGTTCGGCAAGCGGAGCCGCATCGCCGTCATCGTCATCGCCGCCATAGTCGTCGTCCTGGCGATCTTCTACATCTTCCTTCGCTACTACGTCGACTGGCTGTGGTACCGGGAAGTCGGGCTACTGACGGTCTTCTGGACGCGCATCACGACCAGCCTCATCGTGGGTCCTGCCTTTGCCATCCTCTTTTTTGCCATCCTCTACGGCAACCTCGAGATCGCGCGCCGCCTGGCACCCAAGTTCCGCCCGGTAGAAGGCGTCGACGTCTACGAATTCGTGCAGCAGGGTGCCTCCAAGCGCGTCCGCCAGGTGGGTGCAGCCGTAGCGGCGGTGGTCGCCATCATCGTCGGCTTCTCCACCGCAGGCTCCTGGCTGACGTTCGCACGCGCCTTCAACGCAGCGTCATTTGGCACCAAGGACCCGATCTTCCACCACGACATCTCGTTCTACGTGTTCACCGTGCCGGCCCTGCAGTACATCTCCACGTTCGTCTTCTGGACGCTGGTGGTGAGCCTGCTGGTGACCTTTGCGCTGCACCTGGTCCTCGGCGGCATTCGACCGGAGCAGAGCGGAGCGTCCCCGCTCACCAGCGAGGGTGGCACGCCACCGAGTCCGCGAGACGTCGCAAATCGCATGCGCCAGAACTTCAGCGTGCAGGTAGAGCGCGGCGCCGTCAGTCATCTTTCGGCACTGCTGGGCGTCATCTTCATAGTCACTGGCACGGGCTACTTCCTGAAAGCCTGGGGCCTGCTCTATTCCTCGTCCGGCGTGGTCTTCGGCGCCGGGGCGACCGACGTCAATGTCCGCCTGCCGCTGATCCGGGTGCTCATGGGCATCGCCTGGCTGCTGGGCGCGGCGCTGATCTACAACGCGTTTCGCGGCCGCCGCCGGCTGTGGCCACCC
>Ga0182021_10010052_pt1 | contig 11222 bp, 11 predicted proteins | sample 612E3MmetaG_FD_120493 | JGI IMG/M metagenome (GOLD analysis project Ga0182021, IMG submission 120493) | Permafrost microbial communities from Stordalen Mire, Sweden - 612E3M metaG (Illumina Assembly) | ecosystem: Environmental > Terrestrial > Soil > Wetlands > Permafrost | place: Sweden...
CCAGGGCGCGCGCCGCACCAGGCTCCTGAGGGGCCGGAGGCGGCCGGCGTCACGAAGGCGGGAGCGAGAGCGAGAGCGAGCGCGAGAGTGAGAGCGAGAGCGAGAGCGAGAGGCGCCGCACGCTGGACCGCTTCCCGGGGCAGCCGCGAAACGTTCGCCCCCCGCCCTACTCGATCACTCGATCTTCACCGGCGCGCCGTAGCTCTTCAGCTCCGCCTTCGCTTCACCGCCCGCGGCATGCACTTCGAGCAGGACCATGCCGACGCCTGGGCAGTACGTCGTGACGTACTTCGAGCCCTCCGGGCGGCCGCCCTCCTCCACCGTCTGGATGCACGAGCTGTAGCTGCCTGCGATCACCTTGGGGGAGGCGTCGATCGACACCACCTTCGCCGTGCCGCCGTGCTCACCCGGCCACGTCGCGCCCACGTCGAGCGGGGACTTCAGGATGAACGCGCCGCCGTCGTAGGCGACGCCCTGCGGCGTGAAGACGAAGCGCTTCGTCGCGTTCGACAGGCGCAGCTCGCCATGGGTCGCGTCCGTACGATGGACCTTCGCCACCAGCATGCCCGTCTCCCCGTTCTCCGCGGTCGCGTAGGCGTAGATTCGCCCCTCTTCGAGCGGGAAGTACTGCTCCGCGCTCGAGCCGCTCGCAGGCTTCGTCGACACCGACTGAGCGGTCGGGGACCCCGCCGACCCACACGCGACGATCACGCCACAAAACCCGGAGAGGACGAGACGCTTCACGCCGGCCATCCTAGCGAAATCTGCCCCTTCTCTGCTCCAGGTCTTCTTCGAAGCTCTTCATCACGCTCCGCAGGGCTCCGAAATCTCTCCGCCCCGCGCCCGGCCACCGCTTTCGCGCCGCCCGGAACGTGCTAATTCGGCCACTCCGTGAACGATCAGCTCAGCTCCGATCTCGCATCGCTCCGGATCGACCGGGACGCGCCCACGCCCTCCGGCTCCGGCGGCTCCGGCGGCATCAAGCGCGTCGTCGTGCCCGTGCTCGTCGTCGCCGCCATCGGCGCCGCCGGCTACTTCGGCTGGACCAAGCTCGAAGGCCAGATCCTGAAGCAGGAAGTGAAGACTACCGAGGTGGCGCTCATCTCGCCTTCGCAGGCCGAGGTCCAGGTCACGGCCACCGGCTACGTCATCCCCCAGCGCACCTCGAAGGTCGGCGCCAAGCTCCCAGGCCGCCTCGCCAAGGTCTTCGTCAAGGAAGGCGACACCGTCAGGGAGGGCGACATCCTCGCCCAGCTCGAGGACGCCGACCAGAAGAGCCAGATCGTCGCCGCCTCGTCGCGCGTCGGCGTCGCCAGCGCACGCGTCGCCACCGCACGCGCCAACCTCGCCGAGGTCACCCAGCAGGTCGAGCGCGAGAAGGCCCTCGTCGCGAGCGGCGCGGTCGGCAAGGCGAACCTCGACAACCTGGTCGCCCGCGAGAGCGCCCTCCGCGAAGGCGTGAAGGCGGCCGAGGCCGAGGCGGGCTCCGCGCAGGCCGACGTCGGCACGTTCGGCGTCGGCCTCAAGGACCGAACCATCGTCGCGCCCATCGGCGGACGCATCGTCACGAAGCCCGCGACCATCGGCGAGTTCGTCGGCGGCATCGGCAACATCGGCCTGGTCGCCGAGATCGTCGACTTCGACAGCCTCCTCGTCGAGACCGACGTCCCCGAGACGCGCCTCCACATGGTCAAGATCGGCGGCCCCGCCGAGATCGTCCTCGATGCCTACCCGAACAAGCGCTACCGCGGCATCGCCACGGAGCTCGGGCAGCGCGTGAATCGCGCAAAGGCCACGGTCGTCGTGAAGGTGAAGTTCGTCGACGACGCGCAGAACGTGCTCCCCGAGATGAGCGCGCGCGTCAGCTTCCTCTCGAAGGCGATCTCCGACGACGCCCTCAAGGAATCTCCGAAGCGCGTCGTCGCCAACGACGCCATCGTCGATCGCGGAGGCCAGAAAGTGGTGTTCGCCGTCGATTCGGGGAAACTGCACGCATTCCCGGTGAAGGTGGGCGGACCGGTAGGCGCGACGGCCGTGGAGCTGATCGACGGACCGGCCCCCGGCGTGAAGGTCGTAGCGAAGCCGACGCCCGACACGGCGGACGGCCAGCGCATCAAGGAGACGGACAAGTGAGCGGAACCCAATCGCGCGGCCCCGACAGCGAGAGCAATCTCACGAACATGCCCGAGACGCCCACGGCCGAGGTCGAGGTCCCTGCGCAGTACCGCAAGGCCGACGCCCCTCCTTCTGACGACAAGACCGAGCAGAAGCCGGCCGAGAAGGCCAAGGGCAAGACCGCATATCGCGACGACAACACCAAGGTCATCATCGAGATGAAGGGCGTCACCAAGACGTTCGTGCGCGGCAAGGAGCCGCTCACCGTGCTCGACGGCCTGACGCTCGACGTCCACGAAGGTGCCTTCGAAGCGCTCATGGGTCCCTCGGGATCCGGCAAGTCGACCCTGCTCAACCTCATCGCCGGCCTCGATCGCCCGACCAGCGGCATGGCCAAGGTTGCGGGCAGCGATCTCTCGACGATGAGCGACGGCGACCTCGCGCGCTTCCGCTCACGGCACATCGGCTTCATCTTCCAGGCCTACAACCTGATGCCGGTGCTCACCGCGCTCGAGAACGTCGAGCTCCCGCTCCTGCTCACGAAGCTCTCCTCGGGGGATCGCCGCAAGCGCGCGCAGACCGCGCTCCGCGCCGTCGGCCTCGAAGACCGCATGGGTCACTACCCGCGCCAGCTCTCGGGCGGACAGGAGCAGCGCGTTGCCATCGCACGCGCCATCGTCAACGACCCCACGATCATCGTCGCCGACGAGCCCACTGGCGACCTCGATCGCAAGGCGGCCGATGACATCCTGACGCTGCTGACGAAGCTGAACGAGGAGTTCAAGAAGACCATCCTCATGGTCACGCACGACCCGGCCGCCGCCGAGCGCGCGACGATCACGCGGCACCTGAACAAGGGCAAGCTCGAATGAGGATCGAAAGCGCAGGCCGACAGCCCGAAGGGGCCGTCAAATGAGCGGGCTCTTCCTCATCGCGGCCCGGAACCTCGGTCGCAACTGGCTGCGCACCATCCTCACCGTGCTCGGCGCGGCCGTCGCGCTCATCGCGTTCGTGATGCTGCGCACCGTCCTGAGCTCGTGGGAGGTCGGCGCCGAGTACGCCGCGAAAGATCGCCTCGGCACCCGTCACAAGGTGTCGTTCGTGATGCAGCTCCCGAAGAAGTACATCGACGACATCCGCGGCGTCCCCGGCGTGAAGCAAGCGACGTGGGCGAACTGGTTCGGCGGCAAGGATCCCGGCAAGCCCGACGAGTTCTTCGCCACCATCGCCGTCGACGGCCCCAGCTTCCTCCCCGTGATGGACGAGCTCACGCTCGACGACGAGGCGCGCACCCGCTGGCTCGCCGACAAGCACGGCGCGATCATCGGCGACGTCCTCGCGAAGAAGCTCAATCTCAAGGTCGGCGACAAGTACACGCTGCAGGGCAGCATCTATCCCGGCGACTGGGAGTTCCAGATCGACGGCATCTACACGGCCGCGCGAAAATCGCTCGATCGCTCCCAGTTCATCTTCCACTGGTCCTACCTGAACGACTCGATCCCCGAGGCGCGCCGCGACACCATCGGGTGGGTCATGACCCGCGTCGAGGATCCCTCGCAGAGCGCCGACACCTCCGCGAAGATCGACAAGATCTTCGACGAGCGCGACACGCAGACGGTCACGATGAGCGAGCGCAACATGCAGCTCTCCTTCATGGCGATGTTCGGCGCCATCCTCACCGTTCTCGACATCGTGTCGATCATCATCTTGATCATCATGCTGATGATCCTCGGCAACACCATCGCCATGGGTGTGCGCGAGCGCACGCGCGAGTACGCCGTGCTGCGGGCCATCGGCTTCCAGCCCTGGCACATACGCTTCTTCGTCCTCGGCGAGGCAGTGGTGCTGGGTGTCGCCTGTGGTGCGGTCGGCGTCGGCGTCGCCTATCCGTTCGTGAACGGCCTCATGGGCAAGGCCATCGAAGAGAACATGTCGGCGTGGTTCCCGTACTTCCGCGTCGAGCCCACCGTCGCCGTCGCCGCCGGCGTCATCGCCGTTGTCCTCGCGACCACGGCCGCGCTCATCCCCGCGATCCAGGCCGGTCGCATCTCGGTGACGGACGCTCTTCGGCGGGTCGGATGAGGGCACCGCGATGATTCCTGTAAAATACAACTATCGCAACCTGGTGGTCCGCAAGACGACCACCATCGCCGCCGCCTTCGGCCTCGCGCTCGTCGTCTTCGTGTTCGCCGCCGCGCAGATGCTCGGAAACGGCATCAAGAAGACGCTCGGCCGCTCCGCCAACGCCGAGAACGCCATCGTCCTGCGCAAGGGCTCCAGCTCCGAGATGGAGAGCGGCATCGAGGAGAATCAGGTCAACCTGGTGCTCGCGCAGGCCGCACAGATCGGCGCTTCGAAGAAGCCACCGGGCGTCGGCGAGGTCCTCGTCGTGATCCTGATGGACAAGCTCGGCACCAACGGTGTCTCCAACGTGACGGTGCGCGGCGTTCCCGAGGACGTGTTCGACTTCCGTTCGAGCGCGAAGATCATCGAAGGCCGCGCCGCGAAGCCCGGCAGCGACGAGGTGGTGGTCGGCGCCGGGATTCGCGGCCGCTTCAAGGGCCTCGAGCTGAACCAGACCTTCGAGATCAAGAAGAACCGCCCCGTGAAGGTGGTGGGCGTCTTCTCCGACGACGGCTCGTCGTTCGACTCCGAGGTCTGGGCAGACATCCACACCGCGCGGACGGCCTTCGGGCGCGAGGGCTACGTCTCGAGCATCCGCGTCCGCCTCGACGCGCCGAGCAAGTTCGATGCGTTCAAGGCGCTCGTCGAGCAGAACCGGCAGCTCGGCTTCAACGTCCAGCGCGAGGGCGACTACTACGCCAAGCAGTCGGAGATGACCGCCGACTTTCTCACCATCATGGGCACGATGATCGCGATCCTCTTCTCGATCGGCGCGATGATCGGCGCGACCATCACGATGAACGCCCAGGTCGCGAACCGCCAGCGCGAGATCGGTACGCTCCGCGCGCTGGGCTTCTCGCGGCGAAGCATCCTCACGTCCTTCCTCCTCGAATCGCTGGTGCTCGCGACGATCGGCGGCGCCATCGGCGCGGTGGCGTCACTCGGCCTCCAGTTCGTGAAGATCACCATGCTCAACGCCGGCACGTGGTCGGAGATCGTCTTCGCCTTCGAGCCGACACCGGCGATCCTCTTGCGATCCATGTTCCTCGCCGGGTTCATGGGGGTGGTGGGCGGCTTCCTGCCCGCGATCCGCGCCGCACGCGTCAGCCCGATCGAAGCGATGCGCGCGTAGCGCTCGCTCCGACTCGGCCTCAGCCCGCCGTCACCCGACCGTCGCCGCCGAGATCCACGGCGGGGCCGGCATGGCGCGGCTCGCGCCCGACGGTCACGTCGACGAAGGCCTTGGTTCGCGAGACCACCTCGCGGAGCTGGAGCCACGCGATCCCGCGATAGACATGGCGATCGGCGGCGCTGCCCTCGGCTTGCATGCCGAGCGAGCGCGCGCACCACACGGCCCGTGCGAGGTGGAACCGTTGCGTCACGACCACGATGCGCGATGCCCCGAACACGTGGCGGGCGCGCCACATCGAGCTGTAGGTGTCGAGCCCGGCATGATCCATGAAGATGGCCGGGGCGGGCACGCCGTTCGCCTCGAGGTAGACGCGCATGGCGTTGGGCTCGTCGTACCCGGGCGCCTGATGATCGCCGCTGACGATGATCTTCGTGACGCGGCCGGCCCGATAGAGGCCGAGGGCCTCGTCGAGACGATCGCGCAGGACGTCGGACGGCGTGCCGTCGTCGCGGACGCCGGCGCCCAGGACGAGCGCGCAGTCGAGCGACCCCGCCACGGAGCCTCCGGTGCCGCCGTCGATCACGGTGAGGTTGGCTCCGAGCACTGCGAGGGCGACCGCGCCCATCAGGACGAGGGCGAAAGGGCGACGTCTCGACATCCCCTCCGTACGCTCGAAGCGCGCGGGTGATTCCTTCGGCTACTTCGCAGCAGCCAGGATCGCGTCGACCTCGGTCGCGCGCTGAGCAGCGAGCTTCTTCTGCGCGGGATCGGAGAGCAACGTCTCGGCCTTCCGAAAGCGGGCGGCGACGTCCTTCAGGTAGGGCGCAGCGTCCGCGCCCTCCGGGGGCGATAGCGCGCGGAGGTGCGCGGCGTCGTACGCCGCCAGGCCGGCCAGCGGACCGCCCTCGGCGACGAGCGCATCGAGCGCCTCGGTGTGTCGCAGGTCGAGCGCAGCCGGCGTGGGTGCGCGCATCATCTCTGCCGCGCCGTTGGGGCCCTGCGCGAGCGCCAGCGACAGCGCGAGGACCAGCCGATCCTCGGGCTTCGGGCTGGGCGTCGCCGCGTGTGCCGCCTCGACGAAATCGACGCGACGCCAGTACATGCGGCCCATCGCGAATCGTGCCCGAGCGTAGGGCGAACGAAGCTCGTCCGCCGCGCCATCGGGGACCTTCTTGAAATGGTCGCGCAGCCCGCGCGTCACGCCGTTGGCGAGGAAGCGCGGGTCCTCCGCGTGAGCGATGTCGCCGTTGTCCAGCCAGTAGGTCGGAATGCTGGCGATCGCCGCTTCGCTCGGCGTCGCCGGGGGCGGCACCACCACCTCCGGAAGGAGCAGCGTGTCCAGCGCGTCGATGCGGCGACCTCCGTAGAGCTTCGAGAGCAGCACGCGTGCGCGATCGAGCCGCGCATCGCGGATGATCCCGACGCGTGCGAAGTCGCTCATGCCGACGAGCGCGGCGTCACGGCCACGCTTCTTGCGAGGCTCGAGGGCCTCGTCGAGCGCTGCCTCGTAGATCGACTTCAGCTCCGGATCCCAGCTGGCCGGTACGGGCGCGCTGCGCATGCGATCGACCAGACGAAGCTCCGCGATCCCGGCTTCGATCGCCGCGACTCCGCGCGCGTAGCCGGAGAGCCCGGCAGCGCCCGACGAGAGGAGCTCGATCGCCGTCGACTGTTCGAGCAGCCACGCCTTCAGCGGCCCGTTGACGAAGGCCTTCACCTTCTCCTTCTCGCGGATCGCCCCCATGGCAGGCGGCGTGCTGGCGGTGCGTGCGAGCTTGCCCGCGAGAGAGAAGCCCACGAGGAGCCGCACGTGGGGTGCGTTGGCGGAGCTGGCCGCCGCCGCGCCGGCGCCGAGCGTCTGGAGCAGCGGATCGACGATGGCGTCGGCGCACTCGACAGGCGCGAGATCGGCACGCAGCGCGCGGTTCAGCACGGCGTTCGCCTTCGGATCCTTCGCGAGCGCGACGAGCCGAGCATCGCGCTTCGCCGGATCCTTCTCTCCGAACGCGGCCACGACGTCCGCGCCGTCCTTGCTGGGCGCACGGTTCGCGAAGGCCGCGCACGACGCGGGAGAGGGCGCGACGCCCTTCGCCTTGCTCGCCTTCTTCCAGGGCTCGAGATCGAGCGCGGCGAGGGTGCCTGGCTCGGAGGTGTCGTCGTCGCGCGGGCCAGCCGGGAGCGCGAACGGGTCCGCGGGGGCCGGCGGAGCGGGCGGCGACCCGGCCCCCGCCATTCCGCTGGGAGCGGAAGGCGGCGGAGCGCCGGGGACGACGGCGGGCGCCCCTCCTCCGCCCCCGCAGCCCACCATCAAGAGGAGAGCGAGCCCGAGGCCCGGCGCTCGGTGGACAGCTTGTGAGCAAATAATTTTGGATTGATTTCGCATGGTTCAACGGACCCCGTGACAGGCAATGTCGCCCGCGCGCCGCAGAAGTTCCCGATTGTCGGAGGGCGTAAATTATCCGTCAGTATCTCCCTTGACCATACACAGTTCCAGAGCTAGACCGCCGCGTCCATTGATCCGGCCGAGCTGTCGACGACGTTCCCTGGAACGCCGCGAAGCACCGGCCCCGGAGGAGGAAGCCGGGACGGGTCGATTGGGCGGGGTCAGGGCAAGAGGGAGTGAACTTGGATATGTCGTCTTTGCGTTTCTCTGGGCGTTTTTCTGGGCGTTTTTGCGGTGTGGTTCTGGTGCTGGCGGGTGTCGCTGCAGTGACGGGTTGCGGTAGCTCGGGTGCGTCCTCGAAGGAGAGCATCGACAGCTCCGAGAGCGATCTGAAGCTCTCGTCTCCGCAGTATCTCGGTCCGATCGCCGACGGCGATACGAAGACCAGCAACTACGCCAATCCTCCGCGCTACCGCGCCTACGGGTTCAGCGCGAGCGCCGGCGACCAGATCACCGTCAACGTGAAGTCGGCCGACGGCGACGCGATGGGCTGGATCACGACGTCGACGTACACCGTGCTCGCTTCGAACGACGACGCCTCGAGCTCGACGCTCGACTCGAAGGTCGTCTACACGGTTCCCGACGGGACCGCGACGAAGGCCTACCGCATCGTCTTCCGCGACTACGATCTCCTCGACGCGACCTTCACCGTGAAGCTGGCGATCAAGTCCGCGGTCGTCGCGTGCGATCCCGACAACGAGCCGTGGAACGACTACAAGGGCACGCCCACGAGCTGCCAGTTCATCCGTTACAGCTGCTCCTCCGGCACGAAGTCGTTCCAGAACGACTGCGGCTGCGGCTGCGAAGACCTCGTTCACTGAGCGAGCCATCGCGCTGAGCGGGCACCCAAGGCTGCGTGGTGTCATGCTGAAGAGAGCATGATCGAGCTCGTCGTCCTGGGTGCAACGCTGGCGATTGCCGCCGGCGCATCCGGGGCGCAGGCGCGGCGTCGCATGCTCGCTGCGCGCACGCTGGAGCGCTACGCCAAGTGGCGCTCGCACCTCTACGTGCCCGGAGCGCAGCGAAAGGACAGCCCGCGAGTCGAGGGCACCAAGGACGACGTCGCGTTCACGATCGACCTCGTGAAGATCCGAGGGAACCTCAAGACGCGCTTGCGCGCCCCGGTCTCGAAGGGCCCCGGCGCCAAGCTCGCCATCGTGCAGCGAGGGGCGTTCGGCCGCGCGCTCCGCACGCGGGACGAGGCCGAGGTCGAGGTCGGCATCGAGGCCTTCGACCGCGCCTTCCGCGTCCACGGCATGGCCCCCGACGAGGCTCGCGCGTGGCTCGAGGCCTCGATGGAGAACCTCGTCATCCTCGACGAGCGAAGCGACGTTTGGCTCGGAAGCGACGGCGCGACGGTGACCCTGGCCTGGTCGGGCGTGGAGATGAACCCGCTCCTGCTCGATGCGGCTCGCGACGTGGTGGTGAGCCTCTCGCGCTGGCACAGGCCGGAATTTCCCTATCGCTGAACGATTCTGCTCGGAGCGCCCAAGCCGCTCCCAGCGCGCCGTGTCCGACTGCTCGAGGTAGGCATGACCGGCGGTCCCGAGCGACGTGACGAGAGCGTGAGTTTCTCCCTCAAGGAGCTGATGAAGCTCGAGGACGAGCGCATCAGCCAGGAGCGGCAAGCGCGCGAGGCACGCGAGCTCGCGGCGAAGACCGCGCGCGAGGAGGCCGAGCGCCGCGAGCGTGACGAGCTGGTGGCCAAGGACCGCGCCGCCGCGGAGGAGCGCGAACGCGCGCGCTTCCGCGAGATGGAAGAAGAGGCGCGACGCGAAGCGATCCAGCGCGCAGCGGTCGAGCAGGCGCGCATCACCGTCGAGGCGCGCACGCGCGCCGAGGAGTCGGACCGCGAGCGCCGACACGAGATCGAGCTGCAGCGCATGCGCGCGGAGACCGTGAAGAAGCCCGGCCCCGGGGGCTACGTCGCGAGCGCGCTCGGCGGCGCGGCGGCCACTCTTGCGCTGTGTCTCGTGATGCACTTCGCGGTCTCCAAGCCTGCGAGCGATCGCCGGATCGCCGAGCTCGATCACGCGGTGGCCGGCGCCGAAGGCCGGGAAGCCGAGCTGGGACGTCGCGTCGACGACCAGAAGTCGCGCATCGGACAGCTCGAGAAGAGCCTCTCCGACATGCAGGACGAGCTGAGCAAGCGACCTCCCGTCCAGGGAGCAGCGCCCAAGTCGCCGGCGGGTCCAACGGGGCAGAAGCACGGGGGAACCGGCACCGGAACGGATCCGTCCAAGGGCAAGGGTCCGAACGACGGCCCGCCCTGCAACAAGTTCGATCCGTTGTGCTTCCACATCGACACGCACTGAGCGTGTGAATCGGACGACCTAGGGGCGATTCGCGCGCTATACCAGAGGCATGTCCGACGCCGTCGCGAAGGATAAGGCCACGGACGTGGTGCTGCTCGGGCCGCCGACCGCGGACGGCGGCGGCGTGCACGTCCTCCGCGCGCGCGAAGAGAAGCTCGAGACCGGCGAGCTGCGCGCGCTGCAAGAGGGGCGCCCCATCACGGGTGAGGTCGTGACGCTCACGCCTCGTAAGGACAACCCACGCGTCTGCGACGTGACCGACAGCTACCAGCCGCCCGGCGCGATGACCGTCGCGCACAAGGGCCCGGCGAACGTCGCGAGCGACGCGTACCGCGACGGTTGGGACGAGGTCTTCGGAAAGAAGCCGCCGTCGGTTCCCCCGACCGCCAACTGAGGCGGCCGGCGACCGGCTAGGGCTTCGAGCGCTCGTCGAGGAACTTCCGCATCGCGGGGATCACCACCTCGGGGCGCTCCAGCATCGAGAAGTGGCTCGAGCGCCAGAGGCGGATGTACTCGGCGTTCGGCATGCGACGCGCCATCTCCGCCGACTGATAGGGCGGCGTGAGCACGTCGAGCATGCCGGCGATGATCAGCGCCGGGGCCTCGATGTGGCGCAGCAGGTGATACGTGGAGTGCGCATCGAGCTCCTGGAAGAGCCGCAAGTAGTTGGTGAAGCTCGGACCCAGCACGTCGTCGAGGTAGCGATTGAGCAGCGGCGTGAGCTCGCTCGCGCGGGGCCCCGCAGTGAGGCGCATGCCCAGCCACATCGGGATCTCGGCGAAGCGTGAGACGCGCGCGATCTGCTGCGCGACCTCCTCGTGATCCTGGAGCCAGTCGAGCAGCGCATGGAGGCGCTTGGGCAGGAAAGGCACCGAGATGAAGGGCTGGAACCCGGTCGCGAGCACATGGCCGTGCGTCCCGTTGAGGAGCACGAGGCCAGCGACCTTCTCCGGGAAGCTGGCGGCGACGTCGAGCGAGACCTGTACGCCCATGCTCCATCCGCAGAAGACGGCGCGCTCGACGTTCTCGGCCGCGAGGATGGCCATGATGTCGTCGACGTGGTTGGCGACGGAGAGCTTCCGCTTCGATTTCG
>Ga0182021_10010053_pt1 | contig 11222 bp, 9 predicted proteins | sample 612E3MmetaG_FD_120493 | JGI IMG/M metagenome (GOLD analysis project Ga0182021, IMG submission 120493) | Permafrost microbial communities from Stordalen Mire, Sweden - 612E3M metaG (Illumina Assembly) | ecosystem: Environmental > Terrestrial > Soil > Wetlands > Permafrost | place: Sweden...
ATCGGAGAGTTATTTTCACAAAATATTCGAAGATTCTTTTCCATCTATGTATACTTTATAGGAGTATCGGCGATTATGCCCACATTTATAAAACACGACAATGAAATAATTGCAATTATTATTTCTGCGGAATTTAAGAAGAATGGTATTGAATTTTTTACACCCGATGAATTCTCTCAACAACTAGCATATATGAATCGCCCACTGGGGTATTTTATTGAACCCCACGTCCATAAAAAAGTTGAACGTTCGGTTCATTATACTCTTGAGACACTCTTTATAAGAAAAGGAAGGGTGAAAATAGATTTTTATACAAGTGAAAAAAAATATATCCAAAGCGAAGTGCTCAAAACAGGAGATGTAGTACTCCTTGCCTCAGGCGGCCATGGTTTTACAATGTTGGAACCGACAGAAATGATCGAAGTGAAACAGGGACCGTACGCAAGCGAGATGGATAAAGAACGATTTAAAGGAAATACGAATGGCTGATAAGTTTATTCCTGTCTGCGAACCATTTTTAAACGGCAATGAAAGAGAATATGTCCTCGATGCCATTGACACCGGATGGATCTCTTCGTCGGGGAAATATATTCCCGCGTTTGAAAAGGCATTTGCAGAATATTGCGGTGTGAAGGAAGGCATTGCGGTTTGTAACGGAACCGTCGCTCTTCATCTCGCGCTTATCGCGTTGGGCATCGGAAAAGGAGACGAAGTCATTATTCCTGATTTTACGATGATAGCAAGTGCATTTGCTGTATGCTATACGGGGGCTGTTCCTGTTTTTGTTGATGCAGAGAAGGAAACATGGAATATTGATATATCAAAAATCGAAGAAAAAATTACATCTCGGACAAAAGCGATTATGCCGGTGCATATATACGGTCATCCGTGTGAGATGGGTATAATTACAGAGATCGCAAAAAAACATCATTTGCTTGTTCTCGAAGATGCCGCTGAAGTGCATGGTGCTGAATACCACGGTAAGCGTTGCGGCTCGCTTGGCAATATTGCCGCGTTCAGTTTTTTTGCCAATAAAATTGCCACAACAGGTGAAGGCGGGATGGTCGTGACAAATAATGAAGCGCTTGCACGCAAGTGCCGTTATTTTAAGAATCTTTGCTTTCCGCTTGAAGGTCCACGCACGTTCAGACATGACCACATCGGATTCAATTATCGAATGTCTAATATTCATGCTGCTATTGGACTTGCCCAGGTCGAAAAACTTCCCGACTATGCTGAGGCAAGGCGTCAGGTACATCGTTGGTATGCTGAACGATTACTGGGTGTGCCGGGAATAACATTACAACCGGAACGTGCAAATGCAAAAAATGTCTATTGGATGCATGGCGTGGTTGTAGAGCCGAAGGAATATGGTATCACTCGTGATGTCTTGATGGCGAAATTAAAAGAGTGTGGAATAGACACGCGTTTGTTTTTTATCGGAATGCACAGGCAAAAATCACTGCAAGACTATGGGTGCGATTGTTCAGGGGAATTTCCAAATACCGATTGGCTTGCCGAAAACGGATTCTATCTGCCGTCAAGTTCTCATATAATGGAGGCGCAGGTTGATCGGATTTCAAATGTAATCAAACAGGCACGTTCCTAATGGATTCAAGCGGAACTATTGCTGTTTTTCAAGCTTACCATTCCTTGTAAATCCATACGCTGAATGTTGTGAACGGCTTGTGGAAAGCGGGATACTCAGTGGATTTATTCCTTTTCCGTTTCAATATGCAAATTCAAGATGTAGATAGAAATGACATCCAAATATATGACTATTCATCTGAGAAACTTGACCAATATCTCCACGCCGATATTCCTGTCATCGCTTTTCATTATCCATCTTTCATAAAATCAGTAAAGGAAACCGGCTGTGGTGTGTGATATCAAATAGTATACAGCTAAGTGATTCTATTAAAAAAATTCAAAGTAGATATACTGAGTATCGAGAGAGGGATTTCATTACTTATAAAGAGTATTTTCAGTTTGATATTCAATATTAGAGGAGTTTCATTGTTATAGCTACTGATTTTCAGTTCTTCGTCCCTTCGAGATAGGTCACAGGTAGGGGATCCAGTTTTAAATTTTGATCTCGGAGAGTAAATTTCATAATGCTTGCGTTTAGGAATTCTCAATATTCAATTTGAAAAGATGATAAATGAAAGGTCGTAGGTATTCTGTGAAGTCTATTTCAGTACTATTTATTATGCAATTTATTGCTTTTTTCGATGTGTCTTCACAAAGTATCATATCGCGAGACTCTATTATCGTTGTTTACAATAGATTGACAACACCACTTGTTGATAAATTTCTTTGTTGTGACACATTACGTAACTCTTTTGGCGACTATGCATGGAATGTCAGTTATATTCTTAATGCTGATCTACTTATGTATCGGGCAACAAATGAAAAACAGTATTTGTTACGTTTTATCAAGATAGCGGATAAAATTATATCCAACCGTGATGATAAAATAGGTCTCTATGATTGGCAGCAAAAGCTGGGAGAAGGATGGAGTGAGTCGAGAGCATGGGATCCAAAATTAAACAAAAATGTTCAAAGCAAACCTATGCGGTATTTAATAAATGATGCAATCATAAGTCGACCAATACTCAATTTTGCATTAGTAGTAACAAAACAAGCATTGCATTCATTCGATTCGATAGCAAAGTATTATACATCGGAAGCGGAAAAAACAATTACATATCATATCAAAGAAAGCTGGTCGCCTATACGAGGAGTTTTTTATTTTCCCAAAGGATCGCCGGAACCGAATGATGGTGCTAATGTGCCAATGAATTATTCCGCTCAAACCGGTAGTGATATGATATTGCTTCATAAACTCACTGGAAAAATATATTATAAAAATTTTGCAGAATTACTCGCTGATTCACTTAAAAAGAATTTGAGTTTTGTTGATAGCTGCTATATATGGAATTATTGGGGCGGACAGGGTGATAGAGGTTGGACAGAAAAAGATAGTGTTTCAATAAATACTCCTCGTTATGGGGGGCATAAATGTATCGAAGATATCGGACATGCGGGAATTGATATTGAATTTATAGTTGATTGCTATGAAAATGATATTCTGTTTTCAAAGCAAGACGTTAGTAGGATAATAAATACATACAAAAAGAAAATTAATAAAGGGACATACAACGCGTACAACCTTTCAGGTTCAGGAAAGAATGATACAAAAATCATTCCATCCTATAAATGGCTTCGGTTGGTTCATTATGAGCCGGCGATACTTTCAAGTTTTTACACGAAATATTTTCAGTCAGCATTATTATATCATGGATTTGGGAATGCATTTTTTCTAGCAAATGTTGTCTATTACTATCCTCCGTTGGAAGGTAAATGAAATACACAATAGTAATTCTTGTGAAACTACTTCAGTAGATGGTACTGCTGAAGTAGTCAAGGAATATCAGAATCAGTATTCATAGATAACATTTGTGGGATATCCACAACAAGAAAGACTTTGACCGGGCTGAATCAATATTGCTGCAATAGTAGGTTATTACTTGTCGGAAACGGATTCTATCTACCGTCGAGTTCTCATTTAACGGAGGTCGTTGGTTAATCGGATTGTTAATATAATAAATTCAATAAGAGTATAATGGCTTCAAAAGGGAATATCGCAATATTTCAAGCATATCACACGCTGCAAGTGCATACATTAAACGTCGTTTATATGCTGCGCAGAGCTGGATATGAAGTCGATGTTTTCCTATTTCGATGTGGAACACATCTACACGATGTGGATCCATACGATCAGCATATTCATGTTTTGTCGGGGGAAAAAGTTTTTTGGAATCAGCAAAGAAATATTATCAAAAAATTATTTTCCGCATTTATTTTTTTTGTTTTGGATCCCTTTCGCGGTTCTAAAGCCCTGCTCTCTCAAGAGGTGCTAAATTGGACAGAAAAACAAATTACAGAGAGGAATTTTATTTGTTTTATCGGTATCGAAAAACTTGGCCTTGTGTGGTCAGGACTTCTTGGAATAAAATATAAGATACCTTTTCTTTATTACAGTTTAGAACTGTATCCGAATTCATATCTAAGATTTATTTCTCCTGTTCGGTGGCTTCGCTTCCTATCTATCCGCCGAAATGAAAGCCGCTTTCATCGACTTGCTTCCGCCGCAATAGTCCAAGATGAGAGACGGGGTATAGAGCTAGATAGAATGAACGACGTGAAAGGAGTTCCAAGGATCTATTTGCCTGTTTCGGTCATTGGTCCGCCGCGAAAGGAAAAGTCGAACTATTTAAAAAATCATTTGGGAATTACCAGAGATAAAGTAATCGTTCTTCAATTCGGGGGTATCGACAAGGAAAGAAGATCAGTGGAATTGACGATTGCTTCGCAAGAATTTGAAACAGACGTTGTTATGGTGTTTCATGGCTTAGCAGAGGATCCTACTATACTTGATAAAATCAGAAAAGTCGACATAAAGAAAAAAGTCGTGATCTCTACAGATCTTGTGCCTTCAGAAAGGATTGATGATCTGGTTTGTTCGGCAGATATCGGACTTTGTTTTTACAGTGATAGGAGTGTGAATGAAATTACTTCAGGTTATTCTTCAGAAAAACTGGCTCGTTATCTCCGTGCAGGAATTCCTGTCATTGCAAGCGATTATCATTCATTCAAGCAATCGGTTCAAGATACCGGAGTTGGGATTTGTATTAGAGATTTCAGCGAATTAGCGGTTGCTGTTCAGAAAATTAAAAAAGATTATGGGAAATATCAAGACAGAGCTTTTGAGACATACGATAAATATTTTCGTTTTGAGATTCAATTTGAAAAAGTCGTTAAATACATACAAGAATTGTAAATAGGACGGCTTCGGCAATATGTTCGTTCTTAAAGAATATGTTTTGTATTATTCATATTTGCCCTGGAGATATTACAAAAAAGGACTCGTTTATTTTAATGGTTTTCGCAAAGTAGATCACATATCTTGATTATAACAATGAAAATAATCTAACGGTCGTTAAAGAGGACATACGGAGATAAAGATGTCGCTTCACGTTTTACTTGCAGAGTACCAAGATATAAAATATGCTTCTAGAACTTTGAAGGAATTGAGGACATTGTTAAATAATGGTTTCTCGGTTAATCTTGTTTTATTTGACAGTGATTCTGATAAGGATTATAAGAAATGTGATAATAATGTTGTTTATAATGTTTACTCTTTTTCAAATTATCGAAACAATAATAATTGGATTTCAAATATTATTCGAAAAATTAAATGTATCGTTGTGCTTATTAAAATGTGGTTCAAGATTGTGCTTACACCTGCTGATATATATCATGTACACGATATTAAGTTGCTTATACCAGGAATAATAGCAAAAAGTGTATGGAATAAAAAAATTGTATATGATTCACATGAAATCCACAGTGTTATTCATGGTATGGGCTCATTTTCAAATCGAGTAAAAAATAGAATAAACTATGGATTAGAAAAAATCATATTACCCCACATTGATATTGTTATTCACGCATCTGAAGAAAGAGCAGATTATGTGTCACAATTATATAGAATAAATCGACCACTTGTACTTAACAACTATGTTTATCTTTCACCAATCGACAGCAATTACCCAGATTTAAAGAAAATACTTGGTCTTGATAAATCAAAGAAACTCCTCGTATATATTGGAATAATTAGACTTGGAGGCAATAGACGTATCGATGCGATTATTAATATTCTACCACAGTTAAATTACGATTGCCATTTTGTGGCTATTGGCCCGACAACAGATCGAGATGTAAAATCTATTGAGTCAGTTGCACGAACTTATGGTGTAAAAGACAGAGTTCATATCTTACCAGGTGTTGCAACTGGTGATGTTTCATCTGCAATATGTTCTGCAGATCTTAGCGTAATTCCATTATACGCAAATTCATTGAATTCAAAGTTTTCGGCACTGAACAAACTCTCTGAATCCTGTATGGCGGGTTTGCCTATTGCCTGTAGTGATTATGATAATCTTAAAAGAATTGTTGAAGATAATCCAATTGGGCCTGCCGGGAAAACATTTGATGTGACTTCTCTTGATTCAATCGTGAGGGCAGTGAATGATTGTCTGTCATCTGAAAACAATTCGCTTTATAGGAAGAATTCCCGAAAACTAGCTATGACTTATTTGAATTGGCAAAATGAAGAAATAAAACTTATGAATGCATACAAAACGATAACCTCAGGGAAATAGATGGTTACCATAGTCAATTACGGAATGGGAAATCTCGGTTCGATCAAAAACATGCTGGACAGGATCAAAGAGAAATCCATTATTACTTCGGATCCTGACGAAATCAACACTGCGGAAAAATTGATATTACCCGGAGTCGGTGCTTTCGATAACGGAGTGAAAAAACTCAGAGAGTTTGGATTATTAGATGTGCTCAATCAAAAAGTGCAGACTAAGAAAACACCGATCCTCGGTATCTGTCTTGGAATGCAATTGTTTACAAAACGGAGTGAAGAAGGTGCTCTGGAAGGTCTTGGTTGGATTGATGCCGACACTGTTCGATTCAATTATTCTGATAAAGAACGGTCACTTCGTGTACCGCATATGGGATGGAATTCTATTGACATCAAAGAAAGTGCTTGTCCATTGTTTCGAGAGATGGAGGGAGTTATAAAATTCTACTTTGTTCATTCGTATTATGTCGCCCCCAATGATAGATTTGTGACGGCTGCAACGACTACGTACGGGAAAGAATTTACTTCGGTGATATGCCGCGAAAATATTTTCGGTGTTCAGTTTCATCCGGAAAAAAGTCATCGATATGGAATGCAATTGTTAAAAAATTTTACTGAGCTATAATCTCATGCTAGAAAATCGACTGATTCCCTGTCTGCTCTTAAAAAACAAAGGTTTAGTGAAGACTAAACATTTTCGCGATCCAGTGTATATCGGTGACCCTATTAATGCAGTGAGAATATTCAATGAAAAAGAGGTAGATGAACTCATCTTTCTTGATATTTCTGCGACGAACGAGAAACGGGTGCCATCGCTCGAGCTCATTGCAGAAATATCTGCTGAATGTTTTATGCCCTTATCGTATGGTGGTGGTATTCAGAGTGTTGAAGAAGTGGAAAAACTTCTAAAAGCAGGTGTAGAAAAAGTTTCCATCAACACAGCGGGATTGAAAAACCCGCAACTTTTGAGTGATGTTGCAAGTCTGTTTGGAAGTCAGAGCTTGATTGCTTCTATCGATGCAAAGAAGAAACTGTTCGGTGGGTATGAGGTCTATACACATTGTGGCTCACAGGCAACTGGATGGGATCCGGTGAAGTACGCGCGCTACGTCCAGGATTTAGGTGTAGGGGAAATTCTCCTCAATTCAATTGATCGTGATGGTACTATGATGGGTTTTGATATTGATCTCATTTCTACAATCAGCCGTAATGTTTCCATTCCAGTAGTAGCATGTGGCGGGGCGGGGAAGTTGACTGATTTTCGCGATGCAATAGTCAACGGAGGAGCTTCAGCAGCTGCGGCAGGAAGTCTATTTGTATTTCATGGACATAGACGGGCAGTGCTTATTAGTTATCCGACAAGGAATGAAATACTTACGATATTTCCGTTAGTGAACTCAATTACAGCAGTTTGAAAAATAATAGAGGAGTTATAAAAATATTAATGGCAGCACAGGAAAATAAACCGTTAGTCATCTGCACTCGCTGTATTATGGATTCATCAGTGCAAGAAATCACTTTTGATTCTCATGGAATATGCAGCTTTTGTAATATACATGATGAAATGGAGCAACAATATCCACTCAATGAAGAAGGACGCAGGGAATTAGAAAAGCTTGTTCAAGAAATTAAAGAACAGGGGAAAAACAAAAAATATGATTGTGTTATTGGTGTGAGTGGTGGAACGGACAGCACCTATACTTTGCTATTATTAAAACAACTTGGGCTACGTCCTTTGGCAGTACATTTTGATAATGGATGGAATACAGAAATTTCTGTTTCCAATATCAAGAATGCACTCGACAAACTTGGTATCGAGTTATACACCTATGTGGTGGACTGGGAGGAATTTAAGGATTTGCAAATATCCTTTCTCAAAGCTTCTGTTCCAGAAGTTGAGTTGCCTACAGATATAGCAATCCGTGCGGCACTCTATCGGGCTGCGAGGGAAGAAGGATTGAAATATATTATTGAAGGAACCTCATTCAGAACTGAAGGAGTGCTTCCTTTATCCTGGGGATATAAAGATGGTAGATATGTAAAAAGTATCCAGAAAAAATATGGAAGTAAAAGACTTAAAACCTTTCCCAACTTGAGCCTAACATCATATTTCTTTAGTGCCTTTGTTCTCAAGATCAAATTGATTAGGCTATTAAATTACTTTGCCTATAGCAAAGTAGAAGCAAAGAAAGTTTTAACGAAAGAGTTAAATTGGATTGACTATGGTGGTCATCATCATGAATCAATCTATACTCGGTTCTTTCAATCCTATCTAGCGCCGCTAAAATTTGGAATGGATCGAAGGATGATCTCCTTTTCAGCACAAATTCGGTCTGGATTGTTGACGCGTGAAGAAGCACTCGAACAGATGAAACAACCGATCTATCCAGCGGATAAGATACAAGAAGATAAAGAGTACATTGCAAAAAAATTAAAGTTGAGTCTTAATGCGCTGGATTTAATTATTTCTCAACAACCTAAGTCCTTTTTAGATTACCCATCATATTATCCTCTTATCAGCAGGTTGCGGTCTCTCATTAGATTTACAGCAAAGCATAATATCTCTACAGGCTTTTTTCAAGCGGGAAATTTTAAGAAATGATGCAATAATCCTTTTCTCAATTTGAGCATGAAAGAAAATAAAAAAATATTAATGGTGGCTTACACCAATTATCTAACCGATGCACGCCCGCGAAGGGAAGCGGAGACGTTAGCGGCCCGAGGCGATGAAGTAGATTTTATCTCTCTCGCAGAAAAGTGTCATCCATCCGAAGAAGTTATTAATGGGGTACGTGTTCTACGGTTATCGATGGTAAGATATCGGGGTGCTGGCGGACTCAAATATGTTCTTTCTTATTTGAAATTTTTTAATAAGGCATCGATTAAGGTTGTTTCGCTTTACATCGCAAAACGGTATGATGTAATACATATTCATACTATGCCGGATTTTTTAGTGTTCGTTGCCATTGTTCCTAAACTCCTGGGAGCAAGAGTAATACTTGATGTGCACGATATGATGCCGGAACTCTATATGTCAAAATTTGGAATTAAAGAAAGTCATTGGTTTATTAAACTAATAAAACTGCAAGAGTTCGTGAGCACAGGCTTTGCCGATAGAGTTATTTGTGTTCACGATCTCCATAAAAAGGTTCTATTGGAAAGGCACTCTTCTTTAAAAAGCTTGACAGTACTACTCAATGTCCCGGATCCCAATGTCTTTGGTGAACTCAGTCAAGTCAAAAAGATAAATTGTATGCATCCCAAATTTATTTATCATGGCACAATTTCTCGCCGTCTTGGTTTGGATTTGGCTTTGGAAGCATTCGATACAGTCCTTCAAGTCCTTCCTGATGCAAGATTCAATATATATGGAGATGGTGATTGTGCAGATGAAATTGAAGAATATATTCGTTTATTAAAAATATCAGGTTCTGTTTATTTTAGCAAAGAATTTTTTCGTGTAGAAGAAATACCTCAATTAGTGAATGAATCCACAATAGGCATTATTCCCAATCGGCAGGATCAAGCAACAGAGTACATGTTGCCGGTAAAACTACTTGAATATGTTTATTTAGGTGTGCCGGTGGCAGCACCTCGTTTGAAAACGATTAGTTATTATTTTACGGAAGAAAGTATCGCATTCTATGAACCAGGTAATGTGAAACAATTAGCAGATGTATTGATAATGCTTAGTAATGATCCCGACCGCTGTTTTCATATGGCTCAGCATGCACAAGATTGCATTCGCGAACTTTCATGGCTAACAATAAAAGGATCACTTTTTAAAATTGTAGATAATTGATGAAAGAAGGAAAGATATCATGAGTGACTCGAAATCAACTACTATTATCATCGGACTAGGCGAGATAGGAAAACCTTTATTTAATTTGATAGCAAAAGCAGAAAATGAAAAGACAATTGGTATTGATATTCAGCCTATTGAGATCAGTGAGTCAGTAGGAATTATGCATATTTGTATCCCTTTTCAATTAGAAAATGGTTTCGTCAAAACTGTTACTGAATATGCAAAAAAATATAAACCAGAGATTGTTGTTGTCAATAGTACAGTAACGCCTGGAACTTCAAAATCAATAGAAATGTCTTCATCGATTCCTACAGTATATAGCCCTGTACGTGGTAAACATGCACGGATGGAAACAGAATTATTACTTTACACAAAATTTATTGCTGGAACCAATAAAGAGGCTGTAAAAATAGTTGATAAACATTTTAAACATGTTGGAATGAAAACAAAAATCATCTCAAATCCGAGTGCATTAGAATTGTCAAAACTTTTAGAAACAACATATTTTGGTTTGCTTGTCTCTTGGGCTCAGGAGATGGATCGTTTTGCAAAGCAAGTCAACGGAGAATATTCTGAAATAACTCCGTTTTTTGAAGAGATTTCGTATCTACCTCCGGTTATATTCCAGCCGGGATTTATTGGCGGACATTGCATTATGCAGAACATTAAGTTGCTGAAATCACAGCTTACTTCGGAATATTTAGACACAATCGAGCATTCGAACGAAAAGAAAGCAACGGAATTATCCGGGGATGAAGGTAAATTAAAACAAAGAATTGAACCTATAAAAATTAATAGGCTCTAAAGCTATATTCAGTAAGCGGGAGTATAATATAATGCACGTTAGTAAAATAATATGCTTGTCTACATTGATCTTTTCTCAAAGTATTCTTTCACAACATGTAGGGACGAATAAACAAGGCGGAATCTGTTTCCGAGTAGACGATGACCAGTCAATTGATAAATGGCAACAATATTCCGCTGTATTTGAAAAATATGGATACAACTTCACATTCGCTACAAACGTAGCACTGTTTGAAAAAAATTCTCAATATGTAGGATTAGTGCAAGAATTGATACAATCAGGACATGAATTAGCCGATCATACTCCAAATCACATTACACTTTTCTTTACAACAGATACACCAAATGACTATATAAATCGTGCCGGTGTCGATCATATATTTGGTAATACCA
>Ga0182021_10010054_pt1 | contig 11222 bp, 10 predicted proteins | sample 612E3MmetaG_FD_120493 | JGI IMG/M metagenome (GOLD analysis project Ga0182021, IMG submission 120493) | Permafrost microbial communities from Stordalen Mire, Sweden - 612E3M metaG (Illumina Assembly) | ecosystem: Environmental > Terrestrial > Soil > Wetlands > Permafrost | place: Sweden...
ACGGTGTACCTGCACACCATGGTGACCGACGAGAAGGGCGACAAGATGTCCAAGGTCAAGGGCAACACCATTGACCCTCTGGATGTGGTGCAGAAGCACGGGGCTGATCCCTTGCGCTTCGCGCTGGCCTGGCTGACCACCCAGGCCGCGCAAGGCAAGAACATCAAGTTTTCCCTCTCCCAGGTCGAGGACGCGCGGCGCTTCGCCAACAAGATCTGGAACGCGACGCGCTTCGCGCTGATGAATCTCACCGACTACAACGCCAACCAGTTTGCCGACCGGACCGCAGAAGACCCAGACAAGGCGGAGTTCGACCTGCCCGAGCGCTGGATCCTGTCACGCGCCCAGCACACCAGCGAGGAGATCAACCGCTCCCTGGATGACTTCAAGATCGCCGAGGCGGCGCAGGGGCTGTACCACTTCATCTGGAACGACATCTGCGACTGGTACATCGAGCTGGCCAAGGTGCGCCTGCAAGATCCCAGCAAGGTGGCGGAGCGCTGGAAGATCCAGGGGGCTCTGGTTACTGTGTTGGACGTGGCCATGCGCCTTCTCCACCCATTCATGCCGTTCCTCACCGAGGAGCTCTGGCAGCAGCTTCCCAAAGCGGAAGGGGCGCCCCAGAGCATCATGATCACCCTTTACCCCATCCCGGATCCGCGCTACGTCGACGACGCCAGTGAGGCGTCAATGGCGTTGGTGCAGAAGGTGGTCACCACCATCCGGATGCTGCGCACCGAGAAGAACGTTCCGTCGATGGAGAGGCCGCGCGTGATCCTGAACGTGGCGGACGACTACAAGAAGACCATCCTGGATGGCTACCGCCACCTGGTGCTCGAGCAGGCCAAGCTGGGCGATTTGCTGGTGCGTCGGACCGGCGAGGCTCCGGCCGGGACCGTGGTCACTGGTCTGGCCGGCGACGTGGAAGTGGTTCTCGTGCTGGCGGCCCCGGCCGACTCCGCCGCCGAACGTGCCAAGCTCGACAAGGAGCGCGCCAAGTTGGACAAGGATCGGGATCACCTGGACAAGAAGCTGGCCAACCCACAGTTCCTCGAACGTGCTCCTGCCGCGGTACTTGAGAAAGACCGAGCACGCTTGGCCGAGATAGAGTCAGCCCTTACGCGCCTGGATGCGGCCCTCGCACGGCTCGGCTAGGCTAGGCACGGTTTGCGGTGTACCTGGCGTCTGGCCATCGTGGCTTCGGTGGGCCAGGGCTTGCTTCGCTAGCTTTCCACGTACAGCTTGAGCTGCTCACGCACGACGTCTTCGTTCAGTCCAGTGCGCAGTTGTTCTTGCAGGCAGTCAGCCAGGGTTAGCTGCATGTCTTCTACCCCGCCGTCCTGCATGAGCTTGGCCAGCAGGGCGCGTGCCTCCCGGCTCTCGTCATCGCGAATGAAATCCTTGACCATCTCGATGGTGAGCCCACCAGAGAAGTCGAGCATCGCGTGGTCAAGGAGAAAGGCGATGAGTTGTTTCACAGGGACCTCCGGCGGGGGTGGCAATCAAACCTGAGAGCGGTTGCTAATATCCCGAAAACGCTATGGAAATCAAGGGGGAATCGGATGTGGGTCCGTGCTTTTTTCATCTCGACCTCCTGCGGCTAGTGCGGGACCAGGGTGCGCGAGCTACGTCTTGACGGTTTCTCGGTATTTGTCTACGGTCGCACGGTGTTGTCCCGTAGCTGCCTTTGGGCGCTTGCACTGGGCATTGTCGTGCCGCTGGGCTGCGGACCGATCCGATACCGGACTGAAGTAGTCTTGCGCGCTGCCTCGGCCCTGGCGCAGGCCAAAGACGCAGGGGCGGAGCAGCAGGCCCCCTACGAATACGCGAAGGCAGACGCGTACCTTCGTCAGGCGAGGGAGAACGCCGACCACGCATACTTTCAGACTGCCCTCGATTGGGGACGCCGCAGCGAGGACTGTTCACAGAAGGCGATCGAGCGCGCCAAGCAGCCCCAGCCCGAGGCTGAAACAGCACACCCTCCGCAAACAACGTGTGGGGGACCATGAACCGGCGACGGCGATTGGCAATCGGGAGCGCCGTCCTGTTCTTGCTCCTGGGATGTGCTGGCCAGGACTTGGCGGTACGGGCAAATGGCGTTCGAGCTGGCCTGCACAAGGCGCGCGAGAACGGGGCCTACAAGTGCGCTCCTCGCCAACTGGCGCTTTCCGAGGCCAATGCGGAGTTCGCCGAGCGTGAGCTTGACCGGGGTGAGTACTTCCGGGCACTGGACTACGTTGAGATCGCGGAGGCCAACGCGCGCCAGGCCCTGCGTTTGTCGAAGGATGCTTGCGGAAAACCGCCCCCACCGGCGCGCCCTCTCGACACGGATGGCGACGGCATCCCCGACACGCTGGACAAGTGCCCCAACCAGCCCGAGGACAAGGACGGTTTCGAGGACGAAGATGGTTGCCCCGACCTCGACAACGACCAAGACGGCATCCCCGACACGCTGGACAAGTGCCCCAACGAGCCCGAGGACAAGGACGGTTTCGAGGACGAGGATGGCTGCCCCGACCTGGACAACGACAAGGACGGCATCCCCGACACCTCTGACCTGTGTCCGAACGAGCCAGGCCCGCCTGAGGAGCGCGGTTGCCCCAAGAAATACTCGCTGGTTTCGGTCACCCAAGAGAAGATAGAGCTTCACCAGGCGGTCTTTTTTGCCACGGCCAAATCAACCATCATGCCGCAGAGCTTTGCCCTGCTGAACGAGGTCGCAGACGTCTTGAAGTCGCGGTCCACCATGCAGGTCAGGGTCGAGGGACACACGGACAGCCGAGGAAAGCGGGCCGCGAACATGCTCCTGTCGCAGGGACGGGCCAATGCTGTGAAGACCTACCTGGTCGACCATGGCATCGACGCCAGCCGGATGGTATCGATAGGGTTTGGACCTGATCAGCCAATCGAGACCAACCGGACCGCGGCGGGACGTGAGAAGAACCGACGGGTCGAATTCGTGATATTGCAGCAGTAGCGGAGGAGAAGCCCAAGATGGGAAACACCACTACACGACGGCGAGTGGCAAGGTCGCGCGCAGCTAGATGGGCGTTGCTGGCCCTGCAAGTAGGTTTGATCGGCGCGGTTTTTTCGGCGTCGGCAGCGCCGGTGCTGGGCCAGGAAGACGACACGCCGGTCAAGAAGATCATCGATTTGAACAAGAAGGCATTGGCTTCGATCGACGCCAAGAAGTTCGACGTGGCTCGCGACAGTCTTCTGCAGGCGGTGACCGTGGCCAAGCAGGCGAACCTGCTTATGCACAAGATGCTGGCTCGGACCTATGTCCACTTGGGTGCGGTCTATTTCTTGGGCTACAACGATCGCAAGTCAGCCTTGAAGTATTTTGGTTTGGCCAAGAGCATTCGCGCCGACATTCAGCTCACCCCGTCGCTGGCAACCCCAAACTTGACCGCCGTGTTCGAGAAGGGGTCAGCCGAAGCAGGGTCAACCGAGGCTTCGGGAGAAACCGCCAAGCCGAGCCGCCGTCCACCACCGCGTGCACCCGCTCCTGCGCCGACCGCGCCGCCAGTAGAGGCGGCGCCTGCGCGTCCGCCGGTCCCCGCGGTCGTTCAGGGCGAGCCGGAATTGCCAGTTGTGTTGCCTGCCGACCTCTACTGCCCCGCAGTGGAAGAGGCGCCCGAAGGTCAGGAGATCGTGATCCGCTGCGCGGTGAAGCCCACACTAAAGGCTGAACGCGTCTTGCTCTATTTCCGGGCGTCCGGCGCACCCACCTACGCTGTCGCGGCCATGCAGAACTCTCCCAAAGGCTGGCTGGAGGCCAGCATACCCGCCGAGGTCGCAACCGGAGAGAGCCTGCAGTACTACTGTGAGGCGAGAGACACCGCCGACAACGTGGTGGCCACCAATGGGCAGGAGGAAGTTCCCAACCCCATCATCCTCAAGCCCGCCGGGACCACGCTGCCACCACCGGGGGCGAGCGGAGGCAAGGGCGACGGGGAAGATGCGCTTGCGGGGATCAAGCACGAGCAGCAAGACGAGGTTCGGGAAAAGGGTATCCATCGTCGGCGTCAAGGCGCTTTCTGGATGGGCATCGGCTGGGGAACCGGCTGGGGCTATCACCTGAGCCAGAAGTTTGAATGGAGGGCCGACGCCCTGGACTACCCACACGCCGGCGTGCACACTGTGGGCTGGCTGAACTTCTATCCCGAGGTCGGGTATCTCATCACGGAACACATCGGGGTCGCGGTGCAAGGCCGGCTGGAGTACATCCCGATAGAAGGCTCCGGCGACACCCATCAAGGCCGGCCCGCCAACGGAGCCTATGGGGTGTTGGCGCGAGGTCTGTACTACCTGGACTTGGGCGCTGGCAATGCACAGCTCCAGTTCTCGGCCAATATCGGCGCTGGTGAGTACCGCTTCGCCTACCCACCGACCAATCCCAACCACAACTGCAAGAATGGTTCGAACCCGTGCGTCCTGGACTCGAATGACAACCCAATCCCGGCACCCACGCTGCTCACGGACACCGTTCGTAGCGGAACGTTCCTCTATGGCGTCGGAGTTGGCTTTGTCTATCACTTCGCCCACTGGGTCGCGGCCAACTTCGAGCTGCGTTTCTTGGGGGCTGGCCCGCACTTGGGGCTTCTGGGCGAGGGCTACCTTTCGGCGCAGTTCTCACTTGGCGGCAAGCGACCAGCACAACCGGGAGACGCCCCGCCAATGGAGCGACTGCCAGAGGAAGACGAGGCGGAGGAGTAATCCGCGAGTCCGCGCGGCGATTGCGCTGCCACAGACCCAGTCCTGTTCGCTGCGGCTGAGAGGCGCAGCGACCCACACGGGCGAGGCAGCCGCGGGCGAGTTGTGCTCGTGGCTAACCCGCCGAAATACCAGGAGTTTTTCGTTCTACAGCCGCTCTCGTTTTCATCATTACTGAGGCGGCGCATTGCAAATCATGATACAAAGGTACTCCACTGAGGAGGCTATCGATGCGCATATTGAACCGAATAGTTGCCCTATCCTTGAGTTCTCTTCTAGCCTGCGTTCTCGCGCCCAGTGTTGCCAAGGCACAGGCTCCGCAGTACCCAGCTCCGCAGCCCGGGTATCAACAGGCGGCGCCTCAGCCGAGTGCCCCGGGCTACCCGCAGCAGCAGGCATACCCACAACAGGGATATCCGCAGCAGCAGGAAGCATACCCACAACAGGGATATCCGCAGCAGCAGCAAGCTTACCCACAGCAGGGGTACCCGCAGCAGCAGGAAGCATACCCACAACAGGGATATCCGCAGCAGCAGGCATACCCACAACAGGGATATCCGCAGCAGCAGCAAGCTTACCCACAGCAGGGGTACCCGCAGCAGCAGGAAGCATACCCACAACAGGGATATCCGCAGCAGCAGGCATACCCACAACAGGGCTACGCACCACCGCCCGCATTTCCTCCGCCACCCGCAGTTGAGCCTCAGCCGGCCGGTCCCCCAGCCACTCGCCGCGGTCTCCTCTTCATGCCCTATATTGGTTTCAGCTCGGTGGTGGGCACGGGCTCGGAAGGCTATTCGACCGGCCTTCGCCTGGGTGCCTTGCTTGGTGGCCACATAGGTCAATTCTTCTCGCTCAACGGTGAGCTGGGCATTGACATCATGAACCCCAACACGGGGTCCTACAGCTACGATACCGGCTACGACGTCACCGAAGCCTTCTTTGATGTTACTCTCAGTCCGCTCTTCCATTTTGGTGTCCCCTACGTGGAGTTCGTGGTTGGCCCCAAGATTGGCTCGTTCGCTTTCGTTGGGTCGGTAAGTGATTCGTCGGGCTACTCAGGCTCAATGGACTACAGTGGATATGGGATAGTCTACGGGTTCACCACGGGTGCCTTTTTCCCGATCGGCAGAATGGCCATTGGCGGAATCCTCAGTTTCACCGGCCACAGTTTTGAGGGCTCTTCTTGTAGCTACTCAGACGGTGGCGATTGCGGCATCTACTACTCGCCAATCGACACGAAGCTGATTAGCTTCAGTGTCGCCTTGTTGCTCTGATTTGCCTTTGCTCCCCCTGCTCAGGCCGCCGTGGTAGGGGACTCCGCCATGAATGAGCCGGCGTCCCACGGATTGGGCCTGATTGGCGCGCGCACCGCGACGTTCGTCGTGATGGCCAATATGGTTGGTGCCGGGGTCTTCACCAGCCTCGGCTTCCAAGTGGCCGCGATCCCCTCGGCCTTCCCGCTGCTCATGTTGTGGGCAGTGGGTGGCGTGTACGCCCTTTGCGGTGCCGTATCCTACGGTGAGTTGGCCGCTGCCATGCCCCGCTCGGGCGGCGAGTACCAGTACCTATCGCGTATCTACCACCCCGCCGTCGGGTTTCTCGCCGGCTGGATCTCCATCACGGTCGGGTTCGCGGCGCCGGTCGCGGCCGCCGCCATGGCGCTGGGCAGATACCTTTCGCGGGTGATCCCCGGGGCCAATCCGACCATCACGGCGCTGGTTGCCGTGGCAGCGATCTCGGGAGTGCATTTGTTCAGCGTCGGCGTGCGCAGCCGGTTTCAGGGTTTCTTCACCTCGTTCAAGCTCCTGCTTATCGTTGCCTTCATCGTCGGGGCGCTGGTTTTGGCTGCGCCCCAGCCCGTCCGCTTCGGGCCGCAGCCCGGCGATCTGCGCGCGCTCTTCTCGGCGCCATTCGCGGTGTCGCTGGTCTACGTCACCTACGCCTACTCGGGTTGGAATGCCTCGGTCTACGTCGCCGGCGAGGTGAGAAATCCCGCGCGCAGCATCCCGCTCTCGCTCATCTGCGGGACGCTGATCGTGACGGCGCTCTACCTCTTGCTCAACTTCGTCTTCCTCTACTCCACGCCCATGGCAGCTCTCGCTGGTCAGGTCGAAGTCGGCTACGTCGCGGCTGACGCGATCCTGGGCGTGCGCGGAGGGCGGATCATGGGGTTTCTCATCTCGTTCGGGCTGGTTTCGGCGATCAGTTCGATGGTGTGGGCCGGACCGCGCGTGCTCATGGCGCTCGGCCAGGACATGCGTGCGTTTGGGTGGCTTGCCCCACTCAACCGGCATCGCGTCCCCTACCGCGCGGTGCTGGCGCAGACCGCGCTGGTGGTTGTGCTCATCGTGACCTCGTCGTTCGAGAGAGTCATCACGTTTCTCGGTTTCGTGCTGTCGGCGTGCGCCTTTCTGACCGTGCTCGGCCTGTTTGTGTTCCGCTGGCGCTGGCCAGCGGCGCCGCGCCCCTACCGGACCTGGGGCTACCCGGTCACGCCCGCGTTGTTCTTGATCGTCACGGGATGGATGCTGGTCTTTCTGCTGCGCTTCCGGCCGGTCGAGTCGCTGGCCGGGCTAGCGGCGGTGGCGCTGGGCATCCCGGTCTACCTCTGGGTCGCCCGCAGCGGGGCCGCCGCGCCCGCACGTCTTGATGGCGTGGGCGAGCAGCCATGAATGGACGGAAGCGTGGGCATGGCGAACGACCGCTGAGTCCCCCAGTGCCCGACGTATGCTGAGTAGCAGAAATGGTCGGCTCTCCCGGGGATCCCTCGCTGTCCCCTGACAACCACCCCCACGCGCCGCGTGTTCGCGTCCGGTTGTGAGCCCGAGTCGAGCCAGCGCGCGAATCTTCCTGCCAGGGATGCAAGCTCTGCGTAGGTGCAAGCGCGGTCGTCTACCACCAGTCCCACATTGTAAGGCCGGCTCCGGGCGTGCTCAGCGACGCCGTGTACGAGGTTGAACGAAACCTGGGCCGGCAGCATGTCGTCTGGGGTGGAGTATACTATTTTCAAGCAAAGACCCTCTAGCTAGGCCCGCCCAATCCCCTGCTCTCGAACCCATGGCCAAACACATCGGAATCGTCGCCTGCAGCGCTGAGGGCGCAGCCCTCTGCTACCGCACGCTTTGCACCGAAGCGCCGGCGCTCATGGGCGAGCACCTGCACCCGGAAGTTTCGATGCACACCCATTCCCTCGGCGAGTACATGGTGCACATCCGCACCGGCGCTTGGGAGAAGGTGGCGCAGCTCATGCTCTCCTCTGCGCGCAAGCTTGCCTCCATCGGCGCCGAGTTTGCCATTTCCCCTGACAACACCATCCACCAGGCATTCGACCTGGTGGCCGGGGCGTCGCCCATTCCGTGGCTGCACATTGCGCAGACAGTGGGCAAGGAAGCGAAAGCGCGGGGACTGAAGAGTCTGGGCATCACGGGCACCAAGTATTTGATGACCGGGCCGGTGTACGCGAACGCGCTCAAGCAGCAAGGCATCGCATGCGAGATCCCCAGAGAAGCTGACCGGCAGAGGATTGACGACATCATCTTCAAGGAACTGGTCAACGGTGTGTTGAGGCAGGAGTCGCGACTGTACTTCTACGATCTGCTAGGCAAGCTCAAGCAACGCGGGTGCGATGGCGTGGTGCTTGGGTGCACCGAGATCCCGCTGCTCGTGGATCCGGCGGACTGTCCGCTGCCCACTCTGGACTCGACTAGGCTGCTCGCGCGGGCTGCGATCGAGGAGGCGTTGCGGTAGGCAAGCCTCCTACGTCGGCGCGGCAACTGGAGGGGACATCTCATGTCCCTAGGCGGATGCGCCCTTCCAGTTCCTGCTGCGTGAGACAGTAGAGGGCATCCAGAAAGCGCACCTGGAATGTGCCGGGACCGCTGGTGCCTTCCGCGGCTATCTCGCCCGCGATGCCCATCACGATCATGGCGTGGGCTGCCGCCCGCATCGGGTCCGGTTCGACGGCGGCAAAGGCGCCACAGAGAGCGGACGCCGTGCACCCCAGTCCGGTCACGCGGGTCATCATGGGATGGCCGTTCCGCACTCGAATGAGGCCAGCCTTCCCCACTACATGGTCCGTCTCCCCGCTGATGCAGACCGTGGAGCCAAACGCCTGATGAAGGCTCTGCGCGGCCGAAAGTGCGGTCGAGGCCGCATCCAGGCTGTCGACGCCTTTGCTGCGCACGCCATCACTACAGACGGCCATGATCTCCGAGGCATTGCCCCGGATGATGCTCGGCCGCACCGTCTTGATGAAATCCCGAGCGGTGGAGGTGCGGTAGCTCGTGGCTCCGGCTCCCACGGGATCAAACACGATGGGAATGCCGCGCCTGCCGGCATGCTCGGCGGCCGCAAACATCGAGCGAATCCAGGCCGAGCTCAGCGTGCCGATATTGATCACCAAAGCGGCTGAGATAGCGACCATGTCGGCCATCTCCTCCTCGGCGTGGGCCATGACCGGCGAGGCGCCCAGGGCCAGCAGAGCGTTGGCGGTATTGTTCATCACCACGTAGTTGGTGATGTTGTGTACGACCGGCGCGCTCTGCCGAATGCGTTGCACTGATTGCCAGGGGTTCAGCAGGTCGGTATCGGTCATGAGACAAGCTCCTTGCACTCGGGCCGGCCAGGCTGAATCTCCGTCCGCGACTTGTCAATCCTCGACTGTGGCCGGGAAGGCAACCGCGCACGGGTCACCGTGGCGTCGCACTTTCCCAAGACAAATCCGCCACATAGCACAGAGCTGAGGTTCGACAATCCCACCGGTTGTTCTGAGCAGGAAGCGCCGTATACTCAACGATTCTGTGGTCGCCGGTGGCCCTTCGCCGGCTAAAGGGAGACTGAGGCTGATGGTATCACGACGTGAACGGATCGTGGTCATCGACGATACGGAGATAGTGCGGACGCTGCTGGTGCGCTACCTGCAGCGGCTCGGGTTCGCCACGCTTGAGGCTGCCGATGGCCAGCAAGGCCTCGACGTGATTCGGGCGAACCGACCCGACCTGGTGCTGTGCGATTTGCGCATGCCCAACCTCGATGGACTGGGCGTTTTGCGAGCCCTTAGGGAAGAGTCGCCCGAAATTCCGATTGTCGTGATGTCCGGTGAGGGTCTTCTCCAGGATGCCATCGGCGCGCTTCAGCTGGGGGCGTGGGACTATGTGGCCAAGCCCGTCGATCTCTGGGTGCTCGAGCATGCGATCAACAAAGCGCTGGAGAAGGCCGCGCTGGTCGAAGAAAACCATCGCTATCGAGCCCGCCTCGAACGTCTCAACCGCGAGCTTGAGGCCAGCCTGCGGCTCTTGGCCGAGGATGAGAACGCCGGCCGGCAGATCCAGGTTCGTATGCTGCCGCGCAACCACCAGCGCTTCGGTGACTACCTGTTCACTCGTGACGTCATACCGTCCAGCTTCCTGAGCGGCGACTTCATTGATGTCTTCAGCATCGATTCGCGCCATTGGGGCTTCTACCTGGCGGATGTGTCTGGGCATGGTGTCTCCTCGGCCCTGGTCACCGTTCTGCTGCGCACTTTCGTGCAGCGCCATGTGGCCAGCGCGATTCAGTCTGGCGACGACTTGGTGCTGTCGCCGGCACGCTTGCTGATGCGTCTTAACGAGGAGATGGCCCGTGACGATCTGGACAAGCATCTCACCATCTTCTACGGCGTGATCGACTTGCAGGAGGACACCCTGCTTTACGCCAACGCAGGGCATTTCCCCTGGCCGATCATGTGCGACGCGGGGGCGATCAGAGTACTCGAACAACCTGGCGTTCCGGTTGGGATGCTGCCGCGCAGTCGCTACCAGCAGCACAGCGTGCCGCTCGCCCCAGCTATGAGCTTGTCGGTCTTCTCCGACGGCGTGCTCGAGGTGTTGTCCCAACCGACCCTGGATGCAAAGCTCGAGTATCTGCGGGGTCTATTCGGGAGACCGAATGTCACGGTCGAGCAGGCGAGACAAGAGTTGCATCTCGACGGTATGTCGGCCCTGCCCGACGACGTGGCGATGCTCATCATCCAGCGTGGGGGTAGCGATGGCAACCGTACGAGCGCCTAGAGCCTACTGCGGCCGTTTCGACCAGTCGCCCATCTTGGTGCTGAAGGGCCGGTTTCGCCACATGACCGCGCGCACCCTGCGCTCGTTCATCGACGACCTGCTGGTTCAGCAGCCGGGCGACACCATCATCATCGACCTGCGCGAACTCGAAAGTATCGACAGCACGGGTATGGGTCTTCTGGCCCATCTGGGCCGAACCGCCCTGGCGCACGGCCGCCGTGCGGTGATCGTGTGCGGGACAAAGGACGTGCTGACTTGCCTCCGGTCGGCGGCATTCGACACCCTGTTCGTCATCGTCGAGCGCTGGCCCTTCGCTGAGGAAGCCAGCGTTTCCGAAGTGCCTCTCGACGCTGCGGACCTGTTGCCCGACATAATGGGGCGACTCATGCTGGAGGCCCATCGCGACCTGGCTTCGCTCAGCGAGCAGAATAGCCAGGCCTTCGCCGGGGTGATTTC
>Ga0182021_10010055_pt1 | contig 11222 bp, 8 predicted proteins | sample 612E3MmetaG_FD_120493 | JGI IMG/M metagenome (GOLD analysis project Ga0182021, IMG submission 120493) | Permafrost microbial communities from Stordalen Mire, Sweden - 612E3M metaG (Illumina Assembly) | ecosystem: Environmental > Terrestrial > Soil > Wetlands > Permafrost | place: Sweden...
AATGGCGCGGGCAAAAGCACACTGCTCAAACACCTGGCCAACATCAGCAAACCCACTAAAGGCAAAGTCATCGTGCGCGGCAGCATCGCGCCGTTAATCGAAGTCGGCGCCGGCGTAAATCCGGAAATGACCGGGCGGGAGAATATCTTTCTCAATGGCGCTATTTTGGGGATACCTAAAAAAATCATTCAGCAAAAACTGGATGAGATTATTGAGTTTTCGGAGTTGGAACAGTTTATCGATACACCGGTGAAGCGCTACAGTTCCGGGATGACCGTAAAATTGGGTTTTTCTATTGCGACCAGTCTGGAGGCGGATATTTTGATTGTGGACGAGGTGCTGGCGGTCGGTGATTTAGCCTTTCAGCGCAAGTGCTTTGATCGCATGGAAGATTTGATTAAGCGACAAGGCAAAACCGTTTTACTGGTGAGTCATAATATTAGGCAAGTAGAAAGATTATGTACTCGCGTACTGCTTTTTGATCACGGGAAAAAAATTGTCGACGGTGAACCTTATCTCTCTTGCAATGCATTCTATGAACAAAGTGACGAAAAGATTAGACTGCAAACAATATATCAACAAGAAGCATCCCTCGCCAATTCAACACTATCTTCTACAGGAGAGCTTGAACTTTTGGAAATCAGCATGTTGGATGCCAATGGCCACATGATTGACCGGGTCAATTACCGTTCAGCAGTAACCATTCGCGTACTCTTCAAAGCGAATGTTGAACTAAAAAATCCAACCTTTGGAATTGGCGCTCATACACCAGACCTGATTTTTGTAGCTAATGACGACAGCATTTTTAGTGTCTCGGAAACTTGCGTAATTTGTCCGGGAGAATTTGAAATTGAATATCACATTTCAGAAATGCCTCTGCTTCCTGGCGTGTACGCTCTTAGAGTAGGCGCGGCACTCAAAGATAACGATAGAGGTCTCTTCTATGGCGAAAATCTCTGTCATTTTCAAGTCTATTCAGATACTTTAAGTCGGAGTCGTACAGTGAATCAGGGTTTTGTTTCATTTGGGGGGAAATGGAGCATTGATAATGCTAAAAGCATATTTAGAAAATCAACTGAAATCAGCAATGCGAAAGGCAGATGAATTCGATAGATTTCGCGGTAGTTTTATTGGTCGTACTCTTTATCAATTTCTGTGAAAATCTCTAAATTCAACTTTTATTACCACTAATTGATGAGATTAACTATGCCACAAGAATCACCACCATTTGGTTTGAATGTAATCGGATACGCGAGTGTCAATGCCGGCTTAGGGAATGTGCTCCGGCAATTTGTTGACTGCTTTCTTACAAGAGGCGAAAAAGTCAATATCTTAGACATTCCAGCTGGGGGGGGGCGCAGTGGATCCGACAAAAGCTTAGAAAAATTGTTTGTTTCATCGGCTGGCGATCTACCCTACGCTATTAATTTATCAATATTTGGAGCGCTTGATCTTTCGCGCTTCGCCTTATCGCCTCCCGAAGGGCTTGATGTTAATGATCGGTTGAATGTCTTCTTTGTTTGGTGGGAGCTAACAAGTTTGCCCCAACATTTAATAGATGCCGCGAAAACATTCGATGTACTCATCGCGGGTTCCGATTTTGTTTACTCGTTATTAAGCAATAATATTTCGGGCATTCCGATACTTCGGGCACCTAATCCGGTATCGATACCCGAAAGTATCCTACCCGACCGCAAGCGTTTTAAACTGCCGGAACACGGTTTTATTGTTTTCATGGGTTTCGATCCATTCAGCTCTATAGACAGAAAAAACCCTTTTGCAGCGATAGAAGCCTTTAAACGGGCTTTTCCTGATGATCCTGATTGCCATTTAGCAATTAAAGTCAATTATTCAGGTAAAGGAAGTAAATTACTAGACGAGAATTGGAACCGTTTATATGCTTATATTGAGTCGGATGCGCGTATTCATCTTATCCAGGAAAGTCTTAGCTACTTTGATCTGCTCTGCTTATACGCAAGTTGCGATGCATTCATTAGTCTACACCGCTCAGAAGGATTAGGGTTGGTTCCGCTGGAAGCTATGCGTCTTGGTAAGCCGGTTGTCGCAACGGCATGGTCAGGAAACATGAGTTACATGAATTATTGTAACGCCTGTTTGGTTGGCTTCGATTTCGTACCGATTGAAGCCAGCGTTATGCACTATGGTTCAGATACACTGGGTATCGATTGTAAATGGGCGGAGCCTAATGTTTTACAAGCATCCGCATGGTTGCGAAAATTATTTGAAGATACTTCGTTTCGTTTACAGTTGGGATTAAAAGCTGCTACGGATGCAAGCCGATACCATGAGCAGGCAAGCAAGGTCGATTTCGTGGATGAGTTGAAATCCATCTGGGAAAGCCGGGAATTTCTCCCGCAACGGGATCGGGCAGCCCTTGTTAATCAGGCGCGTGCATCCAAAAGACGTTTCGAGTACGAAAAATATCTGAACAAGATGGGTCCGATTGAGTTATTTGCACACAAGACTAAAAAAGCACTTGAGCGTCACCTGCTGTGGCGTTTTCGTAAGACTGAACTATGATGCCGATTGTAAGTGTCTGCATTTCTGCTTAATAACGGAATTCAGCATTTACATTTCAATAATAGCAATGAAAGGAGGGGGAGAAAAATGCGTGCATTAATCTGTGGAATTGGTGGTCAGGATGGAGGCTATCTCGCCAAATTGCTGCTTGACAAAGGCTATGAGGTCTTTGGAACTTCGCGTGACATTCATTTAATGTCGGGGCGCGGGTTACATGTTTTGGGGATTGCCAATCAAGTCACGCTATGTTCGATGGCGATCAATGATTTTCGCAGTGTGCTTTCAGTACTGGCGACTGTTAAGCCGGACGAAGTTTATAATTTGGCTGGGCAAAGTTCGGTGGGTCTTTCATTCGAGCAGCCTGTGGAGACAATGGAAAGCATCGCGATCGGCACATTGAATCTTTTGGAGGCGATACGCTTTATCAACCCTTCCATCCGTTTTTACAATGCGAGTTCCAGTGAATGCTTTGGCGACACTGGGGGCGAGCCGGCGGACGAAAATACGGCTTTTCGTCCCCGCAGCCCTTATGCAGTTGCTAAGGCGACAGCGTTCTGGCAGGTCGCCAACTATCGCGACGCCTATAAGTTGCATGCCAGTAGCGGAATATTGTTTAACCATGAATCGCCCATGCGCCCTGAGCGGTTTGTCACGCGCAAGATTGTGACGGTCGCCTGCCGCATTGCAGCGGGTTCGAAAGAGAAACTAACTCTCGGAGACATTGATATACAACGCGACTGGGGCTGGGCGCCCGATTATGTGGAGGCGATGTGGTTGATGACCCAGCAGCCTACGGGGGACGACTATGTTGTGGCGACGGAGCGTACAGTGCCGCTGGCGTATTTTGTCGAGCGCGTGTTTGCCGAACTGGATATGGATTGGCGGGGGTATGTGGAAAGTGATCCCAAGCTTTATCGCCCTTCAGAGATTCGTATAAGTCGGGGCAATATAGCCCATATCCGCTCCGTATTAGGCTGGCAACCTCGTTTTAAAGTCGAAGACGTTGTACGGGAAATGGTTAATTATCAATTAAGTGTGGAAAAATGAATAAAGTAGCTCTAATTACAGGCATTACCGGTCAGGATGGTTCTTATCTCGCTGAGTTTCTTTTGGAGAAGGGTTACGAAGTTCACGGTATTAAACGTCGTGCCTCTTTGTTTAACACCCAGCGTGTCGATCATATTTACCAAGATCCACACATTGAGCATCAACGCTTTATTTTGCATTATGGCGACCTGACCGACTCTTCTAACCTGACTCGCATTATTCAGCAGGTGCAACCTGACGAGGTGTACAACCTGGGCGCACAAAGCCATGTTGCCGTGAGTTTCGAATCGCCGGAATATACCGCCGATGTCGATGGCATGGGTACCCTGCGTCTGCTCGAAGCCATCCGTTTGTTAGGGCTGGAAAAGAAAACCCGTTTTTATCAGGCATCCACCTCCGAACTTTTCGGATTGGTGCAGGAAATTCCACAAAAGGAAACTACGCCCTTCTATCCACGTAGCCCGTATGCGGTAGCCAAGCTTTATGCTTACTGGATCACAGTAAATTACCGTGAAGCTTATGGTATGTTTGCCTGTAATGGTATTTTGTTTAACCATGAGTCTCCGCGTCGCGGTGAGACTTTCGTCACACGCAAAATTACACGAGGGCTGGCTTATATTGCTCATGGCCTGGAGCAGTGTTTGTATATGGGCAATATGGATGCGTTACGTGACTGGGGACATGCCAAAGACTATGTGCGCATGCAGTGGATGATGTTGCAACATGAGCAGCCGGAAGACTTTGTGATTGCCACTGGTTTGCAGTATTCAGTGCGACAGTTTATCGAATGGTCGGCGGCAGAGTTGGGAGTCACGCTCCGTTTCGAGGGACACGGTGAGACCGAGCAGGGTGTGGTAGCAGCGATTGTTGGCGATAAGGCTCCTGCGCTGAAGTTGGGCGATGTGATTGTGAGAGTCGATCCGCGTTATTTTCGCCCTACCGAAGTAGAAACTTTGTTGGGCGATCCGAGTAAGGCTAAGGAAAAATTGGGCTGGATGCCGGAGATTACTGTACAGGAGATGTGTGCCGAGATGGTGGCGGTCGATCTCAACGAAGCGCGTCGTATTGCTTTGTTGAAGCAACATGGCTATCACGTCTCGGTTTCAATAGAGAGCTAGCATATTTCATTAGATATTGAGCACGATATGATATGTTGAACATAGCGAACTGCATCAATCAGAACGATATGTTTCATTATATATTAATAATATGCCAAGAGGTGAAGTGTCGAATCTAATTCTTTTTTGATTTACTCAAGTAGGAGATTCCAGCGTGTCTAATCCGCTAGGAGCTTGTCCGAGAACTAACGTTTAACTAATTCGCCTACTATATATAGTGCCTTGAAAGTATTAAAGGGCACTATATATTGATAGCCGCTGACAGGAATGTTAGTTCTCGGACAGCCTCCTAGTCAGTATAATTACCTCGGTTTACAATGGCGAACAATATCTTTTAGAAGCTATTGAGAGTGTTTTAGCTCAAACATACCTATAAAAAACAGCAAAATGCTGCTTGTGGCTCAACTTAACATCTCAGTTGTCATTTCCCAACTAAGCAATGACAGAATTAACTTTACCGGACAAAGAAATTCAACTAATGACTGATATTACTCATCCCAAAATCAGCGTCATCATTCCTGTTTTTAATGCAGAGAGATATTTAAAATTAGCTATTGACAGCATTCTGAATCAGACACTTCAAAATATTGAAATTATCGCTATCAATGATGGGTCAACAGACAATAGTATGGCTATTCTTAACGGTTATAGTGATCACCGACTTAAATTCTTTGAAAATACGGTGAATTTAGGTATGGTTGCCACACGCAATAATGCTATAAGTCTCGCCAAAGGAGAATATATAGCATTTTTTGATAACGATGATATTTCTCATCCCACAAGGCTATCCCAAGAGTTGCATTTTCTTGAGTCTCATCCGGATATAGCTGTGGTCGGATCATGGGCAAGGTTTATCGATGAAAATGGCAAACCATTCGGACAATGGGCTACACCGACAGAACCCGATTCCGTTTTTAAGGCTATCGTGCAATACAATCCAATTATTAACACTTCTGTATTGATGCGTAAGTCTGTAGTTGATGAAATTGGTGAGCTTCGTGGCTCCTCAGGTGTTGATGATTATGAATACTGGCTCCGTGTTGCGGAAAAACACAAAATTTCAAATATACCTGAGACTTTAGTTGACTATCGAATTCACAGTAACCAACTTTCTTTAACAAAACTAAGTAAGCAGGTTAATGATGCTAATCAATTAAAAATAGCATTTACAATACGGTGGAAAAGTTTGGGGATATTATCAAAAAACTTTGAACCACTGATCCCAACTTTTTGGGGGAAAATAACAGGGAAAGAAAACTCTGTAGCAAAAGCCTATCTATATTGGGCGAGATTATACAAAGAAATGGGCAATGAAAAGCTTTCTAATCAGCTCGCATTACGTACAATACTTTATGCTCCGCTGAGTCTCGAAGCAATAACCCTGCTTAGCAATATGTTGTGTACAAGGATATTATCAAAAAAAACACGAAAAACATTAAGCTGGTATTTTTATCGTATCTCTTCTTTATTGAAATAAATGTTATATTTTGAAGTGTAACCACTGCTATTTCACTCAAAAACCGTTGAAGCTTTGAAGCCGTACAGTCATTCACTGAATAGTGGGGGGTATTTTATTATATCCAACAAATAGGTGTTTATTGATCAGCAGCTTAGTAAATAGACGATTAGTCATTAATAATGAAATGAACCCATATGCACCAAGTTAAGTCTCCCACAAGACGTAAAATTCTTTTTGTATTGCATGAGGCTACCCTGACAGGCGCCCCAATCATAGCATTGGAACTGATGCAATGGCTGCATCGGAATCACGCTGTTGATCTGCTTATTATAACGCCAACCGGAGGATCCATTGAAAACGAACTAAAGCCCCTTGGTGAGTATATTGCAATTTCACAGGAGCTTTATTTTAGCGGGGAACGGTTTATAAAAGATCAATTTAAATTCATTACCAACCTCGCCCGCAAACACAGGATTAAAATTATCAAGGAAAAGATCCGGGATTGGAAACCAGAATTAGTATATTTCAATAGCTTAGTAGCGTGGGAGCAGCAAAGTTATTTTGACGAAATTGATTGTCCTGTGATCACTCATATTCATGAAATGAGTTTTGTAATCGGTAGTGAAGAGCGACAAAAGTTGCTGAATATTGCCATATCTCGTTCTTGTAAGCTGATTCTTTGCTCAGAGTCAGTTCGCACGTCACTAGCAAGTAGGGCGGATATTTCAAGTTCCATAGCACCTGTCGTTCATAGTTTTTTGCCTGAACGGATTCAGAAAAATATCACTAATAACCCGGATAAATTCGACATAAGCAGCATAATTGACATCCCCAAAGATGCTTTCGTTGTCGGTTGCGTTGGCACCGTTTGCTGGCGTAAAGGTTCTGATCTATTTATTCAAGTCGCCAAAATAATTGGAAAGCAATTGCATGGTAGACCAATCATCTATTTATGGATAGGCCACGGACATCAGGAAGAGCTACGCCGAATCCGTCATGATATTGCCTTATCTGAAATGGCGGACTCTGTTTTTTTTATTGGTGGTAAAACCGATGTTTCGCACTTTTATCAGTGTTTTGATTTATTCTTGCTTACCTCACGGGAAGATCCATTTCCTTTGGTTATGCTCGAAGCCGCTTATTGCAGCATCCCGCTGATTGGATTTTCTGGTTCTGGTGGAATAGAGGAGTTCGGTGCCGATGGCGCTGCCGTTTTGGTACCCTATTTGGATATTAACGCCATGGCTGAAGAAGCCCTTACTCTACTTTCCGAGCCAGATAGGCGTGTGGCAATGGGACAGAGCGCTCGGGAGTATGTAATTAATAACTTTAATTCCGAAATAAGTTGCAACTTAATTTACGATGTAATTGAAGAAACTCTAACATATAAATGATAATGTTAAATGTCGACACTATGCTTTCTAATTTACGAACACGCACGAGATAAGATTACCAAAAAGCGTTTAGCTACCCTTTAGTAATGGCGGTTAAGGTGGTTTTAAACATATAAGTTGATCAACTTATTTCGTACATGTTACTTAAATCAGAATAGCCACTCAACATCCTGATAATGATCTGAAATGAAAAATCCTGAAATATTTATAGTTATCCTCAACTGGAACGGCAAATCAGACACATTAGTCTGCCTTACCTCCTTACAATCGCTACAATATTCTCAGTATAAGATTATTATTATTGACAACGGCTCTACCGATGATTCTGTTCATGAGATCAGGGCGTTGTATCCTGAAATGACTGTTATCGAAACCGGTCAGAATCTGGGCTATGCAGAAGGTAATAATGTCGGGATTCGCTATGCGTTGGAACAGGATGCCGAATTTATTTTATTGCTTAATAACGATACGACGGTGGCGCCAGATCTTCTTGACCAATTGGTTAATGCAGCTACACAAAATTCTAATGCGGGCGTATTCGGCGCAACACTTTTTTATATGGATAAGCCTGATACCGTTTGGTTTGCCGGGGCGCAATGGAATGCTCAAACACTGACGTTCGATTATCCTTACCAAGATCAGACCTTGCCCGATAATCCCCGCACTGCAACGGACTATGCCTGCGGCGCGGCACTATTTTTCCGTGCCGAGGTCGCCCATTCTATCGGGTTGCTGGATGCCCGTTTTTTTCTGGTATGGGAAGAGTCTGATTGGTGCTTGAGGGCAGCACGCGCGGGTTATGGATGTAAACTGGTTCCCTCGGCTTATGTCTGGCATAAAGTAGGGGCATCATTTGATGGTGAAAGCTCCCCTTTACGGCAGTATTTCAGTTATCGTAACCGTTTGTTATGGGCTGAAAAAAATCTTTCTTTGAAAGACTTGTCATGTTTAATTAAAGATTCTTTTAGTGCTTTTTGCCCTAAATTCGCACTATCGAAATCCGAAAACGCTCCTTTGATTAAGCGGCTGGTCTGGGCTATGAACGAATGGAAAGATGTGTGGTTTTCTCCATTATTACAGGCTAAACGGCGAGGTATTATGGATTATTTTTTTAGAAATTTTTATGATTGTCCTGAAAGTATTAGAGCGTTGAACGTTAAATCTGATAAAAAATCAACGCATTAATTTCGGAAAATACAGACACATAGCTATAATCAAGATATCAAAAACCTTCATGAATATAATTCCACTGTCCACTATTTTTAAGTCAACAGACTCCTCTGAAACTATTCAGATTATCGGAGCCAAGCGATCTGTGCGTGAATTTGAGAGCGGGCAGTTGCTTGTAGATCAATTTGACAAGGTACGGTGCGCCTTCCTTCGGCTGAATAGTGATCCCAATATCGAGTTATTAGTTGATAATCCCTATCAGTTTCAGGAGATCAAGTCGGGGGGGTATTTGGGTACACCGCTTGCTGAAAATCAACCCTACTTATGGTTCCCGGATTTACCAAAAACCCGGCGGGTTAATGTTGATAACTGTATTTTGAGCGAACAACCGGCTCCAGTTTATAGTCTATCCTGGGATAGTAACAATGACTTGTCTTTCCAAATACGCAGTTTAGAAAATGCAGTTACTGATGGAATAATCTGGCAATTTGATGAAGATTTCTCTGATGATGCAACTTTTTCTTTATTACCGATAGAAGCTCAAGGTTACTTTCTTTGGGGATCTCATGGCTGTATCAATAAACCGGCTGATTTATATCGCCATTTAATATATGGCGCGATTTATGATCTTCGTTATTCCTGGCCGCATAATAAAAAATGCTTTTCAGAAAACGAAGCGCATGCGCTTTATACCGTTTTTTCCGGGCTGGAAAAAACGACCGGCAAAGCGATTTACCGCTATTTTCAACAACAATTGGTTTTGTCATTGATCCAGCGGCAAGCCGATGATGGCGGTTGGTATCATGGGATGTGGACGGATAGCGCTGAATGTCATTACCGCTTGCATACCAGCGGTGTACATTTATTAATGGATGAATTTCAGCGCACCGGCTGTCCTCAGGTTAAAGCCAGCTTACAGAAAGCCGTTGCTTTTCTTTCAAAAACGACCGATCAGCTGGATTGCGGTATCTGGTTTCTGCATGATTCCTTAGAGCTATCCGAACAGGCGATGAACAGTGGACCATTTAAATGGATAGCTAATAAAACCTTGGGTAAAAGCGTATCGAATATGTTGGTATTAAATACCCACCTGGATACTACAATTGCCATTAACCGTTATGGACGCATAACGGGCGATAACCAATATCAAGATCTTGTGGTTTCTGCATTAATCTCAACCCGTGCAGTTTTGGGGTTGAGAGCGGCTGACTGGCTATATCAGCCTTTATTTTGGGCTATCGGATTAACGATGCTGCCCACCGATAAGGCTAGCAAGCTATCATTACCGGTACGCGCCGTGAAACGTTTTGCCGCAGATTACTTAATTAAAAAACTCCCGGATATTAAAGCGCGATTTCCACGCTTAGTCATGCCGAATGGTTATGTCGACAGGGAACTATCGCTACGCACCTGGGCCATTGATTATCAAACCATAAACTTGATGGATTTGGCGCGGCATGCTTATTCTTTCCCCCAAGCTTTTGACGAAAGCATTTTGGATAAGGCGATGGAGTTTACCCAAAGCAGCGGCCTGATTAAACGTTACCGGGATTTATCCCCTGATAAACGCTATTCTGTCGGTTTTTGGTCAGAAGCGCTTTATTATCGCTGCCTTGCCAAACCGGACAGGAAGTATCGGCAATGGTTGGTTGACGCGATGCTTGAATGTCATGATCTCAAGTTTGGTATGTCGCCCTCATTATCAGGTACTAATGGTGAGGCGCTACCGTTTAATCAACAAGTGCCAGCGCCATTAATGCTGAATCCAGAGTTGCTTATGGCTAATTTGTCCCATGGTCAACATAAGGAATTGGTATTGGTTAATACATCAGAGCAGCCTGTTATTGTTTCATGGCAGTCAGCACAAAATCCCGCTTTGATATGGTATGATTCTCAAGCTAATAAAGTAACTAGCACCACGCTAATTGTAAATAGTCGGGACTGGCTCATAGGCGCGAATCAGGAATAACAGGGTTTAATTATGCATATCGGTATTGTCACATCAGAATTTCCTCCCGATATTGGTGGTGTAGAAATCTATGCGGCTGAGTTTGCTAAAGCTCTGGTGACTTTGGGATACGAAGTGACGGTATTTGTACATACCCATCACACGATAGAATTATCTATACCGGGCGTGACTTTATGCCCCGTTTTGAAATTTTGCCGACGACTTGATAAGGATATTTTGCGGCAATATGCGGTTGATGCCTGGCATGTCATGAACGCCGCTCACAGCTGGTTAGCACTGGAAACGGATAAGCCGGTGGTGGTTTCTATCCACGGTAATGATTTTCTTAATCCTTACCCATTAACAGGCACGCCTGCCTTGGCAAGTTGGGGGCCGCTCTGGCGATACGCCAGCATACTGGCCTCATTGGATAGGTGGCTAGGTAAAAAACTAACTCCAGCCTATATGCGTAAGGCGCTACCTAAAGCACAGATTATTTTGGCTAACAGCCATTATACTGAACAGGTTTTTCTGGCAAATTTCCC
>Ga0182021_10010057_pt1 | contig 11221 bp, 8 predicted proteins | sample 612E3MmetaG_FD_120493 | JGI IMG/M metagenome (GOLD analysis project Ga0182021, IMG submission 120493) | Permafrost microbial communities from Stordalen Mire, Sweden - 612E3M metaG (Illumina Assembly) | ecosystem: Environmental > Terrestrial > Soil > Wetlands > Permafrost | place: Sweden...
GCGCTGATGATCGTGCCGCTCCAGGAGACGCGCTCCATCGGCCTGGCCGGCCTGTTCGTGGTGGCGACGTCCATCGCGCTCTCGGTCACCTTCCTTCCGGCCGTTCTCGCAATCCTCGGCCATCACGTGGACCAACCGCTGTGGCTCACCCGGCGGCTGCGGCGGCTGCGGTTCGGCCGCGGATGGAACCGGTACGCGCGCGCCGTCGCCCGGCATCCCTGGCGCGCCGTCGCCATCTCCGGCGCCCTCATCCTCGCGCTGGCCCTGCCAGCACTGTGGTTGCGGATCGGCCTGCCGGTCGTGAACTGGTTTCCCACCGACACCGACTCGGGACGCGGCCTGGCGGTGCTCCAGGACATGGGCCACGGCGGCGCCTTGCGGCCGCTCAAGATCGTGGTGGGCATGACCGACGGCAGCCAGGTGCTCGACGTGGACCGGCTCCGCGGCCTGCGCGCCCTCTCAGACTCGATCCGCGCCAACCCCAGGGTCGCCCAGGTGCGCGGGATGGTCGATCTGCGGCCCGGAATTCCACTGTGGCAGTATGTCGAGTTGTACGGCGACACGGCCAAGGCGCGGCAGCGGATGCCCGACGTGTTCCGGACCTTCCTGAGCCACGACGGGACGGCGACGATGCTCGACGTCGTGCTCCGCGATTCGGTCTCGCTCGATGGGTCGCTGGAGGCGGTGCGCGAGGTACGGCACATCGCCGTGCGCCGGCTGCCGATGCTGGGACACGCACGGATGCTGATCGGCGGCTTCTCCGCCTCCAACCTCGACTTCAAGAACAAGGTGCTGGGGCTCTTCCCGCTCCTGGTCGTGCTGGTGCTCGGGGCGACCGGTGCCGTGCTGGCGCTGGTCTTCCACTCGGTGCTGGTGCCGATCAAGGCGGTGGTGATGAACACGCTTTCCGTCTCGGCGGCGTTCGGCATGACCGTGGTGGTCTTCCAGTGGGGCATCGGCGGGTCGCTGTTCGGGCTGGCCGGGCCGACCCAGGCGATCTTCGTCATCAGCCCGGTGCTGGTGTTCGCCATCGTGTTCGGCCTGTCGATGGATTACGAGGTGTTTCTGTTGTCGCGCATCAAGGAGGAGTTCGACGAGCAGCACGACAACGACGAAGCCACCGTCAACGGCCTCACCGCGACGGGGGCGACCATCACCAACGCCGCGATGATCATGATCCTGGTGTTCGGCGCCTTCGCCTTCGCCCGGGTGATGGCGGTGCAGATGATCAGCTTCGGGCTGGCCGTCGCGGTCCTGCTCGACGCGTCCCTGATCCGGGTGGCGATGGTGCCCGGGGTCATGCACCTCGCCGGGCATCTCAATTGGTGGCCGGGCTACCGCCGCCCCCGTGGCAGCGACCGTCGCCGCGGCAGCGGCGAATCACGCCTGCTGCGGGCCCCGGCTCCCGACCGGGCGGCTAACCCCGGCCCTTGACGTAGCGGTCGAGAAACTCGACCGCCCGGCGCATGCCGTCGAGTCGGTCCTCCAGTTTGTGAAACCCGTGGCCCTCGCCCGGATAGACGATCAGATCAGCGATGCCGCCACGACGTCGTACGGCGTCGGCGATTTGCCGGCTCTCCGCCAGCGGAACGCGAGGATCGTTGTCACCCTGCAGGATGAGAAGCGGCGCGCGGATCGCCTGAGCTCGGAACAGCGGTGACCGCTCCCGCATGAGCGCCTGGTTGGTCGCGAGGCTGCCCATTTCCCGGATGAGATACGGCAACAGCCGCGGCTCCGTGGTCTGCGCCAATGTCACGATGGAGCTGATGCCATACAGGTCCACCCCGGCCGCCCAGCGCTCGGGCGTGAACGCCAAGGCCGCCAGCGTCAGGTAACCCCCGTAGCTTCCGCCCAGCACCGCGATCTTGCTCCGCGCCACGTAGCCCGTCGCCACCAGGTAGTCGGCGGCCGCCACGAGGTCCTTCAAGTCCCCACCGCCCCAGTCGAGGTTGTTGAGATCCTCGAACGCCTTCCCGTAGCCCGTGGACCCACGGACGTTGGGGCGAATCACCACGTACCCGTGGTTGGCATAGTAGGCGACATCGCGCGAGAAGGCGTCGGTCCACTGTCCCGACGGCCCTCCGTGCACCAGAACGATCGCGGGGTTCGATCCATCCTTCTGCAGGTTGAATGGCACGTTCACGAATGCGGATATCTTCCGGCCATCGAACGTGGGGTAGTGCACCAATGCGGCCGGCGCCAGGTTCGAGGGGTCCACGCCTCCGGCCAGTGCGTACGTCAACTGCCACGACGAGTCGCGCCCCACGTCCTGGACCCACAAGTCGCTTGGCCGGGTCGCGTCGGAGTGCGAGAACAGCACCAGTTGCCCGTCACTGGAGAATTCCTCGAACGCCGTAGCTCCCTGCCGTGGGCCAATGCGCCGGCGACTGGAACCATCCCGCCGCATCAGGTACGTGGTGATCCGGCCATCGGCGTTCTCGGAATACGCGATGCTTCCGCGCACCGACCAGCCGGCGGCTTCGACGGGCCAGCTTCCCGTGCCGAGCCAGCGCAGGGAGTCGGCACCCAGAGTGACGATCGCAAGCCGGCCGATGCCGTCTCGCGCGTCGGAGATCAGCAGCAGTTCTCGGTCGTCAGGGGAGAAGGCGACCGGAGTGTAGGACTTCGACCCGGTGTGCGGCGTGAGAAGCCGCGTACGGCCGGTGGACACGTCGAACAGGACTGCGTCGACGTTGGCCAGATCGTTCGTCCGTGCGAGCGCGAGAAACCGGCTGTCGTGGGACCAGACGCCCCCCACCGTGCTGACCGAGTCGGATGTGACGCGGCTGGCCCGGCCAGCAGCGAGGTCGCGAATCCACAACTCGAAGTGGCCTGCCTGTCCTGAGTCGGAGGTGTAGGCCAGGAAGCGCTGGTCGTCCGAGAACCCGACGAGTTGTTCACGAACCTCGGGCGCTGCGGTGAGTCTCGCCGGCGCGCCGCCGGCACTCGGCATGGAGAAGAGATGGTACCGCTCATCGCCGCCGGAGTCTCGCTCGAACGCCATCGTGGCCCCATCCCTGGCCCATGCGGCGCCGCTGACGGGCGCGTCTGCGAAGGTCAACTGCACCGGCCAGCCGCCACTCGTCGGAACCTCCCAGATCTGGCTGCGGCCGGTGACGTCCGACCGATACGCCACCCAACTCCGGCTGGGCGAGAAGCCGATCGCGGAGTGCGCCCGGATGTGGACGAACTGGTCGACGGGGTACGCCGCGACACCCGGCCGCGCGGCACTGACCACCGCCTCGTCCACAGCGGTGCCTTCCACATCCGACCGTTGCCGGCCCGTGCAGGCCACCAGCGTGACGACCGCCAACGCATAGCGAGGGAATCTCATCTGCACACTCCTGATCGGGCCCCGTGACGAATCGCCAAGGCTCGGCGAGGGAGAAGGCGCCGCCGCTTCAGCGCGGTGGGAGGAGTTCCCCCCAGAGATCCCAGTGCCACGCCGCCACCCGAACACCGGTCCGCGGGTCGCGCAGCGGCTTGTATTGCAGCCACCGGGCGTCGAGGCCAACGGAATGTCCCCAGGAAATCAGTTGCTCCCGGTCGCTGCTGACCAGGTGCGCCATCGGTCGATCGTCGAGGGTGAAGCGGTGCAGCCAGAGGCCGCCGTCCAGCGCGTACAGCAGGCCGTCACGTCGGCGGGGGAACTCCTGCCAACTCACCTAGTTGCAGGCCACCTGCCCCTCTTGCGTCGCCACCCCGACGGGGGCCGCGTTGCCGACGAAGAGGAAACACTGCCGGGTGGTACTGGAGCTCGTCGCGGAACCCGACCATCCGCCAATGCTCGCCTCATTGATGGTCACGCTCACTCCAGTGGTCGCGTTGAAGGCGGGCAGCTGGCTCACCGCTGGGGAGTACGCCGCATAGTCGTAGTAGTAGGACTCCTGCGCCGTGGCGAGGTTGCGCAGGTCGGATTTCATCGCCGCAACGAACGCCTTCTCTCTCGAATTGGCGAATCGTGGGATCAGGACCGAGACCAGAATCCCGATGATCACTATCACCATCAACAGTTCGATCAGCGTGAATCCGCGAAACCTCTTCACACCCGCAACCTCCCGGTCGCCGAAATCTAGCCGGCGGCAGCCTCGCTATAGTACTGCGCAGGCCCGCGCGCGGCAAGAACTTAGCCGGCCTTGGCGTCCAGCCAGTTGTCGCCGATTCCGACGGTGGCAACCAGCGGCACTCGCAACGCCGCCGCGCCTTCCATGCTCTCCTTGACCATGGTGGCCACCGGCTCCGTTTCGGCCTCCGGGGCTTCCACGACCAACTCGTCGTGCACCTGCAGCAACAGCTTGGCACGATAGGCTGCGCGCAGGGCTTCACTGACCCTGATCATGGCCACCTTGATGAGATCGGCGGCCGAGCCCTGCAGCGGGGAATTGGTCGCGGTGCGCTCCCCGAAGGCACGGATGCTGTGGTTCTTGTCCCGCAGTTCCGGGATGTACCGCCTGCGCCCGAAGATGGTCTCGACGTATCCGCGCTCCTTGGCCTCCGCTACCGTGCGGTCGAGGAAGCTCCGCACCCCGGCGAATCGGACGAAGTAGTCCTCGATGAAGCGCCGTGCGTCGTCGTACCCGATTCCGAGTTGGCGCGCCAGAGCGTGCGGGCCCTGGCCATAGATGGTGGCGAAGTTGATCGTCTTGGCCCGCGCGCGCATCTCCGGCGTCACGGCGTCCGGCGCCACCCCGAAAATCACGGCCGCCGTCTGCCGGTGGATGTCCCCGCCAGCGAGGAAGGCGTCCACGAAGGCCTGGTCGCGCGACAGGTGAGCCAGGAGCCGCAACTCGATCTGCGAGTAGTCGGCGACGATGAAGCGGTTCCCCGGACGTGGCACGAAGCCGCGCCGGATCGCTTCGCCGCGGGGTGAGCGCACCGGGATGTTCTGCAGATTGGGGTTGGTCGAGCTCAGCCGGCCGGTGGCCGCCCCGATCTGGTTGAACGAGGTGTGTATCCGGCCAGTGGCCGGGTTCACCTCGTTCGGCAGCACCTCCAGGTAGGTCGTCAGGAGCTTCGAGATCTCGCGGTACTCCAGCAGCAACCGCGGAACGGTGTGCCCCATCCCGGTCAGCTCCTCGAGCACCTCGGCGTCGGTCGAGGCTCCGGTCTTTCCCTTCTTGAGCACCGGCAGCTGGAGCTTCTCGAACAGCACGTGGCGAAGCTGCGGCGTGGAATTGAGGTTGAACACCACTCCCGCCTGCTCGTGGATCGTGTGCTCGAGTTGCGCCAGCTCGCTGCGCATCTGGGCCGAGAGTCGCGAGAAATGCTCCCGGTCGATCGCGATCCCCTCCCACTCCATGTCCACCAGCACGCCGATCAGCGGGATTTCCACGTCGTGGAACAGCCGCTCGAGGCTGTGGTCGGCGAGGGTCGGCGCGAACCGGTGCCGCAACCGCAGCGTGTAGTCGCTGTCGGCGCAGCAGTAGTCGGCCGCCTCCCGCACGGCCACCTCGGCGAAGCTCTTCTCGGCGCGCCCCTTTCCGACGAGCTCCTCGAAGCGGCGGAGCCGGGCGTTGAACTGCTCCAGCGCGAGGGCGTCCAGTCCGTGCGAACGCTTGCCCGGATCGATCATGAAGCTCGCGATCATGGTGTCGAAGGTGACACCCCGCAGCGTCACGCCGGCCCGGCGCAGCACCAGCCAGTCGTACTTGATGTTGTGGCCGACCTTGGCCACTGCCCCATCGCCCAGGAGCGCGACGAGGGGCGCCAGCTCCGGATCTGTGAGCCGGGGCAGGTTGACCACCTCGCGGTGCTCCAGCATGTCCGTGGACGGCTGGTGCGCGAACGGCAGGTACCACGCTTCGGCCGGCGCCACGGCGATCGACAGGCCCACCAGGTCGGCGCGCATCGGATCGAGGGAAGTCGTCTCGACGTCGAGCGCAAACTCACCCGCGGCGCGCGCCCGCCCGATGACCGCCTCGACGGCCTCCACGGTATCGGCGATGCGATACTCGCCGCTGGCCGCCTCCTCCCGCCCGCCACCCTCGTCCAGGGAGCGTGCCAGCGAATGGAACTCCAACTCCGACATGAGGGAGAGCAGCGCCGCGCGGTCGGGGGGGCGGACGGCGAGCGCCGCCAGATCCAGCGGCACCGGCACATCCCGGTGGAGCGTCACCAGCTCACGCGACAGGCGCGCGCGATCGGCGTCCTGCTCCAGCGCCTCGCGCACCCGCTTCATGGTCACCTCGCCGGCGTGGGCGAGAATGGCTTCCAGTGTGCCGTATTCCTGAAGCAGCTTCACCGCCGTTTTCTCGCCCACCCCACGGACCCCGGGCACGTTGTCCGCGGTGTCGCCCACCAGAGCAAGGAAGTCCACTGTCCGCTCCGGCGGGACGCCCAGTCGCTCGGTGGCATTGGCCGTCGTCACAAAGTGCTCCTCCACCGCCGCCGGCCCGCCGCGGCCGGGGTTGAGGAGGCTGACCTTTGGACCGATGAGCTGGTAGAAGTCCTTGTCCCCCGACACGATCACCACGTCGAGACCGGCGGCGGCCGCGCGCTCAGCCAGAGTAGCGATGACGTCGTCGGCTTCGTACCCCTCCACCGCGATGAGGGGAACCCGGAACGCGCGGAGCAGCGCCTCGACGCGCTGGACCGACTGATCGAAGTCCTGCTGCAGCTCTTCGTCGAGCTTCTCGCGGGTCGCCTTGTACTCCGGATAACGCTCGTTCCGGAAGCTCGATCCGGCGTCGTGGACCCACGCGACGAACTCCGGCCGGTGTTTCTCGGTGAGCCTCAGCAGGAAATTCGCGATCCCCCACGCCACCGACGTGTTCTCGCCCCGACTCGTGGTCAAAGGCCGGGCGAGCATCGCGAAGAAGGCGCGATAGATGAGTGCGTAGCCGTCAATCAGGTAGACGCGCGCCGCGCGGCTCACGCCATCCACCACAGCACGGCCCCGACGCCCACCGGGATGCTGATGTTGTCGGCGCCGCGCCACGGCACCAACTCGACGGCCGCCGCCACGACCGCGGCGCCCGCGCAGGTCGCGCCGGGAAGGCCGGTGATCAGCAGCAGGAGCGCGGCCGTTCCGGCGCACGCGGCCGCCCCGGCCCACGACTTCCGGCGGCCGCCGCCGAACCGGGAGCCGACCATCGCGGCCATCGGGTCCGCCAGTGCCGCGACGAGAATGGCGCGCTCGGCGACCGTCACGGGGAAGAGCCACCACGCCAGGGCGTAGCCGAGCGCGAGGGTCGCCGCACCGCTCACCGTCGAGCCCTCGTTCGGCCGGAACAACCCGCCGGCGAGCCGGTCAAGCTTCGCCCGTGCCCACGGCCACCGGAACCGGGCCGCTTCGGCGGTGCACGCCAGCACCACCAGTGCCGCAAAGGCGGGCGTCGCGACGCGCGAGCCGACGGCGGTGGCGAGCGGTCCGATTGCGCCGGAGGCCACGTGGAGCGCGCGGCGCCATCCCTCGTCCCGTGCGCTTCGGTTCTTGGGGCCGTGGTGCGCAACCGCGGGGGCCGCAGTCCCCGAGGGTGGCTTCACCGCGAGCGCAGGCGGTTGACGATCCGGTCGAATTCAGACCGGGAACCAGGGTCGAGGCGCAAACGCCCAAACCCGGCATCGTCCACGAAATAGAGGATGAGATTCAGCTGGTCGTAGACCCACTGGACGGTGCGGCCGCGGCCCCGGAAGTCCGGATGTGGATCGATCATTTCGTCCGGTGGGCCGAGGACGATGAGCACTTCGCCGCGATCGGTGAGCCAGCCGGGAATTCCTTCCTCACGAAACTGCTCGTTGGCGGCCCCCAGACGGAGGAAATAGCGATCCAGCGCCTCGTTCTCCGGCGTCGCCGGATCGGGGTCGGTGTCGTGCCAGAACTTGCGCCACGCGGCCGCGCGCTCTTCCGGCGGCGTCTGCGCCAGCTTCTTGAGCGTGTCAGCCGCGGTAAAGTACCGGAGCAGTGAGATCATCTCGTCGAAATTGGCGACGATCCACTGGCCCGAGAACGCCACGAGGAACGGCGCCCGCGCCACCACGCCCCCGCCAGCGATCCCCACCTGCAATTCGTGACGGCCGAGCGAGAGTCGCGACGGCGCCACGGCGAACAGGAAGGGCCGGAGGGCACGCGAGGAATCGAGCCGCGTGGTGTCGGCCCAGCTCACGTGTTCGCTGCTGTCGAGCGCGGCCGTAACCAGTTCGCTGCCGGCCGGGAGCCCGTATGTCTCGACGTAGAATCGCAACGAGTCCGTCCCGTAGTCCACGGTTCCGCGCGGATTCGTCACGATGTTGGGCACGGCGGCCAAGTCGGTGCGCGGCGTAGCCCGGTACACCGGGATGGGCGTGGCGATGGCCGGCACTTCCAGCCGGGGGACCTCGAACGGACCTTCGAACCGGCCGACGCCCGGGCCGTTCTGGTCGCGAATGACGATCGAGAGCCGGTAGGTTCCCGCCGGCACCGGGACGAACTCCTGGTAGATGATGCTCTCTTCCGCCCGCTGCGTTTCGGCAAACGTGCCCACCACGACCCGCTCGTCGCGCACCACCTGTTGAACCAGCGACAGGCCCTGGCGAAAGGCGAGCTCCACCCGGTACGTCGCCGCAAAGCCGTTCGCGTCGCGGCGGAACGCCAGATGGCGGTCCTGCATCGAAAGGGCCACGACGGCGAGAGCCGTGTCGGCGGTGCGGCCGGCCAGCATCCGCACGTTACCGACGAAGCGAATCTGGCCGGCTCCGGTGACGTACCCCAGCGCGCGATACACCGCCGTGGGGTCGAAGAGCTCGGTCACCCTCTGGGATGACGATTCCCTGGGCGGTGGAGCACCCACGCGCTGCCACGGTCCGCACGAAAAGAGCGCGAGGAAACTGGACGCGGCGAGGAAACGGCGGACGACGACGGACGTGGGTTCCTCGAGGCGACGAGAAGGCGGCCTTGTGGCCAAGCTACGGATGCCGGGCTGGTACAGTCAAGGCGGCGCCACGCCTTGACTTGCCGCCTCCGCGGGAGCGCGGTACATTCGCGCAATCCAATGCACTCCGAGGATCTGACCGGCACGGTCGTCGCCGGCTACCATCTACTCGAACGGGTGGGTGAAGGGGGCACGGCGACGGTATACCGTGCCCAGCACTCCGCACGCGGCGTGTGCGCGATGAAGATCCTGCGCGCCAAGCTGCGGGGCGACCGGACCGCCGTCCAGCGTTTCCTGCGGGAAGCCGAATACGGCTCCCGCGTGGCCCATCCCGCCGTGGTGCAGACGTACGAGTTCGGAGAGGCGCCCGGCGGCCTTCATTATCTCGCGCTCGAGTGGGCCGACGGCGAGATTCTCGCGAAGTTCGTGCGCCGGTCCGGGCCGGTCGCGCTTGCCCTGTCCGCCACGATCGTGCGCCACGTAGCCGACGGGCTGGCCGCCGCGCACGCGGCCGGCATCATTCACCGGGACCTCAAGCCCGAGAACATCATCTACGACCCGCGCACGCAGCGGGCGCGGCTGCTCGACTTCGGGATCGCCCGGGATGCGGAGCTCGCGCCAGCCGAACGGCTGACCCGGACCGGCTTCTTCGTCGGCACGCTGCAGTACGTGGCGCCCGAAGCGCTCTCGGGTGAGTTGGTCGGGGAATCCGCCGACATCTACTCCCTCGCCACCATCACGTATTTCCTGGTCACCGCGCAGTTGCCGTACATCGCGAAGTCTCCGCGCGAGTTGTTCCAGCAACTGCTCACTCAGCCCCCGGTCCCGCTCGGGCAGGCGCGACGCGACCTCGTCTTCCCCCGCGCGGTCGAGGAGGCGGTGATGCGAGGCCTCAGCCGCGAGCCGCGTCGCAGGCAGCCGACGGTGGCGGCCTTCGCCGACGAGTTCGCCGCGGCAGCTACGCAGCCTTTGGATATGCCCCGCGCCGGGCTCTTCGGCTCGCTCAAGGGGTTGTTCGGGTCGCGCGGATGAGTTGGTGACGCCGGACGGGGCGGACGCGCGCGCGCGCCTGGTCGCGCTGCTCAGAGCCCGCTCCATCCTCCACGGCGATTTCCTGCTCGCGTCCGGGCGCCGCTCGCCGTACTACGTGGACTGCCGCCGCACGACCATGCACGCCGAGGGACTCGCACTGATCGGAGATCTCGGCCTGGCCGCGATCCGCGCTGCCGGTTGGAACGCGCTCGTGGTCGGAGGCCTCACCCTCGGCGCCGACCCGGTCGCCTACGCGATCGCCCGCGCCACCGCGACTGCGCCGACGCCCATCCATGCCTTCACTGTGCGGAAGGCGGCCAAGACCCACGGGGCGCGCCATCGCATCGAGGGCTGTTTCGAACCGGGAGCCACGGCGGTCGTGGTCGAGGACGTGGTCACCACCGGAGCCTCTGCCCTCGAGGCAGCTGCGGTCGTTCGTGAGTCCGGGGGGACGGTGTGCGGCGTGCTCGCGGTAGTGGACCGCGAGGAGGGGGGGCGCGAGGCCATCGAGCGCGCGGGGTTCGCGGTTCGCTCACTCTGCCTGCTGCGGGAACTCCTGGACGCACCGGTCTGATCCCGCGCTCGCCGGTCAGCCCGGCGCACGTGCGGTGGCGTCACCCGGCGGGACCGGCAGCTCACACCGTGGTCTGTCCGTGATCCCCGGGCCGCGTTCCCAGTGGATGGAACGCGAGCAACCGGTCCCGGTACGGGGTGACGAAACGTCCTCGAAACCGGTCGAGCGCCACCTCGAAGGGGAGGCGCCGCCGGAACTCGCCCGCCGTCACGCCGAGCAGCGCCCGCAGGTGTCGCCCGAAGCTCTGCGGCGACGAGTAGTCGAGCCGGTTCGCGATGTCGGCGATCGAGAGCCCGCCGTTGCGGAACAGGTACGCGGCGTGCAGCAGGCGTGCGTGGGCCAGATAGGTCTTGGGCGACGGCAGGTTGGTACGATAGAAGCGTGACATCAGGGAGCTCGGCACCACGCGCAGCGCGCTGGCCAGCCGCTTGACCGTGCGCAACTCCGGCGCGCGACGCACCACCACCTCGAAGAAGAGCCAGCAGTCGGGCGGGACGCCCGCGATGTCGCGGTCCAGCGCACCCATCACCCGAGCGGCCACTGGCGAGGTCGGCTCGCGCAGCAACTCGCGGAGCCGGCTCCAGCCGGCCGGCACGGAGACGTCAACCACGGCGCGAACCCCGGAAGCCCCGAGACTCAGGACCCGGTGGGGCGCCTCGTGATCGGGCCGCGAAATGAGCGCGACAGCTGGAACCTGAGGGAACTCACGGACGAATTGCGCGACCCGCGGGAACGCCGCGTCATCGCACCGGTGGACGGACAGAAA
>Ga0182021_10010058_pt1 | contig 11221 bp, 8 predicted proteins | sample 612E3MmetaG_FD_120493 | JGI IMG/M metagenome (GOLD analysis project Ga0182021, IMG submission 120493) | Permafrost microbial communities from Stordalen Mire, Sweden - 612E3M metaG (Illumina Assembly) | ecosystem: Environmental > Terrestrial > Soil > Wetlands > Permafrost | place: Sweden...
GGGTCCGGCACCTACCTGCTGCGCCTGAAAGCCGGCGGCTCCGTCATCACGCGCAAGATGGTCTTGCTCCGATAGTGCCATTTGGCACCATAGACGTTGAAGGGCGACCTGGAAGATGCCCAACCTGGTGCTCACATATCTATGCAACAACCAGTGTCCCTACTGTTTCGCAGAATCGCGCCAGGAGCGGCATCAGTTCAGCCTTGAACAGGTCAGGCATCTGGTGCCGCTATTAAAACAAGTGAACTCCGGCGGTGTCAATCTTGTCGGCGGCGAGCCGACATTGAACCGGAGTTTCCTTCCCATCCTGGAGCTGCTTCTCACCGAGGGACTGCAGGTGAATATTTTCACCGGCGGCCGGATCCCGCCGGGACTTCTTGACTCGCTTCAGCTGATTCAAGAGGGTTCCTTCACGTTCTGCGTCAACAGGTCCACCGGGCCGATAGCGGCGGAGACCATCCGGCTCTATCACAAGATGGGATACAGGGTGCATCTCGCCGCTACGGTGTTCCAGAGTGACCAAAGCCTGCATCATCTTCTCGATGAGATAACGGCCTACAATCTGGAGAGGCACTACCGCCTCGGCCTTGCGTTGCCTGTCTGGCCCGACAGGCGCAACACGCACCTGGACCCCACGGAGTATCGGGTGCTGGCGGCACATCTGTTTGAGTTCATACGGACAGGAGTGGATTCCGGAATAAGACCCCTGTTCGACTGTGGTTTTCCATATTGCTTTTTCGATGCGGAACAGAGGAAGTTTTTCCAGGACAACGGGATCGACTTCTCGTCGCACTGCGGGCCGATACCCGATTTTTGCCCTGATTCCTCCGCCATTCCTTGTTTCCCCCTGCGTGACCTTGGCGTGGCGGTTGCTCAACTGACGCGATGGGATGAACTGAAGGCGGCACTTGAGGGACGGCTTACGCGCGTGCGGGAGAGGGGCATCTTTGCCCGGTGCACGGGATGCCGGGAACTTCTGGAAGGGAAATGCAGCGGTGGGTGTGCGGCGCTCAAAACGATGTCATAGACCGGTCATGAAGAGCCGGGACGCGTCGTTCATCAGGGCCGGGATATTGACTCCGCGGGGGCATCTCGAGACGCAGTCATTGCACTCGATGCAGCAGTCCGCGGTCACCGGCAGATCGGCATAATCCCGCGAAGAGATCTTCCGGCTGGTCAACACGGCATCTTTGTTCCAGATCCGGATAATCTCCGGGATGTCGATCCCCTGGACACACGGCATGCAGTAGTTGCAGGATGTGCAGGGGATGAACAGCTTGCTCTTTTCCAGAGAAAGAGAACTCTCCAGTTGCGCCATCTGAGGAGCGGTGAGTCTCCGGTTGTGCACCGTACGGACGTTTTCGTCGATCATGGACTCGGACGTCATGCCCGAAAGCACAGTATCGACAGATGGGTGCGAAAGAACAAAGCTCAACGCGTTCTCCGCAAGATTTCTCCACCCCGCAGTCTGGCAGACCTCTTCATAGATAGCTGCGTCGACAAGCACCCCTCCCGCCAGGGGGTTCATCACGATCACGCCGATTCCTTTCTGTCTGGCATAGGACATCGTGAGGCTGTGTTCTCTTTGCAGGAGGTTGAACGGCAGGATGACTGCGTCAAACATGCCGGTGTCAAGCAACCTGTACACATTCTCAGGAGTGTCATGGCTGCTGAAACCGAGATGCCGGTAAAGGCCCTGCGCTTTCGCCCTGAGGACCTGGTCGATGATCCCCTTCTGCAGGAAATGCGACTCCCAGTGCTGAAGGGTGAGATAGTGGATGAAGTAGATGTCAAAGCTGTCCCGGCCGAACTGAGAGAGCGAATTCCTGAGCTGTCCAAGCCAGTCGGGTGATCCTGTCTGGTGTGATGAGTTCTTGCCGCTGATGATGAACCTGTCATGCGGCAAGTCCCTGGTTGCCAGGCCAAAGGCCTCTTCGCAATGATCGTGGCAATAGAACGTACCCACATCGAAAAAGTTTATCCCTTGATTGACGGCGTGTCTGATCAGGGCGGTGGAGCGGGAGAAATCCGGATTCGCACCTGAGATCGGCAGCCGCATGGTGCCGAAGCTTAGAACCGAGACACGCAGTCCTGTATTTCCCAGTATGGTGTAACGCATTCGACCTGATCGTTTCGGGAGTCAGAGGGAAGAGCCGATTCTCCACCAATATACAAATTCTGCCCAGGTGCGCAATAATCCCTCCCCCTCCCACGCCACAATAAACGCTTGACCCTCAGGAACGGCCTCGACCTGACCGACGTCGCCCAAGGCATCGATCTCCCCCCTCCAGGCTCCCCACGCCGCATGCCGAATGACGGTCGATACACCGGCCGCTTGACAAGCGGCAATCTGGTCAGTATACTGTCGTTCAACACTGGAACGGTCAGGGGTCCCTCATGAAGCGACAATGAACCGATGAGACCGATGTGTCTTGGAAATTGCCCGCCGCGAGGCACCGGAATGGACTTGTGCGGTAAGGGAGGGGGGGAACCATTCGGCGGAACCCTTGGGCGCCTCCGGAGTGTGGGCATCCTCCTCGCCTTTCAGGCGTCGATTGCAGTTGCAGCGATGCCGCCTCTCACCGGCCGTGTCTCCGACGCCGCCGCGATGAAACCCGTTGCCGGGGCGATTGTGCTCATCGTGGAAACGTCGGAGAGAACGGTGACGGACGACCAGGGTCTCTTCCGGTTTGAGCGCCTTGCACCGGGACGGTACACCGTCGAGGTGCATCACATTGCATACGCCGACGTGGAGAGAAGCATCACCGTCCACCCCGGAACGGGTGACAGCATCCTCATTTCTCTTCAGCCCGCGCTCCTGCCGGCCGCCGAGGTCGTTGTCCGGTCCCTCGGGTCGTCGATGAGCGCCACCCCCTATCCCGTCCAGGTGGAACTGCACGACCAGCTCAACGGGACCTCCGGCGTGACACTCCCCGACGCCCTGAAGGATCTTCCGGGGGTTTCCCTGGTGCGCGACGGGACCTGGGAAACCGCCATTTCGATCCGGGGCCTGAGCCGGTCTGATATCATCATGCTCGTCGACAATACCAGGATCGAAACGGCAAACGACATCGCCGGGGCGCTCTCGCTTGTCAATCTTCATGATCTCGAGAGGGTCGAAACGGTTCAGTCGTCAGGCTCGGTCCTCTACGGAAGCGGGGCGCTCGGGGGGGTGGTCCACCTCATCACCCGGCGGCCGTCATTCACCGGAGAGCCCCGGGTCAGGGGGGAAGTCACGGCGGATTTCACGAGCGTCGACGGGGGTGTCTCCGAGTACGCCGCACTCGAAGGCTCGGCAGAGCGCCTGGGATGGAGGCTCAGTGGGGGGTACCGGAAAGCCGGCAACACCATGACACCGGGCGGTCTTCTTCCGAATTCCCAGTACCGTGACTTCAGCCTCTGCGGCACGCTGGGGCTCAAGACATTCGAGGAGCAATCGCTGGTCCTCACCTACCAGCGCTCGCAGGCGGAGGACACGGGGATTCCGGGCGGATCTCCAATCGGGGCGGCCGCGACGGCGACCTACACGCTCGCCCGGCGCGAGTTGATCGGTCTGGAGTATTCCGTTCCCAACATTACTCCGGAAATCCCCATGCTCACATTCAGGGCATCGCGTCAGGAGATCGACCGGAATGTCGAGATCATCCAGAATCCGGCAGTGAGGCTTACCCCGCATGCGGTCCATGCAACCCTCAGCATGCAGGCGGAAGCCAGGGTGATGCTTCATGAGGAGGATCTCCTCGCTGTGGGGGGGGAGCTCTGGCAGAGAGAGCTTGACAGCAGGAGGGAGAGGTACAGCGGCGTTCAGGTCGTCGGCGAGCGGCCCGTGCCCTCCTCCTCCTTCTTCAGCGGGGGTGTCTACGCGCAGAACGAGTGGCATATCGTCCCGGATAAACTGACGGCCACATGCGGCGCCCGGTACGATTGGATCCGCGTGAGGAACGACCAGACCCTGAACCCCGAGTACATCATCTCTGGCGGGACTCTTCAGACGTCCCCGCCGAACCAGCAGGTTCTCTGGCAGGCAATGTCCGCACGGAACAGCTCCTGGAGCGCCAACGCAGGTATCTGGCAGGAACTCTATCCTGCGCTTGACGTGACCTTTCTCGCCTCCACCGCGTTTCGATCACCCTCCCTCGAGGAGCGATACCAGTTCATCGATCTGGGGAGCGTCGTGCACCTGGGCAATCCGTCCCTGAAGCCCGAGAGGAGCATCTGCCTCACGGCGGGTGTCCGCTGGCACAGGGATGGGCTCCGGATGCAGGCCGATCTGTTCTTGAATCACCTCCGGGATCTCGTAACGGAAGCGCCGGGAGTCTACGAGGGGCGCCCGGCGTTGATCGGAGAGAATATCGGAGAAGCGCGGTTGTACGGCTATGAGATTTCCGGCGAGATCATCTGCTCATCGTGGAGCGCGCTCGAGGCGTCACTCTCCTACGTCCGCGGAGAGGATATCCTCCATCAGGCCGACCTCCCCTTCATAGCACCGTTGAATGGACACGTGGCCTTGAGGTGTGCCTTCACCTCATGGGGGGGCTTGCGCATTGTTTGCCGCGGGGCAGGAACCCAGGAGCACCTCGCCCCCGGGGAGGTCCGCACGCCTGGTTACGCAGTGGTGGATGCGGACTTCTCCTCCGAGCCCCTGGGCGGGGGTCCCCTTACTGTCCGGTCCGGAATCCACAACCTGCTGGACAAGGGGTATCAGGACCACCTCTCCACTCTCCGGGGAGCGATCCGGATGGAGCCGGGGAGGAATTTCGTGATCTCGGCCACGGTCACACTATGACAATTCCCACGGAAAACGTCCCATGCTCTGGTTTGCTCTTGCCTTGAGTTCGGCCCTTCTTTCGGCGGCGGCTGCCGTCATGCAGAAGCAGACGCTCTACCGGTTGAGCGCCCTCGAATTCTCGTTTCTTGTCTCCATCATTATCCTGGTGCTTTCTTCCTTTGTGCCGTTGACGGCGGACGTGACGTCTCTCCCTGCATCCACCATGATGATCGTCATCGGGAAGAGCATCATCGGCGGGATCGCGTTCCTGCTGGTCATGACGGCGCTGGAGCGGAATCAAATCAGCACCGCGCTTCCACTTCTCGGACTTACCCCGGCCGCGGCTGCTCTTCTTTCGCTCCTTGCTGCGGGGGAATCTCTTCAGCCCTGGGAGTGGGCCGGGATCGGCATGATGACCGCGGGGACCTACATCGTGGAGAAGCGGCCGGCACAGGCGTTCTGGGCTCCCTTCAGGGAGGCCTTTGCCTCGCGCAGCCGCTTGAGCATCGTGGGCGCACTCGTGCTCTTCGCCTGTTCCTCCGTCCTCGACAAGACCCTTGTCAGCGGCTACCGCACGCCCCCCCTTGTCGTCCTCTTCTACCAGCACATCGTCTACTGTGGACTCTTCGGCGTCTTCCTCCTGGCCCGCCGCGCCTCCTTCCCCGCTCTTGCCCGTAAGGGCATCGGACAGCTTCCGCTTCTTGCAGCGGTGGCGCTGGTGAGTCTGGCCTACCGCTTTACGCAGCTTGAAGCGACGAAACTGGCTCCCGTGGCGCTGGTTCTTGCGGTGAAGCGCACCTCCATCCTGTATGCCTCATTCTACGGAGGAAGGATCTTCTCCGAAGAGAGGCTCACCCTGAAGCTCCTCGGGGGTGCGCTGATTGTAGGGGGGGGGTTCGTGATACTCCGGAATGTCGGATAGCCGGGGCGCCCTGAAATACCATACATGCCTTGGCCGCTTGATGCATCCACTGGCATCGACAGGCCACCGATGTCCGACGCCGTCACTGGCCCAGGAGTCCCGCTCGCGCCGCTTCGGACCACCGTATGGCCTCGGTGTTATGAGAGAATTCAGCTCCAGAGGGGCATCCGGACGGCCCGCCCAAGAAACTTCCTTCGTTCGCATTTTTTCCCTTGACATAGAGGCTCGGAATGTTACATTGAATGTGACACATCATGGGTAACACGCCACATACCGCCCCCGGTTTGACCATTGGAGAAGCGAATCCACGCTCCAGCGGCGGCGTTACCATCCTCATTAGCGTCCTGCTTCTTAGCCTAGTGCTGGGTCTGATTCTAATTTCCTGACCCGAACGCCAGAGGCTAACCTACCAAAAGATTCACCAAGCAAAGCAAGGTTCACCTCTGGCGGACAGAATAATCGTTCGTCCACGAGAGGAACCTCATGGCAGTTGAGACTCCTGGCAAACTTCGAAGCTCACAGATCACCGAAGGAACCGAGCGCTCTCCCAACCGGGCAATGCTCCGCGCCGTGGGTTTTCAGGATGCGGATTTCCTGAAGCCCATCATCGGCGTTGCCAGCGGATATAGCAATCTCACACCCTGCAACATGGGAATCGACGTGCTGGCTGCGCGCGCCATGGAAGCGCTCCGCGAGGCAGGCACCATGCCGCAGGTGTTCGGCACCATCACCGTCAGCGACGGGATCTCGATGGGAACCGAAGGGATGAAGTACTCCCTCGTTTCCCGGGAAGTGATCGCCGACTCCATCGAGACCGTGTGCAACGCCCAGGCGATGGACGGGGTGATGGCGATCGGCGGCTGTGACAAGAACATACCCGGCGCGATGATCGCGATCGCCCGGTTGAACATCCCCTCGATATTCGTCTACGGCGGGACGACCAAGCCCGGCCATTACCAGGGCCGCGACCTCACGATCGTCAGCGTGTTCGAGGCCGTGGGGCAGTACAGCGCCAAAAAGATCGATGCACAGGAGCTCGCCGCGGTCGAGCGCCACGCGTGTCCGGGGGCAGGGGCGTGCGGGGGGATGTTCACCGCCAACACGATGTCCTCCGCAATCGAAGCGCTGGGCATGAGTCTCCGCTCTTCCTCCACGATGGCGGCCGAGGACGAAGAAAAGGCCGTGAGCACAGGAGAAGCGGCGCGTGTCCTCGCCGAGGCTGTCCGCAGACAGATCCTCCCCAGCCATCTCCTGACCCGCAAAGGATTCGAAAACGCCATCACCGTTGTCAATGCCCTCGGCGGATCCACCAACGCCGTCCTCCATCTTCTCGCCATCGCGCATTCCGCGCGCGTTCCCCTTGCGCTCGACGATTTTGAAGCCATACGCCGCCGGACTCCGGTCCTGTGCGACCTGAAACCGTCGGGGCGATTCGTGACGACCGAGTTTCATGAGGCGGGAGGGGTGCCGCAGGTGATGAAGATCCTGCTCGAGCACGGATGCCTGCACGGCGACGCCCTCACGGTAACGGGCCGGACCATGGCGGAGGAGCTCCGCGACATCCCGCCCGTCCCTCCGGCCGGTCAGGAGGTGATCAGGCCCTGGAACGAGCCTCTGTACGCACAGGGGCACCTGATGATCCTGCGTGGGAACCTTGCGACCGAGGGGGCCGTGGCAAAGCTCACAGGCGTGAAACGTCCTCGGACCACCGGCCCGGCGCGTGTCTTCGAGTCTGAAGAACGCTGCCTGCAGGCCATCCTGGCGGGCGGCATCCATCCCGGCGACGTGGTCGTGATCCGGTATGAAGGCCCCGTTGGAGGTCCGGGAATGCGCGAGATGCTCGCACCCACCTCTGCCCTCATCGGGGCTGGACTGGGCGATGCCGTCGGGCTCATTACCGACGGACGGTTCTCGGGGGGAACCTACGGCATGGTCGTCGGCCACGTGGCCCCGGAGGCAGCAGTGGGGGGGACCATCGCCCTGGTGCAGGAAGGGGATTCCATCACCATCGACGCCACAGCCGGCCTTCTCCAGCTGAACGTTCCCGAGAGCGAGCTTGCGCGGCGGAAGGCCTCATGGACGCCCCCCCGGTCACGGTACACCCGGGGGGTGCTGGCGAAGTACGTCCGCCTCGTTTCTTCAAGCAGCAAAGGTGCGGTGACCGACGGCGGTTTCTGACATTCACAATCCTTGCGGAAGGGCGTGGTATGGCACGACAACATGAAGACGACGGGCGGTCGCATCACACGGGACGTGTGATGACCGGAGCGGAGATTTTCGTACGGAGCCTTGTTGCCGAAGGGGTGGAGACCGTCTTCGGGTATCCCGGGGGCGCAACCATCGGCGTGTACGACGCCCTGCACGACATCAGCGATATCAAGCACGTGCTGACGCGCCATGAACAGGGCGCCACCCACGCGGCCGAGGGATATGCCCGCGCCACGGGGAAACCGGGAGTCGTCCTGGTGACCTCCGGGCCCGGGGCAACGAACACCGTCACCGGGCTGGCCGACGCCTACATGGATTCCACGCCTATCGTCGTGTTTACGGGCCAGGTCCCGCTCCGCCTGATCGGCAATGATGCCTTCCAGGAGGCAGACATTGTCGGTATCACCCGCCCCGTGACGAAGCATAACTACCTGGTGCGTGATGTGACCGACCTTGCCCGCACCATCAAGGAGGCGTTCTACATCGCCACGAGCGGACGCCCCGGCCCCGTGCTTGTGGATCTCCCGAAGGATGTCATGGCGCACAAGGCGCCGTTTGACTACCCGGAAAAAGTGCAGCTGCGCTCGTACCGGCCGACCGTCGAGGGGCATCCCGGGCAGATCAAGCGCGCCGCCGAGCTCATCAAAGGATCGCGCCGTCCCGTGCTGTACGTGGGCGGCGGGGCCGTCCAGTCCAACTCCTCGAAGGAGCTCCTGGCGCTTGCGGAAAAACTGCACTGTCCGGTGACGATGACCCTTCACGGTCTGGGGAGTTTCCCGGGCAACCATCCCCTCTCCATGGGGATGCTGGGCATGCACGGAACGTGGTACTCGAACACGGCGGTGCACCAGTCGGATCTGCTCATCGCCGTGGGCGCGCGGTTCGACGACCGCGTGGTGGGGAAGGTCGAGGCCTTCGCCCCCGAATCGAAGAAAATCCACATTGACATTGATCCGGCGGCCATCAACAAGAACGTCCAGGTGGATCTCCCCATCCTGGGAGACGTGCGGGCCGTGCTGACCAAGCTCGTTGAACAGGTGGAGGGGCTTGACACCGCGGAGTGGCTGGAGAAGATCGACGGATGGAAGCGCGAGCACCCGCTGCGGTACCAGACCGGGGGCAAGATCCACGCGCAGGAGGTGATCTCCAAGCTGAGCGAGCTGACGGGCGGGAACGCCGTGCTCGTGACGGACGTCGGCCAGCACCAGATGTGGGCGGCCCAGTTCTTCTGCTTCACGCTTCCCAGGACGCACATCACCTCCGGCGGCCTCGGCACCATGGGGTTCTCCCTTCCGGCCTCGATGGGGGCGGCGTTCGGCAGGAGCGATCTGCCGGTCATCTCCCTCAGCGGCGACGGCGGGTTCCAGATGAACTCCCAGGAGCTGGCCACGATCGTCGAGCAGAAGCTGCCCCTGAAGATCCTCATCTTCAACAACGGGTTCCTGGGCATGGTGCGCCAGTGGCAGGAGCTGTTCTGGAAGCGGAGGTATTCGCACGTCGAAATGACCAGCCCCGACTACGTGAAGCTTGCCGACGCATACGGGCTGCCGGGGTATCGCGCGACCGCGTCGTCCGAGGTGGAGGCGACCCTGCGGCGGGTGCTGGAATACAACGACGGACCCGTGCTGGCCGAGTTCGTGCTGGAGCGCGAGGAGAATGTCTATCCGATGATCCCGGCCGGGATGTCTGTCAGCGAGATGATCGACACTCCGGCGCCCGTGGCCGGAGGAAACGGCCGCCCGGCGGAGGCCTTCGTCGTGCACGACCCCGCCCTCATCCCTCCTCTCAAAACCGGAGTATCCTGAGCATGAATGCCAAACCAGGGGCGGCTGCGACCGCGGCCGGCGAAGAACAAGCGCGCAGGCACACCATTGCCATCAGCGTGGAGAACCGTTTCGGGGCCTTTGCGCGCATTGCAGGCCTCTTTGCCGCCAAGGGGTACAACATCGACAGCATGACCGTCGGTCCCACGGAGGACGAAGCGGTCTCCCGCATGACCATCGTCACGCACGGCGACGACCAGATCATCGAGCAGATCATCAAGCAGCTCAACAAGCTCATCGACGTGATCAAGGTCGTGGACCTGACCTACGACAACTTCGTGGAGCGGGAGCTGGTGCTGGCGAAGGTCCGCGCGACCCCGCAGACCCGGTCGGAGATCATGCAGATCACCGAGATCTTTCGCGCCAAGGTGGTCGACATCAGCCCGCAGTCCCTCACGCTCGAGGCGACGGGCAGCCAGCAGAAGGTCGACGCCTTCATCAAGATGATGAAGCCTTTCCAGATCATGGAAATGGCGCGCACCGGAAGGGTCGCACTCAAACGGGACTTTCAGGGAGAGGTCTGAGCATGGATACCTACATCAGGATTTTCGACACCACCCTGCGCGACGGCGAGCAATCGCCTGGAGCCTCGATGACCTCGGCGGAAAAACTGGAGGTGGCCAGGACGCTCTCGAGGCTCGGGGTCGACGTCATCGAAGCGGGATTCCCGGCCGCCTCGCCCGACGACCAGGAGGCGGTGCGGCGGATTGCCGCCGAGGTGGGTGTGGCGGGCGCCATGCGTCCCGCGCCTCCCATCATCTGCGGGCTGGCGCGCGCCAACGGCAAAGATATCGAGAAGGCGTGGGATGCCGTGCGGCACGCCACGCATCCCAGGATCCACATCTTTCTTGCGACGTCCCCCATCCACATGCAGACCAAGCTGAAGATGGAGCCGGCCCAGGTTGTGGCACGGGTGGCGGAGATGGTCGCGTATGCGCGGTCCCTCTGCGCCGACGTCGAGTTCAGCCCGGAGGATGCGGGGCGGAGCGATCCCGGGTTCCTCTATGAAGTCCTGGCCGAGGCGATCCGCGCCGGCGCGACGACGCTCAACATCCCCGACACCGTGGGCTATACCATGCCTGAGGAGTTCGGGGGGCTCATCGCCGGCATCATCGCCCACACGCCGGGAATAGAAGGGTGCATCGTGTCGGTCCACTGTCATGACGATCTCGGCCTTGCGACCGCCAACACGCTCGCCGGCATTCTGGCGGGGGCGAGGCAGGCGGAGGTGACTGTGAACGGGATCGGCGAAAGAGCGGGGAACACCTCGCTGGAAGAGGTCGTCATGTCGCTGCACACCCGCCGGGTGTTCTATGGGCTGACCACCGGCATCGATACGACGCAGATCTTCCGTGCCAGCAAGCTCGTGAGCAACTATACGGGGATACCGGTACAGCCCAACAAGGCGGTCGTCGGGGCGAATGCGTTTGCCCACGAAGCGGGCATCCACCAGGATGGAATGCTGAAGCACCACCAGACCTACGAAATCATGAGGCCGGA
>Ga0182021_10010059_pt1 | contig 11218 bp, 10 predicted proteins | sample 612E3MmetaG_FD_120493 | JGI IMG/M metagenome (GOLD analysis project Ga0182021, IMG submission 120493) | Permafrost microbial communities from Stordalen Mire, Sweden - 612E3M metaG (Illumina Assembly) | ecosystem: Environmental > Terrestrial > Soil > Wetlands > Permafrost | place: Sweden...
CGGAAGACCGGGGGCTTGAGCCCTTGGGCTCCCGCCGCCGTGCTGCGAACGCCCAGGCCGTTGACGACATCCGCAAACATCCGATTGTCAAGAGCGTGATGCACCATTTTCCGGACGCCGAAATCAAAGGCGTGCGCAAGCTGGATTAGCCCCCGCCAGAGGAGGAGAGTTTCGTGAAGAATATCATGAACATGATGAAGCAGGCCCAGGAGCTTCAGAGCAAGGTCGCCGAATTGCAAGCCGAGCTGGAGACCATGCAGGTCGAGGGTGTGTCCGGCGGCGGGCTTGTGAAGGTCGCCTTGAACGGCAAGGGCGCGCTGGCGCGCCTGTCCATCGACGAAAGCCTGATGAAGCCCGGCGAGGCGGAAATCCTGGAAGACCTCGTCGTCGCCGCTCATGCCGACGCCAAGCAAAAGGTCGAGCAGGCGATGGCCGGAAAAATGCAAACGCTAACCGGCGGCCTGCCCCTGCCTCCGGGGATGAAGCTGTTTTAGCATCCTGGTGCCAAGCACATCGCGAATCGTAGCAGTGGCGAGCGATTCGTTTCCTGCTATTGACCACGAGCGAAGCCGCGCCACGCAGGCGCAATTCGCGGCGATCCCGCGGCAGCCAGGTCACAAAGCTTCCACAATTGGGTCCCTGGATCGCCGCATCCGCCTAGCAAACCATCAATAGCCCAATTTACCGGCGTTTTATCGTTGCACGTCACAATGCGGACGGAACGAAACGCCCCGCTTGCGCTTTTTTTTCGCAAGCGTATCAAATTGTGTGAACCGCAATTGCCCGCGACGCGACTATATCATCGGAAGGAACAGATGGCGGAAGGGCTATCCGATCTGGAGGTTGTCAAACGGATCGCCGGCGGGGACAAGCGCGCTCTCGAAACGCTCTATACCCGGCACAGCGATCGGACGTTTAGGTTTCTCTTCAGGCTTACGGCGGACAGACCCGCCGCGGAGGATCTTACGCACGATGTTTTCCTTGAGGTCTGGAGGGGTGCTAACCGCTTCGAGGCCCGGTCTTCAGTGGCAACCTGGATTTTGTCGATAGCAAGGTACAAGGCTTTGGACGCGCGGCGCAAAAAGAGAAGCTTGTCCGAGCATGACCTCCCGGCACGCTCCGAACCGACACCGGAAATGACTGCGATGGAGTCCAGTACGGGAAACTATATGCGGGAGTGTTTGACAAAGCTGTCGGAGGAACACCGGGAAATCATCGACCTTGTCTATTATCACGAGAAGTCCGTGAAAGAGGCCTGCGAGATCCTCGGTATTCCTGAGAACACGGTCAAGACACGCATGTTCTACGCCCGGAAAAAGCTCAAGGAGATGCTTCTAGCTGCCGGAGATCAGACAGATGCGTTCAGCTACGGAAAATGATGACGGCAAGGACGAAGCGGAACTGCTCGTGCCGTGGTACGTCGCCGGGAAGCTCGAAGAGGACGAGGCGCGCCTGGTCGAGGAACTTGCCTATCGCGACCCGGAGTTCGCGAAACTGATCGAGGAAGCCAAGCGCGAGGCGGAGGCGATCGCCACGATCAACGAAGCGGCGGGCAATCCATCTTCTGCCCTGTGGGCGCGCATCGAAAGGTCGGTGGAGCTGGAACGGCAGGCGCATTCCCATGCGTGGCTTGGCGAGTGGGCCACACATCTCAAGGAGGCCGTTTCAAGCTTTTTCGCCGGGCTTTCGGTACCGCAATGGCAGGCGCTCGCAGCCGCCGCCGTGGCGATTTGCGTAGCCGAGGCAGGCGCGATTGCGTATTTGTCGGGCACCGATGGCGCCCCAGCCAAGTTCCATGCGGCATCCGGCCCGAAAGCGCTGACGCATGCCGCCTTCATCGTGTCGTTCAAGGACACGGTCACGGTCGCGGAGATCAACAAGGCGCTCGGCGAGACCGGCACGCTCATCGTCGACGGACCTAATGCGGATAATCTATACCGCCTCGGCCTGCGGGATGATAATGTAGCGGCCAAGGATCGAGCTTATGCAAAGCTCCAGGCGTCCGGCTTGGTTAGCTTGATCCTGCCGGAAAAGTGATGCTTGACTCTGCTAAAGGCCCGGAACCCATGACGAGAGGATTTCACGGCGGGTGGATAGCGGCGGCGCTTCTGGCATTGTTTGCCGGTGGCGTGCCTGAAAGCGAAGCGGCGGTATCTGTGTCCAGAATGACGCTGCCCGAGTCCTGTTCTTCCGCCATGCCTGCCATGCTCCGGCTTCCGGGCCGCACGGTTGGACGCTTCCCGAGCGGCCGGCTTCCAGGCGTTGGCAAAAGGCCTGGGCCGCCTTCGAAGAACATCATGAGCGTTGCGCCAAAAGCGGGCGGCCGCGCCAACCCGGCAGGCAAGACGGGCAGCACGTCCACCAACCTTGGATCGAGCGCTGGCACCTCGCCGGGCCGCAAACCCGATCCTGAGGGGCGCCACAACCTTGGATCGTCCACCAACCTCGGAATGGGCATCGGCAACCTAGACCGCAAGCCTGGTTCGAGCCGCACCAACTTGGCCGTCGTTCCTGGGGCCATCGCGGCTGTCACGGCGTTCGCGATTGTGGGAGCCGGAGGCGTGGCCCGGCCGCCGATTGCACCGCGCTTCACGGGCGCATCGGGGCAGGAACCCGGAGAGGTAGCAGCGGCTCTTCTCGACAGCAAGCGGCACCGGCCTCGGGAATTGCTCATCGAGGTCAGCGGCGGCACGTCGGACGAGGTGAAGGAGAGCTTGGCGCGCGACTATGGCGCGGTGATCGCCGAGGTGGGCGAGATCGATCTTGCCGGTGTGCGCATATGGCATCTGACGCTTGGCCCTGGCAGGAACCTGCGGCAAACGCTGACCGCCCTTCTGCAAGACAGCCGTGTGCTGACCGCGCAGCCGAACTACATCTATACGCCCGTGCAAGGCCCGGCTGGGAAAAAGCGGGCGCCGCCCAGGGACGGCGCGGCTCTGGCGCCTCCGCCGCAGCGGAACCAGCCACCGGCAGGAGCTGGAGTTAAACTTGCAATTATCGACACTTGCGTTGAAGGAAGCCACGACGAGCTGCAAGGCTCGATCATATCTTCCTTCAACGCGATTGAGCAGGCATCCGGCAATTGCAAGCCGGAAAATCACGGCACAGCCGTCGCCAGCCTCATCGCGGGGCACAACAAGCTGCGTGGCACGGCCAAAGGCGCCGAAATCCTGTCCGCCCAGGCATTCAGCTTCACCGCCGAGGAAAACGAGGTCGCGGCGACGAGCCGGGAGATCGCGCTGTCCATGGATTGGGCGTCGAAAAACGGCGCGCAGGTGATGAATTTGAGCTTCGCGGGGCCAGCCGATCCCTTGATCGAGCGGGTCGTTGCCGCGGCATACCGGAAGAGTATCGGCCTTGTCGCCGCAGCCGGGAACGCGGGGCCAAGCTCGCCGCCGCTTTATCCCGCCGCCTATCCCGAGGTGATCGCGGTTACGGCAACGGACGGAAAGCGCGAGATTTATGGCGCCGCGAACCGCGGCAATTATATTTCCGTGTCGGCGCGTGGCGTCGATGTGCTTACCGCGCATGTCGACAATACCTATGGGATGGAATCGGGAACCTCTTTCGCCGCCGCCGAGGTGAGCGGCGTGGTTGCGTCTCTGCTCGAAAAGCGGCCCAAGGCGGGCCCAGAGGAAATCCGCGCGGCGCTGCAGAACACCGCCGCAGCCGTCCCCGGCGTGGACAAAGAGGCGGCGGGCTTCGGTATTGTGAACCCGCAGGCGGCAGTGGCCTTCGTCGAGACCTCGCTGCCGCGCTAGGCCACCTCACCCCTTCGCATATCATCCCGCAGATTCATGACGTTCTGGCCCAGCGGCCAGCCGTGACCGGCTCCTTTTGCCCGCCGGCCAGCGCAGCGGATTCCGCGAAGGGAGGCGGCTGGAGAAAAAGCGCCTGAACCTGGCGCCCGCAAAAAAAGTAAGGGCGCCCCAAATTTTTTTCACGGCGCATGAACCTCTTTCGCAGCCCCTCCGACAAATAGATACCGAACAGAACGCATCAGTAAAGGAGAGCGGGATGCTCCCCCCCGCATCCAGCTTTCCTTGCCCCAACCAAGTCTTCAAGGAGACTGCCATGTTGAAGCTGTTTACCGCTACTGCACTTGCATCAGCACTTGTCCTTTCCAGCGCAGCAATCGCACCAGTATCCGCCGGTGGACATGGCGGATCGCATGTCAGCATGGGCGGCGCCCGCTACCACTTCGCCGGCCCCCGCCATATCGGCCGTATGTCGGTACGCCCTGGCCCCCGGTACATCGGGCGCATCCATCCCCATCATCACCACCATCACCACTTCCATTGGCGGCATGGATCGTACTGGGCAGTGGGCGTTCCCGTGGCCGTTGGCGTAGCCGCCTATGCCGCAAGCGGTCCGGCTCCGGTCTGCACATGCCTGACCAAGGACTACCTGGACGACGGCTCCGTGCGCTTCACCGACACCTGTACCAGGGAAAGCGCCATCAGCATGCCGCCGGTCCAAGGCCAAGTTAAGTAACAAGCTTCCAGATTCCCCACCCCCAGGGGACAAGGGCTCGCGATTGCAAAATCGCGAGCCTTTTGGCGTATTTGCACCTTCGGGGCTTGATGCCGGCGGCAGAAAAGATGAAGCTCCGCCGGTCCGGCAAACGGAGAGCGAGCCATGTCAGCCGAAGCCTTTTTCAACGCACCGCTTCTTCTGCCCTTCGGCGGCGTCGAGCCCCGCCTGGGCGAGGGCACACGCTTTCTTGGGCCGGGCGCCAGCGTGCTGGGGAAGGTGGAGATGGGCGCGCGGGCCACGATCGCGGGCGGGGCGGCGATCCGGGGCGACGGCCATTTCGTGCGCATCGGCAGCGATTTCTTCATAGGCGAGGCGGGCACCGTCCACATCGCGCAAGACCTCTACCCCACGATCATCGGCGACCGCGTTACGGCGGGGCGCAACGCGGTGGTGCACGCCTGCACGGTGGGCAGCGATTGCGTGATCGAGGACAATGTTGCGATCCTCGACGGCTCCGTGCTGGAGGATGGCGTGCTGATCGAGGCGGACTCCACCGTGTTCCCAAAGTCGAAGCTCGGCGGCGGCTTCATCTATGCGGGCACGCCGGCCAAGCCTGTCCGCGTGCTGATGCCGGAGGAGCGCGAGGCCCGTGCCCAGCGCTTGCGGCAAGCCCCGGCTAGCGCGCTCCCGGCCAGGAAGGCCGCGAACCTGCGGGCGCCGGCGACGGCCTTCGTTGCGAGGACCGCCCGGCTTTCGGGCGTGATCGAGCTGCATGACCGTACCAGCATCTTCTTCGGCTGCGATTTCGATGCCGGCGAATTCCGCATCGCCATTGGTGAGCGCACCAACATCCAGGACAACACCCGCATCCGCTGCGAGGCCGGCGAAACGGTCATCGGCCGCGATACCACGCTCGGCCACAATGTGCGGCTTTCCTCCTGCCGCATCGGCGAGCGCGCGTTGATCGGCATCGGCGCCGTGCTGGCCGCCGGCACCGTTGTCGAGGATGAGGCGATGCTCGCCGCGGGCGCGGTGACGCTGCCCGGCCAGACGCTCGAAAGCGGATGGCTCTGGGGCGGCCGTCCCGCGCGCCCGTTGTCGCGGCTCGACGATGCGAAGCGCGGCGTGATGCAGTCCATTGTCGGCCACTACTGCGGCTATGCGGACGCCTATGCCCGCGTCCAGAAGACTGCTTCTATATAGGTATAAAGACGTGGCGGCCGCGCACAAAGGCAAGCGGCGCCAGCAATGTTCATCGAACCTCGCGGCAATCCTACCCTGGCCCGTGCCAAGGCGGCATTTTGTCGGATTGGTTCAGGCTGTCGCCCCATCGCGGCACAATCTGCATCGGCTGATTGCCCGCCTTGGGGGCTGACGGAGGCTCCGCCGGCGCGGGCGTATTGGGATACAACCCACTTGGCCTGGAGCCCTTGCCGCCGTTAGGCGATAGCCATGTCTGGAGCAGGTCGGCGCCGTTTTTCAGCTTTGCCAGCATTACCGTCATGGCGGAGCGCGCGTCCTCGCAAACATCGGGATTGCGGGCGCAAAAGCCCCGCATGTCGGCCACGGTCTTCTGCGCCGACGACACGATCCTATGACTGTCCTGGGGTGCGCCCGGAAGGAGGAGGCAGATCACAAGGAGCCAGAACGCAAGGCGCAAAAAAAACAGCATCTGCGATACTCCCCGTACGCAACTCTGGGTGGCATCGTACGGACTACGCACGAACGAAAGGAAAAGCCGGAGCCTGCCGCTTTAATCGATTTGAGGGGATATTTCTTATGAGCCTTCTCCGCCGCTAAGTGCTTGGGATATAGGGGCAATACATACCGCAGCGCCGTTTTTTTTCCGTCCCTTCGCGGGTCCGCACTTTATTTAAGTTGTAGACTATGCGATGATGCAGCCATGACGCCCGAACGCGCGCGCCTGGCATTGCTCGCCATCATGGCCGTGTTTCTTGCGACAGCCGGTAACGCGCTGTTTTTGCAGGAACGGGTACGCACGCCTTCCTCTATGTGGGCCGGCCGCATTCCGGCGGAAAAGCCCGCCATGAACACCGGCACGCTGGCGGCGGCTTCCGAGCCCGCGGCCCCGCCCGCCGAACCGCCAGCGGTTCAGCCGCGTGAGACACAGCCAGCGGCTCCGCCCGCGCCGCAACCGGCAACTCTTCAACCGCCTCAACCCTCTTTGACGCAGGCAACGGTGGAAAACGCCGCGCCGCGTCTCCTCACCGCTTTGCAGCGGGAGCTTGGCCGGCACGGCTATGCGGCACAATTGCAAGCCCAGGCGAACGGCCTGCGCCTGGCGGTCCTGGCCTATGAGTTCGACAACGGCATGCCGCTTACCGGCCAGCCAACCGAGGCGCTCTTGAAACAGGTCATTTTCGACCTCAACCAAGCGCCGCGCGGCGCTTTTGCCGACCGGGCCGAGGTCAATCCGCGGCTGGTCATCGAAGTGCAAAAGGCTCTTCTGGGGCTTGGCTTTTTCCGGGGCGCGCTCTCGGGCCGCATGGATGTCTGGACCTCCGATGCCGTGAAGGATTTCGAACGGCACCGGGGCCTGAGGCTCACCGGCCGGCTGACCGAGGCGACTCTTCTTGAGCTGGTCTCCTACGCCGGCCAGCCGCTGCAGCTTTCCGCAAGCTGATACCGGGCGCGGCGCGGCCCCCAATCGGCGGATTGCAATGAAGCCGGAGCAGCCGGAACTTGCGGCAGCCAGAGACTCAATCTGAGATACAATAAGCGTGACTATTACACGCATAACTTGCGCGCACTAAAGATCGTAACGATCCCGGGCAACGGAAACCACTTGGCCAAATTTGATCTAACTCAAGCTGCTGGTGCGAAAATAGCACTGCTTCCGCTTAAGATCGTTCGCGCAGAAACTCATTACAAATTCCAGCTGGAATTCGCCGCATATCCCCCTAACAGTTCCAGATAGGAGTGTCTGATAAAGGCCGAATCCCGTATTTGGGGGTGGGATACGGCGAATCGGAAACTCCTCTGCTGAAGGCGGGCATGCTGAGAGTTTTTGTGAGGGACAGAGTACCAGGGCCGGCAAGAAGGCTGCGCATTGCCTGCGCGGCAGCTGTGGCTGCGTGCCTTGCCGGCTGCACCATCCTCGATCCCAACGTGCCCACGCCGGAATTCGACGTTCCCAATCTGTACATCAATCAAAAGGGCGCGGCTTCAAGCACCGCGACGCCTTACGATTTCGTCGCCTTCAGGTCGAAATATCTTAACGAGCTGGTTGCCCTGGGCCGCGGCTTCAACTTCGACGTCGGCGCCGCCATCGCCCGCATTCAAGAGGCCGAGGCGCAGGTCCGGGTCGCGGAGCAGCAGCTCATCCCGAGCATCACGACATCCGGCACCGGGGCCAGCCAAAGTTTCGCTCCCGGCAGGGGGCGGAGCACCACGGTAACGGCCGCGCTTAGCGGCTCCTACACCCTGGACATTTGGGGCCAATACCGTTCGCTGCTTTTCTCCGCCAAGGCTGAGGAATGGAACGCCAGCTTTGCCGCGGCGCTCACCACGATCACGACCGACGCAAGCATCGCCACCACCTATTTCCAGACGCTCGGCGCGCAGGAGCAGATCGACATCGCCAAGAGGAACCTGGCGGCGGCGCAGGCTATCTTGAAGGCGATCAAGGACCAGTTCGCCCAGGGTACGAAGAACGGCATCGACGTGGCGCAGCAGGAAACCCTCGTCGCAAACGTCGCAGCCACTATTCCGCCGCTGGAGCGCAATCTTCAGCAATATAAATATGCCTTGGCCGTGCTCGTTGGGCAGGCGCCGGAGTTCTTCCGCTACAAGGGCGAGAAGCTGTTCTCGGTCGCGGTCCCCGTAATGCCGTCGGGCCTGCCCTCCGACCTTTTGTGCCGGCGGCCAGACATAGCAAGCGCGGAAGCACAGCTATCGGCGGCGAAGTTCAACGTGTCGTCCGCGCGCGCGGCGATGTTCCCGTCCATCCAACTCACCGGCCAGGGCGGGTTCCAAAGCGCCGCGCTCGCCTCGCTTTTCCAGCCGCAAAGCGCCTTCTACAATATGGCTGCGGGATTGGTGCAGCCGATCACCAACGAGTACGGCCTGCAGGCGCAGCTCGATCTGCAAAAAGCGACCTACGGCGAGATGCTCCAGACCTATCGGAAAACCATCTTCTCGGCCTTCCAAAATATCGAAAGCGCCCTAATTGCTTACAAGAAGGATGCACAGCAGGAACGGCTGCAGCAGGAGGCCGTGACATCCGCAAGGCGCGCCTTTGAATTATCCGGGCAGCAACTGAAGGTGGGTGGAATCATCGACGTGACGACACTGCTCCAGGTTCAGCAAACCTTGTTCGTGGCGGAGATTGCCCACGCTCAGATCAGGCTGACGCGCCTTCAAGGCGCGGTGTCCCTCTATCAGGCTTTGGGCGGAGGATGGTATAAGCCGGGCGGCGCCGGCATAGCGGAAGTCGCGTCCGTAATAGAAGTGAAAGCAAAGACCCCATGAAACGGTTAGTGCCTTACCTGATCTTTGTACTGATTACCGGCGGGTTGGTTGCTTTCATCTACAAAGATCAGCTCTTCCCCGCAGTGGCGCCCGATACGGCGGGTTCTCCGGGTGCCGGCGGTCCGGGCGGCGGATCGCATGGCCACCGGCGTGGAAGCCAGACCGTTCCAGTGATTGCCGCGAAGGTCCGGAACGCCGACGTGCCCGTCTATCTGAACGGCGTCGGCACGGTCCAAGCCTTCAACACCGCTACCGTCCGCGCCCAGGTGAGCGGCCGTCTCATCGACGTCCCTTATACCGAGGGCCAGGAAGTGAAGGAAGGCGACGTGCTCGCCAGGATCGATGCTTCGATCTATCAGGCCGCCTACGATCAGGCAGTTGCGCAGAAGGCCAAGGATGAGGCGCTGCTTGCCAATGCGCGCCTGGACCAGAAACGGTATGCGGACCTCTTCAAGACCAGCGCCGCTTCGCAGCAGCAGGCCGACACCGCTACATCGAACGTTCATCAATACGAAGCGGGGGTGAAGCTCGATCAAGCCATGATCGACAACGCCCAGACCAACCTGCAATGGACCACGATCAAGGCACCGTTCGCGGGCAAGACCGGCATTCGTCTGCTGGACAAAGGCAATCTCGTCAGTTCGCAGGACGCGACCGGCATTGTCATCGTCACCCAGATCAAGCCGATCGCGGTTGTCTTCACGCTGCCGGAAAACACGGTCTCGGAAGTGATCGACGCCTCCAACCGCGGGCCGGTTCAGCTTCAGGCCGTCACGGGCGGCAAACCAATCGGCGAGGGCACGCTGCTCGTCGTCGATAACCAGATCGATCAGTCGACCGGCACCTACAAGGTCAAGGGCACCTTCCCGAACGAGCAGAACCGCCTCTGGCCCGGCCAGTTCGTGAATGTGAAGCTCAAGCTGAAGATCCTCAAGGATGCGATTGTGGTTCCTTCCGTCGCCGTGCAGGAAGGCGCGAACGGGGCCTACGTTTACGTCGTCACGCCTGAAAATACGGTGAAACTCACGCCGGTCGGCGTTGTGCAGGAAGGCGAGCGGCAAGCCGTCATCGGTAGCGGCGTGACACCGGGCGATACGGTCGTAACCGCGGGCTTCGCGAGCCTGCAGGATGAGTCCAAGGTCAAGGTGGAGATCGCCGCCGAAGCCGCCGGGGCGGAAGGCTCGCAGACGAAAGCCGCCGCGGAGGACAGCGGCGGCGGCCAGGCGCATCCGCGCCGTCAGGACGCCACGGCTCCCGGCAATGCCAATGGCGGAGGTGGAGAGCACCGCCATCGCAGGAAACAAAGCCAGGCAGGGGAGCAAGCCGGGGGCGCACAGGCCACGCCCAGCACTGGCCAGGGCTCCAGCAAACAATGAGCATCTCGGCGCCATTCATCGCGCGGCCGATCGCGACCTCGCTTCTGGCGGTGGCGGTGCTCCTGGGCAGCATGCTGGCCTACAGCTACCTGCCGATCTCGTCGCTGCCGCAGGTGGACTTCCCCGTCATCCAGGTGACGACGCAGCTTCCAGGCGCCAACGCCGACACCATGTCGCGGCTCATCACCGCTCCGCTGGAGCGGCAGCTCGGCCAGATCCCCTCGCTTGAAAATATGAGTTCGTCAAGCTCGCAGGGCTTAAGCCAGATCACGCTGCAATTCGCGCTCGACCGCGACATCAACGCCGCCGGGCAGGATGTCCAGTCCGCGATCAGTGCCGCGGGCGGGCAGCTTCCGCAAAACCTGCCCTATCCGCCGACCTACGCGAAGGTGAACCCGTCCGATCCGCCGGTCCTGACGCTGGCGCTGACCTCCACCGGCCTGTCGATGGAGCGGATGAGCGATCTTGCCGACACGTTCCTGAGCCCGCGCCTGAGCCAGGTGACGGGCGTGGGCCGTGTCTCGGTGCAGGGCAATCTCCGGCCGGCCGTGCGCATCCAGGCCAATCCAACCCAGCTCTCATCTTACGGGCTCGCGCTGGAAACCGTGCGCGCGGCCATCGCCAACGCCAATGTGACCGGCTCCAAAGGCATTCTAAGCGGGCCGGAGAAGGCGTTCCTGATCGGCGCCAACGACCAGCTCGAAACGGCGAAGGCCTATGAGCAGGTGGTGGTTTCCTACTCGAACGGCGCGCCGGTCCTTTTGCGCGACGTGGCCACCATCAAGGCGGGGCTGGAAAACGAGAGGGTTGCCGCGCGCTACAACGGCGTGCCCGCTGTCTTCATCGATGTGCAGCGCCAGCCCGGCGCCAATATC
>Ga0182021_10010060_pt1 | contig 11218 bp, 8 predicted proteins | sample 612E3MmetaG_FD_120493 | JGI IMG/M metagenome (GOLD analysis project Ga0182021, IMG submission 120493) | Permafrost microbial communities from Stordalen Mire, Sweden - 612E3M metaG (Illumina Assembly) | ecosystem: Environmental > Terrestrial > Soil > Wetlands > Permafrost | place: Sweden...
AGTCGGCGCATTCCAAGGGTCGATGAGCGCAGTTCTTCGCAGCGGTCCAATGGGGAATCCACAATGCTCGGGAGGTCAGATTGTTGTTGGGCGCTCAGCATTCTCCAATAGTTTTCAATGCAGTCATTGTCCCTACAACTTGGGAATTCGCCGCGGAGGTCTAGGGTTCTAGTCCAATTGCTTAGGTATCCCTCCTGTCCTCAATTTGGACAAGATTGCATTCATCCCAACGTCAAGATCAGCACATGAAGGTTAATTTCCTGGCGTGCAATGCCTGTATCATCATTGGAGTTGGTTATACTTTAGTAATCGTTGCATTGAGGGGTGTTCGCGGAAATGCAATGACAAGCTGACCATAATCTACCGGCTTGGATGTAAACCGGTTACCTGAGTCTTAGTCTGCCATACACATTGACCAACAGCTGCGGCTTGCGTAGGTCTTCACCGATGAATTGATGGACAGTGCCACATTCAAGACATCGTAAAGAAGATCCTGATTTGAGCGGCGCTAAACTTTGGGCTATGAGCTTGCTGCACTTGGGGCGGTTGATGGCAACTGTTGTTGGAGGAATCTGTGACCTCAATTTGAACCACCAAGGATTGATTGCCCGCGTCCTACGGAGGAATCTATCAGCATCCTCAACGGAGAATTGGTTGGGTCAATCATCTCTATTCCCAAAGGTGTCAATCATGTTTAGTAGGCGTTCGTCACCACAATCCTTGACACATTTTCGACAGCATGGCAGAGTTTCCCACCTGTCAAGAGATTTTTTCATAAAGACAACACCATAGCCGCTAGGATTCCACTCTACAATGTTGCTACAATGGGTGCATTTCTCACCACACCAAGCCCACGCCCCGATCACTATTGCAGAATTAGTCTCGTTCCACATATCATGTGTGCTCCTTTCACTCAGGTAAGGATTGATTCTAGCTGTCTCGAGGCTGCACTACTCTGAAGGTGCTCGGAATGGCAAAACAATACAGCCCATCCTCATTGAAGAATGGGCGATGCCGGAAGCCTTGCAGACAGTGCAATACTTGAAGAGATTGAAACAATTCGGGTCATTGCTCGAGCGCAACATTAATGTGCGTGACGGAGAAATTCTTCTTGCGTAGTAATTGTCGCAGTATGGGGCGGCCGCGGAAAACAAAAAGCCCCTCCCTCAAATTCTGAGAAAGGGGCCAACGCCAACACCCGAACGAGTCACCACAGATGCACTGTATTCAAAGTAACTTCCAGCACGACCAATTGCAATCGGAGGGAATCTCGGACAGCGCAGCTTGGATACGCCACAGAAACAATCCAATCAACATCCAGGCCATAGGATTCAATCCAGAGTCTTCGAGGCCCCCTATTTCACCGCGTTCTGCTTAAAGAGCATAGCCAGGGAAAATGTTGCTGCGGGCAAGGTGATAGCCCACAAGGAAGCAGGCCATATCAATGGATGATAGTAGTTCTGCAGGAGGAGAAAGGGTATGAGAAGTCCGTTTGCGATCATGAAGCGCCGCGCAGTTCGCTCAAGCCCTGGCCCTGTGAAAACAAACGCCGCAAACAGGGTTGCCAAACTCATGAAGCTGTACCCGAGGATATCGACCGCATAGATAAATGAGTCAAAAGGAGTGAAGAGAAAGGGCCGAACACTCTCAACCTCACCCCGCATAAGATGAGGGGCCACATAGGTGAGTTGAACAAAATAGTTGATGCTGATCAGAGCAGCATAGATCGTCGCAAAGACGACTCCGGCATGACTCCAGATCCTTCTGTCTTCAGGGGCATAATAGTGAACTGCTACCATAAGGGTCAAAAATGCCGGCCCGAGAAAGAACGAAGGTGTAAGAAGCACCACAAGACCCAGCACTGTGCTGGGACTTTCCGGACCGCCCTGAGATCCTAACCAACCGAACCATTCGGCAATCTGGCCAACGATGTAAATGAGGCTGAAGACTGAGGCGAGAAGTGCTGACAAAAAACCGATCTTGCGGACAGTCGGGGATATCCTGCTTTCCATAATATACTCCTGATCACTTGCTAATGGTGAGTCTTAGATTCATGCGTTGTGAAACACGCGAGTACCGAGTTGCCGATCGCAGGCATGCAGACAATCATTCATCGCTCCCAAACAAAATATCGCTCAAATCTTCATTGGCATTTGTCAATCGTTCCTCAATTAAATCTAAACTGTCCCACATGTCGAGCAATATCGCGATATCTGATTCCGAGAAACGCTCTTTATTATCCTTAATAAAACTCTTCAGCTGGGTCTTGCTGTTGCCGGCGTCTTCGGCGCAGAGTTCTATTGTTTGATTGATTCTCTCTGCCATGGCACGGGATTCGTGCCCAAGTTTGGTTTGTGACATGGTGGTAGCTATTAACATCGTGTCGAGAAAGAAGCGGGGTGGGCTACAGAAGGAAAAGAAAGGCCTTCTATTCGTATGAACAGAAGGCGATCATCAAGGAGAACAGAAGTTCATTGACAATATATGTCGCGGTTCAATTAATGTCAAAAAACTGATAGGACTGTTCCAAAAACCCAAGAAACAATCCAGAAACCCGGTTCCACCAGGCGTGGGTCCTCTTGTTACGGTCTATATCGAAGTAGAAGAAGCTCCTGAAACTCCTGTACGCGGTAGTGACGGAAGGAGCCATTGGGTAAATGAAACGGCCACGTATCGGCCGTTCCAAATTGTTAAGTGGGGCGATCAGGAAGAAATGGCAAGTGTTTCGGCTGAGAGTTTGGGGATCGCGGCAAGACTAGGAAGGCGGCCCGACAATGCTAGGGCTGCCCTTCGTGATCGATCCTAGTGTTGGACCGTGAGCCCAAAAAACACAATATTGTGGAACAAGGGAGCAAGGTATTGGAAGCGGGCGCCCATGATCCAGTCACTTCGTCCACGCAGAAAACAAATCCTCAAATGTGAATATCCTCTTGCTCAACCATCCTCTCCCTTTCTGCAGACGTTCTTTCTTTATCGGCGGATTGAATACAAGGTGAGGTTCGCCAAGATACAGAAAGCTGTATTTGTCCTGGTTCCACGACCACGATTTGTGGAGCTCTTCAAGGAACTTCATATGCGCGTTCAGCCATGGCTTCTGGCGGAGTTCTTTCGTGACACCAAGTAATTGCTGCCAGTCGTCAACCACTTCAACATTCTCGATCGATGCCACATAGCTGATCCCAGTGCCAATGCCGGGATGGGAATTGGCAATTGATTTCCCAAAATGAGGAGCGAAGTACTTAGCTTCGGGTAGACGACTGCTTCGCTCATATCTGCAACCGTAGAGTCTGGCCTTGAGGAAGAGGTTCAGTGTCTTTTCCTCGTTGATTTCCCGAGCATATATCTCTACAGAGTCCTGTTTCTTCAGCATGTGGTATTCCTCCAAATACTTCTTCAGATCGAGGGCGATCAACTTAGCCGGGGTCATTGGCCCTTTTGCCAAGCTCTGCAGTACTTCCCCTAACCGCCGCCAGCTTAGATACGACACATGTTTTAGACGTTTCTCCGCCAGCCCAGGTGCGTAGTTCGTCAGGAGAAGATACTTCGCTGCCTTGTATTTCTTGATCTGGTCCCTTGGATTGCCAGCAATTGTTTTAGCCTCTATTACATGATCTCCCCTCGTTGTCGAGATCACAATGTCCGCTCGGTCGCGTTCGTAGTTTGCTTCTAATGTCACTGATAGAATCCGCGCGTCAAGCCTAAACACCGATTCAAATCGTGAGGGAGTAAGGGCAATGAGATAACCCAGCATGGCGGTCAACCTTGTCTCGCGCAAGGCGCCACCAAAGGCTCCCATGAGACTCGACACTACTGCACCACCGCGATGTAGTGTTATCCTCTCAACCCCATCGTTCCTTCTCTCGTTCGTATGCATTCTGATCAGTTTCTATTAGGCATACATTCTACAGGGATGTCGGGCACCGTCGGATGTTACGTCGTGATAGCCGGCGTCGATCTGACTGTGTTACCCGTTCTGTTTCACTTTCTGGCAAAAGTGGATAGGACTTAACATACCTATCTCATCGGCGGTCTTATTGCAGATTGATCTTAGGAAAGCTGTAGGTTGCCCATCCCACTCCCTGTCCGATATTCGCTCTGAGCACAAGATAGAGACCCTTTGCACTTTCAGGTGGAGCGTTGAAGAGAACTGAGAACCGAGCCGTGCCTCCAATCGGAACTTGTCTTCCATTGTTATCTATTTTCTCGGTAGAGACCAGGTCGTATTGATCACCGATGTCGTCCGTAATGAATGTTTCGCCCTTAACGCCGGCAGCGTTAATATATGCAATCCTCTTCGATCTATTTTCAAGGAGGAAATAGACCTTTAGCTTCTTGGCAGGCAGCACCTCTAAGGAAGTTATTCGGAGAGTGTTACCATCATACACATCCGAGACTATGCATTCTTCGGAGATGCTGATGATAGCCCCCGAAACTAGTTTCGCCTTCGTTCCATCCCTGGAGGTCTTGCCGAGAATAGACCCTGTTTTGTCGGGAGGTATCTTGCCAGAGGTTTCAGTCTGAACCTCTTTCCCCAACAACTCTTCTATAGCCTTAGTCTTCGGAATATCCCCACTACCGGCCCCGACGATCTTTGCTGTAGATGCATCAAGGAGCTTAACTACCAAGCGAACGTTTTCAGACATCGGGGTAAGGGTTCCTATGATGAGGGCATCAGCACCAGCGATCATTCCCAATTCCCTCACTGTTTTTGGATCAACAATATCCGACACCTGCAATTTGTGTTCTTTCAAAAGGACGTTCAAGTGCGATCTATCGACAACCGAAAACCGTTGCGATGAATTGGCCAGGGCAGCAGTGAACTCTTCGGATAGATACCTTCCCAGCTCGGACACGTTGCCCTGGAGATCAACGAAGTCAACAACTGCTATCGTAGTCTTTCCTGAAGTCGTAATCTTGCTCGCGAGTTGTTGAGCAATCGAACCGATCGCCTCCTGTGCGATGGTCTGATGTATTGGGAGTAGGACGAATGGCAAGAGCAGTAAGTACGCTACGAACCTTATTGCGTTACATGACTGTGTCATTCTCGTTCCTCCATGACATGGTTAGTTGCACTCTTGAAAAGCAATTCATCTGAGATTTCAGAGCTACGCCCTGTTTGATTGACACATCAGGCTCAAAAGGCTCCGGGGGTGTCTTTGCCGCAGATTAAAATGGGCCGTCACGCAAGGCCACCACATTTTATCTGGTCATCGGTTTTGCTTTTCATGTCCCACATCCACCAAGGCAAGAAAAAAACCCATCCTTCATTCTATCAGAAAGATGGGCCATGCCTAAAGCGGAGCCTTCAGCGCAAGTGCTGCTGGGGAAAGATAGTGGACTGCTTACCGATTGTCAATTGCCTCTATCTGAGTTTACCAATGGGGCAATTCTGCAAAGAGGCAGTTGAGAGGCCTATTCGATAGACGACTGAATACCGCTGACACTGTACTGCGTGATTTTGCCGTGAAGTAGAACGCGTAGTCACGAGCAGAGACGCGGTGAAAGTGAAGGACCCGTAAAGCAACATCTCGACCGAGGATACTTTTGACATACGTGAACTTTCTAACGTATTCTTCTTGGGCAGTATGGTCCCGATGTTGATAGACGATCAGAATCTCGCAGGTGGCAAAGTAACCTTCAATTTCTTTGTATAGTGCGTATTTGACAGCCCGTTTCTGTGTGGGCTTGACCGTCTGTGTCTGTATTCCGTTGTCAGGATCGAGAAATAGGATGTCGCTCCCCTTCAGGCTGGCAAGGGACTCATGAAACCATTCCGCTCTTGCTTCGCATAACGCATTTCGAGTCTTTGCCCATTGCGGAAGAACGTTCGTATAGTACAGGGTCCCTTGTCGGAGTAAACTGGACCGTTCCAGAGCCGCAATTGATCGATCTTTCCCTGCAACCAGATCCCGGAGTTTGGAATAAATCACTGGGCTGCAGCAAGAGAAGTCCTGTTCCTGCGGTCCCGGCTTTAGGTAGTCAATATGTCGACCATCGTTATTGTTCAGCTCCTGATGCACGATACGATACCAATTGATCCCGAGCTTACTGTTGTTGCCAGCCGCTTGGAGCACTTGGTTCAGTAGAATGAACTTCCCGTAGTCTCCGATATCACCTGCATACTTGTCCTGCATTTCGTTATACCCACAGTATGAAATACGCAGAGGCAGTCCCTCGATTATCAGACAGAAAGGCGTTCAGCACGACCAGGATTAGTACTGTGGGAGCAAGATTCATGCGGCGTCTGGAATTGTCAGCGAGAGTACCACTTCTGACGCTGATTGGTAGGACTTGCACGACATGAGAATGCCTGTACCAACCGGTCAGGATCCACTATCCTCAAGGCTTGAGAACATAATCAACCACATTTCCACGCTTGGTTTTTCGCAATACGTCCTTAAGCTTGCCCCGACATCTCCACCCTCCATTGTAATACAGGCCTGCTGAAGCATAGTGCTCCACTGAACGAAGCTCCTTCTCAAGTGTCTTCCATGCAAGATTCCACACATTGGGCGAATCAGACGAGTGCGGGTGCTGTAAGACAATCGTTGGCTTGAAGTGTTTGGCATGGCGGCGAAATTCTTTTATCAGTTGACTCCTCCACCTTCCGGCCACCGCTTCTGCACGTGGACTGAAGAGATTGAGGTCGTGACAGCCAAGCATCATTACCCTCTCCCCTTGCAGATTCAAGAAGTGTGAATCCAAATCCGAGAATCGTATCAAATCCTTCTCTTGCGAAGCATGGGGATAGATTTTCCCGGTCCAATAATACTTAGACACCTTAAGGTCAACGAGGGCGACCAATTCCGCATGCTGAGGCGATCTCGGATCGACCGAATCAATGCCGATAGTTAAGTATCTCGTCACATTCTTCAGCTCCTGCAGAAGGCTTCCTTTTATGACACGTTCGCACTCTTGTTTTGCGCACTTCGTCAAATCCTTTAAGATTGCTGCGCTTGGGTACTTGGGATCGTCCACTACTGGCATTGATTTTGGCCAAGGAAAGTGCAAGAATCCGCCGCAAGTAATGAGATACCGGAAGTGAAGACCTTGGGCTCGTGCCCGAACAGTAACGGACCTGAGGATGTTTCTTGCGGAGGAGGGCTTTCTCCTCCATTCACCCTTGATGACAATCCTCCCGATGACCGATTGAGATTGGTAGTTCTCCCGAGCAGAAGGTGACTTCACGGGGGTTTCTGTCGGATTCTTGCCCTGATCGGAATCTTTTTCAGAGACCTGGGAAGTCGGAGACCGCTCACCAGACGTAGCTTCATTTATCCTGGAAGAAGGGAGATTCTCTTTGATCACTTGAGAGGCACCACCGGACTTGGAGGGGATTACACTGGACTGCAAATCCAGAACCCGGCCAATGCTGAAACCTAGACGCTCTAGAAACGCGTTGGACTCCGTTCCTCCACTGAACACTCCTGGGCTGAGTTCCCGTCCGGTTGCATACTTGGAAGCAAGGGAGATAACATACTTAGGCGGGTATTTCTTGTTTTCAAAGAGCAGATAGCGCTTTACAAAGTCGCGCCCAGCAGGGATTTCGGAATGATTGATTTCTTCCATCGCCTGCAAAACGTGCTCTCTAGTGATTTCCTTAGGAATCATTGGATCACTCGGCGGTTAAGTCCCATTTGGGGCGTCGGAGAAGGAATCGTACTGATGGCCGAAGCAACAGCGCCCCCATCCATCATCGAACAGGGGCGCGAGATTGTAAACCAGGAACAGTGTTACTGCAGTATGATACTGCGGGGTCTCCGGATTGTCAAGCTTCACCTCACGAGCAAAAGCTTCTTCGTCTCCACGTAGCTTCCAGCTTGCATGCGATAGAAATATACTCCGCTCGCGAGATTGCTGGCGTTGAATTGGATTTCATGATAGCCGGCGTCGATGTCGCCATTAACCAGCTCTGCTTCCTTCTGACCGAGCGTGTTGAAGACGGTAAGTGTGACGTGTGATCGATGAGGCAGTGCGTAGCTGATCGTTGTCGAAGGGTTGAAGGGGTTGGGGTAGTTCTGCTGAAGGGCGAAGTTCTTTGGCAGGTCTCCTTCCTGGATACCAGAGGTTGCACCAGCCTGGAAAATCGTTATGGTCAACGGACTGTTCCAGGTATTGGTGTTCACTGTCACCGTCCCTATTCGAGAAAGACTTGATGTGTTTTCCTGGATAGCGACAGCGATTGTGTCTTTGCGGTCACTGTTTGATTTCAACCATGACACATTATCCGTTGTTGTCCAAGTGAGTGTCCCGGCACCCAGGTTCGTCACCCGATAAAATTCAGTTCTAGCGATTGAAGACACACTGTCACTGTTCTGACTAAGGGACATGCTGGGAACTCCTCCACCCTGGGTGACTGTGATAGTCAACGGACTATTCCAGGCATTGCTATTCACTGTCACCGTCCCTGTTCTGGGTGAGGTAGATGGGTTCGCACCGTAGGTAACTGCAATCGTATCCCTAGTATCACTACTAGCTAATAACCACGAATCATTATTCGAAGTTGTCCACGTAAGTGTCCCTACACCCAAGTTCTTCACTTGCATAAAGACAGTTCCAGCAGTTGAAGAAACACTATCATTAGGCTGGCTCAAAGACATGATAGGAACTATCTCTGATAATGGTATCCTCCAGACGCCGTCACTTTTCCCCGCAAAGAGATCCGTGCCGCTTCCGGCTAGAACGTTAACACCGAAGGGATAGGATGTCCAGTTAACGCCGCTATCGGCAGAAATGAAATTCCCGCCTTCTCCAAGATTAGTAAGAAGAATCATCCCACTTGCCGCCAGCGGAACTGATCGAACATGGTAATCTCCTCCCGTGTATATATTCACCGACACCCAACTTCCACCGTTATCGGTAGAACGGTAGACTCCTCCATACGGGAGTTCATCACTCTCTACAGCTCCTGCAAATAGCTGTCTACCGCTTACAACAAGGCTAGTAACCAATTGGCTATAAGGTGGGTTAGGAATTCCTGTCCATGTTTCTCCGCTATTGGTAGACCGATAAACTGACATAACAACGTTCCCATAGTAGTTGCTGTACACAGCAAATACAGTCGTATCCAGCGCAACAAGAGATGTTATCCAACCGTCATACCAATAACGAGTTTCATTGTGAGAAAACGCCGGGAGCCAGTTTTCCCCGTTATCGGTGGAACGATAGACATATAATGTTGTCCACCCTGATGGGCGACCGATGGTGGAGTCATAGGCAGAGTAGGTGGAATCATAATGAAGCAAGTGCGTAGAGGTGGCAAAGAGAGTCTTCCCGCCCGATGCAAGACATTGGATAAGATATACATTACCCAGTGCATCCGTTGGCAATCCCTTATTTGCCGTTTTTGTCCAGTATGAACCATTGTCAGTGGAACGATATACCCCACTAGCAGTTCCAGCAAAGAGGTTTGAACCATTCACAACAAGAGCACTCACGGGCACTGGTAATCCATCTACCGCTGTCCAGCTATTGCCGTTGTCGTTGGAACGGAATACGCCGTTGCCGCTTGCTATTACAGCGAGAAGATTTGGCCCACTGGCGACAAGAGCAGACACACTACTACTCGGTAGATTAGTCTTCACCCATTGGGCACTTAATGTCAAAGGAAAAAGGAACGCCGTCACGAGAATCACTGACGCAATTATTGCGACCCGAACAGACGGGCACGCATCTCGTGGACGAAGATTGTTCGCATTCATAATTTGCCCTGTTCTATGAACTCATCAACTCGCAACCTGAACAGACCTCGATCAATGAAGCAAAGCCGAGCGTATGAAGGCAAAATCGAAGGGTCAGAAGAAGGCATCGCAGGCTGCACCGGCTTTCTCTACAAATCCCTACGCACACGGCCACACAACCAACACTTAGTCAGTCCACAAGGACTCGTTCTGCAAAAACGTGTTTCCTGCCAAATGGGCGAGTACAACCGCTGAAGTGAATTTCTTATTGGGGAGTGGTAATTCAATCAAACGCCATGTAGAATAACCAGGAAGGCGTAGGGGGAGAAGCACGAGAGCCTTTCCACCATTATTGATGAAAAGGCTTTTCGTCATGAACGTATTGAAAATTACCACCGGCTCCAACCAATAGCAAGCGTTTTGGGTTGGATGTGTTCTACCTCACATCACAGAAAAGACCGATATCTGATCACTCCGGCACAAGTTTCTTAGGAAATCCCAATCGTCAGCGGAGCAGCATCAAGCGTTTCGTCTGAATGAACTCCCCCGCCTTCATTCGATAGATGTACATCCCGCTTGGCAACCCCGCCGCATCGAACCGCACCTCATAGACGCCGGCAGACCTCGCCCCATCAACGAGCGTCCGGATCTCCTGGCCCAGAGGATTGTACACACGGAGGCTCACGTAGGATTCCCGGGGCAGTTCAAATCGAATGACTGTGCTGGGGTTGAACGGGTTGGGGTAGTTCTGGCTGAGCGCGAAGTCCTTGGGCAGGTCTCGCTCCCGTACACTCGTAAGACTGCCGGCGAGCGAGGCCAGGCCGCTGATCCCGTTCGCTGTGTAGGCACCGGAGTCAGAAACAACGCCTCCCAGGCTGCCTGTAGGCATGTAGGATGCATGGGCATCGACAATCCTCCCGTCTGAGTGGAGCCAGAGTTTCCAGCGGAAGGTCTCCCCCTGAACAAGGCCGTCCCTGGCACTCGTCGTTGGGTCATCGCCGTAGGCTGTCACAACGATGGTCCCGACACCGGTCCATGCTTCGAAGCCAGCACAGGAAGGCGTGCCGCTCGAGTCGTAGAACACACCCACGTAGTCGCCACTTGAGAGCGCCGCCCCATCGATCGTGGGAGTTGCACTAAGCGGAAGAATGATGGAATGACTCACGCCCGTATTGGAGCTCACCCAGGGAGGCAACGTGCCATCCTTCACCGATTGGGTCTGAGACAAGGGTGCTCGGGCCAGAATCTGGGCTGGAGGAGAGGCTGTCGATGCAGGATAGTTGAGCACATGGGCACTTGCCATTTTCACCTGGTACCCCTGTCCTGGCTTCATCGTACCGATACTGTTGACTCCGAGCGAGGGGAGATAAGTCTTGCCGTTCTGGTCTTTCACCAAGACGATGTCACTGGCAACCCCACCCAAGGCACTGGTAATGGCGAGCTCGCTCTCTCTCAGGTAAGCCATGATGCTCCACCCCGAGGGAAGGCTGAGCGGCGTGCTCTCCGGAGCCATCTTCACCCCATGCAGGGTGAGCGAG
>Ga0182021_10010061_pt1 | contig 11217 bp, 6 predicted proteins | sample 612E3MmetaG_FD_120493 | JGI IMG/M metagenome (GOLD analysis project Ga0182021, IMG submission 120493) | Permafrost microbial communities from Stordalen Mire, Sweden - 612E3M metaG (Illumina Assembly) | ecosystem: Environmental > Terrestrial > Soil > Wetlands > Permafrost | place: Sweden...
CGTCAGTAACAACAATCCGGTAATGGGTAGTTGCTGTAAGTGCAGGAGGTGAATATGTAAGACCAGTTTCACCTAAAATATTGGCCCATGTTAATCCGTCAGGACTGCTTTGCCATTGATAAGTATAAGGCAATGTACCGCCGGTAGCAGCTGTTGCTGTGAGCATTGCAGGAACCATATTAGAACAGATCTGCTGACTGGCTGAAACAACGGAAGGTAAAAGAGGTCCCGCTGGTTGTGTAATAGTAGTCGTTGCAGTTACTGAACAGCCATTTGCATCAGTTACTGTTACTGTATAAGTTCCGGCAGCAAGGCCTGTTGCTGTTGCAGTTGTCTGGACAGGAACGGTGTTCCATGAATATGTGTAAGGTCCGGTACCACCTGCGGGGATAGCTGTTGCAGTTCCGGTGGTTCCACCGAAGCACAGGACATTAACCTGGGTTGTGGTTACTGTAAGTGCAGCTGCCGGCTGGGTTATTGTCACATCGATGGTGGTTGTGCATCCGTTGTTATCTGTAACAGTGAAGGTATGCGTTCCTGCAGCAAGTCCTGTCTGGGCAGGTGTAATGACGTATGGTGCGGTACCACCGGAAGGAGTTATCACTGCAGAACCGGTGCTGCCGCCAAAACACAATACATTAACCTGGCTTGTAATAGCAGCTGTTAATCCTGCCGCCGGCTGTGTAATTGTTACATCGATGGTGGTTGTGCATCCGTGGTTATCTGTAACAGTGAAGGTATGAGTTCCTGCAGCAAGTCCTGTCTGAGCAGGTGTAATGACGTATGGTGCGGTACCTCCGGAAGGAGTTATCACAGCTGAACCGGTGCTGCCGCCAAAACACAATACATTAACCTGGTTTGTAATAACAGCTGTTAAGGCTGCCGCCGGCTGTGTAATGGTTACACTTACAGTTGTTGTACAGTTATGTGCATCTGTAACAGTAAAGGTATGTAGCCCTGCAGAGAGACCAGTCTGAGCAGGAGTAATGACGTATGGTCCGGTACCTCCTGAAGGCGTAATCACCGCTGAACCGGTAGAAGCTCCAAAGCAAAGTATATTAACCGAGCTTGTCAATGTAGCTGTAAGTGCTTCAGGCTGGGTAATAATAGCTGTTGCCGTTGCAATGCAACCATTTGCATCAGTACCTGTATATACATATGTTCCCGCGACAAGACCGGTTGTGGGAGGAGAAGGATTGATAGTTAACATTCCGGTTCCACCGCTGAATTCCAGGACTACACTTCCTGTCCCTCCATAACAGAGTGCAGGAGTGGGAGTTGCCGTAAATATGATCTGCGAAGGTGCGGTACCGATTCGGGCATCTGCTGTAGCGGTGCATCCGTTAGCATCCGTTACGGTGTAATGGTATAACCCTGAAACAAGGTTAGTAGTTGGATCTGGGCCATAAGTTAAGGTTCCCGTTCCTCCGCTTGCCGAAAGTGTTACGCTTCCTGTTCCTCCATAACAAAGTATCTGCGTAGGCGTGGCTGTGAAGGTGATTGCTGAAGATGGTGCTGTAATATTTGCCGTTGCAGTTGTCTGGCATCCTTTAGCATCGGTTACAGTTACCGTATATGTTCCGGCAATAAGTCCTGTTGCTGTTATTGTTGTCTGCACCGGGACAGTGTTCCATGAATATGTATATGGCGCTGTGCCTCCCGATGCAGTAACGGTTGCACTTCCCGTTGAACCGCCGAAGCAGGAAATATTGTTCCGGGTTGTGGTAGCTGACAATGCTGCCAATGGTTGTGAAATAGTTACCGGTACGTCAACATAACATCCGTTAGCGCCCGTCACTCTTACCGTATACGATCCGGCCGCCAGATTGCTGGCAGTGGCAGCTGTTCCACCGGACGGGGACCATAAGTATGTGTAAGGAGTGGTACCTCCTGATGCGGTTACTGCTGCGCTGCCGGTTAAACCTCCGAAACAGTTTACATCAGTATGTGATGTGATGGACGCAGAAGGCGTTGATGGCTGAACATTAATGACAACATTTGCCGATGAAGGTGAATTACAACCTGATGAAATTAGATGGACCATGAAGGTATATGTTCCTGCAGCGAGCCCTGTTACAGTATAACTAGTACCAGATAAGGGTAGAGAAGGTACGCCGGGTGTTGGGAGTAGAAGCCAAAAACCTGATGCAGGCAATCCGGTTAATATCACACTGCCTGTAGCAGCTGTACATGTAGGCTGTGTTATAGTTCCGACTACGGGCGCAGCAGGAGCCCCTGGTGCCACATTAATGCCAACATTTGTTGTTGCTGTTGAAGTACATCCTTCTGCACTGGTAACGGTAAATGTATAAGTACCGGCTGATAACCCTGTAATTGTAGTAGTTGTTCCGGTTCCGGTATTTGTGGCGCCTCCTGGTGTTCTTGTTATAGTCCATGTTCCTGTGGCAGGCAAATTAGACAAATCCACACTACCGGTTGGTATTGCGCATGTGGGTTGTGTTATGGCTCCCACTGTTGGCGCTGCCGGAGTAGCAGGTTGTGGATTTACCGTTACAGACGTTGCAGTTGAGCTACAGGTATGGTCTGCAGAATTTCTGGTAATAATATTATGTGGACCTGCAGCTACTCCTGCAAAGGTCACCGATGCCTGCCAGGCTCCACCATCAATATTGTATTCATAAGCGCCCAGAGGTGCACTTACTGTAACAGTACCTGTGGCAACCGTACAGGTAGGCTGTATAGTTGTACTGGCTGTCGGTGCCGGAGGTAGGGTTGGCGGCGGATTTATGATAACATTTGCCGATGAAGGTGAATTACAACCTGATGAAATTAGATGGACCATGAATGTATATGTTCCTGCAGCGAGCCCTGATACAAGATAACTAGGACCAGATAAGGGTGGAGAAGGTACGCCGGGTGTTGGCAGTAACAGCCACTGCCCTGATGCAGGCAGACCGGTTAACATCACACTGCCTGTTCCCACTGCACATGTGGGTTGTGTAATAGTTCCAATTATAGGTGCCCCCGGGGCAAGTGCGCTTGCATTAATTACTACACTCGCGGAAGGTGCTGAAGTACATCCGGCTGCATTGGTAACGGTAAATGTATAATTACCAGCTGATAAACCTGTAATTGTAGTAGTTGTTCCTGTTCCGGTATTTGTGGTACCTCCTGGTGTTCTTGTTATAGTCCATGTCCCTGTGGCAGGCAAATTAGATAAATCCACACTGCCGGTTGGAATTGAGCATGTAGGTTGTATAGGTAGGCCTACTATACCAGGGGTTGCAGGCAGCGCATTTACCGTTGTAGGTGTCGATGAGACCGGGCTGGTACCCGGACAACTTCCGTTTGAATAATTTACAGTAACAGTTTTACTGCCTATAGTAGTCAGCCATATCAAAGTTACAGTATTGCTAGTACTGCCAATTCCACCCGAAATTATTGTGTAATCGGTGCCGGGAGTGCCGGGCACAGTCCATACATAATTTGTCATGCCCGGTTGAGTTGTATAGGTTACATTAACTCCTACACACGCATTAGCTCCTGGCTGGGTTGTGAATGAAGGTACCGGGGATGCACTCACGGTAATCGTGGAGGTTGCAGGACCGGCTGCCGGACATCCTCCGCTGGTATAACTCACTGTAACCGTTTTACTTCCTGTTGTTAACCATCTCAGTGTTACAGTATAGCTTCCGGTACCGGTTCCTCCGGAAGTAATCGTATAATCTGTACCCAAAGTGCCGGGAACGGTCCAGAGGTAGTTTGTCTGCCCCGATTGTGTAGTGTAAGTCACATCAACACCGGTGCAGGCAGGTCCCGGTTGTACGGTGAATATTGGTACAGGCGTCGGACTTACCGTTGTTGTCGAGGATGCAGGAGCACTACCTGAACAGGTCCCGTTTGAGTAGTTTACTGTAACAGTTTTGCTTCCGGATGTTAACCATCTAATTGTTACGGTATTACTTCCTGTCCCGATTCCTCCTGAAATAATGGTGTAGTCAGTGCCAGAACTCCCTGGTACTGTCCAGATATAGTTGGACATACCGGATTGTGTGGTATAGGTGACACTATTGCCTGAACAGGTGCTGGCACCGGGAGGTGGTGTAAATGTCGGCGTGGGGGTCGGAAGCACATTTACCGTTGCGCTGCCCGAATAAGTAATTGCATGGCATTTGTCACTTACTGCTGTTAATGTGTATGTTCTGGTGGATGCAGGGGATACAGCCAGTGGATACTGATAGCTGTTAATATTGCTGATAGTAGTCGAAGAAGTCCCGTCAAAATAGGTAAAACTAAATGGTTTCGTACCAAATAAAGTTACAACTAAATTAGCTGAACCTCCTGCGCATATGGTTGCACCTCCTGACAAAACTGCATATGGTTGAATTGACCCGAAAGAGATATCGTCAAGTGCAAAATCATTACCACCAGCGGCAGTTATCAAATCTACAATCCGAAGTTGTGCTGTTGTAACACCTGCAGCAGGCGTCCATGTTCCGTAAAACCGGGTCCAGGTGAAGGGTGGGTTATTATTTTGTACCCTTGGAGGTAATGTGACAACAGGCGGTATAGCGGTACCGTTAATAGAAAATTGAAGTTGTGCATAATTACCCTGAGTGTTCATGCTCATTGCCCACGCCGAAAAATAATAGGTAATACCTGTAATTACCGGTAATGTATTATTCCCTAATGCATCTCTTGCCTGCCATACCACAGGCGGAGGAGAACCGGCACCGTTAACAATCATCATGTTCCCGCTCCCCGTTGTATGGTCTCTGCCCCAAAAGTTACTATGAACAAAGTTTGGATTATTGAAGACAGTATACAGTCCTTCAGGAACCAGGGAACCAGCTGTAGGTGCTGTGTAAGTATAACCCGATGTAAATCCTGTATTGCCTGCTGAAAAATTGCCGTTTACTACAAGTTCCTGGCCAACATTTACGCTGCCATTGCAAATGTACCCGGAACCATTAAATGTTACCGTATATAAACCTACAAGGTCAGTTTCAATGTAATTAGAGGTTGTTGTTTCTCCGGTACTCCATGTATATGTTCCGGTTACACTTGGATTTACCAGGGCTATCAACCTGATTTTACCAGGCGTGACACAATAATCCGTCTCAATGGTTAGAATGCATGACGCCTGTCCTGATAATTGAAATAAGATCAACATCCACAAGCCGGCAATCAGCAAAAGCTTTTTAAAAGCAATTCTGCTCTTCAATTTGTGAAGAGTTGTGATTGAGAAGTGTATGATATTTCCTGTTGACTTTATCAATATTCGCTCATATCTTAAACACAATAGAACTCATATCGGCTTCAGTATTATTCTGAATAACCGATCTGATCCATTATGTATATTGTGTATATATTCTATGCTGATTAGATTCAAATATTCAATTAATTGCTTAACTTTAGAGGACATTATCTGGTTAGTGTAATAATTGAAGATAATAGCTGTTTCCGAAAGAGGAGACGGTAAACAAAAACAAGTGCATCCGGAACCGGAAGATGTGATTGATTTTTTTAAATAAGGACGGATGAATTTCCGTCTTAAAAAACTAGTCATTCGCGTGAAGTGTATAAGATGGCCAATCTATAAACTCAACTTTTCCTTAATCTGGGTGCACTCTGTTTTTGTTTTTTCAGATAAGGGAAAAAACATTTCTATTATCTGATTTTCAATTTTGTTATGTTATTGTGTAAATAGTTTATTGTTTGCTTATCGTAGATACCAACAATCTGTTTTAGAGTCTGTTAAGTATCCGTTTTAGCTTCTTCTATTTTCAGGTATTCAAGATTCTAAAGATATCATGTCTTTTTAAGACAAACATTAAATAAAAATTCCATTTTGACTAACGTATAAAAAAAATCCATTAACATATGATTTTTTTGTACAGTCGTAGTTTTTCTTTCCCCGGGAATCAAAAAAGACAAGATATCCATCCTGGTAATTTGACAATGATTTTAAGCTGAATAAGAGTTAATAGTATGATTATCAGACTGGCAGATACGAATGAAAGAATTTTGAAATTTAGATATCCGGAAGTGGCGACACGAAAAGGCAAATCTTTTGAATAATCATTGGATAAAAATAAAACAGCCGGTGTGAAAAATTACATAATTATCCTGAGTTTATTAATTTCCTGATTTTTTATTTTAAATTTGGACCTGATTCTCAGTTAAAGTGCTTTTAATCCGGTGATACTAAAAATAGCAATAAAAACAGGAAAACCTCTAAAACACCCAAAAGAATATTAATTAAAAATATTAAGTATGAAAAAATTTTTACATACCTGTAAATCCTTTATGTCAGGAAAATTGTCGGCATCATTTGTTTTGCTTTTTCTCTTACTCGCGGGTTTGAATTTGTCGGGCCAAAAGGTATACACAATGCTCGGAGAAAACTGGGTAGCTAACGGCTGGCTGAATGCTTCCCTCCTGACCAATACTTATGATGTGAGCGGTTATTTAATCAGCAGTATATCTCAGAGTTATGATCTGGTTTCCACTTCGTGGAAGAATAGTTCCAGGACGAATTACACGCTCAATACTGACGGTACTACGAATCAGTCTGTATATCAGACATGGAACAGCACAAGCAGTACCTGGAATAACCTTATCAGATCGACAAATACCTACAATCCTTCCAAAAAGGTTCTGACAACAGTCACTGAACTGTGGTCAGTTTCAGTGTGGCAGAATTCCTCGATGAAAACTAATACGTATGATATAAACGGTTACATGACCAATACTCTTAATCAGTCATGGATCGCTAGTGCCTGGAGAAACAGTTCCCAGACTGTTTATACGAATAATCCAAATGGAACTGTAAACCAGTGGACAAATCAGACATGGGACGGTGTGAGCGCATGGTTAAACTCTCAAAGATTGACTTTTACCTATAACTTATCAGGCAAGGTATTAACTTCAATTTCAGATAACTGGACGTCTGGAAACTGGGTACCATATTCCAGGGTAACCTCCACCTATGATGGCAATGGATATTTAATAAACGATCTGACCCAACTTTGGGATGCAGGTTCAGGCACATGGAAGGATAACTCAAGGTCTGTTTATACGAATAACTCCGATGGATCTGTCCACCAAACCATCACTCAAACCTGGGACGCAACAGGCGGAACCTGGACCAATTCATCAAGGTTAACGTTCACATACTCAGAACCTACCGGGTTATCAGAAATAATGACAGGATCAGGTTTTAGCGTCTATCCAAATCCTGCTGAGGATGTAATTAATATAAGGGCAAATAAAAGTGTGATTAGTGAGAATTATATGATAACCGACTATTCCGGGAAACTGGTATTAAAAGGCCAGATAACCGGTGAAAATACCTCAATCGACATTTCAAATTTTAGCAAAGGCATCTATTTCCTAAGGATTGGTGGAAGGAGCCAGCAGACCTTCAAAGTTTTAAAGCAGAAATCAAATTAAATTGAGCCTGGGTTTATTGGGTATATATAATATATAGGTATACCATAAATAAGTAACCATCCTTCGCCAAGGCTACGGATGGCAAAGCAGGCGACAGGGAAAAGGAGAGAAAATCTCCGGTTTGCCAACGAACCACTTAATACATTTAACACTCTGCTTATCTAATTGTGACGGATAGGAGATGTAGGGGGTAATGGATAAACTGTTATAACAACCGGCAGACTGGCAACAGACAGGCATTCCGGTACTCCTCCATCTGATGCAACAATCCGGTACCAGATTGTTGCTGTTAGTGAAGGAGGTGAATATGAGAGTGATGTGGCCAGATTAATATCACTCCATAGAGATGATCCTGTAGGGCTGCTTTGCCATTGATAGCTGTAAAGTGGACCTGAACCACCGGAAGCCGGTGTTGCAGAAACGGGAAATGGAGTTGAATTAAAACAAATCTGCTGAATGCCGGTGACAATAGTTATTGAAAGAGGATCGCGGACAATAAGATTTCGTGTCCGTGTAGTACTTGTTTCAACACAGGTTGGATAACCAACAGGCTGATTAAGCGTATTAAAGGTCACAGATACCCGGTATGAACTACTTTGCACTGCTGTGGCATTTAAGATTGTAAGCTGAGATGTCGTTGTACCGGAATAAAAGATGTCATCTGAGACCGGAATCCAGTTTATATCCTCCTGTCTGAACCACTGGTAACCGACAACAGAGCCTTCCGTATAAACTTCATAGGTAATGCTTCCTCCATCACAGATAGTTGAATTTACTACTGCAGGAGTAAGATTTGTTATACTATTTATAGTTAATAAAGCCGGAACGGAAGTTATGGTCTGGCATTCATCAGTGACCACTACCCGGTAAAGTGTGGCATTTACATTCAATCCCAGAACGCCAATATCCGGAATGGTGAGTGTAGCGCCGGTCTCGCCATCTAAATTTGTAAAAGTTCCGGCCGGCGGCATTTGCTGCCATTGGTAAGAAACTGTGCCGACAACTCCTCCAACTACAACTGAATATTCCACAACGTTTCCATAACAGTCGGTCTGGGGTAATGGCTGGCTGGTAATAGAAAGTGGTAAAGATGGCTGGGTGATTGTATAGTTCCCCGAAGTTACACATCCGTCAATATCCGTAATAGCTATTGAGTAATCGCCTGCCGGAAGTCCGTTGAAAGTTCCTGATGGCGATTGGGTCCCGGGGTCAGGGGAAATGGAGTATGTATAAGGGGCTGTTCCAGCGGAAGCCGAAACAATGATCTGTCCGTTATTTCCGTCATAACAAGTGACATTCCGGATAATTACTGAACTGATGTAACATTGCCCCGAAACCAAATTAACTGTCAGCGCCCAATATCCGGCACACAGTAACAACCTCTTTATCTTTATTCTCTTTCCCAAGGTATGAGAAGAATATATAAAGCAGCGTATGGTATTTTCAGCCTGTTGATCAAAATACAGCACACAGGAGAAGTTGACGAAACCCTGCCATTGAGTTAAATATTATGTTTATAATACAGCGAGAAAAAGCTAAGATACAATAATTACACTATCGATGTCAAATTTATTTTATACCCTTACGTTTTGTTGCCGGACGCGCCTAATGGCGCAAGTGGCTCAACGGCTCAAAGGCATAACGGTGCAATGGCTCAACGGCACAAAGGTTCAATGGCTTAATGGCTTAACGGCGCAACGGCTCAAAGGTTCAAAGGCTTAACGACCCGGCTCTTCGCTCTACGCTCAACGCTCATCGCTATAATCTCAACTCTCTTAGCTCCGCGCTCAACTATGGACTTTTTTGCAATTCCTGGACTTTGGCTTTGTAATAAGCTGCTTTTGCACTTCCTTTGGAGGTAAAGTTTCCCAGGAGATTTTTACAGATCTCAAGGTTAGTCGGATTTATCTTAAATGCTTTCTCCCAGTTTTCAATGGCTCTGAAAGTATCTCCTGAAAGCCAGTATTGATTGCCCATACCTATTAAAGGCTGATTAGAAGTTGAATCAGCCTTTTGTTTTTACTGATTCAGGTGAACTCACTTCGTTCGGTTCACACCATTTGCATTCACCAGACTCCTCATAGATTATCTTAAAGCGAGGTTAAAACTAAATGATGAAGGAAGGCATTACAAATAATCCGAAGCTAAACTTGAACAAGTAATCATAATCAATAAAAATTTTAAATAAACCTTAAGCTTTAGTACATTTGTTGAATGAAAACAGACACATTATCAGTGCTTCCGAAGATCAAGAAAATTGTGATTGAAATTGATCCTTCAGCGGAAGTTTTCCTTTATGGGTCCAGGGCCAGAGGTGATGATCGGCCGGACTCTGATCTGGATTTGCTTATACTTGTTGATGCTAAAACAGATTTGGATTATGAAAGGATTTTTCGCCACAGGCTCTATGATATAGAACTAGAATCAGGCATCGCTTTATCAACTATTGTTCAGAATAAAACTGAATGGAAGCTAAGGTACTGGATGACTCCCCTGTATATAAACATAGCAAGTGAAGGAAAAAGAATCTGATTATGGAAGCTACTAAGGAGGGATATATTAATTACCGCTTTGATAAAGCATTTAAAACTTTAGAGGATGCTAAATCCCTGGCTGAACTTAAACGCTGGAACTCATCAATGAACAGATTATATTATTCCTGCTTTTATGCTGTTCTTGCATTATTCTCAAAACATAATATCAGTAGTCATACTCATACAGGAGTAAAAACGCAGTTATCTCTTCATTTTGTAAAAACAGGATTAATAGACAAGGAGTTTGGAATGCTTTATGGTGATCTGTTTGACCTCAGACAAAAAGGTGATTACGGAGATTTTTTTGATTTTGAAGAGAAACATATTGTACCATTAATTCCAAAAGTTGAAGAATTTCTCAGGATCATTGATAATCTGATAAATAATAATAAAGACTAATTTCCTGAATTTGCCGGGAACAAATCAATCTTAGGGTCTTTCAAATCAATCTTCGGGCTTCTAAAGGACGGATTTTTACTATACGTCAGACAGGCAGAACAACAATTTTTGATGTATTTCCGGGAGGATACCCTTTTACCTGTACGAGGTATGGAACCTTATCGTACAAATGTTTCTACAATACCATAAGCCCTACGGACTGTCTTTCTCACCTCTCTCTCACCTCTCATCTCTCATCTCTCGCCTCTCATCTTCCATCTCTCCTTTTTCCTTTCTCCACTGGTGCTTCTGACTATCCGGTCAGTATTTTTAATTCGGATAGTGTCACCACAAAGTTTACCCCGAAAAGTAAAACTTTTTGTTATGTCTCTATTTCTCTCAACCATTGCATAAAATTTGCCCTGAGCGCTGTGCCACTGACGCTTCTACATTCCTGCCCTGACATTCATCTTAATGGGAAAGTGCCTATGGCAGGCAATACTGGAACGAAAAACGCAAAACACAAAATACCTTAATCTAAGAATTTGTATATTTGCTTTATGAACCTTGATGTAAGAAAACTAAAAGCAATAAATCGTTATTTAAGGACCAGTCCGGTTCTGAAAGCATATCTATTTGGTTCATACGTTCGTGGTGACGCTGATAATCAAAGCGATATTGATATTTTAGTTGATCTTGATTATAGTCAAGAGATAGGTTTGAAGTTTATTCAGATGAAGATTGACCTTGAAAAACTATTGGACGTAAAAGTGGATTTGGTTTCATCAAACGGATTGTCGGAATATATCAGACCTATAATAGATAATGAAAAGAAACTAATTTATGCGAGGCAGAACGAGCGATAAACTAAGGCTTCAGCATATTCTAG
>Ga0182021_10010062_pt1 | contig 11217 bp, 13 predicted proteins | sample 612E3MmetaG_FD_120493 | JGI IMG/M metagenome (GOLD analysis project Ga0182021, IMG submission 120493) | Permafrost microbial communities from Stordalen Mire, Sweden - 612E3M metaG (Illumina Assembly) | ecosystem: Environmental > Terrestrial > Soil > Wetlands > Permafrost | place: Sweden...
ATACGTTCGATACCGTCGGGGTAATATTGGGGCCGAAGACACGGCAACAGAGTCCGCACTGCTCACAAGGCTCATCTAATGGTGCCTGGTCATCCATGGGTTCACATCCACTATTCTGGTGGTTTCTGGATAATATTTTGTCGAAACGCACCGGTACCCCCCTTATCTGACGAATGCATCTTCTTTTTCCTTCTCCTTTCACTGTCAGTAAAGAAAACGATAACCATTTAAAAAGACTCTGCCAGGGTAGTTTTACCTATAGGTGCGAGGTTCACGATCAGCCTGATCATGGAGTTTCCAGGATTGTCTGGGGGAATTGAAAGTAAAACCGGCATATCAAAGTATACCGTCAGGAAATTCATCTGGTGCGGGCTCTCAACTCATTGAATTTCCGGGAATCGTACATAACCCTGACCGTTATTTCCCGGATTCAAGCAGGTTTGTGTTTTTGCCCGCAATCCATTTACTTTATAGTTAAACCGGACAATCAGAGTATTACGACCATGCGGGCACCCAGTCTGAAACATGCAGCGCTCTTTTGTGCTATCCTTGCCGGTTTCCTCACCCCGTTTGATCTCTCTGCAGTCATTGTTGCATTACCCGCTATCAGTGCGGAGTTTTCTATGGATGCGATTGGACTTTCATGGATTTCGACGGCTTACCTGCTTGCGGCCGGGGTTTTCCTCGTTCCATTTGGAAGAATCGCAGACATTTATGGCAGGAAGATAGTCTTTGTAACCGGACTCTCTCTTTTCCTCATTTCCTCGTTCCTCATGGTCTTCTCCGCCTCTTCATTCATGGTTATCCTCTTGCGGATCATGCAGGGTTCCGGCGCTGCCCTGATATTCGGTACCTCGGTCGCAATCCTCTCAGAAGTGACGCCGGTTACAGAACGGGGGAAAGCCCTCGGCATCTACACGACCGCGGTCTATCTTGGCCTCTCTCTCGGACCTTTTATTGGAGGGTTCCTGACCACCCATTTTGGATGGCGGAGCATCTTTCTCGTAAACATCCCTATCGGGCTCTTCGCGGCAATGGTAATAGTGATGTTCCTGAAAGGAGAATGGGCGGACTCCAAAGGAGAGAGGTTTGATCTGGGTGGTGCGATCCAGTACGGCCTGACACTGATCTGCGTAATGTATGGTTTTTCTCTTCTTCCTGATCGCGGAGGGTTCATTCTTCTCATCGCAGGTTCTGTGATGCTCGGCGTTTTTATCCTGCGGGAGCTTCGCATAAACTACCCGCTGCTCAATATTGAACTGTTCAGACGTAACCGCATCTTCGCATTCTCCAGCTTTGCAGCGCTCATCAACTATGCTGCAACCTTTTCAATCACCTTCTTCCTGAGCCTGTATCTCCAGTACATAAGGGGGTTTCCGGCAAGTTACACCGGTACTATCCTCGTTGTCCAACCTGTTATGATGGCAATATTCTCACCCTATGCAGGCAGACTTTCTGACCGGATAGAACCGGCGAAAATTGCATCCACCGGTATGGCTATTCTTACAATCGGGCTGTTACTGTTAACAATGATCGAAACGGACACACCGGTCTTATTTCTCGTAGCGATACTTGCATTGCTCGGTTTTGGATTTGCCCTCTTCTCATCACCCAATGTCAATGCGATCATGAGTTCAGTTGATAAAAAGTTTCTCGGCGTTGCGTCGGGGACTCTCGGCACCATGCGACTTGTAGGGCAAATGCTCTCGATGGGCATTGCGACGATGATTATTGCATTGTATGTCGGAAGGGTGCAGATCACTCCTGACCAGTACATCCAGCTTCTGATGGCAACGAAGATAGGGTTTGTGATATTTGCGCTGCTGAGTGGCATCGGTATCTTCTTCTCGCTGAACCGGGGAAAATTGAGAGAAAAGATAAAGGATCAGTCAGTACAACAGACCATACCATAATTTTTCAACCTGACTGAACGACCGTTTTTTTCACAGTACAGATTTTATATATCAAGGTGCCTGTTTCACCCCGGCAAGTGAACGTATCAGTTTCTGGGTCTCTTCGGGAGACCCGGTGGTATTTACACTGTAACATTGCGTCCGAGCCAGCAGATCGCCGAAATACTTGTTCCTCATATGTGTTTTAAAAGAACTGTGAACAAGAAGGTGAGGATTGAAATAGTTATTTTCGTTCAGGAGTTTCATCGTGGTCTCAGGATCGAGTGATTGGGCAACATTCAGATCTGTTGGATCACGTTTGAGGACTATCAGGGTCTTCAGAGTCGTCATCGGGAGGATCCTTCCTTTTCCAATTACCCAGCGTATATCGGCAACCGCCCTTTTATCATGATCAAAGGAATTATTAGGGACTAATCCGTCGAACTCTTTCCAGATGGTGGCAAGATCCTCCTGAATGTAAAAATTCTTCTCAGAACCATAAGCAAGGATTTCCTCTCCATACACCCGGAAGAAGAACCAGTCATCTGAAATAACCCGGGTGCGTGGGTTGGTAAGAAGTCCGTATGTCTGCGTGGTTTTACCGGATCCGGATGCCCCGATCAGGCCGAGTCCTTTTCCCTCAATATCCACACATGCCCCATGCACAGACCAGATACCATGTTCATCTTCAAGAATGTCCCCGGCAAGACTGAGGGCAATTGATTTAACCCAGCCGTAATACCGCACATTGAGCAGAAATACGGTTTTTGCGAGCGGATCAAAAAGGACCGTATCAGGGGGATATGCCGGGTCTTTACAGACAAAAAGCCTGCCATGAGACCTGACGTTTTGTGACATCGAGTAAAAGTTGTCCTCCCATGTGTCCCGGAGGAAATGATCCTCGCAGATGAGCTTTATGCAGCAGCCATAGATCTCGGATTTGACTTCATACCGACCTCTCGGAAGATATATCTGTGACAGGGTCTCGTTTTCTTCTGGTGAGATGAGGGAAACGCTATAGGTCATAGGTATCATAAATCTGGAGAGTGGAGATATGTCTTCATGGTATCTCATTATATCGACCGGGTTATTTAACAAAGCTTATACTACCCCTATGACGGGTTTAATTTTTTTCGATCGATTTTGGATAACCAATATATTTTTATAGGACTTCTCGTGAACTCCATGTAATATACAATCATATTGTGACTGTCATATCTACTCTGAAATTCAGGTCAGGGAATATTTTTTGAAAAAACATTGTAGCTATAATTATATTGGCAATCGAGACTGCCGAATTCGGCTATGGAAATCTGCACTGTTTTTTTCTCCAGTGGAAAAAACCGGGGAAAGTTGAATGTTTTTGTCAGGCCATGGCAATAAGAAGATACCGGCGCCAGGGATATAGCTACATCAACATCCCCATAGGTGCTGTTGGTCGGGTTGGTTATCCGGAAACTTCCTGTATACACATCAAAATTTCCCACCGGATCCTGAGAAAGTCCGCCGGGATCAAGGCTTGTGATGGTGATTGAGTCATTCCGGTTTTGGGAAACGCACCCGGTAAAAAATAGCATGAGAAAAAATATAACGATTAACACTGCTTTGCTTTTCATTGGTATTGGTCAAATAGTTCGTCTTTCTGCTCCCATAAACTTTTGTTCTCATAACGATCCTGTTCAGCATTAACAAAGCGACATCAGATATTTACTTCCCAGATTTTTGGAGGATTAAAGGTATTACAGAGGTGAACACCAATGATTTTTTGCTTCACAACCTACAGAAAAAAGTATTTCACGGTAAAAAGAAGTCAAAAAATAGAATGACGGAATATTGGCAGATATTCAAAATGGAATCATAACATAAATTTGCCGGGATCACAAAAGGATCGGACACCAGATTCTACCAGTATTGCTGGGTGTATCCAGGTTCTGAAGAACGAAAAGTAAAACGACTCTGTCCCTTTGTAGCTTCTGCTGAGATGATGACGACGGAATATGAAAATTCCACAGAAGAAAAGATTCTATGGCAATTTATGTTCGATCAAGACGGGATATCTGAAGAAACCTTTACCTCCACCAAAAGCCTCTGACCTTTCAGCAGAGAAATGACGATCGACATATTGCTTTCCTGCAGAATGGCGAAAATGGGGCGACAGGCAAAACTTCACTTTTGATCCTATTGGTACAGTTGAGATTAAGTGGGGGCGGGATGGCGAAATTGAATCGTACTTTCTTCAATACCTGTTATCACGGGATTATAGTAACGGGCTGAAGAGTGGTATGGGTCAATTAGAACAGGCCCTGATTTATGAAGGTTTTGATGCACCGGAATTCCGTGAGTCGGACCTTTCCTGCAGTTAATGGAGTTCACCAAATAACGTGAATTGAAGTAGAGTGGGAGTATGTGTACCTCTGATGGGCGCTGCGATACAACAGAAATAGCGAATCATCCGCTTTGCGGCAGGTTTGCATTTACAGGAAATAATGCACATATTCTGTTGGGGGTCAGAAAACAGGAGAAAGGGGATATCCGTGCAGATATCTTATTCCGAACGCCAATCAGACAAAAAATCCTGATCTGATCATCGAATTCTTCAGGTACCGGCAGAACTATATTTCAAAAATCGGTTTTCCTGTCTTTCTCTTCGGTCCGAATGGATATTATGCGAGGTTATTGAATTTCTCCCGAGACACGCTGTTCAGGATTAAATAAAGAAAAAATCATCGTAAAACCAATGGTCAGAGGGAATTTTTTGCTTCTGTCGAATCGGACCGTGAGAAAAGGGGGTATTCCTGCGAATTTATTTTGTGACCTGCAATTTCACGAACGAGGATACAAGTGAATTTTCCGGTTTATCCATGCGGGGGGTGATCACCGTGGAATGTTTCTTGCAAAACAAACACGATGCATCCCGGGTTTCCTTGTAATGGTCCCGGGGAGTTTTATTAACGATACTGTTTTCACCATTACACTGGGGGCAGGTAAACCGTATAACGTATCCGGATCTTGTTCCGGAAATTTTGTGTTTTACAGAATGTTTTGTCATTAAAATACTCGGTTTTGTTTTTCTTAAAGCAAACGGAAGACAACGTTATCAGGAATCGGCCCTCTATACAAAGAATGGTTTTGAAGAATACGGGGGGGTAAGATCTTTTGCCCGGGATAACGGGAGAGTACTGTAATAAAAACCGTGTTTGACTAGGTACTATTCGCGCTTATAGTGTATAGAATGATAGGCCGGGAATACCCTCACTCTCCGGTGCGTCGGGCATAGTAGATCATGATATCTCCATTAAAAAAAGTCCACAGGCATACGGTTTGGTAAAAAAGTGCGGGAGGCTGCAGCAACTAATGTTAACCGATCCTCTGTCGTGAAGAAGTCCCCCGCAATAATTGGTTAAAGATTCAAAGAAGTTCATTTATTCGTTTTATTCATTAGTCCTAATCAGTTCTGTGCGGGGAATATACCTCCATAACAACTTATGACTGGGGTATCTCGGTTATTGCAACACCTAATTTACTATTAAGCTGTTCGGCATCGTTCGTTTCGGAATTTTTGATAATTTTCAGATGGACATGAAGCTTTTCAGGAAACTTGTCCATGCGGCTGGAGGGGGTGGCGATGATCCACTACTGAGTTCATGCACTCGGGATTGTCACGATTTTGTCTTCCTATGCACCAATTTTATGTTCGAATAAGGAATTTGTTTTATCACAGGCATAATTTTAAACTCGTATCACTATCATACACGAGATCTGCGCACCGTGCAAATGGACACAAAAAAAGGGACACAGACTTATTATAAAAAGCGAACTGGCGAAACTCTTAAAGCTGAGAAGACAAGGGGCGGGGTGACCTGTTGTACGTATCAAAGTTTCATGGCTTTTAATCCAGAATGGCCCATATACGTATAGACCGGTGAAATACAGACCATGACAGAAATTTCGGTGAAACAATTTGGTACTGAACTCACAAGCTTCTTTGTACTTGTTCTATTGAACCTGATGTTAGGAGCTCTTGCAATGGCAATCGGGATTCAGATTATTATAACAACACTGCTGCAACATTTCCCCGTTGATATTCCTTCACTCCTTCTTTCTCTGCTTGTTGTCCTTTTCGGATTGACAGGAATTGGCATTGGTATCTTCTGGGTCATGACCAGTGCAAGGATCCTCCGTGGAATTAAAAAGGTGAGGAACGAGTACCGGTACCACGCAATTCCTGTCCAGTCTGAAATACTTACGGGGTGGATCGTTGCTGTAGTGGCCCATTACCGGGAAAACAGGCCCGTAATCCGTAGAATGACCTCCATTAGTACTCTCGGTGGTGCAACCTTTCTGGCTCTCGGTGTCGCCAATTTCATTGAGGGCATCCAGGCATTTGCTGTCGCTGGCGGTGGGAACGGGTACCTTGCTTTTCTTGCAGCGATTATAAATCTGACCCTGGGAGTGGGTACGCTTCATTTCGCCCGGGGGTTCCGCATCTACTCCGATGCGTGGGACCTGAGAATTGATCGTGTCATGAGGGACGAAGAATCCCTTCAGCGGACACTGGAGATTGGATGATTATGGCCGGGCGCAGGACAGCTTATGAGATTTACTGGGAAATCCTCGTTTTCTGCAAAACCCCAAGGACTTTCACTGCGATTATAGGTCGCTGCGATCTCAATTCGAAGACCGGGCAGGAGCACCTTGGATTCCTGATCGATCGTGGCTATCTCACTCCGGATAAGGACGGCGAACGATCAAGATATATATCGTCAGAGAGGTCGGATGAGTACATCGCTCTCTTCAGCAGATTGTATCAAGGGCTCTATGACACTATCCCGGGGTTCCGGCTCTGATAACCGCAATGCTGATAAAAAAATCCAGCCATAATTTATATTTTCTATTTTTCCTGACGCCAACGGCGAATCATTAAGCTAAAGTCGATGAATATCATGACTGTCATAAAACATGGATTTGCGTTCTTACGGTTGCACTTAAACTTAGATACTGGCACTCACCCTGGCCGTCTGTTACGGATACCTTTTGCATGAAAATCAAATTTTTTTTAAAAATGCTCCGGAATTAGTTCTTATTGAACTTTTTCCCGGCAGAAAACGCCTTATCAATCTGTTTCCCCACATCAAAATAAGTTGCCTGGGCATATATGATCGGATTGATTTTTGTTATATCCGGTTTTCCATCTGTCAAACATGAATTGTCGGCGTGGATCTCCACGACTTCCCCAATATAGAGCAGATGGCTCCCACAGTCAACGGACCTGAATAATTTACACTCGATGTTGACCGGACACTCTTCTGCCATAGGAGCGTTTTTCACTTTCCCGTAAAACGATCGGAAGACCCCGGACTTGTCTTCCTGCGCACCGGAGACAAGACCGCAATGATCAGTACTTATGACCAGTTTTCCGGAAGGTATGTTCAGGCTAAAGGTCTTATTCTCTTCGATTCCCTTTGCAGTGTAACGTGACTTGTTGATCGCGACACAAACCATGGGGGGCACCATGCAGGCAACCGTTGCCCAGGCAGCAGTCATATAATTTGGTTTGCCCTGAACATTTGATCCTACGAGCAGGGTGGGCATGACACTCATGTAGGGCATTGGGCCGAGCGTAGTCTTTTTCATTGTTTTCTCCGGATAAGATTTTGTGGAATGGGTTTTTAAATGTCTCTGTTCGGGCTTTTTTCCCAATTGTACATGAATACATATGTCGGACGATTATCTCAACCGGGTTTGCATGATTTTATAAGAAGGTAATCTTCCATCGCCGAATGAAATTGTCATGCTGTTCACCCGATGAATCAGAACCCAAGCGTCCCTTGCTGAAAAAGAGAAATTTTATCAGATCCGGAAAAAAGAAAAAACATTCAATCAAGCTTTCATTTGTTTTTATCCGATTATCGGAGGAAGATCGTAGTTCTATGAGATCAACAGACGAATCCTTTCTACAGCATCTCACTCTGCGTGGTACAGTTCAGATTCCCGACAGTTCCATTTTTTGATCCTGATAAAGAATTAATGTTTTCCAGACTCTGAATGAGCATTTCTTTAAAATTTTCTCTTGTCCTGGGGACACGTGCCCTTACAAAATGAAGAATTAAGCAGTCAAAAATGCCGGATGAAGTGAGGAAGAAGGCTCCCGCTGAGCTCAGGAAACTTGAAACGGGAGGCAGCCAGAGCCATGAAAGCCCTTTCATCAGAAATTACCTTGATCTTCTGCCCGATCTTCCTAGGGTTTCCGAAGAGAAAAAGAGTATCGATATTGTTCAGGCACGAAGTGTTCTTGAGAGATATCATAACGGGCTTGATAAAGTCAAGGAGCGGATCATCCAGCATCTTGCCGTGATGAAATTAAAGAAGGATAAACAGGGATCGATCCTGCTCCTGACAGTCCACCCGATACAGGTAAAACCCGTCTCGGAAAGAGTATTGTATAAGCACTTTTACGGGAATGCCTCCATATCAGCCTCAGGGGTGTGAAGGATGAAGCCGAGATCAGCGGGCACCGCAGGACATATAGCGGTGTGTTGTCCCGGCAGAATTATTCAGGATATAAAACGATCTGGAGTGAAAAATCCTGTTTTCATTCTCGATGAAGTCGATAAGCTCGCCTATTCCAACCAAGGGGATCCTGCAAGCGCCCTGTTAGAAGTCCTCTACCCGGAACAAAATAACACATTCTCGGACCATTATCTCGAAGTACCCTACGATTGTCTGATGATTTGTTCATAGCCACTGCCAATACTCTTGCAACGATACCCGGACCTCTCCTGGATCGGATGGAGCATATTGAGATCTCTGGATACACAAAAATGAGAAATTTGCCATCGCAAAGGATCACCTGTTGCCAAAGACCTTCGAAGAACACGGCCTTGATGGAGAAAAACTGATCATTGAAGATGAGGCATTGACAGTAATAATAGAGAAATATACCCGGGAAGCGGGAGTCAGGTGGCTCAAAAAACAGCTTGCAAAGACCGCATGGGTTGTTTCCGAAAAAATTGTTTATGGAACACCTGATCTGCAGTATATTGTGTAGGTGGAGATGCTTAGCGGGATCTTGGGAAAATAGATTATCCGTCAGTAAGAAGCAAGGAATGAGAATGTTCCCGGGAGTTTACCGGGCTTGCATGAACTCCGGTTGGGGACGATATTCTTTTCATCGTAGGGACATTCATGCCGGGAACCGGAAGGCTTACACTTACGGTCAGCTGGGCGATGTGATGAAAGAATCTGCGAAGATATCGCTGAGTCTCATCAGGTTCCGGTTTGCGCATCGAACAACCAGTTTTGACTTCATAACAATGATGTTCATATCCATGTTCCAGCTGGTGCGACACCAAAAAACGGTCTATTTGCAGGTATAATACTCTTTACTGCCCCGACATCACTGATTACCGGAAAAACAGTGGACCCGGAGACTGCCATGCCCGGGGAAATCACGTTAAGCGGAGCGGTTTTACCAGTTGGAGGGATAAAAGAGAAGATTCTCGCAGCCACACAGGGCAGGTATAAAAAAGGTAATTCTGCCGAAAGAAAACAAAAGAGAACTCGAAGATGTACCGGAAGATGTCAGGAATGACCTCACCTTTGTTCTGGTCGTGACCATTGAAGAGGTTTTAAAAGCAACATCGGATATTGAACTGCCGGGCCCGGTTATAACCTATGAAGTGAAAAGTTGCGCCCCCGTCCAAAAATCTTGAACAATAATGATAATTCATTTATACGGGAATCCTGAATAGATACGGCGGTTTTTGGGTTTATCTAATCCCGCTGCGTTCTCTGATAAAATATCCCGGCAACAATGCATTTTTTAAAATTTTTTTCCGGTATCTTCTATTTGCGTTCCGATTGATCGATAAATCGGGAACACAGAACCGTAGACTGTTCTATATTATGGGATATTCAATGCCCCTGTGGACTTTTCCAGTTCCGGCTGAATAGCTCTTGCCGCTCATCATGTCCCGGACAACGAGCCTGCCAGAAAAGTCATATGGATACCACCTCGATAAGCGTGTAGCTGTAATGACATAGGAAGTAGGGGAAAAAATGGTAAAGCATATCGATCGTAGTGAAGCAAGGCAGGAACAGAGTTGTTTACATCTGATTCATCTGCCATTTATATCCATTATTTTCTGTCGTATTTTCTTTGTAACAATTATGTTTTATGGTTGGGCAATTTTTTTCGAACAGGAGGTCGTATTGTCGTTGAATATATCTTTCCCTGTCTCCGGTGGTAAAAATGAAAAAGGAAAAAATTGTCCCGGGATTCTTTTTTAATTTTTTGCAGGAATGATTATTTAGTTCCTAAGACCACCCTGACTTCCGGAGAAGAATGGGTTGTGAGTGAATTTGTTGAAGTAGCAGGGGTCAATGATATTCCAGAAGGCACGATGAAAAAATTCATGGTCAGCAAATATCCGATCATCCTTGTAAGGGTAAAAGGACGATATTATGCATTTGACGAATACTGCCCCCATCTTGGGGGAGATCTTTTTTTGGGGACTTTAAAGGAGACTACACTCACCTGTCCGATTCACCACTCTCAGTTTGATATCCGGGATGGACACGTTCTCCGATGGACTGACCTGGACGGCATCATGCTCGCTATCGATTCCCGAATACACCCACCAAACTCCCTGAAAAAGTATCCAGTGAGGGTCGAGGGAAATAAAATTTTCATATCTCATGAGAGATAGTAATGCAATATCTCAGCACACAGGCGCTCTTATGAAGATAAAAAACAGATTATACATCCTTAATCCATAGATAGAATCACGTAGCAGGGGACAGGTCATGCAATTGCGCTTCACCACGCCCTCGGCTCAGCTTTGATCCCTCAAATTCGAGTACATCGATACCAGCCTTACGAAAATTCCTGTTGGTAAACGTTGCGATCGGTTGCGATTACGACACCGGACTTAAGCGATTATATTATTTCCATCATCCCATTGCTGGTGGGAAGCTTCATCGGTACCTCCTCACGTTGGAATGACACCCGGGTCCCCGATTTCCAATGCGTCAGTAACGGCGCTGATAAAATTTTCTTCCCGGGTCACGCTGAACATTGCCTCTTCTCTGCCGGGTCGTAAACTATAAATCACCTGCTTTTCACAACTTCGGGGAAAACCGTTACTTTATCCACATCCAGCATCGTTAAGACAGTATCAAAATGCATATGCGCACGATCCCCGACTCATGCGGGCAACGATGATGCGGTCTGCGGCTTGTCCGGTAAAAAGTGAATGTGCCAGTTGTTCGATCATCTGGCTTTGGGTCCTTTCGCTCATACCGTTTATAACGATCCGGTTTCTGA
>Ga0182021_10010064_pt1 | contig 11216 bp, 9 predicted proteins | sample 612E3MmetaG_FD_120493 | JGI IMG/M metagenome (GOLD analysis project Ga0182021, IMG submission 120493) | Permafrost microbial communities from Stordalen Mire, Sweden - 612E3M metaG (Illumina Assembly) | ecosystem: Environmental > Terrestrial > Soil > Wetlands > Permafrost | place: Sweden...
CAGTTTTGAGTATGCTGACGGCCTTTGCGATCTGGATTATACAGCTATTCCGCTTGGTTGGGTTGAAGATGTGCAAATTATCGCTCAGCGTTATACGCCTGAAGATGCAGTGCGCAGTTTAGTCGCGAGTTTTGTAAGATGTGATGAAGAGCAGAAGAAAGCGTTTAGCCGCTCTAATCGTCCGAGGGCGTTTTTTCAGCGGAGGTTAAGTATTCATGGCTGACCTAGTTAGTCGTCTAAGAAGCTTTATTCGCGACTATTTTACTCGCAAATGTGTCACCGTTTACGATTTGCCTTTAGCGAATACCCAGGATACTACACGTAAGACAAAACGGAGCCCGTGCCGTTGAAAGTTCCTATCTGAATCAGTTAACTGTTATGCAAATTGTTAAAAAAGAGTATCGGGGTCGCACTGTGTTTTTTTGTGTTGATCTGGAGGCTTTGGATTGGTAAAAGGCAAGCGTTGGGATATTGAGGATGAAAAGAAATTAACCATTTGGTTTCGGTCGGGAACAACTGACCTTAGAGTTCTTGCGTTTAGTTTTGATGGTAAATATACTGAAGAGGCTATTCGGCAAAAACTGATTAACTTAGGTCTATTGAGAGAACAACAACAGTTGAAAAATGTGTGTTGTTGTTCTTCAAAGATTGAATTGCCTGAGGAGTTGCCAAGTATTGAGGATACTTTGAAGATTCGTAATGTAGCAGTTGAAGCTTTGAAGAATCCTAAATTTGGATAAGACTGAGGTTCTTAGGTTTCGGGAGATCATACCAGACTACAAAAACCCGTTAAATAATGCAAACCTCTTTTTATGGTTGACTTTGATTTCGTTTTGGAAAGTGAGTTATTAGTCTTTTAAGAGGGTTGTGCGTTTCGCAAGTTTTCAAAACAGCTCTTCAGAGTTGTTTGATAAACGCAAGTGAAATACAATAAACCTTTAATGCTGAACATTTTTTATTAAATACCTTAACTAAGAGGGTATAGAGGAGAATGATGTCTCGTTCAGCCATAGTTAAACTAAAAGCGATTTTAATAATTGACTTAATGATTGTGGGTGCGGCTGCGGGAGTTTACTTTTATCTTCAAAATCAAGGTGCTCTAACAAGCGCAGCTAAACCAGCCACATTCACTCTAACAAGCCTAACCGTTAATCCGCTTGAAGCTTACCCAGGTGATGCGGTTCAAATTTCAGTTAATTTAACAAACATCGGGGATTTGGAAGGCAACCAAACGGTAAATCTTGAAGTTAATAATGCCGTTAAAGAATCGACTAATGTCACTCTTGCAGCTAATTCAACTGAAGTTGTAGAGTTTACTGACATTGAAACTGTTGAAGGAAACTACACTGTTAAAGTCGGTGATTTAACAGCTGCCTTAATCATTAAACCTGCTCCGCCAGAATCCAGCAAAATCTTATTGTCGAACTTAATAAGTACTCCATATGAAGTTTGGGCAAATGAAAACGTCACCATCACAGCAAACGCAGTAAACCCATCGGGTCAACTAGACAAGTTAACAATAAAAATAATGATGGATGATGTAGCTGTGGGTACACAAGTTATTTCATTAGATGCAGGAGCTACTCAAATCGTACAATTCACTGTTAACGCATCTTCAGCTGCAGAAGGAAAACACATAGTTCAATTAAACACTCTTAAAGGCTCCTTTTTCGTAGTGAAAACAGGTTACCACACGCTTATTGTTAACCGCTCAGGCGGCGGGTCCACTCCTCTTCCATTTACGTTAAACGGGGAAAATCAAAAGACCGTTTACCAAGCATTGTTGCCTGTTGGAGAATACACCATTTCTGTTCCAGACCCATTCAGTGTTGGAACGGGAGTGTTGGGATTTACGTATTGGAGTGATGGTGTGAAAACCCCATCAAGAACTTTCACATTAAACGAGCGACTAATATTAGTTGTAACTTACACTTTAATCAGCGGTTACGCCTCCTGCCCCTCCCTTTACATATGGAATGGCACAGGCTACTCCTATGTAACTGACGTTTCAAACCCCGGCTGGCTAGGATACATCAGCCACATAAACTCTGACGGAACAATCGTATTCGGCGGCGGAAACCCATGGGATTACGTAAAACTAGATAAGAACCTACTGGCAACCAACAACGGCAATTACGATGTAACACTTGCCCAGCAATGGGATGAACTCTTCTACCTAGATTCAGCCTACATGATGGCCGTTGACCACCCTATTGGAACAAATGTCTACACATCAATGACTAACTACCTCAACAAAGGATCAACAGGACAAATTTACACAATAACCAACGGCACACTCCTATCTCCTATCAACGCCACAAATGAACAAGGTCAAAATGTCCTATCTCAAATCTTGCAGAAAGACGGAGTATATACCCCAGGCATCAACGGCGACCAAAGCTCATCATGGAATAACATCACGATGAACCAATTAACTCTAGATTTGGGCAACTTATCTTCTGCACAGCAGATAAAGCTTCTAATGGCTGGGATGGTTGATTGGGGATCAGCAGATCCATATTACGCATGGATAAATAGCTTCAAGGAGGCAGCAGCTCAAGGACTAGTACCAAACGGCACTGAAATTATGCCTGCGCCATACATGGAAGTTAAAGACGTAAATGGAAACTGGATACGTGTTTCACAAGATAGACAAATACCAATACCATCAGACTACAACGCAAGAACCTTCACCGTAGACTTAACAGGATTATTCTTATCTGAAGTAAATGACTGCCAGGTTAGATTCACCAATTTTTGGAACGTAACCTACGATTACATCGGAATCGATACAACTCAACAACAAAACATAACGATACAGAAACTTGTGCCATCTTCAGCTACACTCAGTCAAATGTGGGACACACAATCTAACGCTTCAGGAGCTTTTACACGATACGGGGATGTGACATCGCTGATACAAAATGCTGACGACATGTATGTAATTGGGAGACAGGGCGACCAAGTTAACATGCAATTCTCAACCTCCGAACTCGCTCCACTTGCACAGGGAATGGAACGAGACTACTTCTTTGTCGTGGCCTGCTGGTTTAAAGATCCGTTAGGAAATTGGGGTTACGGATTTAACTTCACTGTTAACCCGATGCCCTTTATGGATATGAGCGGATTCCCGTATCCAACCACGGAAAGCTACCCTTACGACCCAGCCCACTTAGCCTATATCCAAGAATACAACACACGAATAATAACTGCGCCATAAATCCCTAATTTTCTATTTTAGAATCAGATAAAAGACTTTCAACAATTGCAAAGGCAAAATATATGTAAGATTTAAATGGCATCACATTGTTATTTGCTCTAATCAGCCTTCCAGCGAGATCTCTTGCATGTCGTTGATACCTGAAATCTCTAATCCGTATGTTGGAGCGTTTGCAGGCGGCTTGCTGTATGGATTGGTTGTTTGTACAGCGTCATGTCTTCCGATTGTTACAAGTTACATTGCAGGTGTCGGCGCTGGTTTTGGCAAAGGTGTCAAGATAACGTTGATCTTTAATTCTGGAAGAGTTTTGGCTTATGCGTTGATTGGCGGGATAATTGGGTTGTTCAGCGGTTTGTTTAGACTTTTTGTTTCAGATGCAGCCATTTCTCCATTTCAAATTTACTCGTCGCTTGCATTCGGAGTAGTGACAATAGTAATTGGCGTCAGCATTTTTCTTAAAGCAAGAAAGCCCTGCAACTGCAATGCCCAAAACGCAAAAAACATCGTTGTTACTCACAAAATAGGCAGGTTCGGATTTGACGTCGGCGCCTTCTCACTTGGCTTAAGCAGAGGATTAATCGTCTGTCCACCATTAATTGCACTTTTGATTTACTCGTTACCTTTCGCTAATCCTCTTGGCAGCGTTGGAATAGCTGTATTATTCGGGTTAGGAACAGCACTCTCACCAATTTTGGTGTTGGGCGGGGTTACAGGTTGGCTTTTGAATAAGGCGCCGCTTTTTCGAAAGTGGATTTCAATAGCAGGAGGCTCCTTATTGATAGTTCTAGGAATAATTACAATGGTGAGTTCATTAACTCAAATAAAGTAATGGCGAAAAAGATATGGCATTAGAAATAATTGGTGATCTATTGCGACTGATGGTTCTTGGGGGACTTGGAGTAGCGGGGATAATCACCATTTTAGTTTGGAAAAAAAACCTCTCGACTCGAGTGACTTTCCTTAGGCTTGTGATTCAAGCTGTGGCTTTAGCCGCTATCTTCTTCGTGTTATCTTATACAGTTCCGCCGCTGACGGGAGGATTGCCACCGATAGAGTTTATTTACGTGCTGATTGTTATTTTGATGATGCCCATTTTCTTGGGAAGATTATTTTGTGGCTGGCTGTGCCCATTCGCTCTTATAATGGACTTAGAAAGCCTTTTAAGAAAAGCTCTTAGCATACGCCACCGAATCGTCCCTGACAAACTAAACAGAACCCTCCATCAATCCCGATACCTCATATTATTGTTTTTCTTGCTAACGCCAGCAATACTTTGGTTTTTGGATCCTCAACCGATAATGGTTTCCCCGTTGATGGCTCAACTCCTTGCAGGCCATTTCAAACCCTACAGCATACTGCTTGACCCGCTGATTCCTTTTATAGTTCCATGGAAAGGCCAAATTATTTTTGAACAAATTAACTTAACTTATCCTTACGCTTTAGATATTATTACTTATGCAGGCACAAACATCGGGCAAGCAATTGCAATCGCGTTTGTCGGGTTAACGTTGGCAGGAGCCTTTTTAATCAGGCGTGTTTGGTGCCGTTTCTGCCCCACCGGCGCATCGTTGGCAGTTGTCAACAGGTTTAAGGGTTTTAAGTGGGCACCCCTGCTTCATATTGACAAAGATGAAGAGAAATGTACCAAATGCGGAGTCTGCAAAAGAGTTTGCCCCGTGCAAGTTAACGAGGTCTATGAGCAGAAAGGTGGAAAAATACAAACTTCCCAATGCATGCTGTGCGCAAGATGCGTGGAAATGTGCCCGTATGAAGGCACATTAAAAGTTAAGTTGGGCAATAAGACATTGTTTAAGTCAAGAAATTGGTTGGAACAATCGAAGAGTGAATGAGGAACAAAGAAATGAATGAAATCGTTGGAAAAAGATACATGCCTGAAATAACCAGAAAAGAAATCGAAGAACTCAAAACCACAATGAAAGCTGCCTCCCAAAAAGTAATGGCTGAAAACATTGAACGTATGAAAAAAGTTGATCCTAAAAGACCAGAAGCCATGAAGTACTTTGACGAAATCTCGAACTTGTTTGGCAAACGACAAGAGGAAATTCAGGCTGAGAAAGAGAAAGGCAAGAAAGTTATCGGTTACATGTGTCTGTTTGCTCCGACGGAATTAATTTTAGCTGCCGACGCTATTCCCGTAAGGGTAAACTCAGGCTGGTATGATACTTCTAAGTTGGGAGACAGAGTTGTGCCAGTTGAGGTTTGCCCAGTTATACGTTCAACTATCGGCGCAAAAATGATTGAGCTTTCACCTTTTCTTGAACAAAGTGACGCACTAATTAGTGTTCTAACATGTGACGGAATGACCAAACTCGGCGAGATCCTAAGCGATTACAAAACCATTTGGGGAATGAATGTACCCCGCATAAAAGATTCCACACAGTCACTTCGTTTCTGGAATGATGAAATAAAACAAATGAAAATTCGGATCGAACAATTTACAGGAAACAAGATTACACGTAAGAACCTCAAAGAAGCCATCGAAATGAGCCACAGAGCAACAAAAGCATTCCGCCGCTTGCAGGAACTGCGCAAAGGGTCACCGGTAATTATGGGCAGAGACGCTATGTTGGTTAATCAAACTTTTTTGTGGGATGATAAACAGCGGTGGACAGAGAAGACCGAGGCTTTATGTGATGAATTAGAGAAGAGAGCGCAACGAAAAGATTGGGTTTGCGCACCCGATACGCCAAGAGTTATGATTACGGGCACACCGATGTTTTGGCCTGACAACTGGAAATTACCAAGTCTAGTTGAGGAAGCAAATCCACAAGGCATTATTGTTGCCGACGAACAATGTTCAGGCGAAAGAATCCTAAATGACCCAGTTGGTGTCGATGAATGGTCAATGGATGACATGCTAAATGCAATTGGAGAACGGTACTTAATGGCTTCCACCTGCCCGTGCTTTACCAGCAAAGACGGCAACGAAGACAGAATAAACTGGCTTCTAAACAAAGTTAAAGAATGGAATGTTCAAGGCGTCATTTACTATGTGGTTCGCGGCTGCATGCTTTACGCTATGGAATATACGCGCGTCAAGAAAGCTTTAGACAAAATAAATATCCCGGTATATTACCTCGACACCGAGTACACACGAGAAGACGTTGGACAAATGAAAACCCGCGTTGAAGCATTCCTTGAAATGCTAACTGCAAGAGTAGAAATGTAAGGTGAACTCATGATAACCGTTGGAATAGACCTTGGCACCCAAAGAGTACAAGTAGTCGTACTAAAAGACGGCACCGTTGCCTCAAGAGCACAAGCACAATCAGGGTTCGACCCAACCAAAGCCGCCGAACAGGCAGTAGACGAAGCACTGAAAAAAGCAAACATCAAACTATCAGAAGTAGCATGTTTCGCAGCTACTGGTTCAGCCATGGATATGGCTCCTTACGAGGCAATTACAGTTAGCATGATGGGTGCAGACGCAAAAGCAGGCATGTTTCTTTTCCCCAAAGCACACACAATTATCGATGTCGGTGCAGAAGAGGCAAGAGCAGTAAAATGCGACGAGAGGGGCGTAATGGTTGACTTTGTCGTTAACGAACGATGTGCTGCGGGGGCAGGAGCATTCATTGAAGCGATGGCAAGAGCATTGGAAGTTAAGCTGGAAGATATGGGTCCACTGGCACTTAAGGCGGAGCGAGCAAGCCCTATTAACGCTTCATGCGTAATTTTCGGGGAATCAGACGTGGTCTCGCTCATACATCGCCAAGAATCCAAACCAGAAATTGCTCGTGCAGTTTACGACGCGATGGCTGACCGAATTTCATCAATGGTTCATAGGTTAGGAATAAACCCAGACATTGTTCTGGTCGGTGGAGTCGCCAAAGATGTCGGCTTTGTTGCATCGCTGAATCGAAAAATAGGCGTTTGCGTAGCGATCCCCGAGTACCCCGAGTATGCAGGTGCATTGGGAGCAGCAATTACAGCAGTAACTCGTGCTAAGGAAGCTAAGAAATGAAGGAACCAGGCTCACTAAAAGAAGTGGAATTTTGGCGTTGGCAAGAATATCACCGTATAATGCCAAATAAAAAATGGACAAGCAAAGACCTAATCACTGCTGGTGTGGATGTTGGTTCAGTGGGTTCTAAAGCAGCCATCATGATAAATGGCGAAGCATATTCATGGGGTATTACACGAACGGGCTCCAACAGTCCCGAAAGCGCTACAAAAGCTCTCGATTACGCACTTGAAGGCACAGGAATAAAAGCAAATGAAATAAAATACATTGTTGGAACAGGTTACGGACGAGTCAATGTACCCATGGCAAATAAAGCTATTACCGAAATTGCTTGCCATGCAAAAGGTGCAAACTACATTTGGGGACCAAGCGTTAGGACAGTACTTGACGTTGGCGGACAAGATATAAAAGCAATTCGCATAGACGAAACAGGCCGGGTAGTATCTTTTCTAATGAACGATAAATGCGCAGCTGGGACAGGCAGAGGCATGGAAGTATTCGCTGATTTGCTGCAGATTCCAATAGAAGATATAGGCGACATTTCACTTAAAGTTGAAAAAGAACCTGAGCCAGTAAGCTGCACATGTGTCGCCTTCGCCAAAACAGAAGCAATGGGATTACTGCGTAAAGGCTGGTCTAAAGAAAAAGTCCTTGCGGCCTACACACGAGCTATGGCTGTACGCATGGCTAACTTAATCAATAGAGTTGGTTTAGAAAAAGAACTTGTAGTCACAGGTGGTCAATCAAAAAACATCGGTATTGTCAGCAGAATAGAAGTAATACTGGGTGTGAAGTGTCTTCCAATCCCTAGATGGCGGGATGAAGGAGCCTTAGACCCAATGGTTGCTGGCGCACTAGGTGCTGCATTGCTTGCCAAAGCCCTCTACGAAAAGGCTCAAAAATCATAGGTGATTAGTTTGATAACCCATTTTGGCTACAGCGACGGTTCAGGAGAATACTACATCGTTATCGACTCAGACAAATGCAACGGGTGCGGCAAATGTGTCAAAAAATGCCCTCAAACAGCACTTGATCTGGAAACCGAGTTCATTGACCTCGAAGACAAAACCGTAGCAGCAATCAAAGAAGAGCATAGAAAAAAAATAAAATACACTTGTGCTTCCTGCAATCCTAAAAGCGATAGCACCCCATGCATTTTAGCTTGTGAAACAAAAGCCGTCAAATGCGTTTGGAATCCACGTTGATTTGACTCTGGAATTATGCATCATGCATCAATTTATTAATAAAAAACATGATAACTGAAAGAGACGCAAAATGAAAAACAAAGCGAATCCTCCAGATACTCAACACAAAAACCAACATTACCCATTCACTCCAATAATCACAACATTAGCCTTCCCTCTGTTAATTAAACAACGAAAAAACGCGGAGCCTCTCCAAGAAAAATCGCCTGAAATTAACAAGCCAAAATCAGAAGGTATAAACATAATCAAATACGAAATTTCTGATAATAAAATTAAATTTTTTGATGCAAAAGGTTTTCTCAAAAAGCGTTGGGTCTTAATAAAAGAAATTCCTATTCAAGAGATAAGCGGCACCGAAAGTTTTGGAAATGAATTAAAGATAACGTGGAATGAAGAAGTTTACACATTTGTTTCCAAAAAAAATTCTGAATTAGTTATTTCTTTGTTTGATCAAATTCAGAGCCTCCTTAAAGAAGGGCAGAAAACTCTGGAAAATAATGAAAAACCACACTTAAGAAAAAATTACTTAACCCAAGTAATGGGAGTCATTGACTTGTCTTTTGACATTCTTATGGAATTAAACGAAAAGACGATTGATTGGGTTCATTTGGAAGTTTATGCAGCTGAGTTACTTGACAGCTTTAGACTCAATGAGGGAACATCTTTAAATTTGAATTTCGTCAATGTTTCTGCTGCTATAAAGAGTCAGATTGTCGAAGAGATATCCAAAGAAACCTACGGGATCCTAAAATCTATTTATGAATACTTTGATGGATTAAAGCCCGAGGCTGAACAGAAGGTTAATAACACGAACATTCCGAATGCAAAGAACTTGATTTTGGCATATTATATGTTAAACGACATTTTATTTGGAAAAGTCGTTAGTGAAGTGGATAATGAAAAAGAGATTTTAGCGTTGGAAACTGTGATTGTGAATTTAGCCAATGAGTCAAATGTTAAGGTTAACATTAAGGATTTAAAGAGCGGCATTTACAGACTCGGAGTTGAAGCAGATCAGGGTAAGATTTGTAAAGATATCCGAGCAAAGTTTAAAGAAAATTTAAGTATGCTTTGAAGACTACCATCTGTGTTCTTGGATACTGAAGTAATGACGAATCAAAGGAAAAACCAACCCATCAATATCAAGTATTGATAATCAATACATACACTTACACTGACACTGCGATATTATTTCATAATTCGTTATCTTTATTTATTGAAAGCATCAATTGAGTTGTCAGATGGTGTGGAATAGAAAAATTGGACAAAAATCCGCAATCAAAAGATGATGCTCTCGAGGCGTTAGACTTTATCGTAAACGTCCTCAAAGAACATGAAAAAGACCTAGACAAACTCATAAATGAGCTTGCAACGGTCACCGAGCAAATTGGCGACACAGGCGAATTAAGCGGTAAAGTCGAAAAAGTTGAAGTAAAAATAGAAACACTTCAAAAAGAAGTAACAAACCTAATTGGACATCTATCCGATATATCCAAAGAATCATTGCCGGCAGCAGTTGCTAGTGAACAACCAAATGAGGTGGCTGCAGACACTGTACATACTGGTACTTCCGTGATTTTGCGTTGCAAGCAATGGGAAGATTTTCAAAATTTAGCCGTGAATGCTCAAACTCTATCTTTTAGCTATAAAGAAGAAGAAAAGATTTTCCAGGCTGATGCACTAAAGGGTAACCAGTTTATCACCTATAGTGGTGTGCTTCCGAAGCTATCATCTATTTTGAAGATGTGGTTATCTAGACAGTTTGATGTTCCAGAGCGTCGTATTCTGGAAGGCGTATTATCCATAGGCTAAATCTATATTTTCACTTCTTATTTCGGCTTCATAAATCATATATTTATTTTTCAGTATCTTGAATCTTGTTAGTGATTGGAGGGAAGGGTTAAGGTTGAAGGCTACCCAGTTTGCCTAAAAAACAAATTCCGTTTTCGAAGCCTTCTCCTTTCTCCTCGATACGGATGGCTATTGGACGCCAACACACATAACCACCCTCCAATTCAAACTAACTAAAATTTACAAAAGCTTTCTGACTTCGTTGAAAATTTCTTTTTAAGTAAATTTGAGGGCTGAATCGTAAAACACCTATTATTTTCTGTATTGTTTTTTAGGGTTCTAAGAATAAGTAGCAATAACTGTTTCACTAACAAGGGACACGTTTCTTGCGAGAAACCTCGGAATTGATATAGACAAAGTATATAATCGCTAGATCATACCTCTCCGTTTACGCTGGAGCAAGAATCATTTGGAATCTGTTAAGCCAAAGTTAACTTGGAAGACTGCGATTTTTCCTTTACTTGGTTTAGCAGGTTTTTTCATATACATCTACTTATTTCATGTAGATATTTTAGGCATCATAAATACTGCACAAACCGCTAATCCTTTGATTTATACGTTAGCAATTTTGTTTGGTTTATTGGAAGTTTTGTTTTTCACAATTTCTTGGCGGGAACTTACTAATTATTTGTCAATAAGAATGAGCCTTGGAAGGGCTTACCTTTACGTTTGGTATGGCCTATATGTCGATACAATTGTTCCAGCCCAGTCTATAAGCGGAGAGGTAACCCGAACCTACCTACTTATTAGAGATAAATGTGGACCATTCGGAAAAATCGTGGCTTCACTTTTCGCCCACAGGCTTTTGGGCATGGCAGTAAATGTTATTGCCTTAATCTTGGGGATAATACTGCTTTATTTTGGTGGGCAAGCTTCTCCCCTCGTTTTCAACCTAATTATTATTGTTGCTACAGCAATAACAGCTATTATCGTTTTGATGATTATACTCTCTTAC
>Ga0182021_10010065_pt1 | contig 11216 bp, 10 predicted proteins | sample 612E3MmetaG_FD_120493 | JGI IMG/M metagenome (GOLD analysis project Ga0182021, IMG submission 120493) | Permafrost microbial communities from Stordalen Mire, Sweden - 612E3M metaG (Illumina Assembly) | ecosystem: Environmental > Terrestrial > Soil > Wetlands > Permafrost | place: Sweden...
ATGACCCAGGCCTCGACCTGGGCGCCGTCGGGCGAGGTCGCGGTGAAGCGCTCGGGGGCGACCAGCTCGCGGCCGGCGGCGAAGGCGTCGCCGACGTGGGTGAGGTGGCGGGCAGGCGGAGCCTGCCCGCCACCTCCGCCCCCGGCGAGCAGCTCGGGCAGCCTCGTCGGTTCGCTCGCCGCGAACGCCAGGCGCCGGGCGACGACGTCGTAGCCGGTCACCTCGCGCTCGCCGTCCACGATCGATCGCGGCTCGCCCGAGCCGTCGGCGGCGACGCGGTAGAGGTGCACGTTGCCGCGATCCTCGGCGATGAAGACCAGGTCGGCGCCGTCCCAGATGGGCTCGCGCATGTTGGGGTAGGTACCGCAGTTGCGGTCGAGATCCTGCGTGAGCAGCGTGACGGCGCCGGTGGTCGCGTCGAGCACCGCCACCTGCGTGTGCCTGGGGTCGTCGAAGACGCCGGGGTAGCGCAGCACGGCGATGCGGTCGCCCTGGGGCGCCCACGACGGCAGATCGACCGCGCCGCCGCCCTGCGTGAGGCGCAGCGGCTCGTCGCCGTCGGCTCCGCCGACGGCGTCGATGAGGTAGACGTCGCTGACCGGCTCGGTGTCCCAGTCGGGCTGGCGCGCCGAGACGAAGGCCAGCGTGGCGCCGTCGGGCGACCAGGCGGGCGCGGCGTCTTGCGAGTCGCCCGAGGTGATCTGCGTCGGCTCACCTGAGCCGTCGGCGGGCACGGTGAACAGGTGCATGGGACGGTCGGCGGTCCAGCCGACGTGCTCGAGCTTGTACTGCAGGCGGGCGAACCTGCGGGGCGCCCGCCGCTTGTCGTCTTGCTCCTCGTAGGCCGCGTCGCGCACCCGCGAGACGAAGGCGATGGTGGCGCCGTCGGGCGACCAGGCCGCTTGGGTCACGTCTTCGTCGAGGTCGGTGAGCCGGCGCGGCTCGCCGCCGCCGACCAGCAGCACGTAGAGCTGCATCGTGTCGCCGGCGCGGTTGGAGGTGAAGGCGAGCCGGGAGCCGTCGGGCGACCAGCGGGGGTCGATGTCGCGCCTGGCGCCGGCGGTGAGTTGCCACGGTGGGGAAGAGCCGCCGAGCGCCGCCAGCCAGATCGCCCCGCGATACTCGTTGGTCTCGCCGTCGAGACCGGTCACCACGTAGGCGACCGTCGTGCCGTCGGGCGAGATGCGCGGGTCGGCGACGCCGGTGAGCTGAAAGACGTCCTGCGGAAGCATGCCGGGCATGGTGACCTCGGTGGTCGTGGTTGCGGCCGCTCGCCCTGCGAGCTCGCGGTCGGGTCATCTACGTTAGGGATTCCCCGGAGCCTACCACCTCAGCCGTGTGTCCTTAACCGTAGCGTCCGGGTCGTTTCAGTCCGCGACTGATCGAGCCGATACAGTTGCGGACCCGTCCGGAGGTGACGACGATGCAGTGTCCGCAGTGCGGTCTTTCGATCGACGACGATTCCACCTTCTGCCCGACCTGCGGGTGGGAGAAGGCCGGCGCCGCGGCGCCGGGCGCTGTGCCGGGCTCGCCGGCCGCGGCGACCACTGCGGCCGAGGCCTGGTCAGCGGAATCGGACGACGCCGGCGAAACCTCGCAGAAGGGCCCGGCGACGCCCGGCCAGAAGGCCGTGGGCTGGGTCATCCTCGCGGCGGTCATGATCATCGAGCTCGTCGTCTGGCACACCGTGGCGCAGCCGTGGTTCAGGCGGGTGACGCATCACCATCTGGACCTCACCGGTCAGCAGATGTTCGGCAAGCTCATCGTCGGCGTCTGCCTGGCGATCTCGGCCTTGATCATCGTGGTCTCCTATCAGCCGCTGGCCGACCAGTTCTTTGCGTTCCTCGACAGAGGCAGCCTCAAGGAGGACACGAGCCACTACCACTTCCGCAGCTACGGCAGCCGGCACCGCTGACGCGGTGAAGCGGCCGCCCGCAGGACGGCGACCAGCGGGCCGCGGTCTTACCGCCGAGCGGGTCGGGCCGCGACCTCTGCCACGCGGAACGCGACGATCCGGCGGATGAGGTCGGCGGGCAGCGGCTCGTCGAGTGGGAACTGCACCGAGCCCCTGGCGCTCTTGTAGGGCTTGAGCTCCTCAGCGAACGCCGCGATGCCGCTGGCGGTCGGATACAGACCGAGGTGCCTCTCGTAGCCGGCGAAGTGCACCAGATGCGTGCCGTTCAGGTCGAACGTGGGGATCGCGTAACTGATCGTCTCGGTCGCGTCGGGCGCCGCCGCCGCGATGAGCGCTCGCGTCTGCTGCAGCACCTTCTGCGTCGCCGTTGGGAGCTTCGCTATGTACTCGTCGATCGAACGAGCGGTCGACCTCACGGGCATGCCACTCACCTCCGGCGTCTTGCGTGCAGACTCACGGCGCGCTACGAAGGTCGCCCGACTCGCCCGAGTCGAAACGGGCCGCCGTTGCCGAAGTGGACGGCGGGCTCACCGAGGCGGATGGCCAGGTCGCCGTCAGGTCGTCTGCCGCTCGACCAGGATCTGCAGGACCTCGAGCTCGTCGCGGTCGAACCAGTGCAGGTCGCAGGCGCCGCAGAAGTCGCTCGGCAGCGGATAGGCAAGGCTCCAGGGCGCCCGGCGCATGGGCGTTTCGCAGAGCGGACAGCAGCTCGGCTCGACTTCCTCGAACCCCCAGGGCAGGTTGTCGGGCAGCCCCAGGCCGGCGCCGACGGCGCCGGCCTGGGGCGGCGCGGTGCGCGCGTAACGCTCGATGAGGTCGGCCAGGCGCACCTGCTCGGGGGTGAACCCCCAATCGCGGCGCACGAGGATCGCCTCGACCTGCGGGGTGGTCGCGCCCACGCCGGCACACACGGTGCACTCGACGATGGCGCTGCCCTCGTAGACCAGCTTGTGCAGCAAGCCGCCGCAACGGGGGCACACGGCGGCGTCGGCGGCCGCCGCGGCCAGCCGGCCGGCGCGGCCGGGGGCGTCGCGCGCCGGTACGGCGTGCTCGCGCGCTTTCACCCGCCGCTCGACCTCGACCCGCCGCATCCACAACGACTGGCCCTGCTGTTGAGCCAGGACCTGCAGGCGCCCGATGCGCTCGGGCAGCGGCGGATGGGTCTCGAACCAGCGGCGCCAGTCCGCGCGGTGCTCGACGCCTTCCGCAGCCAGGAGGAGCGGGGCCAGCACGCGCGGGACCGCGGAGACGGCGGCCCGTTGCCACTCGATCACCAGCAATGCCTCGGCGAGGCTGGCCGGGTCGGCCGTGAAGTGGACGGCGGCCGCGTCGGCGGCGAACTCGCGCTGTCGCGAGAGCGCCAGGTCGACCACCGACGCGCCCGCCGCGGCCATCCAGAAGGAGAGCCAGACGGCCGTCCACACGAGGAGCGCCACGAGGCCCCAGAAGATGCCGATCTGCACGGGCGCCAGCGGCACGAGGGCGGCAAAGCAGATCGCCAGGTAGCCGGCCGGGGCGGCGATGGTCGCGCCCCTGCCGTGGGCCTCGGCGATGCGCCGCACGCCGAGGAACAGCAGGCAGGCGCGGGTGGCCACGAGGCAGTCTCGGGAGGCGACGTGCGCCACCTCATGGGCGACGGCGGCCTGGAGCTGCGGCCGGGAGAGCCGCGATAACGCGCCTTCGGTGACGCCCACACAGGCGCCGCGCGAGTCGATGATCGAGAACGCGTTCACGGTCAGGGTACGCACCACGACGGGGTCGAGCCGCGCCAGACCGGCCGCGATGCGCAGCTCGTCGACGACGTTGGCGAACCGCTGGTGGTAGGTGTCGTGCGGGTCGAGCGGCGCGGCGCGCAGCGTCCTGAGCAGACGAGTCCGGGCGCCCAGTTGCGTCGCCAGCCAGGCGACGGCCGCGATCACGAGACCGAGCGCGATCGTCACTCCGAGGGTCTCAGCCAGGATGAGCAGCCAGCTCGTCGATCCGAGACTGGGGTAGGCCCAGTAGCCGGTCGAGAGGACCGACGCGCGCTGCTGGAGGTGGAGCAGCATCGTCAGCAGCAGGCTGAGCGGTGCGAGGCAGACCCATACGACCACGACGAGCAGACCGAACAGCGCCCAGATGCGCCAACGCGCGTCGCGCTCGACCTCGAAGAACGTGGTCGCTCGTTGCCGTGCGTCGCCTCTGGTCGTAGCGCCCATGCGCCAGACTCCCCTCTGTGGGACGGGTGCGGCTGCCCACGGCACAGATACTCCACAATCTGCGTTGGCGCCTGCAAACGCCGGCACTGCCGTCCGCCGCCGGCACTGCGGTCCGCCGCCGGCGCTGCTCACGCCGGCATGCCCAGGTCCTTCACGACGATCTCGTAATTCCCCGGAACCGGACCGGGCTCGCAAGGTGCGGGCGACGCTTCGTCGGCCCGGGTGCGTCGCCACATCTGCCCGAAGACGACGACCAGCGCCACGAAGACGACCGTCAGCCAAAGGTAGATCCTGCCGGCCCTCGCCGCCTGCTCGACGGTCGCCCCGGCCCACGCAGAGGCGCCGTAGCCGGCGACCCAGGCAGCCGCCAGCATAAGGGCCGCCGGCAGCAGACTGCCCCGAGCTCTGCGCGTGAGCCACACGGCAAGGACGGCCAGAACGATGTCGCCGGCGATCACAGGAGCCTGGTCGATCACATTCCAGCTCGACATGCGCAGGTGAGAGTCGACGATCCGTGTCGCGATCTGGCCGGGAAGCGCGGTGGCCAGGCCGATCACCACTCCCGCGACGAGAGGCGACATGCGCCGCTGCAGGCGTTCGGCGACGAACCCATACCAGGCGAAGATGACGGGCGTGATGAGCAGAAGCCGGCACAGAAAGCCGACTGCGGCGTACGATGCCGAGCCTCGGAACATCACGGGCGTCGGGACGTCGAAGAGCGTGGACGTGCTCCCCTTGACGGGCGCCAGGTGCACGCTCGCCACGGCGATGATCGCCAGCGCGGCGGGCGCGAGCAAGGCCACGAGACCGAGTTGCACGACGCGCGGTCCGCGCCACGAGACGAGGGCGCGGGCGAGGCGACGCACGACGCCCGACGACGACACCACTCCCGAGATCACGAGGCCGGCAACGATCGCCCCGAGCCAAGACGCGGGACTACTCACGACGCTGCGGACCTCGAGCGAAAGGGGGAAGCCTCTATTACCCGCGGCGCTGTGCGCCATGAGCACCACCTGGATGCACGACAAGGTCATCGTCGCCAGCGCCACGGCGGCGAACAGGAAGACGCGGGCGGACGGTCGGCGAGGGTGCGACCCCGGCCGGCTCGTCGCCCAGCAGCAGGCGAGCGCAGCAAGCCCGACGACCGCTGTGGTGAGTCCGCCCAGCTGTTCGTGCCATGCCGCGGCGGCAGGCCACGACGAGCGGGTGGCCCCCACAACGGTCAAGACGACGAGCCCGGCGATCGCGAGGGCAAAGTAGGCCAGGAGTGGGCGACGCGCAAGTGCCGTCTTCAGCCTGCCGAGCACCGTCGAGCCCGGCGGTCCGGGCGGACTCGGGGACCATGCCATGACCGGCGCTGGGCCCGGCTGCGGCGCCGCTGGGCTCCACTGCGCGGTCGCCGGCGCCGGACCCCATTGCGGCGCCGCCGGCGTCGGCGGCAACCACCGCCCCCGCGCGCCCTGGCGGCGCAGGACGTAATAGGCGAGAAGCGCCGTCAGGGCGGCCGACACGATCCGCAGCAGCCGGCTCACGATCAGCAGCTCCGCCGTCCAGCGCAGCCGCGACAAGCTCGCGTCGCCGCGGGTGAACACGAGGATCTCGGTGACGACCACGGCGAACACGTCGTTGACCAGAAACGCGACCCACCACCAGACCACGAGCGGCGATCCGCGTCGCGGCGTGAGCGGCTCGGGCCGAAGCGGCGGAGCCCCCGGGTCGCTGCCCCGCCATATCTCCCGCATGACCAGATACGGCCACCAGAGGCTGACGACGGGGATGAGGAACGACCCGACCGCCATTCCCGGCGAGAACCGCAAGGGTCCGCTGGGGAACGCATCGAGGTTCTTGCGGGCTTCGTGGACCCACACGAGCAGGATGACCAGGACGATGATGAGCATGGGGATCGAGAGCAGCGCGATCGTGTTCACGAAACGGTCGCTCGAGACGGCCGTCTGAAGCGACACCGGCGCTCCGCTCTGGAATGACGCGATCACGTGGATCCGCAGCGCGTAGGCGGCGATCGACAATACGGCGAAGAACGCCTCGACACCGAGCGCCAGCCACAACGTCACGGTGACGCCGCGCAGCGACCGGGGCCGGGTCGCCGCGAGCCCGGGATATGGCGGCGCCGCCGCGAGCGCACGATACGGCGGCGGTGCCGCGAGCGCAGGATCTGGCAACGGCGCCGCGATCACAGGCGGCCCTTGCGGTGCCGCGAACGCGGGAGATCGCACGTAGCCGGCGACGTCGCCCAGGCCCGCCATGCCGGCCTCCGTCCAGGGCGCGGTGGGCGGCGCCACCGCTCCCTCGGTCGGAAGCGGCGCGAGCGCCCGCCGCGCCACGACGATCGTGCCGCCGATGAAGTCGTGCAGCGCTCGCCTGCGGCCGTTCAGCACGAGGGTCAGCATGTCGGCCACGACGAACAGGCAGCCGGCCATCAGGGTCGCGCTCGCCCAGCTCGGCACCAGCGGCACCGGCGTGCCGCTCATGGAGAGGGGCGCGGGCGTCGCCCCCGCCGCCATGCGGGCGACTGTCACGATCGTGCCGACGAAGAGCAGCAGCCCGAGCACGATGAACACGGCGTCGCGCCTGAGAGCGCCGCCCCAGCCCACCGGCGAGCCGTCGGCCCGCGTGACGCTGAGCCCGACCGCGGACTTGCCCAGGGTGGAGCCGCACAGACCGTGCAGGATGACGCGGTAGACGAACGGCAGGAGACACAGCGTGAAGGTCGTGACGACGGCGTGGACGCGGCTGGCGTGATAGGCACCGCCGGTGACGTAGACGATGACCGCACCTATGCAGCAGTCGATGGCGAAGGCGGCGTAGCGCCGCCAGAACACGCCGCGTGTCGTCACGCCGTCGATCGCCGGTGTCGCCGTGTGCAAACCAGCCCCTCTGGTCCGCCCGATTCCAGTGGATCGCGTAGCCCTCGCGCTGGTCTACGCCCTTCTACGTATCGACTGAATCGGCCGACGAGTTGAAGAAGACGATGGCGGGGCATGCCACCGTACATTCGCGCGAGCGCGTGCTGCAAGCCAAGATCGACGCTCGTTTCGCCCTCCATCACTTTCACAGTGAAGGGCCTGCCATGTCTGCCAGTCACCACGACCCGATCGGGAGAACGCGATGAAGGCGATCGTCCCAGACGCGTACGGCTCGCCCGACGTCCTGCGCCTGAGCGACATCGACAAGCCGGTGGCCGGCGGCGACGACGACGTGCTGCTGCGCGTGCGGGCGGCCGGCGTCGATCCGGGCGTGTGGCATCTGACGGCAGATCCTGCGGGCGCCCTTGCTGTCGCTTCTTGGGAGCCAGTCACTGCTGTCGCTGTCCGCGGACGTGCGCGCCGGAGACCTCGACGTCCTGCGCGAGCTCATCGAATCCGGCAAGGTCACGCCGGTCGTCGACCGGACATATCGGCTGGCCGATGCTCCCGATGCCGTCGGCTATGTGCACGACGGTCGCGCGCGCGGGAAGGTCGCCGTCAGCGTCGCGGGGGACTAGCGTTCGGATCGACCGCTGCGCCCGCGCGGCTGGTCGCGCCGCTCGATCGCCGTTCGCGCCGTCACGACAGCCGCAACTCCATGAAGACCGTGACCCGCAGCACGTCGGGCGGCACCTCGTAGTACGGCCCGGTCTCGACGAAGCCGAGCGAGGCGTACAGCCGGCGCGAGGCGTCGAGAAAGGTCCCCGTATCGAGGCGCATGAGCACATAGCCCATGGCGCGCGCCTCTTTGATCGCCTGGAGCGTGAGCGCGCGGCCGAGGCCCGTGCCCCGCTGCGCCGGCCTGACGTAGAGCCGCTTCAGCTCACATGCGCCGTCGTCCGGCATGGGCCGAAGGGCGACGGAGCCGACGGCCTGGTCGGCGTCATCGTAGGCCAGCCACATGCGTCCCCTGGGTGGGCCGAAGGCGCCGGGCAGGCCCGCGAGCTCGGCCTCGATGGACTGGTAGCCCATGTCGATGCCGGCGTCGTTTACGAGGAAGTCGAACCATTCGCGCAGCAGGCCGCGGAAGGCCTCGAAGTGCTCGGGAGTGGACGGCTGAATGATCGGCATCTGTCGCCTTTCTGCGGCATTGCGCAAGCTAGAACCACGTCCGGTCGCAGTGCCCCGCGTACTCGGGGCCGAACGCCTCCGCCAGCACGCGATCCTCGCGTCTGGCTCGACGAACCTGGACTAACGCGACCACCACCCACAGGATCAGTGCCGACCAGCCATACAGAGCCAGGAAGGCGCCGAAGAACGCCGTGCTGCCGAAGACATAGATCGGGTGGCGGAGCTTCGAGTACAGACCCCGCGTCACGAGTCGGCGTGCCTCAGGGCTGACTGAGAACGCCCCCCCAAGCTGCCACTTGGCGACGAACCAGAAGGGCCCAGACACGATGGACAAGCACAGTCCCACGTACCAGGGGGCGACGCGTGGGCCGAACCAGACTGCGAGCGCCAGGATGACCAGATACGCGCCGACGTCCAGCCAGCGGAGCGCGTTCTTCATGGTCGACCCCCAGTCTTGTCGGGCTGCGCCGGGCGCAAGACGGTCCTGCTGACGAGCCCAGTGTGGGCACAAGCGTATGCTCTTGACGCGCGCGAAGGCCAGGTACTCGCGCAGAACTGGAGACGTGAAGGGGTTCGGCAGCAGGGGCCACGTCATGAACGACACACGCAGGAGGTCATGGTGAGCGGAGAACTCGTGCTGGTGACCGGCGGGTCGGGATTCGTCGGCGTGCACTGTATCCTGCGGCTGCTGGAGGGCGGCTATCGGGTGCGCGCGACGGTGCGCTCGGTCGAGCGCGAGGCCGACGTGCGCGCGATGCTTGAGACGGGCGGCGCCGAACCGGGCGACGCGCTCTCGTTCGCCGCCGCCGACCTCATGTCGGACGCGGGCTGGCCCGAGGCGGTCGCCGGCTGCAAGTACGTGCTGCACGTCGCCTCGCCGTTCCCCGCAAACCAGCCGAAGAACGAGTTCGAGCTCATCGTGCCGGCCCGCCAGGGTGCCCTGCGCGTGCTGCGAGCGGCGCGCGACGCGGGCGTCGCGCGCCTCGTGCTGACGTCGTCGTTCGCCGCCATCGGCTACGGCCATAGACGGACCGATCGCCCCTTCACGGAGGAGGACTGGACCGATCTGAGCGCCAAGGTGAGCCCCTACGTGAAGTCCAAGACCTTGGCGGAGCGCGCGGCTTGGGACTTCGTCGCGCGCGAGGGCGGCGTCCTGGAGCTCTCGGTCGTCAACCCGGTCGGCGTGCTCGGTCCCGCGCTCGGACCCGACCTCTCGAGCTCCACGCTCCTGGTGAAGCAGCTCATGGACGGCGCCATGCCGCGGGCGCCGCACCTGTCCTTCAACGTTGTTGACGTGCGGGACGTGGCCGACCTGCATGTGCGAGCCATGTCCGACCCCGCCGCCAACGGCGAGCGGTTCCTGGCCGTCGCCGGCGACTCCGTGTCCGCGATGGAGGTCGCCGATCTGCTGACGGCGCACATGGGTGCCGCGGCGCAGCGCGTCCCCACGAAAGTGATGCCCGACTGGATGGTGCGGCTCGCCGCGCTGGTCGATACGGAGACCCGGCAGATCGCCCCGGACGTGGGCAAGGTGCGGAGAGCCTCAAACGAGAAGGCCAGGCACGTGCTCGGCTGGGAGCCGCGGTCGAACGAAGACGCCATTCTGGCGACCGCCGTGAGTCTGGTGAGGTTGGGGCTGGTTGGGCGTTCGGGAGGTGCGAGCGCGTGAGGAATCGGCCTCAACGTTGAAGTTGCACTTGCCGCCGAGCGTGGTAGCATTTCTATGCTACAGGACTGATGGACTGGAGAGAACATGACCCGCGGATTGAAGCTGCGTCAAGCGGGGGGCTCGATCTCGGCGACGCTGCCCAAGGACATGGCGGAGCGGCTGCATCTCGCGGCCGGCGACACTGTGCTCGCGGTGGAGACCGACCGGGGGATCCTGCTCACGCCCTATGACCCCGTGACCGAGGAGGCGCTGACGATCGCCGCCGAGGTGTCGGGCAAGTACCGCAACGCGCTGCGAAAGCTGGCCGAGTAGGCCGTGGTCCCAGAACCACGCTGGGTCGACAGGCTGGTCGTCGAGGCCGTGCACGTCGATCTGGTTCGCGAGCACGGCGGTCTGTCGGGCCTGCGCGACGAGCACGCCCTGGAAGCAGCGCTGGCTCGTGCTCCGCAACGCTACGCCTACGCCCCCGACAGCGACCTGGCCGACCTGGCTGCCGCCTACGGTCACGGCCTCGCCTCAAGCCACCCGTTCGCTGACGGTAACAAGCGAGTGGCATTCGTGACGATGGCCGTGTTCTTTGGACTGAACGGTCGCGCGATCGAGGCGCCCGAGGGGGAGGTCGTCACGGTCATGCTGGTCTTGGCCGGCGGCGAGCTTGACGAGCCGCAGCTTGCCGACTGGCTGCGCTCGCGGCTGGTCGGCAGGGCGAAGGGGGAGTCGGGCCCGCGGTGATCCTGCAGACTGCGTAACACGTGGCGAAGCCTACGCCGTGGTGCGTACGGTGTCACGGCAGGCATGAAGTGGATTGTTTAGTGATCGCTAACTTATGGTATGATGCCCGCCATGAGCAGCAGGACCACAACCCGCCTCACCAAAGACGAGCGCCGCCGCGAGATCATCGAAGCGGCCACCCGTGAGTTCGCCGTCGGCGGGCTCAACGGCACGCCGGTCACGGCGATCGCCAAGCGCGTCGGCGTCTCGCAGCCGTACCTGTTCCAGCTCTTCGGCACCAAGAAAGACCTCTTCATCGCGGCCGTGCGGCGCGCCTTCGAGCGCACCGTGGCGACCTTCCGGATCGCAGCGGCCGAAGCGGGCGGCGAAGCCGACCCCGAGGCCATCCTCATGGCCATGGGGCTCGCCTACTACCGTCTGCTCGAGGACCGCACGCTCCTGCTCATGCAGATGCAGGCCTACGCCGCCTGCGACGATCCGGAGGTACGCGAGGTCGTGCGCGAGGAGTTCCTGCGCCTCGTGCACTTCGTTCAGTCCGCCTCAGGGGCGCCCGACACGGCGGTTCGGGAGTGGCTGGCGCAGGGCATGCTCATGAACGTCTCGGCGGCCATGGACCTCTCCGATGTCGACGCCGACTGGGCCCGCAT
>Ga0182021_10010066_pt1 | contig 11216 bp, 6 predicted proteins | sample 612E3MmetaG_FD_120493 | JGI IMG/M metagenome (GOLD analysis project Ga0182021, IMG submission 120493) | Permafrost microbial communities from Stordalen Mire, Sweden - 612E3M metaG (Illumina Assembly) | ecosystem: Environmental > Terrestrial > Soil > Wetlands > Permafrost | place: Sweden...
CTCGGCCGAGATGTCGGGCTGCGCTGCCGTCCAGGCATCGACGCGATTGGGGCCGGCATTGTATGCCGCCAGGGCGCGCTCCGGACGCTGGTTGTAGCGCGCGAGCAACTGCGCCAGGTAGTAGGTGCCGAAGTCGAGATTGAGTGCCGGCTCGTGCAGATCGCGCGGGTGGAAGCGCAGCCCCCGCTCGCGAGCGATCTGACGGCCCGTGAACGGCATGATCTGCATCAAGCCATGGGCGCCGGAGGAGCTGATCGCGTCGGAGTCGAAAGTCGATTCCTGGCAGATCAGCGCGGCAACGAGCGTCGGATCGAGACCCTTCGAGCGCGATGCCGCTTCGATCCCCTCGGCGAACTCCAGCGGGTAGAGCAGTCGCCAGGCTTCAAGCGGCAGACTGTCGCCCGCAGAGCCGAGCCACCACGGACACGCGCGTTTGAGAGCGACGATGGCAGGACGACGGCGGCCGCGCAGCGTCTCGATCCACGCGACCGTCGCCTGCGCCGTGGGCGAGGCTGCCTGCGAGCGCAACTCCTCGATGGCCTGTTCGTAGCGGCTCAGCAGGACGAGCTCGTTCACGCGAGTCCACAGCGGCGTGTTCCAGTCGCGCTCTGCCGGCCACAGCATCGGCGCATCCTCCTGAGCCTCTGCCGGGAGCGCTGCGCTGGGAGGAGTCGGCAAGCGTTGCGCCGCGTCTGCGGCCCGCATGCCGTGGTACGTGTGCTTGAAGCGTCGGGCACCTTCGGAGTAGAGGGCTGCTGCGCGTTCGGTCTGGCCAGCCTTCTCCCAAGCGCGGCCGGCCCAATAGAGGAACGCTGGGGTCTCGCGCGTCGCCGGCCAACGACGCGCCGCACGCTCCATGGCCTGCGCGCAAGCCTCGAAGTGGCCCTGGCGATAGTCGCCCCACGCGACGTGCCAGCTCGCCAGCCGCGCCCACGAGCCTTCCGGAAAGCCTGCGAGCAACCGTTGGTAGTACGGCAGCGCGAGGTCGTGCTGAGCGTCTTTCTGGTAGTAGCGGGCCAGGGCGAGCAGGGCCTGCTCGGCCCACGGCGTGTCGGGGAAACGGCTCGCCACATCCTCGTAGCCTCTGGGATCGTCTCGCTCAGCGGCGTGCAGCCGGGCGCGCAGGAAGATGGCCTGAGCCTCGTGCGGAGAACCTGCGGGCACCTTGGCCAACTCGAAGGCTGCGTCGCGCGCGCGGTGAACTGCTATCAGGGCGCGGCCCAACGCCACCTGCAAGCGATCGATGGCTTCACGTGGCAACGTGGGCCGCGGCAGCCGGCGCAACACCACGAGCGCATCACGCCCGAGATCGCCTTCGATCAGTGCCTCGGCCTTCTCGATCTGGCGCAGCGCGCGCTGCGCAGGCGTTCGCGGTGGCAGCAGCGCGGCCAGCGCCTCCAACTTCTGTGCCGCGTCGCGTGCTGCTTGTGAGGCAGGATACTCGCGGTCAAGCCGATCGAGCAGCGCCGCTGCGCCCGGGCGATCGCCGCGCGCCTCAAGCACGCGAGCCTCGGCGGCCAGAACGTCGCTGCTGTGCTCCGGGCAGGCGTCCAGGGCGCGCGTCAGAATCGCCTGGGCATCTTCGGCGCGGCCAGCCGCGAGGGACGACTCTCCCGCGCCCCGCAGCGCATCGCATGCGAGGGCGCCGTGCGGCTGCGCGTCGGCAGCGGCGAGGAAGGCTTTGGCCGCCTCGCTGGCGTTGCCGGCCGCGTCGTGGACCTGGCCCAACGCATACGCGGCATAGTCACCAAGCGCCGTGCGCGCAACGTCCGCGTGGTTGAGCGCGGCCACGGCCTCGTTCAACTGGCGCTCGCCGAGAAGGAGCCGCCCGGCTTCGATTTGGGCTAGGCCCGAAGCCGGCGTGCCCTGATGCGCGGCAGAGAAGGCTCGCAGCGCCGCGATGCGCGCGCGAGCGTTTCCGGAGGCGCTGTCCGCGAGCGTCTGCACCAGAAGCGTTTCTTCTGCATTCCGCGGCGCAGGCTGGTACCACTGCAGCGTTGTCGAGGCACCGAGACCCGGAACGACGAGCGCGAGTGCGAGTGGCAGACCGACCACGTGCGTGCAGGAGCTCCGGCCGCTAGATAGGCCCGAGCGCGGACGCGTCGCCGCCGGCAAGGATGCGCACCAGTTCGTCATAGAAGTAGTTCGTGCTGTCACGGACCTGCGCCGGCACGCGGTCCGAGTACATCTGCCGGCCGCGCTCGATGTCGTCCTTGAGGGCTTCGTAGATGTTCTTCTGGCGCCGCCCGTCAAGGACCTTCTGCTCGTTGTAGAGCTTGATCTCGCTGACCACGAGCCGCGCGAAGCGCTTTGCGTCCTCGTGCGCCTTCTGGTCCTCGGGGCTCACCACTGGCGCTGCCGCACGGGGTGCTGGAGCAGCGGGCGCCGGCCGCGGTGTGGCTCCCATGCTGCCGCGGAACATCAGTGTCGCGCTGGCTTCATCGTCCGCGGTCGCAGGCGCTGCCGCGGGTGGTGCCGCGGCGCGGATGGCTGCCGCCCGCTCCATCGTTGAGCCGCTGGTGATCCGCCCGGGGGCCGGGGCGGCTATCGACGGGGATGTGCCGGACTGCACGCCAGGCTTGGGCGCGAGCGAGAGGACATCGATCGTCCTGGCGGCGTACATCACCAGAATCTCGATCAGCGCGGCAAGGCCGGCGGGTACCTCCTCTTCCTGGGTATCGCAGTAGAGAATGGCCGAGAGCTTGTCCCGCAGGATGAGTGGTACGGCCAGTACCCCTTGCGGATTCCCCGCGAGCCGGGCCAGCGCCTGTGCTGTGCCAGGGGAGTGGGTGACGTGGCCGCGCAGCGCGTGGCGCGAGTTCTGCACGATGCGAAAGACCGTGTCGGCGTTGAGCGGGATGTTGAGTTGTTTGATGAGCTCGGGCTGGTCGAAGCCGCGTCCATACCACCCGATGGCGCTCGTGCCCTTGACGATGAACATCGCCGCGCGCTCGATCTGGCCCGCGCTCTGTGTGACGAGATACGTCAGTACCTCGGAGAGGCTTGTGCCCTTGTCAATCTCCAAGAGCGACGCGCGAAGCTGTTCGCAGCCGGGACCGCTGGCGGTGGGCGGCTGTTGCCTCACGACCTCGTCCATGGCGTGACCGATCGCCGCTTCGTCGATGCGCTCGTCGTAGCGTGCGACCGTCTCTTGGAGCTTGTCCAGCGAACCCACCAGATCCGCCTGGTGTTGGGCGATGCTGCGCTGGATCTCGACGACCCAGTTCGCCATCTGCTGGCTGACGAGCGCGAGCGTTCTTGCCTTGAGATCGTCCTGCAGGCTCATCTCTTCCTCGACCGGCCGTCGAAGCCTCGCCCTAGCCGTAAGTTACACGTCAATGCATTATCCACGACTTGAAATGGCTCTGTCAACGGAATCCGAGCCGGTGCGCGCGGGTCAGGCCAGCCGTTTGGGCCGCCCTCGTTGTCGAGCCACAATCACTCCCATGGTTGCCCGCGCCAGAATCCGCGGCGCGCACACGACGCGACGGACGCTGCTCGCGTTCTACCGACGCCTTCGCCAGGCTCACGGCCACGCGGGGTGGTGGCCTGGCGCGACGCCGTTCGAAGTCTGCCTGGGTGCGATCCTCACTCAGAACACGGCGTGGAGCAACGTCGAGAAGGCGCTGGCCGAGCTCGAGCGGCGGGGACTGTTGTCGTTCGAGCCGCTCGCTGCCCTCAGCGCCGAACAGATCGCGCCTTTGATCCGCTCCGCCGGATACTTCAACGTCAAGGCGCGGCGCCTCAAGGCGTTTCTGGACTTTCTGGGCCGAGAGTACGGCGGCCGGGTCGAGCCGATGCGTGCCGCAGAACCTGCCGCGCTGCGGCGCCAGCTGCTCGCCGTCAACGGCATCGGCCACGAGACCGCAGACTCGATCGCGCTCTATGCGGCAGACAAGCCGCTCTTCGTTGTCGACGCCTACACACGGCGCATCGCGTCTCGGCTGGGATGGATCAGGGGCGACGAGGACTATGACGAGATCCAGGGCTGGTTCACGGCGCGACTCCCGCGTGACGTTGAGCTATACAACGACTACCACGCGCAGATCGTGCTGCTGGGGAAAAGCGTGTGCCGGCCCCGGCCACGCTGCGCAGTCTGTCTCCTCCTCCGGGTCTGTCCCCGCCGCGGCGTGCGGGCCGACGGCCGAGTGCCGGGCCGGGCTCGACTCGATCGGGCCAAGCGCCCCGCTTGACGGGAGTCCTACCCGCCTGGCCTGCGGAGGGAGCGCTCTAAGACCGTGTTTCAGACCGACCCGTGTCCGGAGCGCTTCTTGCACAGGCATCCGCGGGGAGTGAAACCATGCGGCGAAAACGAAACGAAGCCGCCCACAGGCGAGTCGCTCATCGACGATCGCGCCAGACGCCGTTGCCCGCTGGGGCGGCGCGCTGGCGCCGTTCCCTTCTCAGCCATCCACACTGGTGGGGCGCCCTGCTGAGCGCACTAGCGACGGCAGCGATCCTCGGGGTGGCTTGAGCTCGTGGAGGCAGTCATGGACGCGATGTGGCGTCTCGTCTTCATCGACGGCCGCGAGGTGGTGGCCCATTCGCCCACCTCGTTCTTCGAGGCACTGCGTCAGGGTGAGCCGAATGCGCCTGCCGACCTCGGGCGCTACCTCGATCTGCTGCGGAGCCGCGGCCAGATCGGCTTCGATGTCAACCTCGACGTGGGGCCGCCCGGAGCAGGGATCGATGCCCGCTGTGTGCACGCTCTCGCAAGCCTGCTCAGTCACGGCTGGGTGCGACCGCCTGCGCAAAACGTCCTTGTGGGCGGAGCACTTCTCGGCGAGGCGACAGAGACGCCCGACGCTTCGATGCCGTGGGCAATAGCCAGGGAGGCCGCGATCCGCTGACGCCCCGTTGCTGGGCGAGACACGCACTCGTAGCGCATTGACGTGCCGACAATCGAGCGCTAGCCTTCTGTTAACGACAACGGGAGAGCCCGGTGACGCCGCGTGTGTGCATGCGGCAAGTGTCGCGTGGCTTCGATGGGAGGGAGTGGCGATGCCAGACCAAGCAAAGGGCGCACCCGAGTCCGCCGAGACCAGACGTCGCCGTCGTCGACAACTCGGCGAGTTGCTCGTCGCGCAGGGCGTGCTCACGCCGGAGCAGCTCGCGCAGGCTCTCGCGCGTCAGCGTGCCGAGCCGGGCACGCGCCTCGGCCGGCTGCTCGTCGAAATGGGCTTTGCCACGGACGTTCAGATCTGCGAAGCCATCGCTGAGCAGCTCCAGATCCCGGCGGCGGACCTGGTGGCGGTCGACATTCCTATGGACGTCCTGAACCGCGTGCCCAAGGAGCTGGCCATCAAGCACGGCTGCTTGCCGTGGTTCGTCGAGGGGCGCGACCTCTACCTGATCATGGCAGACCCGACCAACATCGTCGCGGCGGATGCCGTGGCTTTTGCCTCGGGGTTGCGCGTGCGTCCGGTCGTGGCTCCCGAGCTGGAAGTCGTGGCGGCCATCCAGCGCTTCTACGCCGCAGAGGAAACCTCCCTGGCTCAGCTCGAGGACATGGACGTCGCGGAGCAGCTCTCGGTCGTCGCCGAGGGCGACACGGACATTACGACCGAAGAGGATGCCGTCGAGGCCGCCCAGGCGGCGCCGGTGATCAAGCTGGTCAACGCCGTTCTCATGGACGCCGTGCGCGCCGGCGCGTCGGACATCCACATCGAGCCGCAGCAGCGCGACGTGTCCCTGCGCTACCGCGTCGACGGGCTGCTACGGCAGGTCATGCGCATGCCCCTGCGCGTCCACAACAAGGTGGTCTCGCGCATCAAGATCATGGCGCACATGGACATCTCCGAACGCCGACGGCCCCTGGATGGGCGCGCGCGACTGCTCGTGGGCCCCAAGTCCTACGATCTGCGCGTCTCGACCTTGCCGACTGCGGACGGCGAGAAGGTCGTCATCCGCATTCTCGCGCAGGATCGGGCGCGGGTTGCGCTCGAGGACCTGGGCTTCGAGCGCGATGTGCTCGAGACCTTCCGCGGGCTCTTGAAGCGTCCACAGGGGATGATCCTCGTCACGGGCCCCACAGGCAGCGGCAAGACGTCCACGCTGTACGCGGCGCTCAACTTCATCAAGAACGAGACCATCAACATCGTCACAATCGAGGACCCCGTCGAGTACCGTCTGGCCGGAATCAGCCAGGTGGCCGTGTCCGACAAGGCCGGCCTCACCTTCGCGGCCGGCCTGCGCTCGATCTTGCGGCAGGACCCCGACGTCGTCATGGTTGGCGAGATTCGCGACATCGAGACGGCCGAGATCGCTTTTCAGGCGGCGCAGACCGGCCACCTCGTGCTCTCCACGCTGCACACCAACGACGCGCCCGCGGCGGCGACGCGCCTGGTCGAGCTGGGCGTGCCCGCGTACGTCGTGGCTTCGTCGGTTATCGCGATCATGGCCCAGCGCCTGGTGCGACGGCTGTGCGACTGCAAGGCGGCGAACGCCGACGGCACAGCCTCGCCGCGCGGCTGTCAGACATGCCGTTTCACGGGCTACCGTGGCCGCATGGCCGTGTACGAGCTGCTGCGTTTCACGCCGCGCGTGCGCAGCGTGCTGCTGGGACAGGGCAGCGAGGACGACGTGCGCCGGGCTGGGCTGGCGTCCGGGATGGTCACGCTCTCCGCAGACGGCGAAAAGAAGATGGCTCGAGGTCTGACGACGCTCGATGAGGTCCGACGCGTGGCGCCGCCGGATGACGCGGTCGAGGAGCCCCACACAGTGACGGAACCGGAGAGCCCGGCGCGCGCGCTACCCGCGCCACTCGCTTTAGAAGCGCAACGGTCGCGGCCGGCGCGCATCCTCGTGGTCGAAGACGATGACGCTTACCGCGACGTGCTGCGTGACACGCTCGTGAGCGAGCACTACGACGTGGTGACGGTGCCCAACGGCGACGAGGCGTTGGCCCACGTCTACCGCGACACCCCTGACCTGATCCTGACGGACCTCCACATGCCGGGCCTCGACGGCCTGGAGTTGCTGCATCGGCTGCGCACAGACCTGGCCACGAGCCGGATCCCGGTGCTCTTTCTGACTGTGATCGATTCGACGGCTAGCGAGGCTGCGGCCCTCGACCAGGGCGCGGACGACTACATCACCAAACCGGTGGACCGCGCACTCCTGATCAGCCGCATCCGCCGGGCGCTATTCAGGCACCAGCTGCAGACCATGTGATGAGGCGGCGACATGTGAGGGCGCAACGGTGATGCCGCAGAGAGCTTCGACGCGACGTGACCCGCCCGCGCGCGTGCTGGTGGTGGACGACTCGCCAGTCGTGCGCCGTATGGTCACGCAGATCCTGGCTGACGCGGGGTACGGTGTCGAAAGTGCCCCCGACGGCGCGGCGGCCTTGCGCGCGATGGAGCAAGCGCCGTTCGACGTGGTCGTGACCGATCTGCACATGCCGCCGCCGGACGGCTTCGGCTTGCTTGAGGCCGTCCGCGTGCGCGACCCCATGCTTCCGGTCATCATCCTCACCGGCAGTCACGCCCACGACATGGACGCGGCCGTCCGGGCGTTGCGGCTGGGAGCGCAGGACTACCTCGCCAAACCCCTGACGGACCCCGATCAGATCGTCCTCGCCGTCGAGCGTGCGCTCGCGCAGCGGCGGCAGCGGGAAACCCTGCGCGAAGCTCAGAAGATGGAGGCCATCGGTCGCCTGGCCGGCGGCCTCGCGCACGACTTCAACAACGCGCTGGGCATCATCATGGGCACCGTCAGTCTCATGGTGCGCGATCCCCTGGTGCAGGGTCGCGTGGCTGCCGATGTGGAGAAGATCGGCAAGGCGGCCGAGCGCGCTGCGCGTCTCACGCGTCAACTGCTGGCCTTCAGCCGTCGGCAAGTCTTGCAGCCCAAGGTGGTCGATCTCAACGAGGTCGTGCGTGGCATGCGCGAGCTGTTGCAGTCCGTGACGGGTGAGACGGTACAGCTGGCGCTGAAGCTCTCGCACGATCCTGGCCCGGCACGCGTCGACGCTGGCCAAGTCGAGCAGTGCGTGACGAACCTGATCATGAATGCCTACGACGCGATGCCCGCCGGGGGACGCATCACGATCGAGACGAGCCAGGTCGACGTCGATCCGGCAGGTCCGCAGTTCGAAACGCCGCAGATCCCGCCCGGCGCGTACGTGTGCCTGGCGGTCAGCGACGACGGCGTCGGCATGGAGGCGGCGGTCAAGGCCCGGCTATTCGAGCCCTTCTTCACGACCAAGGGGCGGAGCCAGGCCAATGGACTCGGTCTGGCCGTCGTGCACGGGATCGTGACCCAGCACGGAGGCCATGTGCGTGTGGAGAGCGAGCCCGGCCAGGGGGCGAGTGTCAGGCTCTACTTCCCGCGTGTCGCGGCGCCCATGCAACCCAGCGCAGTGTCCGAACGCCCGCAGCGTCTCCGGACGCACGCCGTGCCCGGCACGACGGTCCTGCTGGTAGAAGACGACGACGAGCTGCGCGCGCTCTTGTGTCGCGGCTTGCGCCTTAAGGGCTACTCCGTGCTCGACGCCGCGGACGGTCCGACGGCGTTGGCCTTGGTGCAACGACAGGCCGGCGTGCCCGAGGTGCTCGTGAGCGACGTGGTCATGCCAGGCGGGATGAGCGGCTTTGATCTAGCAAACAGCGTGATGCGCGTCCGGCCCGAGGTCAAGGTCATTCTCATGTCGGGACACCCACGCAGTGGCCCTGCCGACGACGAGGTCCGCTCACCGAACACTACCTTCATCGCCAAACCGTTCACGATCGATCGGCTTGCGGAGAAGATCCGCGAGGTGCAGCAGCCCATTGCGACCGACGGCTCGGCCCAGTGACGGGCTCGACGGCCAGCGTGTCGTCGGCGCTCAGGCCAACGGGGCTGCGGCGTCGAGGATCCCACGCACCTGCCGCGCGAGAATGTCGGCGGTAAAGGGCTTCTGCAAGAACGCGATGCCCTCACCGCTGACCTCGTAGCGCTCGATGGCGTCGTCAGCGTAGCCTGACATGAAGAGCACGCGCATGTTGGGATGCGTCTGGCAGAGGCGGTCCGCCAGCTCTTTGCCGTTCATCTGCGGCATGACGACGTCGGTGAGCAGCACGTCGATGCGGCCGACAAAGGCGCGCGCGACGGCCAGGGCCTCCACACCGTTCGCCCCGCCGAGGATGCGATAGCCGTAGGCCTCCAGGGCCTCCACGATGATTTCGCGCAGCGTCTCGTCGTCCTCGACGACGAGCACCGTCTCGCTGCCGCGCAGCGCCGCTCCGGACAGTGCCTGCGTGGGCGCTGGCGCGCCGGGGCGCGGCTCTTCTGTCTCGATTGGCAGCAGCACGTGAAAGGAAGTGCCTTGTCTCGGGCGGCTTTCGACGTAGATATGTCCGCCGCTCTGGGTAACGATCCCGTAAACAGTGGCCAGTCCCAGGCCGGTCCCCTGGCCCAGCGGCTTGGTCGTGAAGAAGGGCTCGAAGATGCGCGCCAGGGTGGTCTCGTCCATCCCATGGCCGGTATCTCGCACACTCAGGCGCACGTAACGACCAGGCGGGATGCCGGCGCGTTCCCAGCGGCTCGCGGGCGCGACCTCCTGCGGGGCGGTCTCGATCGTCAGCTCGCCGCCCTGCGGCATCGCGTCGCGCGCATTGACAACGAGGTTGAGCAGGACCTGCTCCACTTGCCCCGGGTCGACGCGGACCGGTTCGAGGTTGGGCGCTAGCTGCGTGGAAAGGTGCACGTCCTCGCCGATGATGCGGCGCAGCATGCCCTCGAAGCCCGCCACCACGCTGCCGAGTTTGACGCTGCGCGGGGCGAGGGTCTGTCGCCGGCTGACGGCGAGCAGCTGGCGCGTCAGTGCTGCACCTTTCTCGGAGGCCTTGAGCATCGAGTCCAACCGGCGCTGAACGGGATGGTCCGCGGCCAGCGCCCGGCGCGCCATCTCGCCGAAGCCGTTGATAATGCCCAGCAGATTGTTGAAGTCGTGAGCGACGCCGCTGGCCAGCCGGCCGATGGCTTCCATCTTCTGCGCCTGAGCGAGCTGCGCCCGCGTCGCTTCCAGGTCCGCCTCGGCCTTCTTCACCTCGGTGAGATCGCGGATCATGACCGCGCGTTCTTGGGTGCCACCGACGGCGAACGCGCTCATCGTGAAGCTCAGCGGCACGATCGCGCCGTCGCGGCGTCGACCTTCTGTCTCCCGTGGAGTCTCGGTCACGCGCCCCGAGAGCGTGTCAAGTAGCGGCATCAGCTCCGCTGCCGGACGTCCCGCGACCTCGCTGGCTTGCCACCCGAAGATGTGTTCCGCCGCCGGGTTGAAGGAATCCACGCGCCCCTGGTCGTCGACCGTCAGGATGGCCTCTACCGCTGTCTCCACGATCGCGCGCAGCCGTGACTCGCTCGCGCGCAGGTCTTCCTCTGCCCGCTTGCGCTCGGTGATGTCCGTCAGCATGGCCAGCAGGCCGGCGAAGCGACCGTCGGCTTCGAAGATCGGCGTCTCGGCGACGACCATCCAGCGCGTTGAGCCGTCGCGGCAGAGCAGGCGTCGCTCGTACGTCCCCCTCTGGCCGTCGCGTCGCGCTCGAATCTGGAGGGCGTGATCGGCGTAATCGTCGGGGAACATGAAGGCCGTCACGGGCAGACGCGCCATCTCCTCAGGAACGTAGCCGAGGCGCTCGGCAAGCTTGGCGTTCACAAAGGTGGCCCGCAGGTCGGCGTCGAGGGTCCAGATGCCTTCGTTGGCGATCTCAACCATGCGGCGGTAGCGCTCTTCGCTCCGCGCAAGGGATGTTCGTAGCGCTCGGTGCTGCTGCCGACCGAAGAGGTAGCCCACGAGCCAGAAGACCGCCAATCCCAGCACGCCGGCAATCGCCAGCGAGGCCATGCGCGACGACGGCTGAGAGCCGTCGGGCCCCCCTATCGCCGGAGCCGCGGCGACAAACGAGGCGACGACAGCGAGGACAGCCGGCACGCCGGGCCACGGGAAACGGTACGGTCTATTCACTCTGCGTGTGCCGCGGGCTGTTTCCACCGGACTTCCTAACGTGTCGCGTTGATACTGCTTACACAATCAATTCTAGCCGGGTTCGGCGTGAAAATCGCTGGCTATCGCCTGCTGGCCTGTCGCGCGCTGGCCCGGCCGTAGCGCCCGCCGCAGTGCGATGACCGGCTGGACGGTAGTTTGGCGCGCTGCTTGCTTAGAACACCCCTAGACGGAGGAGCGAACGGTGTTGCGAAACCCCAACGGCGGCATCACGGACGCCAACAGCGTA
>Ga0182021_10010067_pt1 | contig 11216 bp, 14 predicted proteins | sample 612E3MmetaG_FD_120493 | JGI IMG/M metagenome (GOLD analysis project Ga0182021, IMG submission 120493) | Permafrost microbial communities from Stordalen Mire, Sweden - 612E3M metaG (Illumina Assembly) | ecosystem: Environmental > Terrestrial > Soil > Wetlands > Permafrost | place: Sweden...
ATTGTTAAAGCTGTCAGAACCTCATAGACTTGTGGTTGTGCTGCACGATGTGCAGGGGCAATCGCACGAAGAAATCGCGAAGATCATGGACTGCAACATTGGCACGGTTCGGTCGCGGCTGTTTTACGCCCGGCAGCAATTACAGGCGTCGTTGTCCGATTACTTGAAGTAAAAATATGAACGAAAACGAAAACAACTTCGAGTCGTTGCGCCGCTTGCTGGCTCTCAAGCGGCACGAAACACCGCCACCGGGATATTTTAACGATTTTTCGAGCCAGGTGCTGCAACGAATCCGCACCGGCCAGACTCCAAAATCAGCCAATTTGTTTGAAGAGTTGTTTGATCATGCGCCTTGGCTGGCAAAATTGTTGCATGCGTTCGATGCGAGACCGGTGTTTGCGGGCGGGTTCGCGGTAGCGCTTTGTTTGTTGTTGCTCTTGGGGATCGTCTATGCGGAACGCCCGGATTTCACACCGCAGCCACTTTTACAGATCGCAGACAGTTCCGCTTCGCTTGCCGCCGTGTCGCCGACGGCACTGTCACAGCCGGCGGATCAAATCGGGATTGTGTCCAGCACCAATCCAGTGTTCAGCCTTCAGCCGGTGGCTTCGCCCTTTGGACAGCAAAATCCGCTCGCCCAGCTGGTCAGCTTTTCACCATCCGGCAATTAATCCGATTTGAAACGCGTTGCGCGCTTGAAACGCGCCCGCGCTTGTCATTAAATCGGGCGGGTGCCAACCAAAGTCATTGCGGTAGCCAACCAAAAAGGCGGCGTGGGCAAGACAACCACCGCGGTCAATCTTGCCGCGTGCCTTGCCGCGCTGGGCCAACGCGTACTCCTTTTTGATCTCGACCCGCAGGCCAATGCCACCAGTGGTCTGGGCCTGGAAAAAACCGAGGGTGCCAGCGCGTATCGCGTCCTGCTGGGAGAAGGTAGCCTGCTCGACAAAATCAAAAACACCGCCTTCGAACGACTGGCCGTCGTTCCCAGCGAAGTGGATTTGTGCGCCGCCGATCTCGAACTGGCGCGAATGGAAAATCATCTGCTCCGCGTTGCCGCGGTGTTGCGGCCAGTGCTGGAATCAGAACGATTCAACGTGGTCTTGGTGGATTGTCCGCCATCATTGGGCATTCTCACGCTGAACGCCTTTGCCGCGAGCGATGGTTTGCTGGTGCCGCTGCAATGCGAGTATTACTCCCTCGAAGGCATTTCCATGATGAACCGGGTGCTTAACCAATTGCGCGACGCGGGCATCAATCCGCGCCTCGATATTTTCGGCGTCGTGATGACGATGTTTGACGGCCGGACGAAGCTTTCCAACGAGGTCGTCACTGAAGTGCGGAATCAACTCGGGACGCGCGTTTTTGAAACGGTGATTCCGCGCAGCACGCGCCTCGCCGAAGCGCCCAGCTTCGGCAAACCGATTATTTATTACGACAAATACAGTTCCGGCGCGGCAGCTTATGAGCTGCTGGCGCAGGAAGTCATGAAACGACTGGGAACTTGATATGCTGAAACGCACGCCACTTTTTACCGCACACCAAAAACTCGGCGGCAAACTCGTCGAATTCGGCGGCTGGGAAATGCCTGTGCAATACACCAGCATCACCGACGAACACCTTGCCGTTCGCAAAGCCGCCGGCATCTTCGACATCTCGCACATGGGCGAGGTTACCGTCAGCGGTTCGGGCGCGGCGGCATTTCTGAATTCAGTTCTCACGAACGACATCCGCAAGCTCGCGCCCGGCGAAGGCCAATACACCTTGATGTGCAACGAACGCGGCGGCGTCATTGACGATCTGTATGCCTACCAGCTTTCCGATGGGGTTTATTTCCTCATCATCAACGCCTCGCGCATCGAACCGGATGTCGCCTGGTTGCAGGCGCAGGCCGCAAAATTCTCCGGTGAACTCAAACTTACCGACGCCTCGCACAATTACGCCGCGGTGGCCGTGCAAGGCCCGTGCGTGAAGGAATTCATTGATGCGTGCATTCCTGGGGCCTCGGTTTCGGGCCTGCGGGTGAACAGTGTGACCGGTTTGAAGAAAAACCAGATCGCCGGCTTCCATTTTGACAATCACAACGTACTCGTCTCGCGCACCGGCTACACCGGCGAAGACGGATTCGAAATCGTCGGTTCGGACGAAGCCATCCGCCACGTTTGGGGCGCTCTGCTCACCGCCGGGCACGCGTTCGGCATCAAGCCGTGCGGTCTCGGCGCGCGCGACACATTGCGCACCGAGGTTTGCTATCCGCTTTACGGCCATGAACTGGACGAGCAAACCACGCCCATCGAGGCCGGACTCGGATTTTTTGTCGCGCTCGACAAAGCCGAATTCAATGGGCGCGCCGTCCTTGCGGGACAAAAAACCGGCGGCACGAAGAAAAAGCTCGTCGCGTTCAAGATGGCCGGGAAATCCGCGCCGCCGCGGCCGCAATATCCGATCTGGGTGAACGGTGCGAAAGCCGGCGTCGTCACCAGCGGCACGCAAAGCCCGTCGCTCGGCATCGGCATCGGCATGGGCTACGTGCCAGCGGAATTTGCGAAGCCCGACACGAAGATCGAAATTGAAATCCGCGGCAAACGCTTCGCGGCAGTGGTGGTGCCCAAACCGATTTATCGAAAGCCCTCCCCATGAACCTCCTGGGAGCGCCGGCGTCTCGCCGGCCAGTCAGGAGCCGAAAACCGGAACTCGCCGGCGAGACGCCAGCGCTCCCAGGAATCTCCTCCTTCGTCCAATGATGAAAGCGGCACCGGAGTAAGGGAAAAAGTTGTTTATTTTTTGCGCCATCCGCGTAATCTCCATTGAAAATTTATGAGCAACGTTCCTTCCGATTTAAAATACACGAAATCACACGAGTGGGTGCGCGTGAGTGGCAACACGGCGGTTGTCGGCATCACCGATCACGCGCAACATGAATTGACCGACATTGTTTTTGTTGAATTGCCGGACGTGGGCAGGAAGGTCAAAAGCGGTGATGCCTGCGCGGTGGTGGAATCTGTGAAGACGGCGAGCGACATTTACTCGCCCGTGAGCGGCGAAATTCTGGAGACGAACCGATTGGTCGTGGACGATCCGGCGCTGGTGAACAGCGATCCGCATGACAGCGGCTGGTTTTACAAAATCAAATTGAGCCAGCCTGCCGAACTGAACGCGCTGCTTTCGCCGGACGATTACAAGAAGCAGATCGGCGGGTAGTTTTAAAATTTAAAAATCGGCTTCGCACGCATGAGCCAAGCTCTGATAGACGCAATGAAGGCAGCAGAAGAGGCCTTCCTGAGAAATGCGCGCACCGATCTTCCATACGGAATTCGTGAAGGCTCACCGCCAATTGCTCCTTGGCCGACAAAGCCATGTAAAATTGCATTTCTCGATTTCGATGGCGTCCTCAATTCCGAACAAAGTGTTAAGCAATTAGGCACGCGTTACCGATTCGCTCGTGCAAATGTCAATGTCTTGAATGAAGTGTTGAAGCACACCGATGCTCTCCTTGTTATTACAAGCAGTTGGCGCGAAAATTGGAATTTGAAGGAGATTGCTACTTTTTTGGAAAGAGACGGGGTTGTGCCAGGTCGTGTTGTTGGCAAGACGCGAGCTTTGGGCGGTGAACGCGGGATTGAAATTGATGCGTGGCTATGTTCTGTACCCTACGTTGTAGAGTCGTTTGTCATTCTTGATGACAAAGATGACATGGCGATGCATCTAAATCGTTTTGTTCGAATTAATGAACAAATTGGATTGACCTATTCAGAGGCTCAACGAGCAATTGAATTGCTCTCGATTCCATGGCGTAAAAAACTTTGAATGGCAAATGAAGATACACTTGTTCACCAAGCCGCATTGCGGTTGGTGTCACCAGGCGATGCGTGGCCCGATGAGCGCAAATTATTTTGTGGAAGCAATGCGGCATCAATGCCATGTTTTCTTCCGCGAAAGGAAAAAATTAACCAAAGGTTCCAAATGAAAAGAAACATTCTATTCGGCACAATGATCCTGCTGGCCGGCCCGCTTTTTGCCGCCGATGCCAGCCCCAAGGATGAAGTGAAAGCCGCCGCCAAGGCGCTCGGCAACCAGACGAATTACAGTTGGAAAGCCACCGTCGAGTCTCCGAACGGCGGCGGACGTTTCAACGGTCCGACCGAGGGGAAAACGGAGAATGGCGGATATACCTGGCTGTCCCTGACGATGCGCGACGACACGGTCGAGGCCGTGCTCAAGGGCGGCAAAGGCGCAGCCAAGACCGAGGACGGCTGGCAATCGCTGGCGGAGTTGAGTCAGGACAACGGCGATGGCGGGTTCAATCCGAACATGTTCCTCGCGCGCCGCTTGCAAAGTTTCAAGACCCCGGCGGTGGAAGCCGCGGATCTGGCCGACCAGGCCAAGGAACTCAAGAAAGACGGCAATGCCTTGGCCGGCGATTTGACCGAAGCCGGCGCGAAAGCGATGCTTGCTTTCAGGCCGCCGCGGGGTGGCGATGAAGGCCCGACTGTCAGCGACGCCAAGGGTTCGGTGAAATTCTGGGTCAAGGACGGCCAGCTCACCAAATACCAATTTCACGTGCAGGGCACCGTGAGTTTCAATGGCAATGATCGCGACGTTGACCGGACGACAACGGTCCAAATCAAAGACGTCGGCACGACCAAGATCCAGGTATCCGACGACGCGAAGAAAAAGTTGTAACTGACCTTTTCCAGACCGTCGGGCGGTTTTGGTGAACTTGCCCGGCGGTTTCTTTAATTTGAGTCTCATCACCTCGATTCCTGCAATTCATTTGTGAAAATCCGTTTGTTCATCAAGCCGTATTGTCCGTGGTGTCACAAAGCCATGCGCTGGCTCGACGACCACGACATTGCTTACGAAAAGATTGACGTGATTGCTGACGAAGCAGCTTTTGACGAAATGGTCCGGCTTTCCGGGCAGGAACTTGCTCCGGTGATTGAGGTGGAAGAAAAAGTGCTGGCCGATTTCGGGCCGGAGGAACTGGCGAAGTTTTGGGATAAGCTGAAAACGACAGATTGACGCCGATGAGAAAACATCGAACTCTGAACATCGAACGCCGAACGTCGAATGAAGCCGCCAACCAAACTTTCAGTTCGATGTTCGGCGTTCGATGTTGGATGTTCAATGTTCGTTTTGCAAAATGACGACCAATGACCGCTGCTGAATTGAAACCGCGTCCGCGCCTGCCCGACTGGCTGCGCATCAAGCTGCCCACGTCGGACAGTTTCGCGCGCACGCGCAGCCTGCTCGACGAGCTGAAGCTGCATACCGTCTGCGAGAGCGCGAGGTGTCCGAATCACTGGGAATGCTGGGAGAAGGGCACGGCGACGTTCATGATCGCCGGCGACCGCTGCACCCGCGCCTGCGGCTTTTGCGCGGTGTCCACGGCCAGGCCGTTGCCGCTCGAAGCGGATGAGCCAAGGCGCGTGGCTGAGGCCGCCTGGCGAATGCGGCTGAGGCACATCGTCATCACCGCCGTGGCACGCGACGATCTGGCGGATGGCGGCGCGGACCATTTTCGGAAAACTGTTGAAGCCGTGCGCGAACTGAATCCGGGCATCGTGATTGAAGTGCTGGTGCCGGATTTCAATGAGAGCGATGCCGCGGTTGAAGCTGTGCTGGCGGCCCACCCGCACATTTTCAATCACAATCTGGAAACCGTCCGCCGCTTGACGCCGAGTGCGCGTCATCGCGCGACGTACGACCGTTCGTTGAGCGTGCTGCGGAAGGTGAAGACGAAACGCGGCGACACGATTTACACCAAGTCGGGCCTGATGCTGGGCTTGGGCGAGAAGGAAGATGAAGTATTAATCGCGCTGCAAGACTTGCGTTCCGTCGGGTGCGATATTTTAACGCTTGGCCAGTATTTACAGCCGACACTGAAACATTTGCCGGTGGAGGAATTTGTTTCCCCCTCAATCTTTGAAGAATACGGCAGGCGGGCAGGGGAGATGGGGTTTGTTCACGTTGCCAGCGGTCCGATGGTGCGGAGTTCCTACCACGCGGACGAGTTCAACCGGCCGTCAGCGCAAGGATAGAAATCCACGGCGTATGATAAGATAAATGGCCACGCCGAAAAGGATGATCGCCGCGACAAATATGATGTTGGTGATGGTGGTCGTCATCGTGCGGGCTTGATCCAGGGTTTGGGCGGTGCGCTGTTTTTCCAATTCCCTGAATTGCGCAAGTTCCTTGTCGAGCGTGGCGATGGCTTCCTCATCTTTAAGCTGGATGGTAAGCCATTTTTCCTCGGAACGTTTCCATTCCCCGGGCATTCGCGCCAGCGTTTCGGCATTCGCGGGTTGAAAGCCCCAACGAGCCCAAAACGGCGAATTTTCCTGCGTCCACAATCGAAACACGCCGTGATGGGCGGCGATGGTCTGGATGCGTTCCCAGAACAATTGCCGCGCGGCATCCGCCGCGGAAAAATCCGTGTAACCTTCGCTGTGGAGCAGGGCATGCTGGCGAATGATTTGAACGCCAATCGCGCCGATGATTTGTCCATCGGCAGTTTCAATCACTTGAAATTCGGTCAGCCGTTTTTCCAATTCGTCCGCCGGCAGCCGCATGGATTTCCAAAGCGACCTCAGACTTTGAAAATCGTCAGTAGTGGCGCGGCGAACACGAAGGTTGGGCGGACTCATGCTGGCTTATAAATTGACCTGACTGCGACAAAAAGTCAAAACGCCCATGGGAATCGGGTGCATCTTGACACATGCGCCATTTTTCTCCCTCTCCTCCCTCAAGGAGGAGAGGGCCGGCGTGAGGAGGCCAATGTTTACAAGCACGAACTCCTCGCCCCAGCCCTCCCCATTTTGACGGGGAGAGGGAGTTATTTTCGTTCGGCGCGGATGTCAAGATGCGGCCATGGGAATCCACGCCACGGGCAATTTGCTTTTCCCAATAATTATGCCATTCTGAGCAAAGACAAAATCTAATTTGAACTATGAACGATGGAACTGCCCGGCAGTTGTTGAATGCGTTGCAATGGCGTTACGCCACGAAGGTTTTTGACGCGACCCAAAAGATACCCGCCGATGTCTGGCAAACCCTGGAGCGCGCGCTCGTGCTCACGCCGACTTCCTACGGTTTGCAGCCGTATAAATTTCTGGTCATCAACGATCCCGCCAGGCGCGCCGAGCTGCTGCCGCATTCGTGGAATCAAAAGCAGGTTGTGGACGCCTCGCACTTTGTTGTGTTCACCGCGCGCACCAAAGTGACCGACGCCGATGTGAACAAACTGATCAAGCTCACCAGCGACGTCCGCAAAATCCCCGCCGAATCGCTGAATTTTTACCGCGACATGATGCTCGGCGACATCGTCAATGGTCCGCGCGGCAAAACCGCCCACGAATGGGCGGCGCGACAAGCCTACATCGCGCTGGGCAATTTGATGACCTGCGCCGCCGTGCTGGGCGTGGACGCCTGTCCGATGGAAGGTCTTAACCCCGCTGAATATGACCGCGTGCTGGGTTTGAACTACAGCGGCTACGCGACGGTGGTGGCTTGTGCGCTGGGTTATCGCGCCGCCAATGACAAATATGCGAGCTTGCCCAAAATTCGCTACGCAACCCGGGAACTCGTGCAACAAATCTGAGCGAAAATGATCACCCTCCGAAAAGCTGGGGAACGCGGGCACGCCAGTTTCGACTGGCTCAATACCTGGTACACGTTTTCGTTTGCCGATTACCACGACGACCGTCACATGGGTTTTCGCGCGTTGCGGGTGATTAACGACGACACCATCGCGGGCGGCGGTGGCTTTGGCACACATCCGCACCGGGACATGGAAATCATCACCTATGTTTTGAGCGGCGCACTGGAACACAGGGATTCGATGGGGAACGGCCGCATCATCCGCCCCGGCGAAATTCAATACATGGCCGCCGGAACCGGCGTGGCGCACAGCGAATTCAATCCGTCACCGACCGAGCCGGTGCATCTGCTGCAAATCTGGATTTTGCCCGATCGCAAAGGTGCGAAACCGACCTACGCGGAAAAATCCTTCGCCAAGGCCGCGCCGGGGAAGTTTTACCTGACCGCATCGAAATCAGGGCGCGACGGCTCCATTCCCATCAATCAGGACATGGACGTGTTCATTGGCAAACTTGGCGTCGGGGACAAGATCAGCCATAAGCTGCAACCCGGTCGTCACGCCTGGCTGCAGGTGGCTGAGGGCGAAATGGAATTGAACGGTCTGCCTTTGAAAGCCGGCGACGGTGCGGCGTTGAGCGGGGAAACCTCCGTCCAATTGACCGGCAAATCCGCCGCCCAGGTCATTTTGTTTGATTTGAATTAAGCGCGACTCTCGACCAAAAACCATGCTCAAAAAATTATTTGCTCCCGGAAACAATTCCGGGGCAGCCAATTTGGGGCTGCTCGTGTTGCGGCTGTGGATGGGTTTCTCCATGTTGCTCAATCATGGTGTCGAAAAACTCAAAAATTTCAGCGATACCGCGCCCAATTTCCCCGACCCACTGGGCATCGGTCATACGGCCAGTCTGGCACTGGCCGTGTTCGCCGAGTTCTTTGTGTCGATCTTCTTGATTTTTGGTTTGCTGACGCGCTGGAGCGCGCTCGTGCTGGCGATTGACATGGGTGTCGCGTTCATCAGCGTCCACAAGGGCGCCTTGAGCGGGCAGGGGAGCGGTGAACTGGCGTTCATGTATTTGATGGGTTACGTCACGCTGCTGCTGGCCGGACCGGGGCGCTTTTCGGTGGACAAGGCGTTGTTTGGAAAAGGCGGTTCAAGCCAGTCGAAATAATTTGATGCCGGCGCCGCTTTTAACCAAAGTTCGAACCTGCTTTGAAAAAAATCCGGTCGAAAAATGTTGGGCAACTCCGAATTAACTCTTCCCCGGCCCGCCCAGCGCGTTGTTCACGATTTTCTGCGCTTCACTCACGATGGTTTGCAGATGTTGCTCGTCGCGGAAACTCTCCGCGTAAATCTTGTAAATGTTTTCCGTGCCGGATGGACGCGCCGCAAACCAGCCATTCGCCGTCACCACCTTCAATCCGCCGATGGCGGCGTTGTTGCCCGGAGCGCGCGTCAGCTTGGCGGTAATCGGGTCGCCCGCCAGCTTGGATTCCTTCACCGCTTCCGGCGAAAGTTTGACGAGGCTCGCCTTCTGTTCCGGCGTCGCCGCTGCGTCAATGCGTGTGTAATAAGGCATGCCAAATTCCGCCGTCAATGCGCGGAAATGGTCGCCCGGATCCTTGCCGGTGACGGCGGTGATTTCCGCCGCGAGCAAATCCATGATGAGGCCGTCCTTGTCCGTCGTCCACACCGTGCCGTCGCGCCGCAGAAAACTGGCGCCGGCGCTTTCCTCACCGCCGAAACCGAACGAACCGTCGAACAATCCCGGCGCAAACCATTTGAAACCCACCGGCGTTTCGCACAGCCGGCGACCCAGCTTGTTCACCACGCGATCAATCATGCCGCTGCTCACGAGCGTCTTGCCAATCACCACGTTGGCCGGCCAGTGCGGACGATGCGTGAGCAGATAACCAATGGCCACCGCAAGATAATGATTCGGGTTCATCAACCCCGCCGACGGTGTGACGATGCCGTGCCGGTCCGCGTCCGGATCGTTGGCGAATGCGACGCGGAATTTATCTTTGAGACGCACGAGGCCGGCCATCGCATACGGGCTGGAGCAGTCCATGCGGATTTTTCCGTCGTGGTCCAACGTCATGAACGAGAACGTCGGGTCGAGATTCGGATTTACGACCGTGATGTCCAGTTTGTAAATGGAATTGATCGGTTCCCAATACGGCAGTGACGCGCCGCCTAGCGGATCCACGCCCAGTTTCAAACCGGCGGCGCGAATGGCGTCCATGTCCACGACATTCCGCAAATCGTTGACGTAGGGCAGAATGAAATCTTCCTGATGCGTGGTGGCCGCCTTGAGTGCGGTTGCAAACGGCACGCGCTTCACGCCGGCATTGTTCCCGCGCAGCAATTCGTTGGCGCGGTCCTGCACCCAGCGCGTAACGTCCGTGTCGGCGGGGCCGCCATTGGTCGGATTGTATTTAAACCCGCCATCTTCCGGCGGATTGTGCGAGGGCGTGATGACAATGCCATCAGCCAGGCCGGTCTTGCGTCTGCGATTGTGAACCAGGACGGCGCGGGAGATGACCGGCGTCGGCGTCACGCCATCATCGCGCTGGATGACCGTCTGGACCTGGTTGGCCGCGAGCACTTCGAGCGCGGTGCGCTGTGCGGGCGCGGACAACGCATGCGTGTCCTTGCCCATCTGGAGCGGGCCGTCGGTGCCATCACGGTGGCGGTAATCGCAAATGGCCTGCGTGATGGCGAGAATGTGCGCCTCGGTGAACGTGCCGAGCAACGACGTGCCGCGATGCCCGCTCGTGCCGAAGCTGACCAACTGATTCGGGTCGGCCACATCCGGTCGCCGTTCGTAGTATTCGCATTCGAGCCGCGCCAAATCCGCCAGCATCCCTTTGGGAGCCGGTTTGCCTGCAAGTCGTGAAATTGCCATAGCCATTAAAAACTTGCTTCATGTTACCGGACACGGTTTCGCGTTCCAATTCTTTTGCGCATTCGGCGATGCAAAGAGCCACCGCTTTACGGCTGCCATCCTGGGAGCGCCGCCGTCCCGGCGGCGAGTTGATGGGAACCTGCTTCGCTGCGAAACACGCCGGCGAGACGCCAGCGCTCGCAGGCGGAAGAGCTTTAAAACAACCCGGGTTAATTATTAAAGGTGGCTGTGCAGCCGATTATGTTATCAGGGCTCCATTTTCATCACCACCGGATTCATGGTGCCGGAACGGACCCGATAACAGACGGCATTCTTTTTGGAAGTCACCGCATGGAAAACCAGCCAGCGCGAATTTTCGCAAAAATCAAACTGGCGGAGAGAGGGGGATTCGAACCCCCGATACGGTTTAACCCGTATAACGGTTTAGCAAACCGTCGCCTTCAGCCACTCGGCCATCTCTCCACCGGAAACCAACCCGATTGTTTCAAATAGTTTGGCAATTACCTTTGCAGAGTCAAGAACAGAGGCAGGTTGAATCAACATCCATACGTTGGTCATGGTCATATCACCAGAGAATGTCTGGTGAAGAACACCCACTGAAAGGGTCGGTCCTGAATGGCACTTAGATAAGGCCTAAAACTCACAACATTAATGAGTTGCAAAACATGGGTTTCTAACCACTTCCAATCCGTTTTTCACGAAACCCCTATG
>Ga0182021_10010069_pt1 | contig 11215 bp, 12 predicted proteins | sample 612E3MmetaG_FD_120493 | JGI IMG/M metagenome (GOLD analysis project Ga0182021, IMG submission 120493) | Permafrost microbial communities from Stordalen Mire, Sweden - 612E3M metaG (Illumina Assembly) | ecosystem: Environmental > Terrestrial > Soil > Wetlands > Permafrost | place: Sweden...
CCGTACAACATGTACGACAAGGGCATCAACATGGACATCCCGCGCAAGCTGCGCAAGTACTACGGGGTCAACGTGATCCCGCTCGACTTCCTGCCCATCAAGGGCATCGACGTCAGCGGCATCGTGCCCAACATGTACTGGAACTACGGCCGCAAGATCCTCCAGGCGGCCCGCTTCGCCGGCGACCGCGACCACCTGCACCTCATCTACATGACCAATTTCAAGTGCGGCCCAGACTCGTACATCAAGCACTACGTGCGCGAGGCGTCGGGCAAGCCGTACCTCACGCTGCAGTTCGACGAGCACCAGAACGACGCCGGCGCCATGACGCGCTGCGAGGCGTACCTGGACAGCAAGGGCTTCCTGCGCTGGTGGAGCGATGCCGCCCTGGAGCGGGGCGCCTCATGAGCAAGCGCTCCGAAACGCAGGCGGAGCGGCGGGCCAAAGCGGCGCGCGACTTCGGCCTGGAAGGCCGCACCCTGTACCTGCCTCACATGCCGTTCGGCGGCAGCTACCTGCTGGCGGCCGCCATCCGCTCCATAGGCGTCGATGCCTGGCCGGTGCCGGACTCTGACGAGCGCACCCTGGACTTGGGCGGCAGCGTCACCTCCGGCGACGAGTGTTACCCGCAGAAGATCGTCGTGGGCGACTTTCTCAAGCAGCTCAGGGACTCCGATCCCAGCAAGATCGGGTTCCTGCTGCCCACGGCCAACGGACCGTGCCGCTTCGGCCAGTACAACCACCTGGTACGCCGCGTCCTCAACGAGCACGGCTATTCGGACGTGCCTCTCATGACCATCACTTCGAGCGACGGTTACCGTTCTATCGGCGAGTACGGCAACGACCTGGTCCGCACCGGCTGGCGGGCCGTCATCGCCCAGGACATCCTCATGAAGATGCTGCTCAAGACCCGTCCCTACGAGGTCGCGGCCGGCAGCGCCGACGCCATCTACCGGCAGGGTCTGGAAGAGGCGGCGACCGCGCTGAGCGCCATGGACGTCAGTCACAGGCAGCGCCTGGAAGACCTGCGGTCGGCGCTGCAGCGCTCTCGGGACGGCTTTCGGGCGCTGGACTGCGTCTACGATCGCTCGCGCCCGCTGATCGGCGTAGTGGGCGAGATCTTCTGCCGCAACAACACCTTCTCCAACGGCGAGCTGGTACGCGTCGTCGAAAAGCACGGCGGGGAGTGCTGGATCAGCGACATCGGCGAGTGGGTCTGGTACACCGACGACGAGTCGGCCCGCCGCCTTGAAGACGAGGGCCGTAAGTACTCCAGGGCCAACGCCGTGCGCGGTCTGAAGGCCGGCATTCAGCGGCGCGACGAAGAGACTCTCTACGAGCCGTTCCGGGACGACTTCATCGGCTACGAGGAGCCGCACAAGGTGCGCGAGGTCCTCGATCTCGCCTGGCCGTACCTGCCGTACACCGGCTCCCTGGGCGAGATGGTGCTCAGCGTGGGGAAGGCCGTCTACCTGCACGGCAAGGGTGTGGACGGCATCATCGACATCAGCCCGTTCACCTGCATGAACGGTATAGTCACCGAGGCCGTGTACCCGGTCGTGCAGCGCGACCTGGACGGCATCCCGGTGCGCACGTTCTACTTCGACGGCACTCAGTCAGACCTGGGACGCGACGTCGGCATCTTCATGGAGTTGGCGACCACCTACCAGCGGCGCAAGAAGACGGCACGCCGCTTCCCGGCCGCTTTCGGCCCCTCCTGAAGCCGCCCGGCGCGGCGGCGATCGCTGCGCTGTCGCGTCCGCTCATCGAGTCCCCGGAACCTGCCGCATCGCCGTCCTCGTGCGCCGGTCGACGTGCGCGCAACGCTCGGCCAGCGGTCTGCGGCAGAACTGCCTGGGGCAGAAAAATGGCCCCTGCGCCAGGGGGAGGCGGCAGGGGCCGGTGACTCTTGCGCCAATGGGGGGAGGCGGCAAGAGCCGGTGGTCCTTGCGCCAAGGGGGGAGGCTACAAGGGCCGGGTGGGGCTCTGTGGGGCCGGCAACCGGCCGGCCCATCTGGCTATCGGGTGGGAAAGCCCGTTATCTCAACTCAGTGACGTGGAACGTGCACTATGCCGTTTGCGTCGCGCAGGTCCTCGAAGGTGGTGTGGCCGTGGTTGTCGCCCGGCGTGCCGAACACAGCGTCCGAGACGCCGGAGAACACTTTGGAGATCATATGGACGAGTACGTTGCGCATGGCTGCCTTCTCTCTTAATCCTTGAACCATGAGAACTATATCACAAAGCCTCGACCGACTGTCAAGCGGCCTCCCACAGGTGGCGCAGCCCGGCAGGAATTGAAGCATCTGGCGGCGGCAGTACGAGCTTCGGCGTCGGCGCCGCCACGCTCAGTATCTCAGAGAGCTTCAGGAGGAAAGGGACTCGGCGACGGGCGCGTCGTCGTCGGCCCCAGATGATCGCGGCGGACTTTGGAGCGGCTGTCAAGAAACCGGAGACAGAGTGGTTCCGCTGGCCGGTACATATGTTATGGTAGTTGATAACGATATGGCGATAATTCGTACAACTATGCGAGAGACGAGGTCGAGTTGATCGATCTGCACCGCTCCCGGACACGCGCGGCGGTGGTGCGGGAGCTCTTCTCGTTCCCGGGAACCGAGACGCATGCGCGGGCACTGGCGCGCCTCACCGGCGAGGCGGTCGCCAATGTGCATCGCGAGCTCAGGCGCTTGCAGGGTGAGGGCTGGCTCACAGTGCGGCCGAGCGGCAATCGCGTGCTGTACCGGGTCGACACCGGCCATCGGCTGTATCAGGAGGTCGTCAGACTGGTGGAGGAGACGGTGGGCTCTGCCGGTCTGCTGCGCGAGGCGCTGGCAGGGCTTTCTGAGGTGCGCCTCGCGCTGCTGTTCAGACCGCCGGCAGCCGCGGGCCGGCGCGATCTGTTGCTCGTCGTAGTCGGCGAGATCAGCGCCGAAGACGTGAGCAAGGCGGTCGCACCCGCGGCGGCGGCGCTGCGTGCTGTGGTGCAGCCGCTGGTCCTCGGAAGCGGCGAGCTGGTCAGTCGCCTGCGAGAGCGCGACGCCCGCACTATGCAGCTCCTGGAGGCGCCGCACACGGTGGTGAAGGGCGACGAAGAGGCGCTGCGCGCCGTAGCCGCCGCCACGCGTACCTGAAGCGCACCGCGGCCCACTGCCCGCGAGCCGACGCGGGCGGCAGCCTCACTCCCCACTGCCCCTGCGCCCGCCAGGCCTAGCGGGCGTAGGGCAGGCGCAACACGGTCACGTAGTTGGAAGGGTCCTTCGCGTGTTCCCGGCCGCGTAGGTACACCGCCGTGGCCGGACCCGCGGCGACGTAACCGAGCGTCTCCAGTTCTTGCGCGAGCGCCGCGAAGGCGGCCTGCAAGCCGTTGTACGGCCCATGGTGCGCGGTCGCGAAGGCGTGGTGGGCGGGGATGAAGTCGCCGCGGGCCTCGCCGATGCGGTCGGGCACGGAGCCGTCGGGACCGGGGAGGACGGGGACGGCGACCTCGTAGTCCACGTCGCCGTCCTCACGCCACTCTTCGAAATATCGGGCCATCACCGGCCCCGCCGGTTGCAGCCCGGCCTTCTCCAGAGCCCGCCTGAGCCGCTGCACGCGAGAGATCAGCGAGTCGACGGGCCCGCGCTCGCGGATGCCGGCGATGGCCTGCTCGGGGACGGCTACGAGATCGACGGCGTACGCCATCACGGCTTCCTTTGCCGGCACCGTTCGCCGGCGGCGTGGGGCGAGCGCCTGGCCGTATCTACCAGCTGCCGGCTCCCTGCCGGTCCAGGCGCCGTGCCCACGTCAGGGGACCCTCAGGCGGTCGCCTTCGCGGGCGGCCAGACCGTCGCGCTCCAGCTCGGCGGCGATCACTGCCACCTCGCCGGCCGGCAGGTCGAGGAAGCCACCGAGTTCAGTCAGCGTTCGTTCGCCCTCAAGCAGCAGCCGCAAGGCCTGGGCACGGTACATACGGTGACTACCCCGAAAGCGGGACTGGCGTGTCAGAGGAGCGATGCCGGTGACTCGCGAGGTGAGCACGGCTGCGCCGTAGTCCATGAGCGCATTGTGCCAGTCGCGCGAGCGGCCCATCGGGAGGGCTGCGTCCGCTACAGCCTGCAGCTCTGGCGCCGGCATGTCGTGGTGTAGGCCGAGCTCGTGAGTGAGCACGCGGCGGACGTTGGCATCCACTGCCGCCAGGTCGGCGTTGTGGGCGAAGATGAGCACGGCGCGGGCCGTGTACGGCCCCACACCGGGCAGGCGGCGAAGCTGTTCGACACCGTCGGGAAGTCGAGCCGCCGCGGGATGGCCTGAGGCGATCGCGCCCTCGGCGCCGGCCGTGGCGACCACCGCCTGTGCGCAGCGTTGCAGTCTGACCGCCCGGGAGTTGTAGCCGAGGCCCTGCCACAGGGCCAGCACGTCTGCGAGCGGCGCGTCGGCGAGCTCCTCCAGGGAAGGGAAGCGGGTCAGGAAGGCCTCAAATTTCGGCAGCACGCGACTCACCTGCGTCTGCTGCAGCATCACCTCGGAGACGAGGATGCCGTAGGGATCGGTGGTGTGCCGCCAGGGCAGGTCGCGCCCGTTGGCGCCGTACCAGCCGAGGATCTTCGCCCGCAGGGCGAGCAGGCCGGAGGCCGATGACGGGACGGTCGCGGGGCCGGCTGTTGGTGAGGCGCTCGCAGGGACGGCCGACGACGAAGAAGCCGCACGGCCTGCCGCCGGCGGGGCCGTCGCAGGTCCGTCCGCGTCTGGGTTGCCGCTCACGCGGAGTCGTCGACCGCCGTTTCCCACGTCACATAGAGCCGCTGCAGCTGCTCGTCCACAGCGGCCCGCTCGTCGGCCAGACCGCCCGACCGGCGGCGGTCGGCGTACGTCTCGGGCTCGGTCAGCTCGGCATCTATCTGGCCGAGCCGGCGTTCCAACTTGAGGATGTCCGCCTCCAGGCCGCGCAGCCGGGCGCGCCGCCGGCGCGCCTCCTCGGCGGCCGGCGGACGGGAGGTCTTGGAGGCGGCCGCCGGCACCGCGTTTCCGCGGCCGGGGCGGCCGCCGCCCGTGCCGTCGGAGCCGCCCACGTCGGCAGCCGATGCCGACTCCTCGTCCGCCGGCCGGCGCGCCGCTCGTGCTTCCCAATAGCGGTCGACCGAGAGGTGATTGAGCAGCTTGTCGTCGTGGATCTCCAGCACCCGGGTGACCACGCTGTCGATGAGATGCCGGTCGTGGGTGATCAGTAGCACCGTGCCCGTGTAGTCGGCAAGGGCGGCGGCCAGCGCCTCGACCGAGTCCACGTCGAGGTGGTTGGTGGGCTCGTCGAGCAGCAGGAAATTGGCGTCGCCGGTCAGCAGGACAAGGAGACGCAGGCGGCTGCGCTCGCCGCCGGACAGGTTGCCGACGCGCTTCTGAACATCGTCGGCGGAGAAGAGGAAGCGGCCCAGCAGCGAGCGGGCGATCTCTTCGTCGTGGCCCACCAGGGGCAGCACTGTCTCCAGCATGGTGGCGTCGGCGTCCAGCTCGCGGCCCTGCTGAGAGAAGTAGGCCAGCCGGGCGTTATGGCCGATGTGCGCGGCGCCGTCGGCGAGCGTACGCAGGCCGAGGATGGTCTCTATGAGCGTCGTCTTGCCGGCGCCGTTGGGCCCCAGCAGGGCGACCTTCTCGCCTCGCTCCAGGACTATGTCGATGTCGCGCAGCAGCACGCGGCGCTCGCCGACCCCGGCTTCGCCGCCCACGGCGAGCGCCGCCGTCTTCATCTCCAGCACCGTCCGCGAGGAGGGCTGCGGCTGCGGCAAGCCCAGGTGGAAGGTGCGGGCGCGCCGCGGCGGCGGCTTGAGGTCGCGCTTGATGCGCTCCATCTGCGTCAGTTTGGCCTTCGCCTGCTTGGCCTTGTTCTTCTTGGCGTGGAAGCGGTCGTAGTAGCGCTGCAGCTGGTCGATCTTCTCCTGTGCCTGCACGAACTCGCGCTCCATGAGGGCAAGGGCGGTGCCTCGCTCGCGGATGTAGGTAGCGAAGTCGGAGGCCATGGTCTCTATGTGCTCCTGCTCCAGTGAGAGGACGCGCGAGCCCACCCGTTCCAGCAGGCGCCGGTCGTGAGTGACCAGGACGAAGGCGCGCGGGTAGGTGAGCAGGAACTCCTCCAGCCACTCCACCGAGTCGATGTCGAGGTGGTTGGTCGGCTCGTCCAGGAGCAGCACGTCTGCCTCGGCCAGCAGCGCTCGGGCGAGCGTGACGCGCGTGAGCTCGCCGCCCGACAGCGAGAGGATGCCGCGATCCAGCATCGCCGGCGGCAGTCCGAGACCCCCCAGCACGTCGTCCAGTTCGACGCGGTAATGGTAGCCGCCCTGTGACTCGAAGCGACGCTGGAGAAGCTGGTAGGTGTGCAGGGCGTTCTGCAGCCCGGGGCTATCTTCTCGCAGGCAGGAGAGCGCTTCTTCGGCCCGCCGCAGCTCGGCCTCCAGCGAGGTGATCTCGGCGAAGGCCTCCATGAGGTAATCGCGGACAGGACGGTCGTGCAGCAGCTCGGGTGTCTGTTCGTGGAGCCACACGCGACGGCCGCGGGCGCGCACCACGGTACCGCGGTCGGCGTGTTCGGTGCCGGCGATGATGCGCAGCAGCGTGGTCTTGCCGCTGCCATTGCGGCCCACCAGCACGGCGTGGTCGGCGGCCTCCAGGACGAACGAGACGTTGGTGAACAGGCGGCGTTCACCGAAAGACTTCTCTACGTCGTGGAATGAGACCAGGGTCATGCCGGTTGGGTCGGAGGACGGGCGGATATCTTACACGGCGAACGACGACAGGAGGCGGGTATGAGCAGTGGCGCGAGCGGCGATCAGCCGGCGAGCTTCGACCTTGTTGCTCTGGTAGAGGTTGCCGAGGGAGGCATCGTCAGCAAGACGCTGGTGGAGAACGAGCATCACAAGCTGGTGCACTTCACCTTCGCCCCCGGGCAGGAGCTCTCCGAGCACACGGCCAGCGTGCCGGCGGTGATCCACGTGCTCAGCGGCACCGGCGCGGTGTGGCTGGGCGCCGAAGAGCACCGGGCCCAGCCCGGCAGCCTGTTCTACATGCCGGCCGGGCTGCCTCATGCCGTGCACGCCGACGGCGAGCTCGTCTTCCTGCTGACCATGTTCCGCACCTGAATCTGCAACCTGTGACGCCTGATGCCCGCTCAATCTAGGCCGACAAGTCCGCTGCCTGCTGTACGGGACTTTCTCGCTGGCCGGCCCGTCTGTAGTGCGCCGGTCGCAGTCGGCAGCACTCGCCGGCTGACATGTCCGTCGATCGTTGTGGGGGAAGATCAGCTATGGCTACGACCTCAACGGTAGCCGCATCGGCAAGACCGAGAATGGCTACGCGACCACCACATGTGCGTGGAACGCAAGCAACCTGCTGGGCGCGATCAAGCCCTCAGGCGCTATGTTGCGGACGCGAGCGGAAACCCGCCGGGTGGTAGGCCGCTACTTCCCCCAGGTCACCGAGCGGCCCGCGGCGATCGACTTGAGCGAGCCGCCCGTCGCCGAGACCGTGTAGATGTGCGCGGAGGATGTCGAGGCGCCGCGCACGAACGCGACCCGCGTCCCGTCCGGCGACCAGGCCGGCCCTGAGTCCGTGCTGCCCGTGGTGAGCGTCTGTACGAACGCGCCCGTCGCGTAGTCGTAGATGGCGATCTGCCCTTCGGCGGCGCCCGGCGTCGCACGCGTAACCGCGAGCTGCTTGCCGTTCGGCGAGAGGGCCGGGTCCAGGAGGTCGTAGCCCATCGTGAAGGCGATCCACGTCTCGACCCCCGTGCCATCTTGCGCCATCAGGCCGATGCCCGTCTCGTAGCGGCTTACCGCGTCGTCGTACTGGTCGCTGACCGCGGCGAGGACCCGATCGTCACTTGTGAAGCCGAAGCTGCTCGTCGTGCCGAGACCCATGCGGCCGTGGTCCGTGCCGGCGCCGCTGGCGTTGAAAGTGGAGACGGCGAGGTGGCCGCCCGGGTACTGTTCGAGATCGCCGACCTTCTGGCCGTCGGGGCTCAGTCGGGCGAGCCAAGCCGCGTTCGAGAGCGGACCCGTCTTGTGGCCGGTGGAACGGTTGAGCACGTACAGGTTGTAGCCAAGCGTGTAGGCGAGGAGCTTGCCGTTCCGGGAGAGCGAAGGGCTGCCGTAGTGCTTCGAGAACGGCGTTGCGCTGCCGATGAGCAGGCGCTTCAGGCCTTTCCCCGTCGAGTCGGTCTGGTAGATGCTTGCGAACCCTTTGCCGCCCGAGAAGACGAGCATCGACTTGGGCGTCGATGCGCCGGCGCCGGGCGCGAACGCCGCCGAGGCGGCCAGGATCGCGAGTCCGATCGTGAGAGCTCCGGCCCGGTTCAACCTTCGCACACTCATCGACGGCCTCCGTTCGTGAGTAGCCTCATGGCTCCGCCGGTGGCAAGCGCTTGGCGCCCACCGGCCGGCTCGCGCCCCAGGCCGGGCTGCCGCTCGGCCCGACGATTCGGGCCGGAGTGTACGCGCGCGACATGGGATGTCAAGTGGGGCAACCTACGGCTACGAGCTCAACGGCAGCCGCGTCAGCAACACGCGGAACGGCCAGGCGGCCACCACCTATGCGTGGAACGCAAGCAGCCTGCTGGGCGCCATCACCACAGCGACGGGCAGTGCCGGCCACCTCTACAGCGGCGACGGTGAGCGCATCGACGGGGCGCAACGACAAAGACCGCCTGCCTGATGCGGCGCAAGATCGCGCATGCCATGGCTCGCGAGTCCCCGATCATCGTCGTCGTTCGCCGGGGCCGGCCGTTTCTATTGTCTGCGCGCTGGAGACAACGTGGCCATGGCGACGGAACCCACACAGGGGATGCTGGCCGCGCGGCAGGACATGATCGAGGAGGCGCGCCGCATCATCGACGCGGCGCGCTCCCGCGGCATCGTACTGCGCCTGTTCGGCGGCTTGGCTGTGCGCGCCCACTGCGAACTGCTGTACGTCTGCGAGCGGGACTACTCCGACATCGACCTCATCGGCCTGCGCAAGCAGTCCAGGGACATCCCCGGTCTGTTCGCCGAGCTCGGGTTCAAAGAGAACATCCACGTCCGCATGGCGACCGGCAACCAGCAGCTTCAGTTCTACAAGAAGTGCGACCATCCAGACGCGGAGCTGCACTTCTTCATCCATCCCGACGATCACGTGGACGTGTTCCTCGACAGGTTCCACATGGACCACGAGGTGCCCCTGGAGCAACGGTTGGAGATCGAGGACTACACCATCTCCCTCAGCGACGTGCTGCTGACAAAGCTGCAGGCCTTCCGGATGGACGAGAAGGACGAGCGCGATGTGATCAGCCTGCTGGGCCAGTCGCCGCTCGGCGAGACCGACGACCGCGGTGCGCTGAATGCCGCCTACATCGCACGGCTCTGTGCCGGCGAGTGGGGCCTGTACCACGACGTGCTCGCCGGCATCGGCCACACGCGGGAGGTGCTCGCCGGTCGCGACGACCTCGACGCCGGTATGGCGCAGCGCGTGGCCGCCGCGCTTGATCGGCTGGAGGCGGCCATCGAAGCCGAGCCGAAGTCGACGAAGTGGAAGCTGCGCGCCAAGGTGGGCACCCGCAAGCAGTGGCACGATCTGGTCGAGGAGCAGGAAGGCGAGGACCACGGCCCGCCTATCCCGCCGCCGGAGTCTTCTGCGTAAGTCGGCAGCGACGATCGCCCAGGGCGGGCTTCGGGCCGCCACTATGCGGAGAGAATGACGCTCGCCGGAAGTGAGCGGGGAGGGACGCAGATGGACATCGGCAAGGTCTTCGAGCGCGGCTGGAAGCTGTTCGTCAAGGACGTGGCGCCCTATGTCGTAGGGGCGCTCATCCTTGCTGCTCTCAGCGTTGTCACCATCGGCATCCTGTACGGTCCCCTTTCAGCCGGCCTGTATGTGATGGCGGTGCGCCGCGTGCGCCAGAACCGCACCGCCGAGATCGGCGACGTCTTCTGGGGCCTGAGCCATTTCTGGCGCTTCTTCGGCGCCGCGCTGCTGCTGCTCATCCTGATCGGCATCGGATTCGTCTTCCTCATTGTTCCGGGACTGCTGCTGGCCACCATCTGGATCTACGTGTTCCCGGTGATGGTCGACCGCGACATGGGCGTCTTCGACGCCATGGCAGAAAGCCGCCGGCTGGTGCGCGAGAACGGCTTCGGCCAGCACTTCGTGATGATGCTCCTGCTTGTCGCGCTGTCCATCGCCGGCTCCATCGCCGGGGGACTGGGCCACCTGCTGACCTTGCCGCTCAGCTTCACCATCATCACGGCCATGTACTTTGCCGCCTGCAAAGAAGAGGACATCCTGCGCGCCGCCGTCGACGAGGTCGGCCGTCCGGCGGCCGCTGCCTGGCAGGCGGCGCCGGCCCCGGGGCCTGCGGCCCCCCCGGCGCCACCCGAGACCACACCGCCCGCAGTAGCGGTGGCGCCGCAAGACGCGCCCACGATCGGCGGGCAAAGGGAGCCGGGCGAGGCGCCGGCGTCGCCGCCGAGTCCGCCGGCGCCGCCGGCGCCGGCCGAGCCACCCAGCCCGTTGCCGCCGGCGCCGCCGGCGCCGCCGCAGGGGTAGCACCCGGGACGTCATTGAACGTCGCGCTGCGGTCGCAAGTCGGCTGTGGTCGCGGCGTCGTAGTCTGCGTGGACGAAGCTTTCCGCTCTATCTCCTCTCGCCGTCGACCGATATCGCGCTCAAGGCGAGGTAGGCGAGACCTGGGAGGGGATGGGATGAAAGTCCACAACGACGGGCACAGCTTGGCCGCGAGTGTGGCGGCCGATCGCAGGACGCAGGTGACCACGGGAGGCGCGGCCATCGCCACGCTGCTTACCGCCATGCTGCTGCTGTTGTTTCTGGCCGGCCCAGCGTGCGCGGCGACGACCGGCGATCAGCCGCGACTCAGCGACTATCCGGTCATCGTCGACGCCAACCAGAAGATCGCTCCCGCGACCGACGGTGCCACCGTGGTGTGGGGCGAGAGCACGGCCGACGGCTGGGGGATCTATGCCGTCTGCGTGGACAAGGCGCGTTCCGGCCAGGTCGCCCTCGCCGACGCGAGTCGCGTCGCGCTTGTCTCGGGGCAGCCCTCTCATCTGGCGGTCTGTGGCGACGCGGTCGCCTGGCAGCTCGGTGAGGGCGCGACCGGCAGTGTCTGGCTGGGGAACACGTGTGGCGACGATCCCGTGTGCGTGAGCGCTCACGGGATCGAGCCGGCGCTCGCCGACGGCGTCATCGTCTGGGTCGACTTCGC
>Ga0182021_10010070_pt1 | contig 11215 bp, 8 predicted proteins | sample 612E3MmetaG_FD_120493 | JGI IMG/M metagenome (GOLD analysis project Ga0182021, IMG submission 120493) | Permafrost microbial communities from Stordalen Mire, Sweden - 612E3M metaG (Illumina Assembly) | ecosystem: Environmental > Terrestrial > Soil > Wetlands > Permafrost | place: Sweden...
ATCGCCAGCTCGAGGAGACCGTACAGCACCGCCGGCCGGGCGTACCGGTCCACCCGCCGGCCCAGGACCCACGCCCCGAGGCCCAGGCCGCCCATATAGGCCGCGACGACCGTGGTGACGGAATGGATGGTCGAACCGAAGACCTGATAGAGCTGGCGGACCCAGATCAGCTCGTAAACGAGTCCGGCCGCGCCCGAGAGGACGAACATGAGCCCGAACAGCGCGTGCCGCGCACGTCCGGCGCCGGACATCAGAAGGCCGCCAGCTCCCGGATCGCCGCGGCGACATCAGCGACCTGCGGCAGGATGTGGTCCTCGAGCTGCGGGGCGTACGCGACGAAGGTGTCGGTGGATGCCACGCGACGCACCGGCGCGTCCAGCCACACAAACAACTCGTCGGCGATGCGCGCGGCCAGCTCCGCGCCGTAGCCCCACGCGAGCGAGTCCTCATACGCAACGATGACCCGGCTGGTCCGCCGAACCGAACGGCCGATCGTCTCCCAGTCGACCGGCGACAGGGAACGCAGGTCAATTACCTCGGCGCTCACCCCGGAGGACTCCTCCACCTCCTTCGCGGCGACGAGCGAGCGCTGGACCAGCGCGCCGTAGGCCAGCACGGTGACATCGGAGCCAGGCTTGACGACCTTCGCCTTGCCGAAGGGCACCATGAAGTTGGGGCCCGGGTAACGTGACTTGTTGTAGGTCTGCCGGTAAAGGTGCTTGTGCTCCAGGAAAAGCACCGGGTCGTCGCACCGGATCGCGGTGCGCAGCAACCCGTTGGCGTCGAGGGCCGTGGAGGGACAGACAACGCGCAGTCCCGGTATGTGGGTGAACAGCGAGGCGCCCGTCTGCGAGTGGTACACGGAGCCTCCCTTGAGGTATCCCCCGTAGGTCACCCGCACCACCACCGGACTGCTGAACGCATTGTTCGACCGCCACCGCAGCACCGCCAACTCGTTCCTGATCTGCATGTAGGCCGGCCAGATGTAATCGAAAAACTGGATCTCGACGACGGGTTTCAAGCCACGCATCGCCATTCCGATCGCGCGGCCGACGATGTTGGCCTCGGCCAGCGGCGAGTTGAACACCCGATCTCCGCCGAATTGCCTCTGGAGTCCCCAGGTGACCTTGAAGACGCCACCCTTGCCCTTGACCTTGCCGACGGCGCTCGCGCGGGATGCGTCCGCCACATCCTCGCCGAAGATGAGGATCCGCGGATCCCGGGTCATCTCGTCCTTGAGGCACGAGTTCAGCAGGTCCACCATCGTCGTCGGATCGCCCGCGTATTGCGGGGCATCCTCGGTGTCGAACTGCTCCGAAGTGGGATCCACGTCGGGCGAGTACACGTAGAGAGTCGCGGTCTCCGGGGCGGGCTGCGGCGAGCCGAGCGCGGCTTCCGCGGCCGCCTCGACCGTGGCCGCCACCTCCGCGCGGATCCGCTCGATCTCCTCGGCGGTGGCCGTGCCCTCTGCCACCAGTCGCTCGGAGAAGCGGGCAATCGGATCGCGCTCGGCTTCGGCTGCCCGTTCCTCGGATGACCGGTACATCACCTCGTCGTCCGAGAGCGAGTGCGAGTAGGGCCGGATCACTTGGGCGTGCACCAGCGCAGGCCCGCGCCGCGCCCGGCAGTATGCCACGGCGCGCGACAGCGTCTCATACGAGGCAATCGGATTGCAGCCGTCCACTTCCTCGACATAGAGGTCGGGGAAATTGGCGACCAGCTTGGAGATCGAGCGGCCGGGAGTCTGGACCTCGATCGGCACCGAGATCGCGTAGCCGTTGTCCTCGACCAGGTACAGAACGGGCAGCTTCAGGTTCGAGGCGGTGTTGAGCGACTCCCAGAACTCGCCTTCGCTCGACGTGCCGTCTCCCAGCGAGCAGTAGACGACCTCGTCGTGCCGCATGCGTTCCTTGCGATCCGCGATCGCCTCGATGCGATCGTAGCGGTACCACGCCTCCGCGCATCCCACGGCCTGAAGGCATTGCGTGCCGGTGGGACTCGACTGGCTGACGATGTTGAGCTTCTGGTGACCCCAGTGCGACGGCATCTGCCGCCCGCCCGAGTTGGGGTCGGCCGCGGCACCGACCGCCGAGAGCAACATCTCGGTTGGCGTCATGCCGAGGGCGAGGCAGAGTGCCCGGTCGCGGTAATAGGGATAGAACCAGTCGTGGCTCGGCTTGAGGACCATCCCCGCGGCCACCAGCACCGCCTCGTGCCCGGCGCCGGAGATCTGGAAGAAGATCTTGTTCTGCCGCTTGAGCTGGATTTCCTTGTCGTCGAGCCGCCTCGACAAGGCCATCAAGCGATAGATGCCCAGGAGGTCAGCCTTGGCGAGTTGTCGGGCGCCAATCTCGTTCTTGGTGCGGGTGGCCATGAGGCACGCAAAATAGCCGCCCCCCCATCCGGGCTCAACGCCGAGCCGGGGGCGGCTCAGTTGCGGCGGTACACCACGCGGCCACCGACCACCGTGGCGCGCACCCGGGCACGGCTGATCTGCTCGGGGGGGGTCCGGAACAGGTCACGGTCCAGCAGGACCAGATCGGCCTGCATTCCGCGGCGCAGGACTCCCGCCCTGTCCTCCGCGAAACCGGCATACGCCACGCCCGCCGTATAGGCACGGAGCGCCTGATCCAGCGTGATTCTCTGCTCCGGATACCACCCGCCGGGATTGCGATCGTCGAGGGTGCGGCGTGTCACCGCGGCGTACAGTCCCCCAACTGGATCGAGCGGCGCCACAGTCCAGTCGCTGCCGAAGGCCAGGTGCGCGCCGCTCGCCAGCAGGGAGCGGAACGCGTAGCTGCCCGCCAATCGGGCCGGATCGAGGCGTTTGGCTGCCCACCGCCCGTCGTCTATGACGTGATAGGGTTGCATGGAGGCGATAACGCCCAGCGCGCCGAACCGGGGGATGTCGCCCTGGCGCAGGTGCTGCACGTGTTCGTCCCTGAAGCGGCGGTCCCGCTGGCCGTTGGCCGCGATCGCGTCGGCGAAGAACTGCAGCAGCATTGCGTTGGCGCGGTCCCCGATGGCGTGCACCGCCACCTGCAGGCCGGCACTGTCGGCACCGAGAATCATCGTGCGCATCACGGCCGAGTCGGTGACCAGCAGGCCGCGGCTGCCCGGGGCGTCAAGGTACGGGGCGTAGAAGGCCGCAGTCGTCGATCCGAGCGACCCGTCCATGAACCCCTTCACGCCGCCCCAGCTCAGCCAGTCGTCGCCGCGCCCAAGTGCGCGCACCGTGTCGGCCAGGATGCGCCACGTGGCAATCGGCAGGTACACGTGGATGCGCGTGATCAACGCGTGACGGGCACGGGCCCGCCGGAACGCGGCGAAGTCCGCCCAGGTGTATGACATCACGTGCACCGTGGTGACACCGTGGGCGGCCGCGTGACGCATCGCGCGAGCCAGTGCGCTGTCGGCCTCCTCGGACGCCGGCTCCGGCTGCAGCCGGCTCACCAGGTCCATCGCGTTGTCCTTGAGCACTCCGGTGGGCTCACCGGCGCTGTCGCGAACGATGACTCCTCCCGGCGGATCCGGCGTCTGGCGCCCGATCCCGGCAAGCCGCAGCGCGACTGCGTTGGCCACACCCATGTGGCCGTCGAGCCGACTGACGAACACCGGGTTGTCGGGCGTCACGGAGTCGATCCACTGGTGCCGTGGAAGCGGGCTGCCGGGCCAGCGCTCGTGATCCCAGTCGCCTCCGGTGATCCAGCGACCCGGACGCTGATGGCGTACAAAGGACGCCAGGCGCCGGACGAACTCCTGCGGCGAGCCGGCATCGCGCAGATCCACCGACATCAACTGGATCCCGCCGTCGATGAAGTGGGTGTGCGCGTCACCGAAGCCGGGTACCACCAGCGCGCGCCCGTTATCGAGGACCTGCGTCCCGGGGCCAACCAGCGCCCGCACCGCCCGCCGATCACCGACGGCGACGATCGTGTCAGCGCGAACCGCGACGGCTCCCGCCCAGGGACGGGCCGAATCGCCGGTCCACACCCGTCCGTACACCACCAGGTCCGCGTGTCGCTGAGCGGTCGCGGGCGCCACAAGCGCCACGAGGCAGATCAGCACCAGAGCCAGCCGCTTCACAGAGATCCCCCAGAGAAACCCGGACTACAGTATCTCGCGCCAGCGGGTCGGCGCCACTAGCTTGTCCCTGACACCCTGCCTCGAAGGCGACGTTGAACGAGAGCGCCAAGAAGACGGTCCTGCTCCACTTCCCGTACGGCATGTACGCCGTGACGGTGATGAGCGAAGGCGAGGACCATGGCATAACAGCCAACTGGGTAATGCAGGCCGCGTTTACCCCGCCGATGCTCGTGGTCGCCCTGGAAAACGATTCCAAGAGCCTGCCGATGATCCGCGACGCGCGTGCATTCGCCGTCAACGTGCTCGCGGCGGGCCAGCGCGACCTTGCGGCCCAACTCGGCCGTTCGTCGCTCCACCACCCGTACAAGCTGCACATGGTACCCGCCCGTCCCGCACCGGTCACCGGGGCCCCCATTCTCACGGAGGGCCTGGGATGGCTCGAGTGCCGGTTGGTCGCCACCATGCCAGCGGGTGATCATACCCTGGTGCTCGGGGAGGTCGTCGAGGCCGGCATCGAGCGCGAAGGCCCGGCTCTCACGCTCGGCGAAACGGGGACGAAATACGCGGGCTGAGCGCTTGCCGGTCGCGGCGGCGCCCTTCGGCCCTGCCGGCAGCCATCGCCCAAGGAACAGAAGCTCCTGATCGGCCACCCGAAACCGTGAGGCCGGCATCATGACGCTCAAGGGAAAGACCGTGCTCTTCTTCGTGGGTCCCCAGTATGAGGACCTGGAACTCTGGTATCCGAAGATCCGGCTCGAGGAGGAGGGCGCTAAGACCGTAGTAGCGGGGCTAGGTGAGAAGACCTACCTGGGGAAAAAGGGCTACCCGATCACCGTGGACAGCGTCGTGGACGATCTGTACCCGGAGGTCTATGACGGTCTGGTAATCCCCGGGGGCTACGCCCCGGATCATATGCGGCGCTCCGAGAAGCTGCTCAGTATCACGCGCGTGATCGCGGAGGCCGGCAAGCCGGTCGCGTTCATCTGCCACGCCGCGTGGGTGCCGATCTCAGCCGGGCTGCTGAAAGGGCGCAAGGCAACCTGCGTACGCGCCATCAGGGACGACGTCGTCAACGCGGGGGCCACCTACCTCGACGAACCGGTCGTCGTGGACGGCAATCTCATTTCCTCGCGGACACCGGCGGACCTGCCGGCCTTCTGCCGCGCCATCATCAAGGCGCTCGCCGCCGCGCCTAAGGACTAAGCCGGCGCGTCGAACGGCCGGAGCACGACTCCGGTCGGGACCTTCGGCGCGAAGTAGGTGGACTTCGGGGGCATGATCTGGCCCGCGTCGGCGACCCGCCGCACCGCTTCGAGCCGGGTCGGGGGGAGCATGATCGCGCACGCGCAGCGCCCGTCCCGCGCCGCCTCGCGCGCCTCCGCCGCATCCGCCGTGTAGCGCAGCGCCGGCACGCCACTTAGCAGCGACGCGGCCACGACGCCGACGGCCAATCCATCGGCGACCGCCACTTCGAGCGCTCGAACGGCCGGGTGCACCGGCTGTCCGCCGACCTTCGGCAATTCGGCGCCGGGACGCACCAGGAGCGCAACTTCCCTGCCACCCTTGAACACCACCCACAGCGTTGGCTCCGTCCCGGCGGCCGCCTCGGTGAAGTACGGATCCGCCGCCGCCAGGAACGCCCCCGGCTCCACTGGCGCGCCCTCGAGCAGCCGGTGGGTGGGCAGTATCACCAGCCCCGGGTCCTGGAACGAAACCACGTGGCTCAGGGTACGCGCCGCGCCGGCGCGCCACACCTCCGGTGCCTCGTCCCGGAACATCACGGAGGTCTCGAAGCGGTGGTGTCCGTCCGCCACGTATACCGGCTCGGCGCCCGCGATCGCCGCGAGGCGCTGTGCCTCCTGCCCCCCGACCACCCAGATGGCCTGGTCCGAGCCAAGGGCGGTGCACCGCGCCCACGGTGGCCGCGAAGTCACTTGGCGCAGCGCCTTGGTCAACTCGCCCGCACTATCGGGCGCGAGGAGAAACACCGCACTGAGGTTGGCGCCCGTCGCATGCATCAGCCGGCGGCGGTCCTCCTTGGCCTTGGCGTGCGTCCGCTCGTGCGGCAGGACGCGCCCCTTCGAGAAGGGTTCGGCCGAGACGGCCAGGAATACGCCGGTACGCTCGCGGGTCGTGCCGTCGGGGAACCGGCCCGAGGTGCGCAGCACGTAGGCCGACGGCTCGGCGTCCCGGACGATGACGCCCTTACCGCGCCACTCGGCGAGCAACGCCGCTGCCGCCGCGTAGGCGTCGCCTCCGTCCGGCGCCACCGGCAAGTCCACGTTGACGACGTTGTACGGGTCGCGCGCCACCAACTCCGCGCGCTGCGGCGGAGAGATCACGTCGTAGGGGGGCGCGAGGCGCCGGGCAAGGGAGTCCGGGTCGGCGTAATGCTCGCCGCGAAACGCGGCGAACAGGCTCACATCGTCCATCTTGGCTCGCTTCCATGTTGAGACGCGATGAGCGCGTCGAGGATTCGCTTCACGTCGTGCAGGGACAGCCGGCCGACCTCCGCCTCAGCTGCAGCCGCCGCACTGCTGAAGGCGAGATAGTCGCTCTCGAGGTGTCCGTCCGGCGCGTTGCTCGACGACCAGCGGATGAAGAGCAGCGCCGCGCCGAAGCGGCCGTCCGGGCCGGGGTCGTCGTCCGAGAACACGCCCACCGAGTACGGATGGCCGTCGCTGCCGGTGAAGCCCGGCGGCCGCCCGTGCACGGTCACGTAGCCGCCGAGCGTGTCTTCGTTGATGCTCACGCCCGCAGCGACTCCTTGACGAGGTTGCCGAGGATGAACGCGACGTTTGCGGGCCGCTCGGCGAGGCGCCGCATCAGGTACGGATACCAGTAGGTGCCGAAGGGCACGTACACCCGGACGCGAAAGCCAGCGCGGCGCAGGTCCTCCTGCAGGTCACGCCGGATCCCGTACAGCATCTGGAACTCGAACCGGTCCGCGGCGATGCCCTTGGCCTCCACGAACCGCCGGACGTGGGCGATCAGCGCCGGATTGTGCGTCGCCACCGCGGGCTGGTGCCCGCGTTCCAGCAGCTTCTCGATCAGCTCCATGTAGCTCCGGTTCACATCCGCCTTGTCGGGAAACGCCACGGCCGCCGGTTCCTGGTACGCCCCCTTGCACAGGCGCACCCGGGCGCGGGCGCCGATCAGGCGGTCAATGTCCGCCGCGCTGCGGCGGAGGTACGACTGGATCACGATCCCAACCCGGTCGCCGTATACCGGCAGCAGGTCCTGCTCGAAAAAATCGAGCGTGCGCTGGGTGTGTGTGCTGCTCTCCATGTCGATCCGCACCGAGATGCCGAGCTCGCGGCCCCGGTCCAGGATGCGGCGCATGTTCTCCACGCACAGCCCGTGGTCCAGGTCGAAGCCCATCTGGGTGAGTTTCACCGACACGTTGCAGTCGAGTTTTTCGGCGGAGATCCGCTCCAGCGTCTGCACCACGGTGGCGGCCGACGACCGGGCTTCGTCGGCCTGCGTGACGCTCTCGCCCAAGAGGTCCAGGCTGGCCGCGATGCCGCGGCTATTCAGCTCGCGCACGGCGGTGACCGCCGAATCAATGGTCTCGCCCGCCACGAAGCGCGAGGCGAGCCGCCGCGCCAGCCGGTTGCCGCGAATGAACGCGAAGATGCGGGGTTGTTCGCTGAGATAGAGGAAGGTGGCACGCAGCATACGAGTGTTTACCAGTGTGAAGGGTAATAGCGGCCGCCGTGGTCGGCCTGCTCGACCAGGGAGGCCGCTGGAAGAAACCGATCGCCGTGAAGGGAGGCGAGACGCCCGAGCGTGCCCACAGCCGCGCGCGCGCCCAAGGCGTCCAAGGTCCGGAAGGGGCCGCCGCGAAACGCCGGGAACCCGATCCCGAACAGGGCGCCGATGTCGCCGTCGCGCGGCTGCCGCACCACCCCCTCTTCGAGGGCTCGCGCAGCTTCGTTGAGCATGGCGAATGCCAGGCGCTCGGCAACCACGTCCTCGTCCGCCGGCGGCGCCGTGGGTGCGAGCCCCAGCACCCGGTACGCCGTCGGGTCCACTCCGGCCCGCTTTCCGTCACGATACAGGAAGAAGCCCCGGCCGTTCTTGCGCCCGAGGCGCTTGTCCGCCACCAGCGCTCCCAGGTCGAGCGCCTGGCGGAGGCGCTCACCGAACGCCTCCTGCATCACGCTCCCGGCCTTCGCCGCGACGTCCAGCCCCACTTCGTCGAGCAGGGTGATCGGGCCGACCGGAAAGCCCCAGGCCGCCATCGCGCGGTCCACCGTCTCGATCGGCACGCCCTCGACGAGCAGACGGACCGCCTCGTTGATGTACGGCGACAGAATGCGGTTGACGAAGAAGCCGGGGCGATCGCGCACCACGATGACGGTCTTGCCCATCCTCCGGCCGAACGCGACCGCCGTCACCGTGGTCTCAACCGCGGTGCGCTCTCCGACGATGACCTCGAGCAGGGGCATGCGCTGCACCGGAGAGAAGAAGTGCATGCCGATGACCGTCTCCGGCCGGATGGACGCCTCCGCGATCCGGCTGATCGGGATCGTCGAGGTGTTCGAGGCGAAGATGCATGTCGGCCGGACGACCGCCTCCACCTCGCGCACCACCTGCCGCTTGACTTCCAGGTCCTCGAAGACCGCCTCGATCACCAGGTCCGCCGCGTGAAATCCGGTGTAGTCGCTGCCTCCGGAAACGAGCGCAAGCTGCCGGGCGCCCTCGCGCCTGGTGATGCTGCGGCGCCGCACCCGCTCGTTGACGATGCCCGCCGCCGCTCTGAGGCCGGCGCCCACACGCGGCAGGTCCGCATCCTTGAGCCGCACCTCGACGCCAGCCTGCCCCGCGGCGATCGCCGCGATCCCCGAGCCCATGAACCCGGCGCCGAGGATCCCGAGCCGGTCCACGCGCCGCGGCGAGGGAGCCGGGGCTGGCACGCCGGGATCCTTCTTGAGCGCCGTCGTCGCGAAGAACACCTCGACCAGACGGCGAGACACGTCGGTCATCGCCATCTGCCCGAACCGCTCCGCTTCGTAGCGCAACCCCAACTCCACGCCCTTCGACAAACTGAAGCGAATCGTGTCGAGGGCGGCCAGCGGCGCCGGATAGTGGCCTCCGGTCTGCTTCAGCGTCATCGTCCGGGCGCGCTTCAGTACGATGGACTGGCCGAGCGCGCTGCGGTCGAAGAACCACCCGGCAACGCCCCCGGGCCGGCGGCGGCCCCCGCCCGGTCCGCTCGCCAGGCGCCGCGCCGCCGCGATCGCGACGGAGCGGAGAATCGGCGGCGGCACCAGCTCGTCAACCAGCCCCATCTTGAAGGCCTTGGCGGCGCGGATGTTCTTGCCCGTGAGGATCATCTCCAGTGCGCCGCGAAGCCCAACGACCCGCGGCAACCGGTTGCATCCGCCGGCGCCCGGAATGATGCCGAGTTGCACCTCCGGCGCCCCCAGCATGGTCTTCGGGTGATCGGTGACGACGCGGTACTGGCACGCGAGGATCAGCTCGAGGCCCCCACCGAGGCAGGCCCCATGCACGGCAGCCACGATCGGCTTGGGTGACGCGGCCACGTGATCGAGCATCGCCTGCCCGTCCCGGGAAAGGCGCGTGGCCTCCTCCGCAGACCGGAGCGCAACGAACTCCTCTATATCGGCGCCCGCGACGAAGACATCCCTCTTCCCCGAGATGATCACGATCGCGCGCACCGCGGCGTCGCGCTGCAACTCGGCGAAAACTTCCGTGAACTCGTCCTTCACCGCCCGGGAGAACTTGTTGACGCTCTCGCCGGGCAGATCGAGCGTGACGACGGCGATGCCGTCCTCGACGGCCGTCGTCAGCGCGCTCGTGCGAGCTTCGGTGCCCATGCCCGTCACCTCACCTCCGCTCGAGGACCATGGCAAACCCCATGCCGCCCTGGGCACAGACGGAGATAAGCCCGAACTGCACGTCCCGCCGCCGCATCTCGTTGGCCAGCGTGGTGGTGATACGGGCTCCGGTGGCGCCGAACGGGTGGCCGATGGCGATCGAGCCGCCCATCACATTCAACGAGTCCCAGTTCACCTCTCCGATTCGTGCGGTGCGGCCCAGGTGGTCGCGCGCCCAGATATCCGATTCGAACGCCTGAATATTCGAGAGCACCTGCGATGCGAACGCCTCGTGCATTTCGACCAGGCCGAGGTCCTTCCACGCAATCGCGGCGCGCTCGAGCGCGAGCGGCACGGCAAACGCAGGCCCCATCAGCAGCTGATCGCCGGGATCCACGGCGGCAACCGCGTAGGCGCGGATGTACGCCAGGGGTGTGTATCCCAGGGCCTGGGCCGCCTCGCCGCTCATCAGCAGCACCGCCGACGCGCCATCGGTCAACGGCGAGGCGTTGGCGGCCGTCACCGATCCGTAGCGCCGGTCGAAGGCTGGCCGGAGCGCGGCCAACTGCTCGAGCGTGCTGTCCGCTCGGATGCCATTGTCGGATGTCATCACCGTCTCATAGGCCGGCGGCACGAAGACCGGCGCGATCTCCGCGGTCAACCGGCCGTCGGCCGTCCCCTTGGCGGCCAGTTGGTGCGAGCGCAGCGCGTACGCGTCCTGGGCTTCGCGCGAGATCCCGTTCTCCTTCGCCATCTTCTCGGCCGACTGCCCCATTGTCTCGCCGGTGGACGGCTCGGCGATCGCCGGCGTGACCGGAATGAGATCGCGGGGCCGCATCCTGGCGAGCGCGCCGAGGCGCTGTCCGAGCGACTTCGCCTTGCTTGCCTGGACGAGCAGCTCCGCGAAGCGCTTCGAATGGAGAATGGGGATGTCCGACAACGACTCCGTGCCGCCCGCCAGGATGACGTCCGCCTGGCCCAGCATGATCTGGTCGTGCGCCGCCGCAACCGCCTGGTTCGACGACGCGCAGGCGCGGTTCAACGAGTAAGCGGGGATGGTCTTGGGAAACTGGGGCAGCAGGCTGACCTCGCGGGCGACGTTCGGCGCGAGCACCGACGGGATCACCTGGCCGAAGATGACCTGATCGACCTCCGCGGGTGCTATCTCGGTTCGCACCAGCAGCTCGCGCGCCGCGAGCTTGGCCAACTCCACCGCGCTGACGTCCCTGAAGGCCGTGCCGGATTTCGCAAAGGGCGTGCGGCAGCCCGCGACGATAGCGACGCGA
>Ga0182021_10010071_pt1 | contig 11214 bp, 9 predicted proteins | sample 612E3MmetaG_FD_120493 | JGI IMG/M metagenome (GOLD analysis project Ga0182021, IMG submission 120493) | Permafrost microbial communities from Stordalen Mire, Sweden - 612E3M metaG (Illumina Assembly) | ecosystem: Environmental > Terrestrial > Soil > Wetlands > Permafrost | place: Sweden...
CCCTCTTGCTTCTCCCGCTGCCTGCGCGTGCCCATTGCCATGCGCCGATTCTACGAACAAACCCTGTGCATTCTTCAAAAGTTTTTGCTCACGAATCCAGACTTGCACCACGGGCTGTTAGGCCGGGCTAAAGGCAGTCGTCTGCAAGACAGACAGGGCATCACTAGCTAGCATCACTAGTAGGAGAATATCATCACCAATGATGCACGTTTCCTTTTTGATTTTTTATCTAGAAAACGGCATCACAGTACATCGCCCTGGCCTGTGTGGGACACCGTGAAACGACTTGTCAAGCTGTCAACCGTGTGTTTCCTCTGACACTTCCCTGTAACACTGACTTGGCGAGTCCCGATTCCCCGCCGTCGTAGAAACGCCACTTTAATCCGGGATTGGATTGACCGATGCCGAACTTAGTCGCAGGATTTTGAACTCGTAACCAAGCATTCTCATAAGTGAGTTGAATACGAGCGCCAACCCCAAAATCAATGTCGAGGTCGGGGACGTGAAAGACGGATTGATTGCTGTAGAAAAAGGGCATGTACCCGAGATTGATTTCCCAATTGAGATGGCCGGGTGTACCTAGATCGTTGGTGTAATAAGGGGGCCCTCCCTGCGCCGCAGTCGGCAGCGAGAGCGCGGCCAGCATCACGAACAACACCGGGGCTGTGAATATGCGGACTGAGTCCTTCACGCGGAGCAGGGCGACGAGCTTGGCTATAGTTGGAGCTTCCTTGTTGACGTCCAAAACGATTATCTGCCTTGCGCTGCAGCCTTCGCTGCCGGCGCCGAAATCGTGACCGAGTCGGGTTCCGTCCAGACGGATGTGCCGCTCGTCAGATCGAGACGGTGCATGGTGATTTTCACACTGCCGCGATCGACATCCACCATGACGTAGTGGTAATTCACTTCCTTGCTCTGGAACGGATCGTCCTTAGCGCGTTCAATCGGATACGCGTCCGCTCCGGCGCCGCCGGTCACAAAATAGGTCACGCCGCCGTGCTCATGGCGTTCGTAGTTGTGCACGTGTCCGGAGAAAACGACGATCCGGGCGCGCTGGTTCTGCTGCCGCGCCTCCAACATTTTGGCGAGTTCCTTCTCCTGGGAGCGAGCGGAATGTCCTCCGCCGAACATCTTGGCATCCGACGAACTGGTGTAGGGAGGATGGTGCAGCACAATGAACACGAAGTCCACATCACCCGGAAGATGGTCCAGTTTCTGGGCGAGCCACTGTCCTTGCGGACCAGAGGTTTCGTCGAGCGAACTGTCCAGCACCAGCATCAGCGCGTTGGCGAAGCGCACGGAGTAGTAGACGCTGTTTTTCAGGTCGGGGAAGCGCTCGAAATAGTTGGCGAGGGCAAGTTTTTCGTCGCCGTGAAGATCGTGGTTGCCGAAAGCGGGATAAACCGGAATCTTCTTCTCGCGCCAAACCGCGGTTTCGCTGTCCCACACCTTCCAGTCGTTCTTGTCATAACCGTTGTAGACGATGTCGCCTCCGAAGGAGATAAACGCAGGATTGGTCTGCGCAATCGCTTGTACCAATGCCTGACGCACGGCCGGGTTCGCCGCTTCGGTGTCCTTGGGATCGTGGAAGCGCGAATCTCCATAGGCGACGAAGTGGAAGGGCGTGCTCACTTGCAGTTGCAGTTCCACCGGTTCGGCTTGAGGCGCCGCCTGCGAATGCGAACGGGTGCACGCAACGCAGGCGAGAAGAATAACAACCGGCAATTTTTGTAAGAGCTTCATTTAGCGGCCCACCACCAGCACTTCAAACTGTCCCGCTTCCGCGGTGGACAGGAAGAGACGGTGTGTCTTGGGATCGAGCGCCATGGTCTTCGCCTTGGGCAGCGTCTTCACATTTTCGACAACGGAGTACTTGTCCGGGCTGTCCTGGTGAATCACCGTGACGGTGCCTTCCCCATTGGAGTTGAAAACCAGCCGCGAGTCGGGATCGAAAGCGGTAGCATCCACGTGGTCGCCAATTGGAAGCGTAGCGATCACTTGTCCTGTATCCGCATTCATGACGGCCATCACCTTGCTGCGGCAGCCGATGAACAAGCGCCGATTGGGCCGGTCCATAGCAATGCTGGAAGGAGACGCACAAGGAGCCGTCGGCCAGCGTTGTTCGACCTTCAGCGTGCGGGAATTGATTTTCAGAAGCAGGCTCGCATCCTCCAAGTTATCGTAAACATACCCCGAACCATCGGCGACCGCAAACTCGGGACCGCCGCCGAGATCAACCGTTCCCGCCACTTTTCCGTCCGCCGTCTGAATGGCGGTGGCGCTGTTACTGTCGCCATTAAATGCGAACACGCGGGAGGTGGCGGAATCGTAAATGATCGCGTCTGGTTTCTTGCCCACCGGGACTTCCGCGATCGTCTTTAGCGTCTTCAAATCGAAGATAGTGACCGTCGAAGACTGGCCGTTACTGACGAATCCCCGTCCCAGTTCTGGAGCGATGGCAATTCCATGTACACCGGGAGTGTTCTCGATCTTGCCGACGATGGCGCCCGAATCGACATCGAGCACCTCGACCTGGGTTCCGTGGGAAACGTACAGGCGGCGCGCGCCTTCATCGATGGCGAGATAGTCCCAACTGCCTTGGCCGGCGACAGGAATTTTCTTGGTGATGTGGTACCCCCCGGTGGTTTGGGCTGATGCCGCAGAAAGGCTCAAGGACAGGGCGAGGACAAATAGTGTTTTCAAGAGGCTCCTCCAAAGAATGTTTGATTCAAGATGTGCAGATTGAACTAAATGACAACGGAGCAAGCGAGGCAGGCCGAGCGATCCCGCCTCGCCGCACCCTAGAACTTGAGGCGAAGCATGAATTGAAGCTGCCGCGGCAATCCCGTGCCCGTGTTGGGGGAAGCCTTGTTGTCGTTGTTGTTGTTGAAGTTGTTGAACGAGCTGATGATCCCGAAGTTGCCAGGATCCGTCAGGGAGCCTGTCGATGTAGCAGTAGGATCGTAGTAGAGGGACAGGACGCTCGGGTCCGCCAGTTGAGTATGGTTGAAAATATTGAACGCCTGGATCCCCAAGTCCATCGAAAAGCGCTCGGTGAGCTTTGTTTCCTTCGTAAGGGCCAGATCGATTTGCCAACTATTTAAGGCGCGAATCAGGCCGTTGGGGGCATCTCCATAGCGTGTGAAGTTTCCGTTTGCGTCGACCGGTGGAGCCTGGAATGCCGCCATGTTAATGAATGGCGTGCCCGTCGTTGGGGTGAGAGGGTGCGGATTTGGCAAAGTCAACGGCACCCCAGGAACAACGTCGGGCCGCACACTGGTTTGATCATTGCCATCGGGAAGGAGGTAAGTAGGGGAGAACCCGTCGAACTGCCCTCCAACAATGTTAGGACTATGGCCGAGGTCCATGTTAACGGTTAATGGGTGGCCAGTGTGCCAGAGGGCGACGCTGCTGAAGCTCCAGCCTCCAACCACCTTGCCTATCGCTCCAGAACCGTTCAGGTAAGCTTTGCCGGGCCCAAAGGGCAATTCATAGACGGCATTCGCGGTGAAGTTGTTACGAATATCGAAGACGCTCGGCCCTTTGTCGCAGGGGAGGCAGTTCACATTTTGCGGCCCGTTCGACTCTCCCCCGCCAACCGACCCGTCGTTGATGGAGTGGGACCAAGTGTAACGCGATTGAAAGGACAGGCCCCGGCTAAAGCGGCGCTCCAGCGACAACCCAAGGGCGTTGTAGGTGCTTGAGCCGATGTCTCTCTTTATGTCCACCGAACCAAAAGGATCTCCGCTGGGATAATACAGATCCAATGGACGGAAGCAGTCGCCATCGGCAGGGTTAAGAGTGACCGGAGGGGTGCAGAGATTGACGCCGCCGCGGGAGAACAATCGCACCCCACGGCTCCCAAGATACTGAGCGGAAGCCAGGAAATTGGCGGGCAACGCTTGCTCGATGGTCAAGCCCCACGTTTCCGAATAGAGATCGCGCCGGCCTTGCCGCTGTAAGGCGCGCGGGTGGGAGCCTGCCTTGTTGAGGCCAACAATTGACGAAAGATCAGGATCTGTCTGCTCAAAGGCCGGTACCACCGTAAGAGCCCCGCTCGTCTTTATGCGGAAGGTGTCGCTCTCGAGTCCGGCGTTCAAGTCGTCATTTTGCGCAGCACCGTGATAGATGCCGAAGCCAGCACGAATGACTGTGTTTCCGTGCAGGGCGCTCGGAGCCCAGGCCAACGCGATTCTGGGGTCGAAGTTCCTGTAATTGGGGTTGTACAAGTCCGGGTTCTTGGGGCACGTAATGCTCGGGTTTACGGGACCAGGATTCGGCGGCACGTTGAATGAGCCCGAACCCAGACAGACTCCGTGAAACTGATCCTGATCGTATACTGTTGTCCGATTGGTTGCTTCGTGAGCCACGCCGTAGTATTCCCAGCGGAGTCCCGCCGTTAGTGTGAGAGTCGAACTGGCCTTCCAGGTGTCCTGGAAATACGGCATGAAGAACGTCCGGCGCAGCCGGTGACAACACCAGGGAGCGTTATAGGTGAGGTTGTCGAGTGTGGCAGTCACTAAAGAATTGTCATCACTGAAGTTCAAGTTGTTGTCGGAAGTCTGGCCCTGATTGAGTCGGACGCGGCGAACCTCAAAGCCGGTCTTGAAGGCATGTCGGCCATGGGTCCAAGTCAGGTTGTCAACGACTCCATAGGTCGTGCCAACTTCGATGTCGGCCGTGTTGTCGTTGAGCCCGACGAAATTCGCCGTACTCACTGCATACGTGAGCGCGCTCGCTTGAGGATTGTGGAAGGGCGAGCGATTGATGTAGACCTTGGCCTCATTGAACAGATTCGGGGTGAAGGTTTGCTGCAGAGCCAACAGGTAATTCGCCGGGTGATTGATGGTTTGCAGCTTATCCGCCGGGAGACCGCTGCCATTCGGCGCATTGACCAGGCTGATGTCGCGCTGGGCGCGGCCATACAGCAGAGTCTTCTCGTTGATCTTGTGGTCGATCCGCACCAGCCACGTGTCTTCGTGCACTGTGGTCGGGGTCGCCGCCGTCAACTGATCTGCGTCGCTGTTTGTTGAACTGACTTGGAAAGCGGTGTCCGGATAAGTAAAGCGGGGCGCGCACCCGTTGATCGTGGTAGTCGAGGCTCGCCAGGGAAATGCCTGCATGATAGGGCACATTACGTTCTCGTTCGGGCCGTTTAGCACCTGCCCCTGGAACGTGGGCCCAGGTACTTGGTATTGCTGCGTGGTCGATTGCAACTGTCGAAGGCCCTCGTAGCTGAGAAAGAAGAATGTGTTGTTCTTGACGATCGGCCCACCAACCGTCATTCCGTATTGCCCCATGCGAAATGGGGGAATGGCCGGGTTCCCATTCAGGTCGTAGTCGTTAAAGTTGCGCGCATCAAAAACGGAATTCCGAAAGTAGCCGAAAACCGTACCGTGCCAATTGTTCGTGCCCGACTTGGTTTCAATGTCGACCTGGCCGCCCGCCTGCGTGCCGTACTCGACATCATAAAGAGCACTGTTGACGCGATATTCTTCGATTGCATCCTGCGAAATCTGCAGACGGGTTTGGGATTTCTGCGCCTGCTCCTGGATGCCGCCGGCGTCCACGCCGTCAATCTGAAAGTTGTTGTCGTCCCGTGCGCGGCCGGCAAAGCGAATCGTGCGCTGATCGCCGCCACCGTCATCCTGCGCAAACGGGGCGAGCAGAGTGAAACTCGCCCAGTCGCGGCCATTATTCGGGAGATTGGCAATTTGATCGGTGCCGATCACAGTAGCAGCTTCGGCGGAGGTGTGGTTAGAAGGGGCGTTGGATGCTGTGACCTCAATTGTTTCTGTAATCGCGCCGACTTGAAGCCGTACATCCAGCGTGCGCGTCTGGCCCACTCGTAATATGACCTCTTCAACCACACGGGTCTTGAATCCGGTATTCGCAACCGTGACTTTGTAGCGTCCGACAGCCAGGCCGGGGAAGCGGTAGTAGCCGCTCGAGTTCGTGCGCTGTTCCTGCGTGAGATCCGTGTCCACGGCGAGGATCTTCACGCTGGCCCCGACGACAGCGACTCCCGATGGATCGGCCACCGTGCCTTCGAGTTCAGCGCGATCGACTTGGGCAAACGCCGTTGTTCCTAAGATCAGGGCTAGGATTGCCGCCGCAGCGCATTTCGAAAAAAAGGGAAGAATCGAGGGGGAGTGTTCTGGCTTCATAAACTTCAGCTCCTCAATAACCAAGCACATCGAAACCGAGAAAGGCCTGAACATGGCTCCTGGCGGAATGCAACTCACTCAGGAACTGCAGGGTCTCCCTGAAACGGCAATGTCACCCGGTCGAAGTGATAACGATTTTACGAAGACGCTGTGAAGCGGTTATTAAAGGAAGGTTAATAATCTTTCAGACTCTGTTCTCCAAGCGCGTTCGCGTTCTACTCTAGTGCTCAGATCTCGCGACCAATCGGAACCGGACAGGCTCGTTCGATGAAACTGCTAGTTGTAGAAGATGAACGGCGAATGTTGGAATTGCTGCGAAAAGGCCTGACTGAGGAAGGACACACGGTCGCGTGCGCCGCGGATGGCAGCGAAGGATTGCAGATGGTCCGGGACTGCGACTTCGATGTGGTGATTCTCGACGTGATGATGCCCAAGATGGACGGATTTGAATTGGCCAGACGCATGCGGGCCGAGAACAATTGCACGCCCATCTTGATGCTCACCGCGAAGGACTCTGTCCCTGACATCGTGAATGGCCTGGACCTGGGTGCGGACGACTATGTGACCAAGCCATTCTCCTTTAGCGAACTGCTGCTGCGACTGCGCGCGGTGAGTCGAGGCGCGGTTGCTCCAAGGAGAACGCAGCTGCAGGTCGGCGACTTATTCCTGGATCCCGCCAGCCGCGAGGTCTACCGCGATGGCGTGCGCGTCAGTCTGACGCGCACCGAATATAGCCTATTGGAACGGCTCATGCGGGACGCGGGAGAAGTTATACCGCGGGAAATCCTGATTGCGTCTTCGGGCCGCGAAATGGGGAGCAATACGCTGGATGCCTTTGTGCGGCTGCTGCGAAACAAAATCGATTGCACTGATAATGCTCGGCGAAAACTGATTCACACCGTCCGCGGTGTCGGGTACGTTATTGCTCTGGATTGGCAATCATGAGAAGACTCTCTATCGGCTTTCGGCTCACCTTGTGGTATCTGGCGATCTTTGCTGCGGCCCAGCTTTGTTTTGGCATCGGCATGTGGTTTGTCCTTCGGCAACACCTCTACAGTATTGCCAACGAGGGATTGACCGCTCAGATCGAGGACGTGACTCATTTCCTGGAATCGCAGAAGAAGAAGAATATGACGTTAGTCAAACTTCGGGAAGAGGCCTCCGAAGCTTACGATTTGGAGCACTCTGGCGACTTTTTGCAAGTTTATGATGAGGATGGAAACTGGATCTTTCGCGCTCCTTCGTTGGAACGAAATCAATTTCCGCCGATATCACCTGGCGTTGTGAAAGGTACTTCATTTCAGAACCGTCAGCTGGGAAATAAGCCCTTTCGTTTCATTACGCAAAGGATCGAGGTGAATGGCCGTTCGTACACGGTGCAGACAGGCCTTTCCACCGATCAGATCATTGCCACGCTGTCTCTGTTTCGGCGTTATCTCCTGATGCTGGCTCCGCTGTTGCTGCTCGCCGCTGCATCCGGGGGCTACTGGCTGAGCCGCAAAGCCTTGTCTCCGGTCGATGCAATCACTCAGACTGCGAGAAACATCGGCGGCAGCAATCTAGGCGACCGGTTGGAAAAACTGACGACTGGCGACGAGCTTCAACGATTGTCAGACACGTTGAATGAAATGCTGGCGCGCATTGAAAGCGCCTTCCTTCGTGTGACTCAGTTCACCGCGGATGCTTCGCACGAACTACGCACTCCGATCTCGCTGATTCGCACCGAAGCCGAGATCGCGCTCCGGAAGTCGAGAGGAAACGAGGAATATCGAGAAGCTTTACGCCACGTCCTGCTGGAGGCGGAACGAACTTCGTCCCTGATCGAAGAGCTGTTGTCGCTCGCCCGTGCCGATTCCGGGCGTGAGAGCTTGCCTCTTGCGCCACTCGACTTGCGCGCAACGATCACAGAAACCGCGAACGACTGGCGCCAGCTAGTGGAGGCTCGTAATCTCCAATTTAATCAAACTATCGCGGATTGTGAACTTCCAGTCTTGGCAGATCGCGGATCCGTGAAACGATTGCTGGCCATCCTGCTCGACAACGCAGTTAAGTACACGCCGTCCCCAGGAGTCGTCGAACTCCGTGTGGAAGCGCGCAATGACAAGGCCGTAATCGCTGTGCGCGACACGGGGGTTGGAATCGCCGAGCAAGACCAAGGCAGAATCTTCGAGCGTTTTTACCGCGTGGACAAGGCGAGAAGCCGCGCGCTTGGCGGAGCCGGAATCGGCCTTGCCATCGCCGATTGGATTGTGCAGCAGCACCGTGGGTCAATCGCGGTTCAAAGCTCGATTTGCAATGGATCTACCTTTCTCGTCGAGCTTCCTCTGCAGCCGGCGTCGGCAGTTTTGGATCGATCGCAGGCAAACGCGTTCACGGACTACGCCGACAACTCGCCAGAAAGGCCTCGCGGTTGATCGGTCGACCGCGAGCTTCGGGCATCCGACTTTCGAGCAAACGAGCTGCGCCCACGGCCTCATCGATTTCAAGATCGAGGCTGCATCGGTCGATCCTCGTCGCGATTCACAAATAGTGTCATTGGCGATTTTCCCCTAGTGGACTATCGGACACTCCGAAGTCGCCACTGTCCGCGCCTTTCCAGATCAGGCCTCGCGCGGCTCAGATGCCGAGAGAGGTACGAGAGGGCCTTCCCTTAAGGATGGTCGGCGCGGCCTGCCGAGACACTATTTGCCACGCTGGCGAGCAGACTCTTTCTATTACTGGGGATTGGGACGAGACTCGTGTCCATTCCGCTACTGATCGTGATCATAACGGCGATTGCGACCACAAAGATGCCAGAATTGTTTCACGCAAACCAGGGTTTCTGGCACATGGTTAGCGATGCCCGCACCGATTTTGCCATGTTCTGCTGCTTAGTCTTTCTCATTTCAGTGGGTGGCGCGAGTTGGTCTCTTGATGCAATGCTTTCCAAACACCACCGAAATAGTGGCTGATGTGTGCCGCATGCTGATACGAGGATTATCAGGGGGGCTCGATGAACGAATCGTCTGAATCCCGTCGCCAGTTTCTAAAAGCAGCACGTCTATCAGCCGGAGCGGCTTTCCTGTCCTCTGGCACTATCCTCGCGGAATCGGGAATTCCAATACAGAGCAACGACTCGCCTACTGCTTCGGAGTCCGGTTCCCCCGACTACACGTTGCACATCAAGACTGTCCCCGGCAACTCGTGTGAAGGTGTGCAGAGGTACATTTGATGTGTGTCCAATCACCAGCGGAAGCTCTTTTTCGGCCTCATCCGGATTCATGTACCGATATCGTATGACATAGTTGGACCGTCGCATTCACAGTGCGGGTCGATCTTACTGAGAAGGCAGAAGCGCCGATGAGGGGTCAAGGACTTCATTCAAAATTAGTGTTGTTCCTGTTTCTTACGCTTGCCGCTTCACGCCTATGGGCGCAGGGCCCACCGTACCAAACCGACGATCCGGTTCCGGTAGACCTGCACCATTACGAGTTCTACATTTTCGGCAGCACGGACGGAACTCCGGCGGAAACCGATTCCACGGGTCCGGCTTTCGAGTTCAACTGGGGTGCCATCCCGAGGGTGCAGCTTCACGCCATTCTGCCCTGGGGTTCTATCAATCCGTCGAACAATCCTGTCTATCGGCCCGGCGGCACCGGTCCTAGCGCCTTTGGTCTCACCGATATCGAACTGGGCGCAAAGATCGCCTATATCAAAGAATCGAAGTACATTCCTCAGATCGGCACTTTTACGATGTTTGAAATCCCGACCGGTAGCTACGACAAGGGACTCGGCGTGGGAAAGGTTTGGTACAAACTTCCCCTCTGGTTCCAGAAGAACATAGGACACTGGCTCATGGACGGGGGCGCCGGTGAAACCATCGTCCCACAAACCCAGTACCGCAACTTCCCGTATGGCGGATTCCTGGTGAAATACACCTTTGGTGAGCGGTTTGAGTTAGGAAGCGAGGTCTTTGCGCATGGGCGTGAAGGCTTCGCCACGCCGCAGACAGAAGCCTCGACGATGATTGATCTGGGTGGTGTATATCACCTGAAGCATCATGAAGGAGAGCAGTTTTTGTTTTGCTACGGCCACTCTGTTGCCGGCCAGACGGAAAATTATGCCTACGTCGGCATGTACTGGACATGGGGAAAAGGCAAGAAGAATCCGGACGCGGACAACGCTTGGGTACCAGCGCCGATGCACGCTGCAGGATTTCAATGAACCCTGGCTTGAGATCGGTTTCAGGACTGATTGGCATGGAATCGGCGGACGAGTTCGCGATGAAAGCCTCGCTTGCAAAGGTGATGCCACACGGATACGAAGTGCTAGGCTCTTTTACGATCAATGGCCGGATGCTTACTCGCGGCGTCCGCGTGGTCACAGACGGTCCGTTACACCGTCCCGGCCGCGTCGGTCGGGGACGATTTCTCCGCCTACCACCAAACCCTGGATAGTGCGGCTGATTTCACGCTTTTGAGCAGCAAGCGGCTAATTCCGGCGGAGACGAGAGCATACGTTCGCGCGGTGACGGCAGGCGAGCACCTCCTCACAAACAACAGCTTGCCCGGATGCAGCGCGGCGGAAATGCTTCGAATAGACGACTGTCCTTTGACTGTCCAATAAGGATTCCCTGTCGCTCCTTACAAGGTCTTTCGAGGGCCACCCGCGTCTTGTAAGTTGTTGAAATTCCTGTTATCCGTGGGCTCATAACCCAAAAATCAGTTCGGCCCGAGTAGATCAGGGTACGCGCACGCTCGGCGAACGAAAGCTCGGGAACAGGAGGATGATCACTCGCGCGGCTGGTGCTTGCATGTTTTCTGATGAATGAGGAAGTCAGGAATGGTGTCCCCTTCGATCATGCGCCGTCTCGCGGCATATCGCCGATTATCGCGGCTCTGCGGATCGGAGAGCAGGTCGCCGAGCGTCCGTGATCGCGGCGTCTAGCCTGGCTGCAATGGCAGCGAAAGCGGGTGTGGGGCCGTTCCAGCGCAACTCGTCAACATCGTCGAAGAGATTGATATCGGTCCGGAGCGTAGCAAGGGTGCGGAAAAGCAGTGCGTGGTCC
>Ga0182021_10010072_pt1 | contig 11213 bp, 6 predicted proteins | sample 612E3MmetaG_FD_120493 | JGI IMG/M metagenome (GOLD analysis project Ga0182021, IMG submission 120493) | Permafrost microbial communities from Stordalen Mire, Sweden - 612E3M metaG (Illumina Assembly) | ecosystem: Environmental > Terrestrial > Soil > Wetlands > Permafrost | place: Sweden...
CACATCGGCTTCTCGTTCCACGACGAGTACGAGGTGTTCACCGAGATCGTCGACGCCGGCGAGGGCGTGCTGGAGTTCTGCCAGATCCAGCTCAACTACATGGACGGCGCCTATCAGGCCGGCCTGCGCGGGCTGCACTACGCCGCCGCTCGCGGACTGGGTGTGATCGTCATGGAGCCCATCCGCGGCGGTCAACTCGCCAAAGAGCCGCCCTCCGAGGTTAGCGAGCTGTGGGAAACGGCGCCCGTACGCCGTACTCCCGCTGAGTGGGCCCTGCAGTGGCTCTGGAGCTTGCCGGAGGTCTCCCTGGTGCTCAGCGGCATGAGCACCTTGCAGCAGGTGAAAGAGAATCTCGAGTACGCGGATCGTTCTCGCGTCGGCTTGCTCGACGCCGGGGAGCTGGAGCTGGTGGAGCGCGTTGCCGGCGCGTACCGCCGGCGGCTAGCGGTGGACTGCACCGGCTGCAAGTACTGCCAGCCGTGTCCGAACGGCATCGACATACCGCGGATTCTGGAGTTCTACAACGACGCCCGCATGTACGACGACGCGGAGCACCAGGGGTTCCTGTACTCCATGTTCATCGAGGCGGACAAACGCGCCGACGCCTGCAGCCAATGTGGCGAGTGCGAAGTGCGCTGCCCGCAGAACCTGGCCGTGATGGAGTGGCTGCAGCTCTCTCACGAACTGCTGGCGCCGGGGAAGAGCGAGAAGTGAGCGCGCCGCCGTCTGCCGCGCCGGGCGGCGCGCCGATCGTCGTCGGCATCGACATAGCCGCGCGACGGCCCTGCGTGGCCGTCGCGCTGCAGATCGCCCGCGGCGCTCGCGTGGTCGGCTGGATGGAAGCCGACCACCGGCATCGCGGCGAGAGCGCCCGCCTGGTCGAGTGGGTGCAGGCGCTTTCCCCGGCAGTGGTCGCCATAGACGCGCCGCAGGCGCCCAACCGTCATCTCCTCAAGGGCAGCCGCTTGCGAGTCTGCGATTGGGAGTCGCGCCGCCGCGGCCTGCCCCTGTACCAGGTGCCCGCTCGAGGACAGCCGGCCCCGGAGTGGATCACCGTCGGCTTCGAGTACTTCCGCATGCTCAAGCACCGGGGCTTCGAGATGGCGGCCGTCACCGGCCTGCCGTTGTCGTTCGGCGGGGCGCCGGCACTGCTGGAGGCATATCCATATGCGACGTTCGTGTGCCTGCTCAGAGAGCAGCATCGCGACGCCGAGGGAACGGCCACGCCGCCGAAGAAAGACACCCGGGCCGGCGCGCGCCTGCGCATCGACCTGTTGCGCGGCGCGCGCGTGGAGTGGGACGACTACTACGACCACGACTCGCTCGACGCCCTGGCGGCCGGCGTCACCGCGTGGCGCTTCCTGCAAGGCACGGCAAGTGCTCTCGGGGACCCGTCCGAGGGCCTGCTCTGGCTGCCGGCGACGGCCGAGTTTGTCAAGGAGCGGCTGGCGCCTCGTCGTCCCTGACGCAGGGTCGCCTCCGCCGCCGGCCGCTTCCCGTCACTGGGGCGCCTCGCGGTCCTCATACGGCGCCACCACTCTCCTTCAGTCCGCGCTCTCACGTCCTGATGACCCTTCCCGGCGTCGCGCTGCGGCGTCGCCGGGCCGCAGTGTTGCGGCGTCGCTCCAGCACCGTGGTCCGCGGCCCGCGGAGGTTTCGCGGCGGCCCTCATGGGAAAGCCCGCGATCAGGTTCTTCGAAGATCGGAGGGCGGCCATGCCGCGTCCATTGTGGAAAGGCAGCATCAGCTTCGGGCTCGTGAACATCCCGGTCACGCTGCACGGCGCCGTGTCGCCGGAGACGCTGCGCTTCCGGCAGATCGATCGTCGCAGCAAGACGCCGGTGAAAGAGAAGCGCGTCAGCGAGCGCACAGGCAAGGAAGTGCCTTGGGACGACGTGGTCAAAGGCTACGAATACGAGGACGGGCGGTACGTGCTGCTGGAGGACGACGAGCTGCGGCAGGCTAATGTCAAGGCCACTCAGACGATAGACATCGTGCAGTTCGCCCGGCGTGAGGAGATCGACCCGCTCTATTTCGAAACGCCGTACTACGTGGCGCCCGGCAAGGGCGGAGCCAAGGGCTACGCGTTGCTGCGGGCGGCGCTGCGCGAGTCGGACAGGGTGGGCATCGCGAAAGTGGTCGTCCGCTTCCGCCAGCACATGGCCGCTCTCATGCCGGAGGGCCGGCTGCTGGTGCTGGAGCTGCTGCGCTACGGCCACGAGATCCGTGACGCCGGAGACCTGGAAGTCCCTGGTGACGACCTGGCCGAGGTTGGCGTGAGCCCGCGCGAGGTGGCCATGGCAGAGACCCTGGTGGCGTCCATGGAGGAGCCCTGGGACCCTATGGAGTATCACGACGAGTACCGGGACGCCGTGCTGCAGCTCATAGACGACAAGGTGCGTGGCGGCGGCGAGCGGACCGAAGTGCCGCCGGAGATGGAGGAGGAGGAAGGCGCCGAGGTCATCGACATCATGGCCCTCCTGAGGCGCAGCGTGGAGGCAGCCGGCGGCGTTGAAGTGCCCAGGGGAGGCGACGAGGCCTCGACGAGCGGCGGCGGGCGGCGATCAGGCCGGAGCACCGCGGAAACGTCGTCCGGCAAGACGGCCGCCGCGCGTCACAAACGGGCTTGAAAGCCGCCGACGACACGCTGAGCGACTACCGGCGCAAGCGCCGGTTCACGGAGACGCCCGAGCCGGCCGGCAAGATCGGCCGCCCCACGGAGGGCGAGCAGGCGGAACGGGTCTTCGTGATCCACAAGCACGGTGCCCGGCGGCTGCACTACGACCTGCGGCTGGAGCTGGATGGTGTGCTCAAGAGCTGGGCTGTGCCGAAGGGGCCCAGCCTGGACCCGTCCGAGAAGCGGCTGGCTGTGCATGTGGAGGACCATCCGATCGACTACGGACCATTCGAAGGCTCCATCCCGAAAGGAGAGTACGGGGCGGGCGCGGTGATCGTCTGGGACGCCGGCACGTGGGAGCCGCTCGGCGACGCGGTGGCGGGGTTGGCCAAGGGTGAGCTGAAGTTCCGCCTGCACGGCCGCAAGCTGAACGGCGGCTGGGTCCTCGTCCGACTGCGTGGCGACGAGGACCAGTGGCTGCTGATCAAGGAGAAGGACCGGGCGGCCAGACCGGGCGGGGACGATCTCCTCGCCGCCCGGCCGGAGAGCGTGATTAGCGGCCGCACCCTGGAAGACCTGCTGTCGGACGGGGAGGTCCCCATCTGGCATTCGGCCCCGCCTGCCGGCGCGGATCGTGCGCCGGGCGTCGCCGCAGACTCCACGGCCGCGTCGCGTTCTGACGCTGCGCCGTTTGCCGCTGCCGTACCGGGCGCCGGAGCCGTGTCGCCTGCCGGTTCGGGGCGCGGTGCGACGGCCGGACGGGCGCCCGTGGCGAGTCGTGGCGACAAGCGAGCCGTGCCAGACGCGAGCGGTCTGCCGGGTGCCCGGCGCGCCGACATGCCGAAGGACGTCGCGCCACAGCTGGCCACGCTGGTGGACGCGCCGCCCGCCGCCGAGGGCTGGATCCATGAGGTGAAGTTCGACGGCTATCGCGCGCTGTGCGACCTTAACGACGGCGCCGTGCGGTTCACGACGCGCGGCGGCCAGGACTGGACGGAGCGTTTCCGGGAGCCGGCCGCCGCCGTTGCTGCGATCGCTGCGCGGCGGGCGCTGCTGGACGGTGAGCTCGTAGCGCTGCTGCCCGACGGGCGTTCCAGCTTCGAAGGTCTTCAACAGGCTCTTTCTACGCGCGCGGCCGGCGCAGCGCTGCGATCGTCCCTCGCCTATGTGGCCTTCGATCTCCTCTACCTTGACGGCTACGACCTGCGAGCGACGCCGCTGACCGCGCGCAAAGCCCTGCTGCAGCGGCTGCTGGCGGCGTCGCCCGTCTCGTCTCACCTGCGCTTCAGCGAGCACATCGAGGGCCGCGGAGAGGCCTTCTACGCCGCCGCCTGCGACCAACATCTGGAGGGCGTGATCTGCAAGCTGGCCGCCGGCGTCCACCGCGACGGCCGCACGCGTGAGTGGCTCAAGGTGAAGTGCCTGGGTCGCCAGGAGTTCGTCGTCGGCGGCTACACCGATCCGGCAGGGGCGCGAGTGGCACTGGGCGCCCTGTTGCTGGGTGTTCACGAAGGCGGCCATCTGGTCTATGCCGGCAAGGTGGGCAGCGGCTTCAAGGAGAGCGACCTGACCGACCTGCAGCGGCGGCTGGGCGCTCTGAAGACCCGGGAGTCTCCGTTCGCTGGGACGGTGCCGCGCGCTGAGGCGCGCGGCGCGCACTGGGTGACGCCCTCTCTGGTCGTGGAGGTGCGCTTCAGCGCCTGGACCTCCGACGGGCGGCTGCGGCACCCTTCGTTCCAGGGCGTGCGGGAGGACAAGCAACCGGGTGCGGTGGTGCGTGAACAGGCTGCGCCGGCGGAGAAGGATCCGGGCCACGAGTCCGAGGGTGGAGGAAGCAGCACACCTGCACACGAGGGCCGCGGCGGCCGCGTCGCGGTGGGTGGCGGCTCCGACGCAGGAGGTGGCCGGCCACGTCCGGGCTCGATGCGCACGGCGCGCGGCGATGCCGAGGTGGCCGGTGTGCGCATCTCTCATCCCGACCGGGTCGTCTACGGCGAGAGTGGCATCACGAAGCTTGAGGTGGCGGAGTACTACGCGCTGGTGTGGCCGCTCATGGAGCCTCACGTGAGCGGCCGGCCACTGACGCTGGTCCGTTGCCCGGACGGCAGCGACGGCGGCTGCTTTTACCAGAAGCACGTCGAGAGCGGGTTCAGCCGCACCGTAGGCAAAGTGACGATACGTGAGGACGGCGGGCCGGCCGTTTACCCGGCGGTCGATTCGCTGGCCGGCCTGCTGGGCCTCGTGCAGATGGGTACGCTGGAGATCCACGCCTGGGGCTCGCCGATCTCCAGCGTGGAACTACCCGACACCATCGTCTTCGACCTCGACCCGGGGCCGGACGTGGCCTGGGAACGCGTGCCGGCGGCGGCCCACCGGTTGCATGACCTCCTTGGCGGGCTCGGCTTGGCAAGCTACGTGAAGACAAGCGGCGGCAAGGGCCTGCACGTGGTCGTCCCGCTCGTCCCGCGGGTGTCCTGGGATCAGGTGAAGGCCTTCGCCAAGGAGCTCGCAGATACCGTGGCAGACGCCCAGCCGGAGGCCTTCACGACAAACATGTCCAAGGCGAAGCGCAACGGGCGCATCTTCATCGACTACCTGCGAAACGGCCGCGGGGCGACCAGCGTCGTCGCCTACTCACTGCGGGCGCGGGCCGGCGCTCCCGTCTCCGCGCCTGTGCGCTGGGATCAACTCGGGAAGGACCTTCATCCAGATTCCATCACGTTGCGCAACGCCGCGGAGTGGCTGGGGGCGCTGCGCGGCGACCCGTGGGTCGGCTACCAGGAAGCGCGCCGGCCCCTGCCGGCGGCCGGCTGAGCCGTCGTCTGCTGGACTCGGCGAGCGTCCGCCGCGCCCAGTGCGTCGTCAAGCATCGCCCGCCCCAGGGACCCGACACAGCATCCCTCTGCCTCCGCCGTCCTGCGCCGCGAATCAAGCTCCGCTCCGTATCTGCCGAGAATCGTAGCAAAGGACCCGCCGGCGGGCCCGGCCATGGCCACCACTGCGTGCCGGGTGTCGAAACAGGACTGACTTGGTCCACACAATGTACACTTGGTGCTCCGTAACAGACACAGCGGCCGACAAGACTTGGCAGTCAAGGAGAGCAGGTTAGTATGGCGGAGGCGCTCCGTCTGCTGTTCGTCGAGGACGACGAGGCAGACGTTCTGCTACTCGTGCGCGAGCTGACGCAAGCCGGTCACACGGTCGATTGGCGGCGCGTCGACAGCGAGCGCGACCTCCGGGCCGCCATCGACGACGGCGGATGGCAGGTCGCTGTGGTGGACTTCGTGCTTCCCGGATTCGATGGGCCGGCCGCCGTTACGATCCTCTCGGAACTGGCGCCCGATGTGCCGGCCATCCTCATCTCCGGCATTGTCGGCGAGGAGCGAGTGGCCGAGGCCATGCACGTGGGCGCCCAGGACTTCCTGCTGAAGGACAAGCCTGTCCGCTTCGTAGGAGCTGTTTTGCGCGAGCTGCGCGAGCACGAGCTTCGCATAGCTAAAGCGGAGTCGGACGCCGCCCTGCGCTCCAGCGAGGACCGCTATCGCTTGCTGATCGAGAATCTCCCCGTCGTCACCTACTCGGCGCATCCCCAGGGCGGCGACCGGCTGCAGATCGCCCTTGTCTCCGGTCGCGTGGAGGCTCTGACGGGCTACGCGGCCAAGGACTTCGAGAGCGCGCCTTTTGCGCTGAGTGCGCTGGTGCATCCCGACGATAAGGCGAGATTCGATGCAGCCGAGGCGGCCGCCATCACCGAGGTGGTGGACCTTGACTATCGCATCGTCCTGGATGACGGGACGGTCAAGTGGGTGCGCGACCATACGGTCCCTCGCTTCGACGACGACGGCCGCACGGTCGAGGTGTACGGCGTGCTGGAGGACGTGACGGAGAGCCACAGCGTCGCCGACGCGCTGCGAGCCGAACAGCGAGAGAAGGACGCCATTCTGAGTGGTCTGAGCGACATCGTGCTCGAGCACGTGGACGCCGACCTGCGCATCATCTGGACCAACCGTCAGCTCACGCTGGGCGGCCGGGCGGAGGACTACGTCGGCCGGTATTGCTACGAAGCGGCGCAAGGGGCCTCGGAGGCCTGTCCCGGTTGTATCGTCGTTCAGGCCATAAGTACTGGGGAGGCCTGCCACGGCGAAGTCCCGGCGCTGAACGGCAGGACGAAGACGGTTCTCATGCGGGCGAACCCGCTAAAGGACGAGAACGGCAAGGTGGTCAGCGTCGTCGCGGCCAGTATGGACATCACCGGGAAACGCCGCGCCGAGGAAGAGGCGCGGGCGATGTCCGAACGCCTGGAACTCGCACTCGCCAGTGCCAAGCTGGGCAGCTACGAGTGGGACGTAGAGACGGGCGAGGTCATAGCGAATCAACGCTATTACGAGATGTTCGGCTATTCGCCCGGTGAGATGGCCCTGGATCAAGCGAGCTGGGACAGACAGATGCACCCGGACGATCTGCAGATCGCGGCCAAGGCTCTGAGCGCTCAGCTTGAAGGATTGCCAGGCTCGGGCGAGTCCGAGTATCGCATGCGCCACAAGGACGGCCATTGGGTGTGGGTGCTCAACAGAGGCCGCGTAGTCGAGCGAGCCGAAGACGGACGGGCGCTGAAGGTGAGCGGCGTTCACATCGACATCAGCGCCCGGCGATTCGCCGAGGAGGCGCTGCGGGAGAGCGAGGAGCGCTACCGGCGCATCGTTGAGACGGCCAGCGAAGGGGTGTGGGTCGGCGACGAGTCCTACCACACCAGCTTCGCAAACGGCCAGATGGCAGACATGCTCGGCTGTTCGGTCGAAAGCCTCATGGGCCTTCCGGTCCAGCAGTTCATCTTCCCTGAGGATCTACCGCGCTTCGCCGAGACGCTTCCCTCCGCCTTCTTCGAAGACCAGCGTGCGGAGCTGCGTCTGCGGCGCGCCGACGGCAGCGAGCTCTGGGTGCTGGCGTCGGCCGCTCCCATCATCGATGCTGAGGGCCGCTTCCGCGGCGCCTCGGCATTGTGCAGCGACATCACCGAGCAGCGACTGACGGCGCAGCAACTGGCCGCCGGGGCGGTTCGCCTGCAACGCACCGTGGAGGGGGCCGTCGCCGCCATGGGTTCGGCGGTGGAGATGCGGGATCCTTACACGGCCGGTCACCAGCGCCGGGTGACGCGTCTGGCAGAAGCCATCGCTTGCGAGCTCGGTCTGGACGAGCAGGTCGTCCAAGGCTTGCGCCTGGCGAGCCAGGTGCACGACGTGGGCAAGATCGCCGTGCCGGCCGAGATCCTCAGCAAGCCAGGCCGCCTGCAGAGCTACGAGTACCAGCTCGTGCAGGCCCACAGCCAGGTCGGGCACGACATCCTGCAGTCCATCGAGTTCGACCGGCCCGTGGCCGAGATCGTGCTGCAGCACCACGAGCGGATCGACGGCAGCGGCTATCCGCTCGGGCTGGCCAACGGAGACATCCTGATCGAGTCACGCATCCTTTGCGTGGCCGATACGGTCGAGGCCATGGCCTCTCACCGGCCCTACCGGCCGGCCCTGGGCCTCGACAAGGCCCTGGAGGAGATCCGGGAAGGCAGCGGCACGCGTTACGACGTCGACGTGGTAGCCGCCTGTCTCACGGTCTGCGGCTCGGTCGGCTTCTCGTTCGGCATCTGACGCCGCCCGGCGGGCGGGCGATCCGCAGATGCGATCGCCCGTTCGGTCGAGGCGTGCCGTCGCTGGTCTGCCACGCTGGCGAGTCGCCGGTGCGCCATTTATGATAGCCGCGTGAACGTAGTCGCCTTCAACGGAAGCGCCCGGCGCGACGGCAACACCGCCATCCTCCTCAAGCACGTGCTCGCCGAGCTAGAGCGCGAGGGCATTCAGACCGAGCTCGTCCAGCTGGCCGGCACCAGGCTCAGCGGGTGCACCGCGTGCCTCAAATGCTACGAGGCGAGGGACATGACCTGCGCTGTCAAGAACGACGTCCTCAACGCCTGCGTGCAGAAGATGGCGGCCGCCGACGGCATCCTGATCGGTTCACCGGTCTACTTCGCCGACGCGACCGCCACCACGAAAGCCCTCATCGAACGCGCCGGCATGGTGACCCGCGTCAACGACCACGCCCTGCGGCGCAAGGTGGGCGCCGCAGTGGTGGCCGTCCGCCGCGGTGGAGCCGTGCACTCCTTCGACTCCATCAACCACTTCTTCCAGATCAGCGAGATGGTCACCGTGGGCTCCATCTATTGGAATCTCGGAGTGGGAGAGCCGATCGGCGCCGTCCTCCAGGACGAGGAAGGCCTGCAGACCATGCGCGTGCTCGGCCAGAACATGGCCTGGGTACTACAGAAGCTGCACGGCTGATCCGCTCCGGCAGCCGCACAGGGTCGACCGGGCCCCGGCTTTCAGCCATACTTCCGTGGATTGCAGCCAGACGTCCCGCCGCCGCTTCCGCGGCAGCGGGACGTCAGCATGTCGTCCCGGCCGGCCGGCTCGTCTGAGGCGGCCTATCTGAAGCCATCTGTGTGAGGAATGTCATGCCCGTGAACGGCAACGGACGCATCATCGAGGTCGAGCAGCTCACCAAGCGCTACGGCGAGCTGATCGCCGTCGACGCCATCTCCTTCTTCGTCGAGCAGGGCGAGGTCTTCGGCATCCTGGGGCCCAACGGCGCCGGCAAGACCACCACCCTGGAGATGGTCGAAGGCCTGCGCCGCCCGGAGGGTGGCACAATCACCGTCGACGGACTGTCCGTCTGGCCCAGTCCGAAGGCCGTCAAGGCGCGCATCGGCGTGCAACTGCAGGCCACGGCGCTGTTCGACTACCAGAAGCTGCACGAGATCATCTACATCTTCGGTTCGTGCTACGGCATCCACCGAAGCCGCACGGACTGCGTGGCCCTTCTCGAACGGGTGGGGCTGGCCGAGAAAGCGAACGTGTTCGCCAACGAACTCTCGGGCGGTCAGGCCCAGCGTCTCTCAATTGCGCTGGCGCTCGTCAACGACCCTGTGGTCACATTCCTGGACGAGCCCACCACGGGCCTCGACCCTCGCGCCCGGCGCTCACTGTGGGGTGTCATCAAGCAGATCAACGATGCGGGCACTACGGTGGTGCTCACCTCGCACTACATGGAAGAGGCCGAGCGGCTGTGCGACCGCGTGGCGGTCATGGACCTTGGGCACATCGTCGCCCTGGACACGCCCCGAGCGCTCATCAACGATCTGGGAGCCGAGGCCACGGTCACCTTCACGGTGGACACCGAACCGTCGGCCGACCTCTTCTGTGGGCTGGACGGCGTGCAGTCCTGTCGCCTGCAGGAGCCGGGTTACGCGATCGTCGCCCTCGACGCGCAGCGGGCGGTCGTCTCCCTTCTCGATCTGGCCGAACGCGAGGGACTGCGCATAGGCAACCTGGACGTGCAGGGCGCCAACCTGGAAGACGTGTTCCTGTCCATGACCGGCCACAAGCTGGGCGAAGACGAGGTGGCGGCCGAAGAAGCCGAGGCCGAACCTAAGAAGCGGCGGCGCCTCCTGGCGCGGGGCAGGTGAGGCATGCGCACCTTCCTCGACATGCTCAGGTCGGACGTGCAGATGTGGCTGCGCAACCGCCAGGCGATGTTCTGGACGTTCTTCTTCCCTGTGCTGCTCATGGGGCTCATGGGCGTGGTGTTCGGCCGCGACAATGCCTTTGTCGCCAAGCTCGCCATCGTCAATCACGACGGCAGCGCGCCGAGCGCCCAGATGGTGGGCGTCTTCAAGAAGATCTCGGCGCTGAAGACCACCACGGTCGTCAGCGAGTCGCAGGCGATGAAGGACCTCAAGGACGGTACTTATGCCGCCGTATTGGTGCTGCCGAAGGGCATGAGCTCCCACTTCACGCTGGACCCCAAAACTGGCGCCATCGTGGGTCACACTCAGCTGCCGTTCTACTTCGACAACTCGTCGCTGGTGCAGGCAGGTACGGTGACCGGCGTGGTCACGCAGGTCGTGCAGCAGATGGGCTACACAGCCACCAAGACGCAGCCGGCCTTCGTGCTGCGGCCCCAGGGGGTGGCCGCCAAGAGCTTCAAGTACATCGACTTCCTGGTGCCCGGCATCGTCGCCATGTCGCTCATGACGGTCGGCATCTACGGCATCTCCGGCACCTTCGTCGCCTATCGAGAACGTGGTGTGCTGCGTCGCCTCAAGGCCACGCCTATGCCGCTGGGCAGTTTCATCGGCTCCCGGGTGCTGATGCAGCTGTTCGTCTCTCTCATCCAGGCGGGTCTGGTGTTAGCCACCGGCTCGCTGCTGTTCCACGTCAACGTGGGCGGCGCCGGCACCTGGGCGCGAGTGGGTGTGCTGGCGATCATCGGCTCGGCGAGCTTCGTCACCATCGGCTTCTTCGTCGCCTCGGTCTCAAAGAACATAGAGATCGCCGCCGCACTGGGCAACGTCATCGGCACACCCATGATGTTCCTCTCCGGCATCTTCTTTCCCATGGACAACGCACCCGGCTGGATACAGCCGGTGGTGCACGCCATGCCGCTCAAGTACCTCGCCGACGCCATGCGCTCGGTGGTCATCCAGGGGCATTCGCTCTGGTCGGTCCGGTTGGACATGCTCGTGCTCGTCGGCGTCGCGCTCGTGTTC
>Ga0182021_10010073_pt1 | contig 11213 bp, 5 predicted proteins | sample 612E3MmetaG_FD_120493 | JGI IMG/M metagenome (GOLD analysis project Ga0182021, IMG submission 120493) | Permafrost microbial communities from Stordalen Mire, Sweden - 612E3M metaG (Illumina Assembly) | ecosystem: Environmental > Terrestrial > Soil > Wetlands > Permafrost | place: Sweden...
CTGAAAGAAACAGATCGTTATCCTTGACGAGCATGCTGGACTTCAATCCGTAATTAATACCATTAACGCCCGACAGTCATCAGTGCCACGCCCCCACATTGGTGGTCAAGATTCCCTTGACACACAAGACCTCGTTTCCTATACTCTTCCTTAAAAAAGGAAGTTCTCAATAAGAAAACATAGATTCCTCTACCCAGGCACATTTACCCAGGCACATTTCATAAGGTCCTGCGGATGGATGTACGCCGCCGTTTTCCTTATTCTCTGCTTTAAGGTTTATACGGACGCAATGGCGGGAACATTAAAAGTGCTGTCGTTGTAATTGCGCCGGCCATAATTATGGGCATTCCCATCTATTTTTTCCACAAGGGTCGGCGGGTTGTTTGGAATTTTTTGCGGTGTTCGAAAGACACGTTAGAAAACTGATGAACTGATAGCCTCCGACCTGGAAAAGATTCGCTTAAGCAAAAGGGCCGGCAAAATCGATGATGCGCTTCAACTGACAAACAATGCCCTCGGCCGATTCCCGGAACATCCGGAAGTCATGTTTCTCAAGGCACAAATTTTTTGGGAAGGATTTGACTGCGGGGGGGAATACGGCACGACGCTATTTTAAGCGGGTGATGGAAATTATACACGAGAAAGAGACCCTTCACCGATGGGCGCAACGGCATTGAGGCTTAACCGGCAAGTAAAAAAGGAAGACCAGGAGTTATAGCTTTACCAGGATGTTCGGAAACTTGCTTTAATGCAGGCTGTTAAAATAGAGGCAGGCCAGGCAGGAACATGAAGACTTCGTTCGCCAAGACTGAAATAGAGCAATCCATCGTAAAACGTTTTGAACGTCAGGTACAGCTATATCCGGAGCGGATTGCCATAAAAGACGCCCGGCAGTCGAGGAGCTTCACTGAGATGAAAAGGGATGCGAATCGGATAGCCGCTAATCTCCTGAATAAACATGGTGACAGTGCAGAAGCAGTTGCTATTCTGTTTGAACACGGTCTGACGGCAATTGTTGCCATACTTGCCGTTTTGAAGACGGGCAAATACTATGTACCGCTGGACCCTTCCTATCCCCGGACGACTATCGAGCACATGCTGAAGGACTCGGGAGCAGCGGTCATTCTTGCCGATCATGCCACCATAGACCTCGCCGGCAAATTGGCCGAAGACGGGGTAACGGTCATCAATACCGATGTCATAGAAGAGTCGATATCCGACCGGAATCCGGACATTACGATTCAACCGGATTCATATGCCTGCATCCTCTACACATCAGGCTCTACAGGTCTTCCCAAAGGAATCCTGCATAGTCACCGAACCATTCTCCATCATATCTGGAGCCACACGCATACGTTCCATATCAGCAACACAGATCATCAGGCCCTCCTGTTGTCTTACAGCTTTGCCGCCTCTATCTCGGAAATATTCGGAGCCTTGCTCAACGGTGCGACGCTCAGTTTGAATTACGTCAAAAAGACGGGCCTGGAGAATCTGGCCAAATGGCTGCTCAACGAAAAGATTACAACGTTTAAATTACCCATCTCTCTGTTCAGGTTGTTTCTCAATACATTGAAGGATATCTCTCATTTTCCCGACCTGCGGCTGATCATTCTGGGAGGAGACCGATTGCTCCGGACAGATGTTGAATTGTTCAGGCGTTTTTTTGCCAAAGATTGTCTTCTTGTCAATCGGCTGGCATCGACCGAAGCATTCACCATCACCCGATTCATCATCGATCAAACGACTGTCCTGTCGGCACAGGTCGTCCCCGTGGGCTACCCGGATGCTGATAAAGAGATCCTCATCCTGGACGAAAACAGCCGGCAAGTAGAGGCAGGCGAAATCGGAGAAATCGTTGTCGCCGGTCGTTATCTTTCACCGGGCTACTGGCGCCTTCCGGATATGACTGAAGACAAATTCCGTTTTCGCGAAGGAGATGAAGCAAGCAGAGTCTATTACACCGGTGACTTGGGACGCATCGGACCGGACGGTTGTCTGGAGCACTTTGGACGCAAGGATGATCAGGTTAAAATCCGGGGCTACAGGATTGTACTATCCAGCGTGGAGGCTGCATTAAAGGCACTGGATGAGATTAAGGAAGCGATCGTCACCGTTCATGAAGCGAAAAAAAGCGTCGGGGGAAAAAAACTGGTGGCTTATCTGATTCCGGCCGACCAAGCCGGATTATCGGTAAGTCATCTGCGCCGCAAGCTGGCACAGAAATTACCCAACTATATGATCCCTTCAAACTACGTCATCCTGGAAAAATTCCCCCTGACACCTTCCGGAAAGATCGACCGCCTGTCCCTTCCCTCGCCGGAAAAAACCCGGCCGCTTCTGGACGGGTCTTACGTCGCACCACGAACCCCGACTGAACAGATCATTATGGAAATCTGGGCTGAGGCCCTTGGCCTGGAAAATGTCGGGGTGATCGATAATTTCTTCGATCTTGGCGGCGATTCGCTGATGTTATTGTGGATGCACACTCATATTCAGGAAACTTTCGCTATCGATATCCCGATTGTTATCATGTTCAAGTATCCGACGATAACAGCGCTCGCCCAGTTTATTATCAACCGGAAAGGCTTCCGGCAGGGCACAAAGCCTGCCTTCGCCGACACCCAGCCTCTTGATGTTCCCGAAGCAGATACCCTGCCAAAGAAGAAAACCACGGATGACATGGACTCGCATTCTTTCCACAAAGACATTGCAATTATTGGCATGGCCGGAACTTTCCCCGACGCCAAAGACACGGATGAATTCTGGGAGAACATCAAAAACGGTGTCTCATCGGTGCATTATTTTTCTACGGAGGAATTGCTTGCTGCCGGTGTAGATGAAAGCCTTCTCGGTAATCCCGATTATGTGAAAGCGGGGACATTGCTCACGGACATTGAAAAATTCGATGCGGCATTCTTTGGCCTTACGCCCCTGGAAGCGGCCATTCTTGATCCGCAACATCGATTGCTTCTGGAAACGGCCTGGCACACACTTGAAAATGCGGGATATATGCCGGATGACATTAAAGGCAGAGTGGGAATTTATGCCGGCACAAGCCCCAGTATCTATCTGCAACAGCATATCCTTCCGCAAAGGCACTTGCTTCCGATGGTGAATGATATCCGCATCAAATTATCGAACGATCCGGAATTTCTGACAACACGCATAGCATACAAGTTGAACCTGAAGGGTCCGGCGATCAGTGTTTCAACCGCCTGCTCTACATCCTTGGTTGCGGTACATCTTGCCTGTCACAGTCTCTTGCATAAGGAATGTGAACTGGCGCTCGCTGGGGGCGTGGCGGTGGAAACCCCGCAAAAAACGGGCTATCTTTACCAGGAAAGCTGGATCTTTTCACCGGATGGTCACTGCCGACCCTTTGATGCAGAGGCACGGGGAACTATTATCGGCAACGGTGCCGGGCTGGTTTTGCTCAAAAGGTTAAGCGACGCGGTTCGGGACGGTGATACCATTCATGCGGTTATAAAAGGTTCGGCTGTCAATAATGACGGCTCCTTCAAGATGGGTTTCACTGCACCCAGCGTTGACGGACAAGCCGCTGTCATCGAGGAGGCTCAGAGAAGCGCGGGGGTTCTGCCCGAGACCATTACCTATGTGGAGGCACATGGCACCGGAACAGCCCTTGGTGACCCCATTGAAATTGCCGCTTTAACACAGGCTTTTCGCCGCTCCACCTGGAAAACAGGCTTTTGCGCCATCGGTTCGGTCAAATCAAATATCGGTCATGCCAGCCGTGCAGCCGGAATTGCCGGCTTACTCAAAACAATTCTGGCCCTCAAGCACCGGCAAATCCCTCCCAGTCTGAATTATACACGCCCAAATCCGGAGATTGATTTTCCCGCCAGTCCTTTTTTCGTCAGCACCTCCCTGCAAACCTGGCACACCGAAGCAGGCCTACCGAGGCGGGCGGGCATCAGCTCTTTCGGCATTGGGGGTACAAATGCCCATTTGATTGTAGAAGAATGGCATGAAACAAGGATTCCGGCAGCATCAAAACCCTGGCAGTTGCTGGTTCTGTCGGCAAAAACCGAAACCGCCCTGAAGGCGGCCACGAAGAACCTGCTGAACTACTTACGGCAAAACCATGATCAGGAATTAGCCGACATCGCTTTTACATTACAGGCAGGCCGTCAGGCGTTTGCCTGCCGCCGCATGGTGGTCTGCCGGGATCGGGATGAGGCGATCTCACTTCTGGAGTCACAATCCTCGCCGGATGTCGAGACCAGTCGCTGTGATTTCGCTAAACCAACCTTGGTCTTTATGTTCCCCGGAGAAGGCGTACAGTATATCGACATGGCCGTTGATTTGTATCATCAGGAACTCTCGTTCCGCATGGATATCGATCACGGTGCGGATCTGTTTAAGCCATCGTTGGGTATGGATTTGCGAGAGGCATTGTTCCCCCGCAAGGGCGGCCGGAAGAAGGCAGCGAAGTTAATGGCACAGAAAGAGATAAGCCGGGCGGCGATCTTCGTCGTCGAATACGCCATGGCGCGCTTGCTTATGAGCTGGGGAATCTATCCGGAGGCGTTGATCGGCAATGGCATCGGTGAGTACACTGCCGCCTGTCTGTCCGGAGTCATGACCCTGAGCGAGACGCCGACTGTCCTTACCCATCATTATGATCCCGGCCATATGAAAAATACCCCTCTTCAGCAACCGGTTATTCCCATCGTCTCCGGAATCAGAGGTACATGGCTGACACCGGAAGAAGCGACAGACATCGCTTACTGGAGCCAGCCGTTACTTGAAAAGTCTCATTTCTCCGCTGGACTGAATACATTGGCGATATTTGCCGATTGTATCCTGCTGGAATTGGGACCAGAGAGTAAATTGGGCAAAATGGCCAGAGAAAGTCATGATTCCCGTCATGCGGCTATTCTGTCATCGCTTCCGGCAGCGGGTGAAAAAAGCTCTGCCCAGGAGGTGCTGTTGCGTGCCATCGGACAGATATGGCTCTGCGGCGTTCCGATTGACTGGAAAAGTTTTCATGCGCATGAACAAAGAAGACGTATTCCCCTCCCGCTCTATCCTTTCGAAAAAAAGAGATATTGGATTCCCAAGGCATTTACTGAACCGACCCCTCAAACAGGTCCGATGCTTTTCACGGACTGATCGTCAATCGGCCATCGTGGCGGGCAGAAACAGTGCAAGTTGGGGAAAGAGGAATAACAATACCACACAAACCAGCATGGCGATGAAAAAAGGGAATATACCCCGGAAGATCGTCGACATGGGAACATCTTTTGCCACCCCGGAAATGACATAGACGTTCATCCCTACAGGCGGAGTGATCAGTCCCATTTCAATCAGCAGGGTCATGAGTACCCCAAACCATATCGGGTCGAACCCCATCCCCATGACCATCGGAAACACGATGGGCAGGGTGAGGAACATGATGGCGAATCCCTCCATGATGCACCCCAGGAAGATATAGACCAGGCAGATGATGAACATGGTGAGATAGCGGTTCATTCCTGTGCCCGTAACCCAACCGGAAAATGTAGCCGGCAAATCACTCAAGGTCATAAAGTAGCCGAATATATTGGCTCCAATCAGGATGGTAAAGATCATGGCGGTTGTCAGGGCTGTTTCCGTTAGGGAACCGGTCAGGAGCTCTCTCGTAAATTTTCTTTTGGCGAAAATGATCACAAGAACGATTAACGCACCGAACGCCGCTGCTTCTGTTGGTGTGAACCAACCTCCGTAAAGTCCGCCCACCACCAGAGCAAAAGTAATAATAACACTCCCGGTGCCTTTAAGGGATTCCAGCTTCTCTGCAAAAGAGAATTTCGGCCCCGGAGGACCCATGTCCGGTTTTTTCCTGGTCTGTATAAAGATCGCAAGGAGAAAAAGTCCTGTCAGAATGATACCAGGGATGATACCGGCGACAAAGAGCGTCCCGATGGGTTGTTCTGTAAGGATAGCATAGATAACCATTACCGTGCTGGGCGGAATCAGGATGCCCAATGTCCCTCCCGCCGCCACACAACCCGTGGCCAGTGCGTCATCGTATCGAAAGCGTTTCATCTCCGGTAATGCAACCATACCCACCGTAGCTGCCGTCGCTAAAGATGAGCCGGATACCGCTGCAAATCCGGCACAGGCACAGACCGTTGCCATAGCCAGGCCGCCGGGCATAAAGCCGATCCAGTGGTGAACGGTACGATATAACTCAATGCCCATACCGGATTGGCTGGCCAATTGACCCATGAGAAAAAAGAGTGGAATTACGGTCAGGGCATAGGAGGAGACCGTCTGGTAAGTAACCATGCCCAGCATCGAAAAGGCCGCATAGGGGGAGGATAAGATGGAAAATCCTGCCAAACCGACCAGGGCCATGGCGCAACCGATCGGAATGCGGATCATGATGAGGAAGACCATCGCCATGAGGCCGAAAACGCCGATTATCACGGGATCCATAGTGGTTTTTTATCCTTTATCGATACCAGTGATTTTTTTAAAAAAGACGACACTAAGGACTGCGGCTCCTGCGGCAATAATGTAGACAAACGGATATTTGGAGATCTGGAGATCCATGGACACTTCGCCGGAGCCCTTCAGCGAAGATGCATAATAAATCGCCGCGGCCGTTAAGAGGGCATAAAACAAGGCGTTGGCAAAATAAGCGAATGTGGCTATATGCCTCTGGGTACCGGGTTTCAAACGATCCGTCAACAGGGAAACGCTGACATTGCGATTCATAACCTCGGCCTGGGCAAGGGCAAAAAAGACGAGGACGATCATCATAAACTCACTTACTTCCGCCGTCCCGGTTATGCTGATGCCCACCAACTTTCTCAGGAGAACATTACCCACCGTTAAAAGCATCATGAGGAAGATAACCAGTGAGGCGACGCCATTTAACAGGACCGTTATTTTTTGCATGCAGGAAAAGAATTTCTTCTGAAACATACACACTCTACTCGAATTTGGCTGCGGCACGATGCATGGCGTTCATCATTTCAAGGGCCGGAATTCCCATGGCGCCGTTTTGCTGTATCCAGTCGTTTTCCATCCCCACCAGTTGATCCCGCATTCTCTTCTTCTCCAACGCAGACATGTCATGAATTTTAACTTTGCCTGAGGATCGCATCTTTTCCACGGTCTCTTTGGCATAATCGTCATACACCTTGGCGGCGTGAAGTCCCCACTGTTTGCCGGCCGCGCCGTCAATCGCCTGCTTGGCAAAGGGAGGCAGCTCATCATACTTCTTTTTGTTCATGACCACAGCCATGATGGAAACATAAACATCCGCCTGGGTAATATGCTTGATCTGATCATAAAGCTTGAAATCGGCGACAACCGTGTTCGGGGTAAGCGCACCATCAATTACATGTTTTGCAAGAGCCATATTCAGTTCTGTGATAGGCATCCCCACCGGATCGGCCCCCAATCGCTTAAGCGCATCGCTCATGGATGCGGAGGGCGACCTGAGTTTCATTCCCTTGAAGTCTTCCATGGTGAGGATTGGCTTGTTGACGGAATATAGCTGTCCCGTGTCGGAACAATAAAGCCAGAGCATTTTATAGTCTTTGAAGTCTTCGGCAAAGTAGCGGTCATAAAGTTCGTAAGCTGCATTGGTAGCCTGTACCGAGTTATTAAAAAGGAACGGCAGGTCATATGCGGAAAATCTGGGGAAGCGGCCGGTGGTCATGGACGGAAAGATATAGGCGATATCCGTGATGCCCGTCTTGACGGCGTCCGGAAGTTGCAAAGGCCCTCCCAGAGTGCCTCCGGAGTAGATTTTGATCTTAACCTTCCCACCGGATAGCTTTTCCACATTGCCGGCGAAGGGCAGGTAGGTTTTCTGATGTTGAATATGCGTGGAAGGTATGAAATGGGCCAGTTTCAACTCAATCTCTTCTGTCGCCAGAACCGGACAGGCCAGAAATAATAATGCGCAGACGATAGCCGCTGTAAATTCATGTCTTTTCATTGTCTCATCTCTCCCAGAAGGGTTTCTATGTCATTAGTGGTATAGAGAAAACTCCTTTTCATGTCAATACACTTTTGTGTTGACCTCCCGGAAAAGTACTGGATCGCAAATCTGAATCCGGTTTTTTGTGTTTTACACGCTTTCAACTGATAATAAACAATCCTGACAACTGTCCACCACTGAACAGTTGTAGATGTAGCCGATGATTCTGCCGGTTTTATGGTTTTGAAGAATCAGAAAGATAATTTTTATCGTGTACTTCCTGAAATGGAGTACCTGATAATTTTGAAGGACGTACACACTTTCAAATCATAATCAATAATACAGCCCTTGACTTTCTTCTCAGATAGGAGAACAATTAAATATACTTGTAAACAAGGCATCATTCGAATCTGGATTTTGAGTCCTTCGAGGTTCCGGATTCGAGGCAGCGGCATAGAAATACAATCATTCGCGAATAAAGGAGGAGCATATGAAAAAGATACTTTTTTTAGCATTTGTTTTCATGATCAGTGCTGTTTTTTTTGGTTGCGCAGGGAATGTCCAACTCCAAACCGAGTTGCCCGACACCATGATTTTGGACAAGTCGCCCTTGAGAGTAGCCCTATACATACCTGATTCCACGCGGAATTATACGGAAGCAACACGTCTTAAAGACAGATGCGGTTTCTCCTCTGGTGAATTGGCAAATAGATATGGAGAAATTTTTTCAGAAGCCGTTCAGGGTACATTGATCCAGGTTTTCAAAGAGGTAAAGCCGGTCAGGCGTCCGGTCGCAGAAGGCAATGATTTAATTATTCAGGCTGAATTTACTGAGCTTGCCTACAAACGTGGCTGCAGGCCGGACCCCGTCGCATATATCATCCTCAATGGAAACTTTCGGGCTTTGGATAAAAATGGCGCCGAAATATGGCGGAGCAATCTGACGTCGCGTAAAGTTGAATCCCCGTTAGAAATGCGTTACACAGTCGAAAAAGTCATACCGTCCGCGATGGCCACCCTTGTCGGCGAATGGACAAAGGAATTATTGGCTGTTCCTCAGATTCAAAAAATGTCGAGCAGCCAAACTATCAAGGGTAGATAATATCCACGGCATGAGATAATTTGAGGCCAGCAATGAAATATACCACATTGCCAGTAATGCTTATCCTTATCCTATTGACCGGATGTGTAACAGTTGCTGAGCGTGAAAGTCTTGTATATTCTGCTAACTATGGAGAAGTCGCGAAACTGGTCGAATCGGAAATCAGGAAAACGGGCATTGCCGATTCAGCCAAATTGCGGGCGCTGTGCGACGCCTATTCGGCGTTAAAACGTTACGACAGGCTTTTTGAATGCTGTGATCGCCTGGAAGCGAATATCCGTCGCGGAGACAAATACGGGATCGATCTGGATAAAACGGTCGCGCATGACCCGTTATTTGGCAATGCGCCGAGGGAGATGTATGCCAGGACTGCCCTTGTGTTCTGGGAAGTAAGTTCCTGGCCCTTTGTACTACGAGCGCAGGCTTATTTAGAGCTTGGACAATATGCCAAGGCCATTGAAGAGGCCAAAAAGGCCTATGTCATGGTTCCCCTGAGCAGCATGGAAAAAACGACCCAAATCCGTGTGCTTGGCGTCATGGGCCTTGCTTATGCGCTCAATGGGGACAGGGAAAAAGCTCTGCAGGCGGCCAACCGGCTGGACAAAGGTGACCTGTCACTTCACGGCATTTCGACAATCGACAGGGATGTGGCTCTGGCCAGGATTTACCTGGGTTTGAAAGATTATCCACGGGCGCTTGAGGCCATCAGGCGGGAGAGCACGGCGTGGCAAACGTTTCAGGAACTCCCCAGAGATTTCATGCTGAACAAATGCCTCATGGAAACCGGCCAAGCAAATGAGGCCAAGTCGGGATACGATGCCCTTTTGCAATTGCCGCAGACCAAAGACAGCGGCGAAATCTACTGGATGATTCTTTTTGACCGGGGCAGGATTGAAGAAAAAGAAGGAAATCTGAAGAACGCCGTCATGTTCTACCGCAAGGCTGTGGAGGTTATCGAGCAGGAGCGGGCGAGCATCAATACCGAGGCGAGCAAAATCGGCTTTGTGGGGGATAAGCAAGGCGTTTACTTCCGGCTTGTCCATTGTCTATGCGCAGATGGCCTATACGACCTTGCGTTTGAGTATGTGGAGCGGTCAAAAGCACGGGCGTTTGTGGACATGCTGGCTTCAAAAAAGGACTTTGCAATAAAGGATGGCAATAAACAGGTGGTGCAGGAGCTTCTGGACAACAGTGTCAAAACAGAAGCGGAATTGCGAGTGCATGATGAGTCAATAGATAAATCGAAGCTCAGAAGCATCGAGATAAAAAATAGAGACAAACTAATCGAACAATCGCCCGAGTTGGCTTCTCTTGTTAGTGTACGCTCCCTTTCCTCCGCCGATATCCGGTCCGCAATACCCAGCAACGAGACTCTTGTTGAGTATTATTATGAAGGGAAAAATCTATTCATTTTCGTGCTCTCACGCAGTGTTCTCAAAGCTTTCAGGTCGAGCAGCGAAAATCTGGAGCTCGAAATCAGAGATTTGCGAACGTCTTTGCAGAGGCCCGATTCGGAAGGTTATCTTGAATTATGCCGGCGTTTATACGAGAAACTGATAAAACCGATTGAAGGAAGTCTCAAAGATCGCAACCTGATTATAGTGCCTCACGGCGCATTGCATTATCTTCCTTTCAATGTTCTCTGCGATGAAAAAGGTTATCTCATTGAGCGTCATAACATCCGCTTGTTGCCAAGCAGCAGTATCATTAAATATCTCCGCCCCTCCAAGACTCCAAAACAGTCTGCAATCCTTGTCTTTGGCAATCCCGATCTCGGCAATCCGGATTATGACCTTAAATTTGCGCAAAACGAGGCTATTGAAGTAGCAAAGAGCGTGGCGAAATCCAGACTTTTGTTACGCCGGCAGGCCACAGAAACAGCTTTCAGAAAGTATGGCCAAGACTTCAATTATATTCATTTCGCCACGCACGGAAAATTCGATCCTGATGATTCACTGAATTCAGCCATTCTACTTTCCGGGGATAGCGAAAATAACGGAATATTGACGACGGATAAACTCTATTCCATGAGGATTGACGCCGATCTTGTGACTTTGAGCGCGTGCGAAACGGGACTGGGCAAGATTTCCAATGGCGATGATGTTGTGGGATTGACGCGTGGGTTTCTTTACGCCGGAAGCACAGCAGTTGTGGCCACCTTATGGA
>Ga0182021_10010075_pt1 | contig 11212 bp, 8 predicted proteins | sample 612E3MmetaG_FD_120493 | JGI IMG/M metagenome (GOLD analysis project Ga0182021, IMG submission 120493) | Permafrost microbial communities from Stordalen Mire, Sweden - 612E3M metaG (Illumina Assembly) | ecosystem: Environmental > Terrestrial > Soil > Wetlands > Permafrost | place: Sweden...
AGCCGATACAGGCCACTAGATTATCTGCGCAAGGCCCAGCGCGCGGTTAAGATCGGCGATCAGATCGTCCGGATGCTCCAACCCGGCCGATAGCCGCACTGTACCGGCCGTAATGCCAAGCTCAGCCTTCGCCGCGTCTGTTAGCCGGTAATGCGTGGTCGTGGCCGGATGCGCGATCAGGCTTTTCGCATCGCCCAGATTGTTGGAGATTTTAATGAGCCGGAGCGCGTTCATGAAGCGGAAGGTGGCGGCCTTGTCCGCGCGCAGCCGGAGGGCCACCAGCGGGCCGCCGCCCGTCATCTGCCTGACGGCAATGTCATGCTGCGGGTGATCCCGCCGGCCGGGATAGACGACGCCTTCGATCTCCGGCCGCTCCGCCAGCCAATCGGCGAGCCGGGCGGCGGTCGCGGTCTGCCGCTCCACGCGCAAGGGCAGCGTTTCGAGCCCCTTGAGCAGCACCCAGGCGTTGAACGGGCTCATGGTCGGGCCGGTCATCCGCAGGAAATCCTTGAGATATTTCTCGACGAACGCGGCGCCGGAGCAGATCGCGCCGCCAAGGCAGCGCCCCTGGCCATCGATATGCTTCGTCGCGGAATAGATCACCACGTCGGCGCCCAGCCGGAGCGGCTTTTGCAGCATGGGCGTGGCGAAGACGTTGTCCACCATGAAGAGCGCACCCGCCTGCTTGGCGATCGCCGCGACGCCAGCCAAATCCACAAGTTCAAGCAATGGGTTAGCCGGGCTTTCGCAGAACAGCACACGCGTGTTCCCGCGCACCGCGCCGCGCCATTGCGCCAGATCGCGCCCGTCGATCAGCGTGGCCGGAATGCCGAACCGCGGCAGCAGGTCCTCGATCACATAGCGGCTCGCACCGAACATCGCCCGCGACGCCACCACGTGATCGCCAGCCTTCAGGCAGCACAGCAGCGCCGATGTCACCGCCGCCATGCCCGTCGCGGTGGCGCGGGCCACCCCGGCGCCTTCGAGCAGCGCCATGCGCGTCTCGAACATGGTCACGGTTGGATTGCCGAAACGGCTATAGACGTAGCCTTCCGCCCCGCCGGAAAAGCGCGCCTCCGCGTCCTCGGCGTTCTCGTAAACGTAACCTGAACTCAGGAAGATGGCTTCGGAGGTTTCGCCAAATTGGGAGCGGAGCGTCCCGCCTTGAATGAGAAGTGTATCGGGATGAAGCCCGGCTAAGGCGTCAGCGTCTGACATTGGTCGCTCCTTGGGGCGCAAAAAGCCGCGCCAGAAGCGAACGGCCTTTTAGCAAGTTGTTTAACGTGGCTGCAAGCCGGCCGGCAAAAGAACCACGCCGCTAAAAAACGCCCCTTTGGGCCCGGCGTCAAGTGCTCCTTGCTCGCGGAGGCAGACCGATCGGCAGCCACAACCGCAACGGCACTCCGGGAGGTGGCAAAGACCCCCTCACTCTGTCTCTCTCCCCGCAAGCTCGCCTTGGCGAGCTTGCATTTCCAAGTTGCCGCATCCGCAAGCGGATGCGGAGATGGGAGAGAGAACGCCCGAATTGGCCTCAACGCCGGTGACGAGGCGGCAGCCTGCTCCCTCTCCCCTTGGGAGAGGGTTGGGGTGAGGGGGGCTTGGCCGCCCGCTTCCAGCGTCACCCGGAACTGCTCAGGCAACGCTGGCTTGCCGCATCAGCACATCGTGGTAATCGTCCCGGAGCTGGCGCTTGAGCAGCTTGCCGGTGGCGGTGTGCGGCAGGGTCTTCACGAACAGCACCTCGTCGGGCAGCCACCATTTGGCGACCTTGCCTTCAAGGAACGCCAGCAGTTCCTCCCTCGTTGCCTCCTTGCCCTCCTTCGTAACCACGAGCAGGATGGGCCGCTCGTCCCACTTGGGATGCGGCACGCCGATGACGGCGCACTCGGCCACGGATGGATGCGCCACCGCGATGTTCTCAAGCTCGACCGAGCTGATCCATTCGCCGCCCGATTTGATCACGTCCTTGGAGCGGTCGACGATGGCCATCGTGCCGGTTTCGTCGATGGTGGCCACGTCGCCCGTATCGAACCAGCCGTCCACCCAGGCGCTGCGATCCTCATCCTTGTAGTAGCCGCTGGCGATCCAGGGGCCGCGCACCAGGAGCCGCCCGAAGGCCTTGCCGTCGTGCGCAAGCTCCTTGCCGTCCGGGCCAGCGATTTTCAGCTCTACCCCATAGACGGGGCGGCCCTGCTTCGCCTGAAGCTTGTAGCGCTCCTCGATGGGAAGCCCCGCCATATGGGCGTCCATGCTGTTGACCGTGCCGAGTGGCGACATCTCGGTCATGCCCCAGGCGTGAAGCACGAAGACGCCGTGCTTCTCCTGGAACTGCCGGATCATCGCCTCGGGCGCCGCCGAGCCGCCGATCACTGCTCGCTCCAGATGGTCGAGCCGCAAATTTTCCTTTTCGCAATAATGCAGTAACCCGAGCCAGACGGTCGGCACGCCAAGCGTGAGTGAGACCTTTTCCTCGGTCAGCAGTTCGTAAACAGAGGCGCCGTCGAGCGCGCCGGCGGGCAGTACGAGCTTGGCACCGGCCATCGTCGCGGAATAGGGAATGCCCCAGGCATTGACGTGGAACATCGGCACAACGGACAGAACCGCACCGCGGTTCGACACGCCCAGCGCGTCGGTGGACATGGAGGCGTAGGCGTGCAGCACTGTGGAGCGGTGCCCGTAGAGCACGCCCTTGGGATTGCCGGTGGTGCCGGAGGTATAGCAGAGCGCGGCAGCCAGGCCCTCGTGCAGCAGCGGCCAATCGAAGCTGTCGCTCTCCGCGGCGATCAAGTCCTCGTAGCAAAGAAGCGGCAGCGTGGATTGCGGCATGTGTTCGCGCGAAACCATCGCCACGAAATGCTTCACCGTGGTCAGCTCTAAGCGAATCTTTTCGACCAGCGGCAGGAACGTTATGTCGAAAAACAGAACCTTGTCTTCGGCGTGATTGACGATGTAGGCGATCTGCTCGGGGAAGAGCCTGGGATTGACCGTGTGGACGATCGCGCCGCTGCCGGAGACGGCGTAATAAAGCTCGTAATGCCGGTGGGTGTTCCAGGCGAGCGTGCCAACGCGGGCCTGATGGCGCACACCAAGCCGGATCAGCGCGTTGGCGAGCCTCCTCGCCCGCGATGCGGCTTCGGCATAGGTATACCGCCAGATGCCGCCTTCAGGCAGCCTACTGACGATCTCGCTCTTGCCGTAAACGGTCTCCGCATGCCGCAAGATCGAGGATACGATCAGGGGCATATTCATCATTCCGGCTTGCATACGAGCCTCCCAAACCCGGCAGTTCCTGCGCCGATTAAGGTTCAAGATAGCCGGCGGCCTGGGGTGAGTCTTCCGGGTATAAAGTTGATCTCTTCAATTAAATGAGACGCTTAAGCCGCGATCTGTACCAAGCACACAACGCCTCACCCTGTCCCTCTCCCAATGGGAGAGGGGACGCCCTTTCAGCGAGCACGACCAGACTCCCTCTCCCATGGGGAGAGGGTTGGGGTGAGGGGAGATTCGCTAAGAATTTAGCTCATTCCCCGCAACCGCGGACACTACGCGAGCTTCTTGCATTCCTCGGCGCAAGCCGCGCAGCTTTCGGCGCAGGCCTTGCACTCGGCGTGCTCCTTCTCGTGCTTGCGGCATTCCTTCTCGCAGTCGAGGCAGACTTCGCGGCAGGTCTTGGCCAGCGCGGCCAGATGCGGGGAATTCGCGGAGGCAAGCCGGGCCAGCGCCGTGCACATGGCGCTCATCTGGTAGACGCTCTTGGCGCAGGCCGCCACGGAGTTGTCGCCCGCCACGAACAGCGCCAGGCAATGGCTCATGCAGGCATCGCCGGCCGCAACGCATTTTCTGGCGGATTCGGCAAGGCCGGCGGCGCCCATATGCGCGGAATGGTCCATATGCCCGGCATGTTCGTCCTCGCCCGCAAACGCGGCGCTCGCGGCGATGGCCACCGGCGCCGCGGCAATGGCGGCTCCCAAAAGCTCTCTGCGATTCATGGCTTTCCTTCCCATTCTTCTTGGTTACGGAGGAATTGATTTTTCTGCCCGATGAAACTCTCTGTTAACCGATCCCGCTCGCTGGTGCCAGCGTGGCGGAAGGCTTTTTCATATTGAAGTAATTTAGCAGATGCGCCTTACGGAAGCCTTAAGCCGTGAAGGATGCTGTAATATACTGAATTATATAGTGTTTTCTTGGGACGGCAGATGTCGCGAGGCGGCGCTCATGGTTAATATCAAATCTGTGTGTATATTTAAAGGGATTTTGCAAACGCAGATTCGGGGCAAAAGCACGAAAAATTTCGCGAAATTGCAGTAGCGGAACACGTGGCGCGCGCGCGTTAAGCTTGCCGGCATTAACTATACTTGCGACCCTGGCGGGAATAACCGGATGTTAACACGCGATCATGGCATGCGGGTGCGCCTGCCGATCAGCGGCTCCAATTCTTGCGGGACAAGCCCTGCTGTTCCATGCGGAATTTGATGGCCTCGACCGGATCGATGGGATAATGCCGCGCCTCGTAGGCGTCGATCAAGGTCGCAAGGATATCGAGCCTGTCACCGTCAGGCGTGCCGGCCGGGGCTCCCCACAAGCGTCCGGCTCCGGCGAGTGCCTCCTCGTAATCCGCCCCCGAGCGGATCGGCTTCAGATCGGTCATTGTGACCCACATCCGTTACCTCGATGCGGTCAGGTGATAACGTCGGGGTGCTCGCGGCCGGTGAACTCGTTCAGGCGGGCGAGGTCGCGGGAGGTTGCGATGAGGTCCGCAAGCGCGGCCTGCGTGTCCTGCGCCAGGAGCGCCGGGCCGGCCTCGTAGCGCTCGATGTAGACGCGCAACGTCGCGCCGGTGGTGCCGGTGCCGGACAGCCGGTAGACGATGCGCGCGCCGTCCTCGAAGATCACGCGCAGGCCCTGGTTCTGGGACACGCTGCCGTCGACCGGATCGGTGTAGCTGAAATCGTCCGCCATCGCGATCCCGCGCCCGCCAACGCTTGTGCCGGCGAGGCGTGGAAGCAACTCGCCAAGCGTCTTCATCAGCGCCTGCGCGGCGGCCGTATCCAGCCCCTCGTAGTCGTGGCGCGTATAGTAGTTGCGGCCGTAGGCGGCCCAATGCCCGCGCGCGATTTCCGCCACGCTTTGCCGCCGCGCCGCGATAATGCTGAGCCAGAGCAGCACCGCCCACACGCCGTCCTTCTCGCGCACATGGTTGCTGCCGGTGCCGGCACTTTCCTCGCCGCAGAGCGTGATGCGCCCGGCGTCGAGCAGATTGCCGAAGAATTTCCAGCCCGTGGGCGTCTCGAAGCAGGGCACCTCCAGCCTGGCCGCAACCCGGTCCACAGCGGCCGAGGTCGGCATCGAGCGCGCCACTCCGGCAATGCCGTTCCGGTAGGCCGGCGCCAGATGCGCGTTCGCCGCCAGCATCGCCAGCGAATCCGAAGGCGGGATGAATATGCCACGGCCGATGATGAGATTGCGGTCGCCGTCGCCGTCCGAGGCGGCGCCCAGGTCGGGCGCGTCCGGCGCCATCATAAGGTCGAGCAGGTGCTTGGCGTGCACCAGGTTCGGGTCGGGGTGGTGGCCGCCGAAGTCTGGCAGCGGCGTGCCGTTCTTCACAGTGCCCGCGGGCGCGCCCAGTTCGCACTCGAAAATTGCGTGTGCGTAAGGCCCAGTGACGGCATGCATCGCATCGAAGGTGAGCCGCAAGCCCCCCGCGATGGCCGCGCGCAGCGCGTTGAAATCGAAGAGGTTCCGCATCAGCTCGACATAATCGGCGACGGGGTCGATCACCTCGACCAGCATTTCGCCCACGCGCTGGCTGCCTATGCGGCCGATATCCACAGCGGGCGTGTTTAAGGTTAGGATTTCGTCGATCCTCATGCTTTCGGCGTGGATCGCATCGGTGATTTTCTCTGGCGCCGGCCCGCCATTGGCCGCATTGAACTTGATGCCGAAATCGCCGTCCGGCCCGCCGGGATTGTGGCTGGCCGAGAGGATCAGGCCGCCGAACGCATTGTGCTTGCGGATGACGCAGGAGGCGGCGGGCGTGGAGAGGATGCCGTCCTGCCCTACCAGCGCGCGGCCGAAACCGTTGGCCGCCGCGATGCGGATCACGGTCTGGATCGCTTCGGCGTTGAAGTAGCGGCCGTCGCCGCCAACCACGAGCGTGCACCCGCCGAACCCTTGCGGGGGCCGCACGGCGTTAAATACGGACTGCACGAAATTCGCCAGGTAATTGCCTGCCGCGAACTCAATAACCTTCTTGCGGAGCCCGCTGGTGCCGGGCTTCATGCCGGGGATGGGGCTGGTTGCAATGTGCTTGATTGTCATGGGGTTTACCTTGGAAATTCGGGATTTTGAACAGGCGCGCGGGCCGGGTCTGCCAAGCCGGTTCATGAGGATAATGAGACAGGCCTATCTGGAGCGCATGTTCTTGCTGCATGCAAGACGGAAACGGCGCCTATCAAGGCAGCCCAACAGACCCGCACAAGGATCGCCAGCGCGCTTGCTTAACCCAAAGCCACCACCACTGCGCTGGCTAGTTCACGCTTCCACTGGCAACGATGAGATTGACTTCGCGGCGTTCTGCAACGAGCGGGAATCTCTTATGTAGCTTCCCCCTGCGAAACGGGCGACTGGAGGATGGATATCTTCAATCCGTTGTGGTCAGAAGCGAACATTTTGCGCGGATCAAATGATCGTCGAAGCCTAGCCATTCTGACTTTGGCACTAAAGGTCGGAGATATCCCAAAGCCGGATTTCACCAATGTCGTCGCCGGAAATTAAGACAGCCCCCTCTTTTGTCGCAGACAAAGATCGAATATTCCCCTTGTGACCATTTAGGGAATGTGCAGGTCCTCCCTCCTTCCTTTGGATCAGCACCTCGCGGCCAGTGCAAAAAGCGAAAACTTCTCCCAAGGCTTCGATGCACGCAAATGTCCCGCCAATGGGCAGGTCGACACCTTTTTGGCCCGTAATTTCAGCCCGTAAATCGAAAACCCGTTTATTGACTATTGCGACTGGTCTATCCAACCCAAATATTTCAAGTTTATTTCCAGAGTGCGCCTCTATACGCCGAGTGATACTGTTCCATGATATATCCACCCACGTCATACCACAGCTATCTGTTGTAATATGAAAATTGCCAATAGTGTAAGAATTGCTACAAGCCAGGCTTTCAACCACTTGCCTCTCTTCCTTGGGTTGCGCCGATCGTGGGAGCTTTGTCCTATTTATAAGAACTTTCTTTGTTGCATCCCAAAGAAATTGCCAACCCACTTCGTCATAGCTTGTCAAATTGAAACCGCTTACGTCTGTATCGATCTTGGCAATAGCCGCCTCGTGCCCACCTAACACTGCGAAAACCCGGTCTTTACGGCGCTCCTGTATTCGCTTCCTTGCCTCGGCTTCGTACACTCCGATTGGGCGTTTGGCCAAGTACGCTTGCCATGACTTGATAAGGCCTTCCGCCTCGGCTTTTTCCCAATCGGCGTCGTCGGCCTTTCGCGCCAGCAAAACCTCGCCGACCAACCGGTCGATTTTTGCATTTAGCTGAGAGAAGACGGGAGCCGTGTAATACCAAGCGCTACCGAGAATTACGGCTGAAAAGAATAGGCCGCCCAATAGGGGTGCCGCCACACTCTTTATGGATGTCCCGCCGGTAGAAGCGGGCTTCGTCTTGCGCTGCCCTTCAACGGCTTGTTGAAGCTGATGAATGCGCAAGCGTGCAAACGGCGCATGTGGTCCTTCCGGAAACTCCTTCAGGTAGAACTCGTAATCCGCCACCGATTGTGAGCCCTCTATCGCTTTCCAGAACTGGTCGTGGAGGCTTCCACCGGCGGTGTGGGCATAGCGAGGGACCACATTCAGCCGCTTGAGTGCCGCTATGATCGCCGGCCGATTTTCGATAAGCTCGGTGTGGCGGGTGCTGTATGGTTTGGGTATCAAATTCAGATCGAGGTCCGCCGAACGCAGTGGAATAAGGATTCCGCGCCGCGCCGCATGCTCGGCTTCCGCAATCACCCAATCGCGCGTTACAGAGGTGGTTGTCCACAGGACGGCGACCGCCTTAGCCGCGTCGAGTTCGGTTTCGATGTTGTTCCGGAAGGTTTCGCCGCTGGTCAGCTCGGTATCCCACCAGACGGTGTATCCCTCGCCTTCGAGGTAGTGGGCGAGGTCTGCGGCGAGCTGACGTTCGGGTTTCGCGTAACTTATAAACACGTCGGCCATAACAAATCTCACCGAATTAAAAGCGAAAGCGGAATTCAGTAAGCGGTACATAACTGCTCCGTTCCGGTCAATGAGGCATCTTTGCTGTATGTGGCGGGAGCTGCGGCGAAGCGCGTAGTGTGACATTTGGCAATCGACGGGCTTAAGCGCTATGAGCGGCTCGCCGCTGCGAATGCCCGAAAGAAGGCAGAAAATGGACGCAATCCGCGGCCAAGAGGTGCGCCCGCGTCAATAATGCAACCGTCCTGTTCAGCCTGGAGCCTGCCCCGATGCGAACACCCGCCCTTATTCTGCTTTGCTCGTTGCTGCCCGCGAGCGCCTTGGCGAGAGACAAAGATGCGGCCGGGCTGTTCGACAAGCCGGCCAAGGTTGCGAAGGTCCCGCTGCCCACAGATCCGCAGTTCCCGAAGACCAAGCCCGTGGTTTCTTGCTCCTATTTCAAGGGCTTTGCCGTGAAGGCAATCGATCGCGGCGAGGTCGGCGCGGAGCTTTCCATCGTGCCCCTGGCGGGGGGTGCGGAGGCGTATCAATGCCGCGAGGCGGCAGCATCTGGCGAGATTGCAATCAGTGAGAACTGGTCCGGTTATTTCAAGGGCGCCAAGGGCACCTACATCTTTTTCGACGCGGCTGACGGCCAAAATGGCGGCCTGGGCTTCGCCATTTTCAGCCCGGACGGCAAGAAGCTGTTCGACGACACCGCGAAGAGCTGGCACGCCGCCGACCTGAAGCCCTCCGGGCTCGCACTGCGCTATACGCGGGTTTACGCCGCCGAGTGCTCGCTCTACGCCGATCCGGCCGGCTGCTGGGCGAAGGTTCGGCAGGCTACAGGACTGACGCAAGGCCCCGCGCCCGATTGCGCCGCACAGTACAAGGCCGAGGAGAAAAGGATGAAGGGGACGCCCAATCAGGCCAAAGTTGCCTCCATTCCAAGCGCCGTGGACTACGAGGCCGTGGTGACGCTCGAAGGCGGCCAGAGCACGATCTCGGCTGGCGAGGGGAAGGTTGCCTGCCGCCTGCCGGATTGATGGGTTGATGGGGCGTCGTGTCCCCCCGCATCCTGTCCTTCACCGCGCAAGTTCGCGCCGGCGAGCTTGCCTCGCTACGTGACCGCATCCGCAAGCAGATGCGGCGGGGAGAGGGTACGCCTCGTCGATGGCTGCGAGCGGACTGCCTTCCCACCCATCGAACTTTTTGCTGCGTTGAGGAAACCCGATGTGTTTCCAAGAATCCGCTGGATTTGTTAGCACCCCCTCCCCGCCTTCTTCTCCTTGAGGGGAGAAAGTGGAGAAGGGCGGGACGGGGAGGGGGTGAACCGGCTACTGCTTGAGTACGCCGGAGGCCTTGGCAACGTGCGTTGCGATGTAATCCATGAGCGCAGGCGAAAGGGCGTCGTAGGGTTCGAGGTGAAGCTCTTTGAGCCTCCCGCGCACCGCATCCATGTTCTTCGGATCGGCGCCCGCCTCGATGATCGACGACACGAAAGCAGCGAACTGCGGCGGCTGCCAGCCCGATTCCGCAAACAGCTCGGGATGGACGAAGTCGAGCCCGTAGAAGGGGTGCTTCGTATTCTCGATGCGCCCGTACATATGAACGCCGCAGCCGCTGCAAGCGTAGCGCTGGATGGTTGCGGACGGGTCGACGATGCGGAGCTTGTCGGCGTTCGCCGTCACGGTGAGATTCTCGCGCGGCACAACGGCGACGACGGAGAACTGCGCGCCCGACGGCTTCCAGCATTTCGTGCAGCCGCAAGCGTGGTCATGGGCAACCTGGCCCTTGATGCTGACCGTGACGGGGTTGGACGCGCATCTGCACTTCAACGTGCCGCCGCTAAAGCTCGGCGATTCAGGCTTCAATCCCTGGTCGACGGCTGGATGGATATGGACTGTCATTGCATTCCTCCCACTGTTCTTTTTTCTCCAAAACAGCATTCTTTCTACCTCGAAACACGCAGAGATGAGGTTGGGCCTCCCGCAAGCCCGTCAAGGCCGCGGCGCCGGTTGCGAAGCCATGGCGGTTTGCACCGTATCCGGATAATCAGACAGCCACGCTTGCAGTCTAGTAATAGCATCTTTGTCTGCCTTTTTGGCATTCAACGGGTAATATTTCTCATCACGTTAAAGTGTAGTATTCGGGGCAGTAAGCACTACTCATACCCGTAACGCAGCCGGAAACCTGCGGTCCAGCCTCACTTTGTTGCCAATGTGTCCCACAGGTGCCACAGGATGGCACGGTTATTCTCGAATCGCCAGCTCGACATTCTTGGCTTTGGCGAAAACGGTCTTAGCGGATGCTTCGTCGATTCGCGCCGAATTGACGTCAAGGCCGGTCAAATTGGCGCCATCCATGGCCGCGCCGCGGAAATCGGCGCCGGAAGCCTCCGCATCGCTAAGGTTTGCGCCCGCAAGGTTTGCGTCACGCAGTTTCGCGAATTCCAGGTTGGCCTCGGAGAAATTGGCATTCGACAGGTTTGCTGCCGTCAAGTTGGCCGACTTGAAGACCCCGGTAATCAGGCCCATGGACTGGTTCTTGAGGTCCGCGCTACAATTCGCGCCAGAGAGATTTGCGCCTTTCAGGCTCGCCCTGCTGAGGTCCGCGGTTACGCGCGTGCCCGAAAGATCCGCTCCGTCGAGATTTGCGCCTTGAAGCTGGCTCGCGAACAGGCTGGCGCCCTTGAGGCTTGCCCCGCTGAAATTGGCATCAAGCGCCCAAGCTTGGTCCAGAACCGCGCCGTCGAGCTTGGCACCGCTGAGATTCGCTTTGTTGAGGCGTGCATTGCGTAGGATCGCGTGGGCGAGGTCGAGCCCGGAAAGATCAAGGCCGTTCAATGCCTTGCCGGTCAGGTCCAAGGGCGCGCCCGCTTGGCTGCGCAAGAGCGCTTCGATGCCGGCGCGGGTCATTTCCGCCTGCGTCATCGCCGGCGATTGCAAGTCGAGATGCCGGAGCATGTCCTGCGCCGCGCCCGGGCAAGCGGCGCCGCACAGGATCGCGATAACCG
>Ga0182021_10010076_pt1 | contig 11212 bp, 13 predicted proteins | sample 612E3MmetaG_FD_120493 | JGI IMG/M metagenome (GOLD analysis project Ga0182021, IMG submission 120493) | Permafrost microbial communities from Stordalen Mire, Sweden - 612E3M metaG (Illumina Assembly) | ecosystem: Environmental > Terrestrial > Soil > Wetlands > Permafrost | place: Sweden...
AACGTTGTTTCCGCTGTGATTATTATGGACAAGATGTCCGGTCGTTCAAAAGGTTTTGGATTCGTAGAAATGTCATCGCAAGATGAGGCTGCAAAAGCTATTTCTATGTTCAACGAACAAGAATTTGAAGGACGCAAATTGACTGTCAACGAAGCTCGCCCAATGGAAGCTCGCCCACCTAGAACAGGTGGCAACGACCGAGGCGGATACAGTGGCGGAGGACGCCGAGAATACTAATTAAATTTTTATTCTAAAAACAGCCCCGACCGTAAGGTCGGGGCTGTTTGCGTCTGAAGGTTATTTTTGTTATATTCATATAAGTATTTTGAGCGTGTAGTTCGGTATAGGACGTTACGGGGTTGATGTTTAAAAATATTGTTTGAGCGTGTAGTTCAGTGGTAGAACGCTGTCCTGATAAGACAGAGGTCGATGGTTCGATCCCATCCACGCTCACAAGTCAATTTTAATTTATAAACATGAGTGAAGGACCACCACTAAATCCAAATATTGTAGGACCAAATAAATCTCCAGAGAGAAATGAGAAAATTAACCTAGAAATTTTAATTGCGGATGACTCTCTAATTATAAGACGACTTTTAGAGGATATGCTTGGTCAAAGATATACTTCGGTTGGAAGTGTGGAGAATGGTGCAGATTTAGTTAAAAGACTTTCAACTCACAGTAACAATATTGGTATTGCAATTACAGATTTTTCAATGCCACCTGGGATAGATGGAATTGAGGCAATAAAAACAATTCGTGACGCTGGTAATACCATGCCCATCATTATGCTTACGGGAGAAGATTCAAGTGTTTTCAAATTTATAAAATCAAAAGTTGAAGCATTTTCCAACACTGTTTGTTTAAGTAAGCCATTCAACGAAGAGGAATTGTATGCCACCATAGACAGATTGACCAAAAAGCCAGAATCCGCGAAATAAAATAAATTTGCATCCAAGATATATTTATATTATTATAGGAGAAAGGCACGAAGCCTTTTCTTTTTGTGGAAAATGATAAGCAAAATTTGAATAATAATGGTCCTTGGTGGAAACCAGCAATGCAGATTTTCAGTGAGGTTTCTACTTGGATTGCGGTGCCTATAATAGTGGCTCTTATCGCGGGCAAGGCTCTGGATAGGCACTATGGAACGCAACCCGTTATATTCTTGATTTTTGCCGGGCTTGGTTTTCTGGTCACATGTTTTGGTATGTATCGAGTAGTGAAAAATTATATGAAGAAAATACAACCCCCTGAATCCCCCTTATCAGGGGGACAAGGGTCTTCCTCCCTTGATAAGGGGAGGACCGAGGAGGGGTTGAATCAAAAATAATATGACAGAAAAAATATCAGAAAAAATTACGCTTTTCGCAGAACCCATACACCATTTTGGAAGTTTTGCTGTCACAAATTCACTGCTGACCAGCTGGGTGGCAGTTCTTGTTATAATTATTCTAGCTCTTGTTTTGCGCTCCAAACTCAAAACAGTTCCCGGCAAGTTGCAAAATATTTTTGAAATGATTTTAGAGGGGGCACTGGGAATGTGTGATCAGGTTACGAACGACAGAGCTCTGTCGATGAAAATTTTCCCGATTGCCATCACGGTTTTCTTTTTCATCTTAGTGTCCAACTGGCTCGGCATTATGCCACTAGGAGGATTTGGAATTGTGGAAAGGGGAGCTGAAGGTCTTACTTTTGTCCCATTTCTCCGCGGCGCGACTGCCGACATAAACACCACGCTGGCCTTAGCGACAATGGCCGTCATCGGCGCGAATGTCTTCGGTATTGTTTCCATCGGCATATGGAAAACTTTTAATAAATATGTTAATCTGAAAGTGCTCGGGGGAATTTTCACCAAAATTCGCCACGAGCCTACGATTATCATCGTCGCGCCCATTACGTTCTTTGTCGGTTTAATTGAAATTGTTGGAGAGTTTGCCAAGATTGCTTCGCTTTCCTTCCGTCTCTTCGGTAATGTGTTTGCCGGAGAAGTGCTTTTGGCCTCAATGGCGGCCTTGGTGGCGTATGTTATTCCGATACCATTCCTTTTCCTGGAATTATTGGTTGGGGTCATTCAGGCGCTTATCTTTTCAATTCTGCTTGTGGTTTATTTCACGATTGCCGCATCTGATCATGATGAACACGAAGAGCACGAAACGCACAGAAAGGAAGATTTAATTAGTGTTTAATATTATTAACGGTCGTTTATTATTAGCTCCGACGTAAAGTCGGAGTCCCGACCAAAAGCGTCGGGATTAATTATAAAAAAAATATGTCAACAGAATTTGCAAAAGCAGTCGTTATGGCAATCGGAGCAATTGGTCCGGCTGTCGCTATCGGTATGATCGGTTCCAAAGCCATGGAATCCATCGGACGCAACCCAGAAGCAGCCGGCAAGATTTTGGTGCCCATGCTCTTAGCTTGCGCCTTCGCCGAAGCTATCGCCATTTACGCGCTGGTTATCGCGTTTTCGATTTAAGGAACATTTTTCGCAAGAACGGTTCTTGGGAAAACTCTTTTAAGAACCGTTCTTTCGAAAAATTAACAAACTTCATGGATTCAATTATTTCTACATTTCACATAGACTGGAAAATTATTATCGCTCAAGCCATAAACTTTGGAGTTGTTTTCGTTGTCCTGTATATTTTTGCTTTAAAGCCGCTTTCTAAACTGATGGCGGAACGCAGCCAGAACATTGCAAAGGGTATTGATGACGCAAAAACTAATGCTGTATTACTGACAGAAACTCGTGCCGAATACGATGCGGCAATTGTAAAGGCTAAAAGCGAAGCGGATAAAATTTTCCAGGAAGGCAAGAAAGAAGCCCTCAGTAAGAAAACATTAATGCTGGAAGAAGCCAAAAAGGAAGTAGCGGCAGTTATAGAAAACGGAAAGAAAACACTTGAAGCGGAGAAAATTAAAATGGTGGAAGAAGCAAAAAAGGAAATTGTGAATCTTGCGATGCTGGCCACCCGAAAGTTAATTGAAAGCAAGCAAGATCTTAGCAATTTTTAATGAATTTACAATGAGTGCAATTTCAAACAACAACATAGCCAAAGCCATTTACCTGACATCAAAAGATTCCAAAGAAGAGAGTCAATTTTTCCATAAAATAGTCCAATTTTTAGCCAGAAAGAGATTGTTGTCAAAATCTAAAGACATACTTCTGCATTTAAATAAAATAATCAACGACGAAGAAGGAAGAATTACGGTAAAAGTTTCCAGCCAAAAAAGATTAAATGAAAATATCAAGAAGGAAATCACGCAGTCACTATCCAGGCGTTACGGAGACAAGACGATAATCTTGAAAGAGAGCTTGGATGAAAATTTATTGGGCGGATACAAAATAGAAGTGAATGACGAAGTTATAGATTTAACAATCAAAAATAAATTGGGAAAATTACAAGAATATTTAACAAGAAACCATGAATAGTAACCATATCGTAGAAAATTTAAAAAGAGAGATAGAAAACTTTACCGCGCAAGCGAAAGTTGAAAAGGTGGGTAAGGTGCTGGAGGTTTTCGATGGTATCGCAAAAGTCTCCGGACTTTCCGATATTAAATCTTCCGAAATGGTAACTTTCCCTGGCAGAGAAACTGGTGTGGTGCTAAACCTGGAAGAAGACGCAATCGGTGTCATCATTCTCGATGAATTTTCTAAAATCAAAGAAGGCGATACGGTGCTCTCAACCGGGAGAATTCTGGAAGTTCCGGTTTCTGATAGCATTTTGGGCCGTGTGGTCAATGCCATCGGCATGCCGATAGATGGTAAGGGCGCAATTAAAGCAGAAAAGACGTACCCGATTGAAAAAGTCGCTCCCGGAGTTGTTACTCGTCTTTCTGTTTCCGAGCCGGTTGCAACCGGTATCAAAGTTATCGATGCCATTATTCCCGTCGGTCGGGGCCAGCGCGAGCTTATCATTGGTGACCGTCAGACAGGCAAGACAGCCCTAGCTATTGACGCTATTTTAAACCAAAAAGGGCAGAATATGATTTGTGTTTATGTCTCTATTGGTCAAAAAGATTCCAAACTTCGCAAACTGCAAGCCAGGTTGGAAGAGGGCGGAGCTATGGCCTACACCGTTATCGTTTCCGCCGGCGCGTCCGAAGCGGCTGCGCTTTCATATATCGCGCCATATACTGGAGTATCTATCGCCGAATATTTTATGGACCAAGGTAAAGACGTTATGATTGTTTACGATGACCTTTCCAAGCACGCTGTCGCTTATCGTGAAATTTCCTTGCTCCTTCGCCGTCCGCCTGGCCGTGAAGCCTACCCTGGGGATGTTTTCTACCTGCATTCACGTTTGCTTGAGCGCGCTTGTCGTAGAAATGAAAAATACGGCGGGGGTTCCATCACCGCTTTCCCAATTATTGAAACTCAGGCCGGAGATATTTCCGCTTACATTCCAACTAACGTTATTTCCATCACCGACGGACAAATTTTCCTGGAAACGGATTTGTTTTATAAAGGTATTCGCCCGGCAGTAAACGTCGGGTCTTCCGTTTCTCGTGTGGGCGCATCCGCTCAGATTAAAGCTATGAAGAAAGTGGCCGGCACTCTCAAGCTGGATCTCGCGCAGTACCGCGAGCTCGAAGCCTTTTCGCAGTTTGGTTCTGATTTGGATGAATCAACAAAGAAACAATTAGAAAGAGGCAAGAGAGCGGTAGAAGTATTAAAGCAACTCCAATATGCGCCGGTTAAAACTGTGCACCAGGTGGTTACTTTGTATGCTCTGACAAAGGGATTTATGGATGATATTGCCGTCGATAAAATAAAAGAATTTGAGCAAGGACTCACGGAATACAGTGAACGCAATGCAAAAGTTTTTTACAAGCAAATTGCCGAGAAAAAGATGTGGGATGATAAGGGTGAAGAAGAATTAAAAAAGGTAATCGAAGATTTTAAAGCTAATTTTACTAAAAGCTAACAGCTATAAGCTATTCATATGGCCGGTACCAAAGAAATCAAAAGAAGAATAAAGAGTGTAAAAAGTACTAAAAAAATCACCAAGGCTATGGAATTGGTGTCGGCTTCGAAAATGAAGCATGCCATTTCGGCGACGATTTCCGCCCGCCCGTATTCCAGCTATTCTTGGGAAGTTTTAGAAGCTTTGAGTGTTTATGTTTCCAAAAGCACCCATCCTCTTTTTGCGATGCGAGAACCAAAAAAACTTTTAATTATCCTAGTCACTTCCAATAAGGGTCTTTGTGGAGGATATAATTCGCAAGTTATAAAGACGGCTATCTCAAGTTTGAAAGAGAATCAAAAAGACTTGAGCAAGCAAATCGACTTTATTTCAGTAGGCAAGAAAGGCGAAGCGATGCTAGGAAGACTAGGTCAAAACATCGTTGCCTCCTTCAATCAAGTTTCCGAAAAGCCCAGATTGGCAGAGGTTCTACCGATTATAAATCTGGCGACGCAATATTATATGAAAGCTGAATATGACCAAATATTAGTCGCTTCCACTTCCTTTTTTTCTGCAATTTTTCAAAAGGCGAACATTGAGCAATTATTGCCGATTTCTAAGATGAAAACATTGAAAACTCTCGAAGAAATGAAACAAACAACTTCACACGCTCCCGTTGATTATATTTTTGAACCTGATTACGAAAGTTTAATGAATATTATTGTTGAGAAAATTGTTCGGACAAAATTTTATCAGTTAGTTTTGGAATCAAATGCCTCCGAGCAATCATCCCGTATGGTCGCCATGAAAAATGCCAGTGAGGCCTCGGGCGAAATGATTGACGATTTGACCCTAATGTTCAATAAAGCGCGTCAGGCGAACATTACCAGAGAGATATCGGAAATCAGCGCGGGGATGGTGAGTGCGGATTAAAATTATTAATAATTTATAAAATAAAAAAATCAAATGACAAAAGGTACAATCAAAAGAATAATAGGGCCAGTCGTAGACGTAGATTTCGGCAGTGAGGCCGGAAATTTACCGGAAATTTATACTGCGCTTCAGGTGATGAAGAGCGACCTGCCTGCGCAGGCAGGTAAGAAAATTGTTTTGGAAGTGGAACAACATATCGGCGGAGGACTTGTGCGCGCAGTGGCGATGGATACGACTGACGGCCTTTCTCGCGGAATGGAAGTCACTAATACCGGTGCGCCCATCTCTGTACCGGTGGGTAGTGCAACTTTGGGCAGAATTTTTAATGTCTTGGGTGAAGCTATTGATGACGGCAAAACTGTGGAATCCGGCAAGAAACTTCCAATTCACCGAAGGGCTCCGGACTACGTCGTGCAGGCGACGAAAGTTGAGATTCTGGAAACAGGCATCAAGGTTATAGACCTCATTTGTCCTGTTCTGAAAGGTGGCAAAGTTGGACTTTTCGGAGGGGCCGGTGTCGGTAAAACTGTCGTCATTCAAGAATTAATTCATAACATCGCTTCTAATCACGGAGGATATTCCGTTTTTGCTGGAGTTGGGGAACGCACCCGTGAAGGTAATGACCTATACCACGAAATGAAAGAATCCGGCGTATTGCCGAAAGTTGCCATGGTCTTCGGACAAATGAACGAACCGCCAGGAGCTCGCTTGCGCGTAGCGCTTTCAGCCTTGACGATGGCGGAACATTTCCGCGACGCAGAAAGTAAAGACGTGCTTCTTTTCATCGACAACATTTTCCGTTTTACTCAGGCCGGCTCCGAGGTGTCCGCTTTGCTCGGGCGTATTCCGTCCGCCGTGGGTTACCAGCCGACATTGGCGACAGAAATGGGAATCTTACAGGAACGCATCACCTCCACTGACAAGGGTTCGGTTACTTCCGTGCAGGCGGTCTACGTGCCTGCCGACGACCTGACCGACCCGGCGCCGGCTACGACCTTTGCCCATCTGGACTCTACGGTGGTGCTAAACCGTTCGCTTTCGGAAATCGGCATTTATCCAGCTGTTGACCCACTTGATTCATCGAGTACGATTCTTGACCCGAATATCGTTGGAGCGGAGCATTACAATGTCGCCCGTGAAGTGCAACGTGTGCTGCAACGTTATAAAGACCTGCAAGACATAATTGCCATCCTCGGTATGGAAGAGCTCTCCGAGGCGGACAAAGAACTCGTGGCTCGCGCCCGCAAAATCCAGAAATTCCTTTCCCAGCCGAACTTCGTGGCCGAACAATTTACCGGCAGAAAAGGGGTTTACGTTCCGCTTACGGAGACCATCCGTTCATTCAGGGAAATATTGGATGGTAAGCATGATGACAAGTCGGAAAATGATTTTTATATGCAGGGAGCGTTGTAATTTAGTTTTTTGAAAATTTAAAATAGCTTCCCTCGAAAAGCAATCTATCTGGCGCTGCTGTGCCAGCGAACTGCTCGGCGCGTCCGTCTGCGCAAGGCTTTTCTCAAGAACTATTTTTAATTTTCAAAGCAAAACATATGTCAAAACAACTAAAACTTAAAATAGTCACTCCTGAAAAACTTATCCTGGAAGAAATGGTTGACCAAGTGTCTTTGCCGACCACTTCAGGTGAAATTACCATACTACCGGAACATATTCCGTTGATTTCTGGATTGGCGTCGGGAGATATAGTCGCATACATAAATGGGGAACAAATTCCAATGGCTGTTGTGGGTGGTTTTATTGAAGTAAAATCCCGACGCCTGGAAGGGTCGGGACCCCGACCTAATGCGTCGGGGAAAAATGAAGAATACGTTACCGAAGTTGCCGTCTTGGCCGATTTTGCCGAGCATGTTTACGAGCTTAATGATACGGCTATAGAAAAAGCCAAAGCTCGCGCGGAAGAATTGAAGACTCTGATGCAAAACAAAGAGCACGTAGATTTTGAGCATTTCGAAGCGGAGCTCGAACGCTCGCTCACTCGAGTAAAAATCGCCGACAAGTGGAGGACCAGAAAATATCGTAAGTAAAAAAAACTTGTCCCGTACTAAATTTTTGATTACGTGCTATTATGATGAATATTAATATTTAAAATTTTAGTACTGGGATGTCAAAATTTTATGTCATTGCGACGCCGATTGGGAACCTGGGAGACATCACTTTCCGGGCTATTGAAACATTGAAAAATGTGGATTTGATACTTTGCGAAGACACACGTGTGACAAAAAAACTTTTAGATAAATACAATATTAGCAAGTCGACGATGAGCTACCACGCTCAAAGTAAACTCGCGAAAACGGATAAAATTTTTGAATTACTGGAAGCCGGCAAAGACTTAGCCTTGGTTTCAGATGCTGGCACACCGGGAATTTCTGATCCGGGTGCACTTTTAGTATCACAGATAAAAGAAAAATTTAGTACGTCAACAAACTCTGCTATCGCAGAAAATGTTGACGTGATTCCGATTCCTGGAGCCAGCGCTGTGATTACCGCTTTGTCTGCGTCCGGTCTGCCAACTCATGAATTCACTTTTCTTGGTTTTTTGCCGCACAAAAAGGGGAGGGAGACTTTATTTAAAGAAATAGCTCTTAGTAAACGTACGATGGTATTTTATGAATCTCCACACAGAATTTTGAAAACACTAGAGTCATTGGTAAAATTCTGCCCCAAAGAGAATCAGAAAAAAGTCTGTGTGGCCCGCGAGCTGACGAAGATTTATGAAGAATTTAAAACAGGCACCCCGGCAGAAGTTCTGGAATATTTTGTAAAAAATAAAGAAAAGCAAAGAGGGGAGTTTACAGTAATTGTGTCCTAAAAAAAGGAAAACCCGTCCGGCGACGAGGACGGGGTCCTCTCTGCCTGTGGCGGGTTTCTAGATGGGTGTGTTCCCCTACTCGTAAGGGGAGACTTGGGTTGATTCCCACACCCCAGGTCGTGTTTCCACGAAGCCGGGAGGGAGACCGCCGTTAGTGATTTCCACAAAAATACGGATCCTGGATCCATATTTTTTTTCGGCGATCTGCCGGGCAATGAGCTGATTGACAGGTCCCTCAAATTCCTCCGGCAATTGTTCAGTTGCTGGTATAGCTAAATACTGAGACATTGGAACTCTCCTTCGCTTAAAAATATAAACTAATTCGCAAAAAATTACAACAAGTCCTCTGGATCTACAAATATTTCAAACACCGGTGGCAGAGAAAGAAGTTTGGCTAATAGGTTTTCGTCTATTTTGGAACCGGTGCAAATTTCCGGTACGGACCATTTTTTCGGGTCAATTTTTATTAGTGCATTGGTCATATATTTGCCTTTGAGTCTAGCGACGAAGCCACTGAAAATCTCCGGATGATATTCAGCAAGAACTTCTTCCAGCATTTTTCTTGTTCTGGTTGTTTGTTCTTTGTCACCTAAGTGAGTGATTTTTATAAAACGTTTAAAAGGCGGATATTCCAGTTTTTTTCTGTCTTCCAATTCTTCCCGCACAAAAGACAATAAATTTTCCGACAAAATGGCGGCAAGTGCCGGGTCATTTTCATTTTTAGTCTTAATGATGAGTTTCTTGTTTGTGTTGTTGATTACGGAAAGTATTATTTGAATAATTTTTTCTCCCATTTTGAAGTTCGGTATGCTCCAAAGGGAATCAAACGAAGCGATAATTGAAAGAGAAACTTTTTCTTTGATATAAAAGAGCGCCATCTCGGTACCTATTAATATTGAGCCCGGATTCTCTTGAAATTCTTTAATAATTTTCTCAGCGCCACTATTTGTTTTTGCGGATTCTTTGTCTAACTTAAAAATTTTTGTTTTGGGAAATAATTTTTCTATTTCTTCATACACAGTGTCAACACCGATACCGAGTGGCATCAAATTCCAACTTCCGCATGATTTGCAGGCCAGATCGCCATCTTTATCTTCCAGGCATCGGTTGCAGACAAACATTCTTTTTTTGCCCTGGTGTGACATATAAAGCACCAATGGCGCTCCGCATTTTTCACAAGATAGAGTATCTCCGCAATCTCTGCACACAGTCATCGTCGCTAAGCCTTTCCGTAACGCAAAGATAAACACATTTTGTTTCTTGGTAATGGCATTTTGTATCTCTTCTACACTTTCATCTGTAAGTACTTTAAACTTTTCCCCGTTTGCGCGAGCAGGTTCTTTACCCAATATTTTGATATCTCCGTAAAAATTAGTTCTGAAAGACAATGGGTGCAGGGGATTCAAATTATCCGTATCTTTTCGCCCGATTGTTTCAAAACGGAGCATTTGATCGGCCATTATGAATTTTGCGTTTATTTTTGAAGCGTAAATTTCCACGAAAACCCTTAAATCAAAGTAAGGTTTAGCAATCATTTTATAGGCACTTGAACTCTCGTGTTCCAGTATTATAGTTTCAATATCATTTCGCGGTATTGATAGAAACGGTGCCGTGCCGATGATGAGAACCGAGTGTTTAGAGGTTATTATTTTTTCGTAAATCGCCAAACTTTTTTTTGCGCTTATACCGCTATGCATACAAAAAGTAAATTGTTCAATTCCGCGGGAAAGAGATTCCGCAAATATTTTTATGTCATGTTCGGTCGGCAAGACAATAAAGACGGACCTTTTTTGGGCAAAAGCTCCGCGAATGAGAGTTTTATAAACAGAAAAACGGTCTTCTGTGGGCGCCTGAAAAAGAGATTTTTCAGATTTAAGATTTTTAGGTGAAGTTGTGTTTTGTTTTGTCTCGTTACTTAATTCTGCCAGTTTGTCATAATTTTCTCTGAATACAGCCGGTATCAAAGATGTAATTCCATTATTCTTGTTTGAAACAAAATACTTACTGGTCAGAATAGTGGAGTCGATATATTCTTTTGAGAAAAGTGAATGTTCTTTCACTTCAATTATTTTCTTTAAATTAAAAGACATATCCTTGATATTGGATTTGGCGTGACTGGCGTCCTCTACGTCTATCACCAAACCAAGAACTTTCTTATTACGCAGGGGAATAGACACAATACTTCCATTTGCAATGTTTTGCGCTGTAAAATATGTCAGGTCTTCTTTCCAAACTCCTTTTTTTAGGGGCACAACCGTCACGATTTTCATCCTTTTATTTTAGCACAAATATGCTATATTACTTTTATGGGATTTTTTTCACGCAAATTGGGTATAGACCTCGGAACTGCAAATACACTAGTGTTTTTGCCAGGTAAAGGAGTGGTTTTAAACGAGCCCTCCGTCGTGGCGGTTTCCGAGCAAGATAATAAAATTTTAGCGATTGGTTTCGAAGCGAAAGATATGATTGGTAAGACCCCGGATTCCATCATTACTTATTGTCCGATGAAAGACGGAGTGATTGCGGATTACCGAGTGACCGA
>Ga0182021_10010077_pt1 | contig 11211 bp, 16 predicted proteins | sample 612E3MmetaG_FD_120493 | JGI IMG/M metagenome (GOLD analysis project Ga0182021, IMG submission 120493) | Permafrost microbial communities from Stordalen Mire, Sweden - 612E3M metaG (Illumina Assembly) | ecosystem: Environmental > Terrestrial > Soil > Wetlands > Permafrost | place: Sweden...
ATCAAGGGTCTTTCTTATAGATGCAACCCTACCGTCCATCATATCTGAAGGTGCAACAATATCAGCACCTGCTTCTGCATGGCTTAATGCTATTTTGGAAAGGTAATTGAGAGTTTCATCATTTAAAATTTCAACTTCTCGTATTATTCCACAGTGCCCATGAGATGTGTATTGACACATGCAAACATCTGTAATAACAACTAGATCAGTTTCTTCTTTGAATTTGCGAACAGCCTGCTGAACTATTCCATCCTTATTGTAGGCCATCGAACCTTTTTCATCCTTAATAAGTGGCATTCCGAACAGTATTACAGAGGATAATCCTATTTCTTCTAGTTTCGACCCTTCCTCAACTGCATCATTCAACGAATATCTGTACTGCCCAGGCATTGTATCAATATGTTCTTTTTGACCATCAACAAGGCCTTCTTTTATGAACAAAGGGTATATAAAGTCCTCTGGATTTAGTTTTGTTTCTGTTAGTATGGTTCGAATATTCTGATTTTTCCGTAATCTCCTCATTCTTGTAACTGGGAATTCCATTTTATCACGTTTTTTAACTTTGATGATCACTTGTAAGATTATATGAAACTAGAAGTATAAATAATAATGAATTGTTAGAAACCATGTTTTAGAAGGGTAAAATTAAAAGTACTAATAAATATCAGATCGAAATGATTGGTGAAATAATATAAATGTTATTTTCATTCCGATTCAATATCTACTAACTTTTCAACCCGTTTAATAGAACGCTCAACAGAATCTTGTTCCATTAATATTGTTATGGCCTGATTTTCACAGATTTCAGCACATCTTCCGCAGATACGACAAGATTCACTCATATTTCTGCTTTTCCATCCTTTAACTTTATAGCATTTACGAAAGAGATTCCATCTGAACACTTTCCACACCCAGTACATAGTTCGAGATCAAAATGGATCTCCACACCTACCATCGGTGTTAAACCATTACTAATACTTTCTGGAAGTTGTGGGTTCATTTTCCATAGATAACAACATGGACAGCAGTTACAGATGGATAAAAACTCGTCTTTTGGTCCTGTGTTTAACCAGATACTGTCTATTTTGTTTCGGCCAATGATATGCACCAATCCGGCATCTTGACATTTATCAACATGTTCAAGACCTCATCAATATTTACAACCCTGCCTAATTTCTTTGATATCCTTTTTGCACCCTTACCAATAAATAAACATCCTAAATTGTGGGAATAATATTTGCAATCAGATGATACTCTGCATATGCAGAAGTCCATTATGAAATGATGGCTTGATCATTTCCTTTAAAACTTCACTTGGGAGCACAACATCCTCAGAAACAGGAATATCCCTGTTAATTTCTATATTTTCGGTCCTTAAATTGCTGATAGTATTCCTTGGGAGTACTTGGATATCATCACCTTCAAAGAGTAATTTGTTCACAACTTTTGAAATTAGTGGTAATTTCCTGCACGTTTTTGCCATAAAAAATCGTGACTTGAAAGATAATTTAATAAATTTAATACTGATGTCTGAAAATGTAATGTAAGACATTTTGTATTCTCCACTACCTATTTTATTAATTGGATTGTTGTTTATGATTCATCCATCAATTGGTATAATACGGTGATATAACACCTAAATGAGCGGATCATTTATTCCATAAGGTTTTTTACTGTAATAACTCTTGCCGTGCTCTACAATAAGGGCGTGATATTCATTGTAAACAACCATGTCCGGGGATAGATGTGATTCGAAGAGATTTTTAATATTATTATAATTGTCTTTATAGTCAATTAAATCTTGATGTATGAAAATCCTTCTGGTATAGGCATCAACTACAAATTCTGGCTGTTTATATGCGTATAGTAGGATCGAATCAGCTGTTTCATTTCCTACACCTTTAACCCTCAGAATTTCTTTCCTAGCTGGAATTTCACCTTCTAATGAAATATAAAATTTAGTAACTTCTCTTATATATTCTGCCTTCTGATTAAGAAATCCAGCACATCTTATGGCTTCTTTAAGAATATCTTCATTCAAATTTAACAAATTTTCAGGGTCAATAACATTTAAGTCTTTAAGATTTAATAAGGCTTTTTCTGCAGATGTCCAGGAAGTGTTCTGTGTTAAAATTGTACCTAGAATAATTTCATAAATATCCCCCCTTGTTTCAGGTAGGTTATAATTTAATGGATGATAACCCATTTTAGCACCTGTTTTAGTTGGATTTGAACCTCCATATCCTATTAATGGCCACCATCCCTGTGGACCGTATAGATGGTATAACTTGTTATAAATCAACCTGATATCTTTTCCCACTTTAGTTGTCATAATAATAAATAAAACACCTCCAAAACCTTCCATTATAAGAATAAAAATAAAAAATCAATATAGGGATATGATATACGAAAAAACAAGGTGAACTTAAATATTTAAGTAACCTATAACCAAATTTTTTCAGGATCCTTCATTTACTATAAAGACTTATGCAAACTAATAAAGCAAACATTTCATTAATTTTAAGTGTCCTTTTCTATTTCAACATCTACTTCTAACCAAGGATCTGACTCTGTATCGATTGTTACCCAGACAGTCTCATCAGATTCTTTGCTCATCAATTATTCTTATCAATTTCGAGGCCTTCTGCTAATTTAACATTATATATCCTACCTCTTTGTGATTTAACTATTAAATTATCTTCAAAACCAATTCCAATAACTTTTTGTTTCAATTGTGTTTTTGCAACCATTATTTCACTATTTTTCAATAAAAAATTTCTCATTGAACTATCTTTTTCTAACCATTTTAAATTAGGCATATGTTGATGTAATGGACTATTTTTTTATAAGAATTTCAACTTCAGTTACATTTAGTTTTGATTATTTAGTTAGCATAAGTTGGATCATAAATGGATAAAACAGACTACGATTATTCATTATAGTGAGTGAAATACTACACAGCAACAAAAGGAAATAGATTAATCCTCTTTTATTATTTTTCTTTAGTATTCTGTTTTTTCGATCTTTTCTAGATAGTAAAGTTCGGGTAGGCCTATTACACCTGCTTTTTTCATCGCAATTTTAAGGTCTTCTGCCAAAGCAAAATTTTTAGCACTATCCATATCTTCCCATTCCGTAATAATCATTAATTGTTTGGGATCGTTTGAATTACGATAGATAACAGCACCTTTAGAACCTTTGGCCTTTCTTACATTACCATGTTCATCAAATACTTTTTTCCATTTGTCATAGTCTTCAATTTTTTGTATGGCCAATATATATGTCATTTTTCCACCACCAAATAATTTTTTTGTCTACTTAGTTTCTATAACTATGCAATATCCATCTGTAGGGCCGATGTTTTCTGTTTGATGTGGGCCTGCTTTTATCCACAAAACTTGTCCAGTTTTAAGATCAAATTTATCACTTTTCCCATTTGGAAAGTTTAATTTAAATTTCGCATCTTTAACTACATAAACTACATGGTCATTTGGATGGTTGTGCATTGGTGACTTTTCTCCTGGTTTCAATCTTATCTCCATAACCCTAACCTTTTCATTTTCCAAAAGTAACTTATAACCACTTTTTGCCACTTCTAACACATCTGGAATGTCTGTCATTAATATCACTCCCTTTGTTTGTCTACTTTTAATATATTATGATCATCCATCTACTTAGATTTTAAGCCCAAAAAAAATTAGAAAATTAGAAAATACAGAATTTAATTAAGACCTTATTTATCAGAATTAAACAAATAATTGCACTATAATCATTCAATCGTCTAAAAAATAATATAACTATCTCAAAAAAAATATTTCATTTAAAATCGGGCACAAACATTATTAAACTCGAACATTTTCCATGTCTAAAAATATTATGCCAACATTCTTTAGAATAAAGTAATGTTAAAAGATATAAAATATTAAGGATTAAGTCCAAATAATAGTATAGAATTAATTACTGATATCTATATATACTTTCTTTCAGTTATTTCAATCAATGTTATCAATTTCAAGATAACATTATATTTGTAAACATTTAAGGGATCTAAGACTCTGTACAAAAATATAAAAATAAATTATCTTCAAAATATGTATTATTTTGATATTTATCATAATAAATAGGATGTGATGATTATATAATAATAGTTGATATTGATGTAACTGCATATTAACGGTAATTAAACAGGAATATAAGATTAGATAAAATTTTTAGGAAGAAAAAATTATGTCAGGAAATAAGATTGGTAAAATGTTCAATGTTACAACTTTCGGTTCTAGCCACGGCATAGCACTTGGAGCAGTTGTCGACGGATGCCCTGCAGGTCTGGAGATTTCGAATACTGATATACAGTCAGAACTGAATAATAGGAGACCTGGTACCAGCCAAATCACAACTTCAAGAAAAGAAAAAGACGAAGTTAAGATATTATCAGGTCTTTTCAATGGGAAAACGGATGGAACCCCAATTACTGCTGTAGTATTCAACAGAGAAATGGATTCATCAGCATATGAAAATCTTAGAAATAATCCAAGACCGGGTCATGGGGATTACACATGGCAGGCACGTTACGGTAACTATGATTACAGGGGTGGTGGACGTGGCAGTGGCAGAACTACCATTGGTCAGGTTATTGGTGGTGCTGTTGCAAAGAAAGTCTTGGATACCCTGGACATTAAAGTTATATCTCATGTTACCCAGGTAGGGATCGTGAGAGCCAATAAAATGGAACCTGATGAAATAGAATTAAATGTTAAAATGAATTCTGTTAGATGCGCAGATCCAGAGGCTGCACCTCGTATGGAAGCTCTTATCCTTCATGTGAAAGAACAAGGAGAGTCTGTTGGGGGAGTTGTTGAAACGATTGTTTTAAATGCACCAGCAGGACTTGGTGAGCCTGTATTTGAAAAACTTGACGCTGATATAGCAGGAGTGCTTATGGGAATAGGATCTGTTAAGGGTGTTGAAATAGGTTTAGGATTTAAAGCTGCTGAGATTAAAGGTTCCCAGATGAACGATGAATTTTATATGGACGATCAAATTATAAAAACTATAACCAACCATGCAGGTGGAATTTTAGGAGGCATATCCACAGGTATGCCAATTATAGCCCGTATGGCCGTTAAACCAACACCTTCAATTTCAAAAATGCAGAAAACCGTAGATCTTGAATCAATGGAAGATGCTGAAATAATTATTAGTGGACGGCACGATCCATGCATTTGTCCAAGGATCACGACTGTTGCAGAGGCATCGGTATCCATTGTTATAGCGGATCATCTAATCAGGTCGGGATTCATTAATCCTGTAAAATTGTGAAATATAATTAAATCATGATTAAAGGGGAGAAAATATGGACTGGATTGTAGTTGCAAAATGTGATAAATGCTCAGAAGAAAGAACATATGAAGTATCAGGAAATACTGTTCCTTATTCTATTGGAGATGAAATTGAACAATGCAAATGTGGAGGACAGTTCTTAGTGGATGAAATACTTGAAGTAGGATGATTAGAATCAATGTATTTTCGAATAGATGATTAGATAAAGTGATTAATTATATCTGATGATAACGGACATTGAACATCATCAAAAATCAGTAAAGTCATGTTTAATTAAAAAGATGAAAAGCTAGTTTTATGGTAATTGATGCTTGTCTATGGCGTAAAAATTGAACAATATATTTAAGAATCTTAATATTAGATAATATTATCAGTAGATAAGATTAAAAAAAAATAAGAGATTTTTGAGTATCTAAGTTGTTACTGAATTATCCAGCTATTAATGATATGAGGCCGACAATTATCATTACAACTATTGCAACATATAATAGCCAGATAGCGAAAACTGGGAACAGCAGGAAAATAATTAAGAAAATAATAGCAAGGCCTATCAATGATCCACCACTAGCTTGGTTTGTCTCAACCATTTTTTCACCTCCTTAATATTTTAACTCTCTAATAACTATTTTAATCTTATTAATTTATATATTTATGGTTTTTTTAATTCTGCAGACTATAAAAGGGCTTAACATTTCACACCGGAGGATACAATAATTAAGAAGTGGAATAGTAAAAAATTTATAAGATTAAGTTAATATTATATTATATGATGTTTAATAAACACTTTAATTTCGGATTAAAGTCTTTAGTAATTTTCTTTATTTTATTTTTGTCTATTTGTGCTGTAAGTGCCCATCAACCTCGTTTAGAAGTTGGGGTAAACAGTTCTATGACTAATCCCATTGTGGTGCAGAATCCTGAGATTTCACAGGCTTTTTATGGAAATTTGAATGGTCAACCAGATTACTATAAGATAACATCGAATAAAACGTTTGAATTATTGGTGAATATTCTTGTACCTCAAAGTCCTGGAATTAGCAGTGATTTCATTTCTGCTAATATTACCGATTCATCGGGAAAAACCATAGCTATGCTTGGCGGAAACCAATCTAGTTGGACACCGATGTTTGAGGAATTTGGCGGTGACTATTACCTCCAAGGACCTATGTTTGATCAAAACGTCAGTGCAGGAACTTACTACGTAAAAGTATTCAATCAAAACAATACTGGAAAATATAGTTTAGCTATTGGGGCTATAGAAGCATTTCCACCAGATGAATCACTTAAAGCACTTATTAGCATACCATTACTTAAAGAACAGATATTCGGTAAACCGATTACAACTTTGTTCTTCGAGTTTGTAGGTATTATTTTAGCTCTAGGAACTATAATGGTACTATTCGTTATGACATTTATGGCGCGAAGGTCAAAAGAACTTGCTGAAATAATTGTTAAATTTGGGGCAGCAGTTAAGTGGTTCAGACCAATGATGTGGTTAGGAATAGCAATAACAGCAATTGTATGGATATATGTCATGTCCAAAGACCTATCCAATATTATTGGGCTTGTTAACAGCTTAGTACTAGTAATTGCAATTATTTTAAGTTTGTATGTTGGTTCTAAAATATCTAAAATGGAATTTGGGAAAATACCTATTATCAGTACTACAATACTGGTTTTAGTCTGGTGGTTATTTGTTTACTGGGCAATAGTAGTAATATAAATTTCCACTTTATTTTTTTTACCAATGTCTCCAGTATCATTGGAAAGCTAAATCAGAACAAAAAAAATGTATTATAATATATAGAAATCGTGGAATAATGCATCCTTCAATTTAAAGCAGGAATTCCATATTATACATACCAATTCTACCACCAAACCAAGGATAACTTCTTTTATCAAAAACTTTAAAGCCTGTTTTCTCATAAAGCATTTTAGCGCCTATATTGTCAAGAGAAACATCCAAGACTACTCTTTCACATCCTCTTTTCCGTGCCAGATTTATTCCTTGGTCTAGTATTAAACTACCCACTCCTTGCCTTCTGAATTCTTCATCTACTGCAACACCAGCAAAGTAAAAATCACATTTTTTAAGATGTGACAAAATAAAACTATCTTTTAATTCTATTAATAAAAATCGAAAAGCATCAATAATATTTAAATTTTTAATATGAAACTTCAATTCTCCTAATTTATGATGATTCCCCAAAGAATACAGAAGGACACCGATAACCAACTCATTTTGGGTAACCACATAAATGTGTTCATGACCTAAATTATTTTCCCCGAGCATTACCAGTTTTTCAAGGATTTTTACAGCATTAGATTTGTTTCGATATAAAAAATTGAATATAATCCGATCTGTCTCGTATAACAACTCAGCTACTTTAGGAGAGCTGTGTTTTTTTATATCTAATTTTTCAAACTTCATCTTATCAAATCATTTTGACTTATCAACAGATTTACCTAATACTGAGACTTCAATTAATTATGTTTATATTGTGAAATTAAGGTTCAGTAAATCCCCCAATCTTATGAACACTACTAAAAAATTAAGAGTATGGATTGATATTTTATATCAAAAAACTAAATGCTTTTTTTAATGAAATTATTCACCTTTAACTATTTTTAAAGCACTTGCTTCTATTGCATCGAGCATATATTCTTTATTTCTCTGGGTAACACCAATATAATCAAATTTTTTAAGATTTGAGTAGTCTATCTTGTTGAGGTGGAAAAATAATCTTTCCATATTTGTTAAACATGAAGGAGTTCCAGTTCCCATACCACCTGCAGCAGCCACACATATAACGGGCTTTTTCTCTATTTTGTTTACTTTTTCACGATTAAACTTAAGATTCGCTTCGCACCTTCTTAACCTATCGAAGAACGTCTTGGCCGATTCACTCATCTCATGAAAGTATACAGGAGTAACAACAACAAAACCGTCAACTTCACCCATAGCTTCATGCACCTTCTCGAAATCATCTTCTAAAATACATTTATCACTCTCCAGACAGATTCCCCAACCCTGATCACATGCCTTGCACTTAAGAATATTTAAATCATTTAAACGGACCATTATTGCTTCGCCGTTTCCTTTTTCAATTCCTTTTTTTGCAGCTTCACCACAACTTTCAGTTAAACCTTCTTTATTGGGACTACTTGTTATAACCATAATTTTCATAATTACACCTCGATTTTTAAAATTAAGAACATTTAAAGTGAAACTTACTATTTAATATATTATTTTTTATTTAAAACTATTGATTTAACTGTACTGATAAAGTATACTTGAGAAATGTTTAGTAAATTAATGCAGTTCCCACCAGACTACTTATAAAGCGACTGGCAATCCATGGCTCTAGTGTAAGTACCGCGAAAGAAGATGTTAAAAATTGGTTGAGTAAAATAGAAACTACAATATTTGATTAGTGAATAAAATATACATTATTCATTTATAAACACCCCAATTAACTAAAAAGCCTCGGGTGGGAATTGAATTCACGACCACGAGATTACGAATCACGCGCTCTTTATTAGTTGCTTGATCGCTCGATTGCATGATTTATCAACTCCTTTTTATATTTAATACTATTTTAACTAGTTTTGGTATATATATTTATTTATAAAAAAGAAAAATGCTAGTCTATTATTGTATTTTTTTTCATTTTTTAAGAATAGATATTTTTAATAATAATTAGCTACATATAATGTTATAGAGTGAAATAGGGTGTAAGATTTAATTATTGGATTATATTTTAATTATGGAGGAATATAATATGGTAAGTGTTGGTGCAATAGTTGAAGGTTTTATTTTGGCAATTATAATTACTGTAGTATTGTCAATTTTGGGTGTTGGATCAGTTGTTGGATTGTCAGTTGCAATATTTGGTTTTCTAATCGCAGGTATAGTCGTTGGATACATATCTTATGGTGATATTATTGATGGTGTGATTAATGGAGCACTTATGGGAGTTGCAGGTGCAATAATCTTATGGATACTAAGCTTATTTACCGGTCAAATTGCAGCATTCTCTGCACAATTATCAACCTTTGTCCCATTAAACTCAGTGCCAGAATTAATTCTTGTAATAGTCGCAGGCGCAATAGGCGGTTTAATTGGCTCTCTAATATTATTATTAAACCGAAGAAACCGAAGAAACTACGGGAACCGAAGGGATGATCGAAGGGATGATAGGGATAGGAGAGATGATGATCGAAGGGATGATCGAGATCGTAGAGACTAATCACAGTAGTACGTATGGAAAGAGAAAAAGATGAATTGATGGAGTGATAAAACATGAACAGTATTCTCTACTATATTATCGTCATAATCATTATTGTAGTTGTTCTAAGATTTTTAGGGATATTATAGAGACAATTAAAATACATATAATAAATTAGAACCCAAATATTGGAGGAATTCTTACGAGTGAATAAACAGGTGAGATTAAAGGAAAAGCAAAGGAAATTAAAGGAGAAATAAAAGGAAAAGCTAAAGAAATGGAAGGAGAAATAAAGGGGAAAGTTAAAGAAGCCGAAGGTAAAAATAAAAGGTAATTGGATATTTACTTATTAGTTTGAAGCACTTGTAGGCATAGTAGTTGCAATAGTCGTGTGAATAATTGCTATACTTGGATTAAGTGCCATATTAGGAGCTGCAGCAGGAGCATTAGCACTGATCTTAGGTATAATATATGGTGCAATAGTAGGTGCAATTGGAGGAGCTATAGGGATTTTAATAAAAGGTCAGGGTTAATTCGATAAGAATTAATCCATTTTTTTTTTTTAGATTTGATTTATTTCACATATTCTTAGTCTTAATCCGTCTGATTAAGTATCTATAAATATGAATATTATCAAAAATGTATTTTAGATATTTATTTTAATTTAGTAACTTTGGAGAATTTACATGGTCAAAGATGATACTAGTATTAAAATTAATGATGAATTAAAGGAAATTAGAAAAAATGAAGCTTTACTTGCTAGCTTACTTGAAAATTCTTCTCAGCCCTTTGGTGTAGGTTATCCAGATGGTCGCTTAGGGCTTGTTAACAAAGCATTTGAGGAACTTACTGGTTATTCAAGAGAAGAACTCAAAAACATTGATTGGTCTGAAATTCTGACTCCTCATGAATTCATGGATATGGAAAATGAAGAACTTGAAGAACTTCAACGCACAGGAAAACCAGTTAAGTATGAAAAAGAGTATATAAGGAAGGATGGGATTAGAGTATCAATAGAACTTCTTGTTCATTTAGTGAAAAATAGAGATAACACACCAAAATACTATTACTCATTCATCACAGACATATCTGAACGTAAAAAAGCAGAAGAAACACTAATTGAAACTTTACAAAAGACTAGTCAGCTCAATCGAACACTTGTATCTCTTAGACATAGTAGTGTTGCACTCTTGCATGCAACAGACGAAGAAAGTTATATGGATGATATATGTAGGATTATAGTGGATGATTGTGGCTATTCAATGGTTTGGATAGGTTTTACTCAAGAGGAGAGTAAGAAAGTTCGGCCGGTAGCTTATGCTGGTTTTGAAGAAGATTATCTTAAAAAATTAAATATCACATGGGATGATACTGAACATGGTCATGGACCTACAGGTACAGCAATCAGGACTGGCAAACCTTATATTTGTAAAAATATGCTCACAGATCCTAAATTCAAACCATGGCGTGAAGAAGCCATAAAACGCGGCTACGCATCATCATTAGTTATTCCCATAATTAGTGATAATAAAGCAATTGGAGCTTTGAATATTTATTCAAAAGAAACTAACCCCTTTTCAGAAGAAGAGAAAAATTTACTTGGAGAATTAGTTGATGATATTTCATATGGTATAACTTCCAT
>Ga0182021_10010078_pt1 | contig 11210 bp, 8 predicted proteins | sample 612E3MmetaG_FD_120493 | JGI IMG/M metagenome (GOLD analysis project Ga0182021, IMG submission 120493) | Permafrost microbial communities from Stordalen Mire, Sweden - 612E3M metaG (Illumina Assembly) | ecosystem: Environmental > Terrestrial > Soil > Wetlands > Permafrost | place: Sweden...
AGCTGCGTCCTGGCAGGAGGAATCGAGCACTCAACTATGCAACCGCGGATAGGCTAGCCCGAAGCAAGTTTGGCGCCGGGGACTTGCTGATCCTGAAAAACCTGCTAAAAGCCACCCAAACTTCCCACCACGTGACTGCCGAGTAACGTTGCTCTGTTGTCACGGGCTGGTCACTGGCGGGTAAATCGACCAGATCAAATCGAGTTTCCACTTGCCCCATGAAACTACTAACCACATTCTTGACTTTTCTGTTCGCCGGTTATTTGTCGGCCGCCACGTTCTATATAGATTTTGCGACGGGATCGGACTCCAACACTAGTGTCCAGGCGCAATCGCAATCGACGCCGTGGAAACACATGCTTGGAATGTCCGGGGTCACGGGGAACGCGGCGTTGTATTCAGTGCAGTCCGGTGACGTCTTCGTGCTCAAAGGGGGCTCGACATGGATTTTTACCTCGACCACTGATGACCTCCTGACCGTTCCGGCTTCTGGTATTACGATTCGCGGCGGTCAACAGCTCAGCACTCCCTGGGGTAGCGGATTACCCATCTTGAACGGAATGGGCTCAACCAATACAAGGAGTGGAATTTACTCCTTGAATAAATCATCCATTACCATTGACGGGATCAAAATATATGGCACCTGCTATCTGGCGAACGGAAGTGGCAATGGCATCGCCGTTTTTAGTGCCGCCAGCTCATGGGATGTGGGGAATTGTCTGCTCGATTCTTGTGGAGTGGACGCATTAGCCTACAGTCCGTTGAGCGGATCGGGTTTCTTTTTCCACGGTAACACCGTACAAAACTGTGGCCGGGTGCACATCGCGATCGATGCGGGGGTCACATTCGATAACGTCCAACTGTATAACAATACGATGCTCGGCCCCGGCACTTGGCCCGCTGGTTCCAACCATGCAGACGGATTCATGATCGGGGCATCTTCCGCCACCTACCCCTCGACATTCACCAATATCCTCATCTACAACAATAAATTCGCTGGCGATTGGGCGCAGGGGGCGACTGCCTTGATTTACCTCAATTCCACGACAATGGGACCAGCCGGGGGCTACCATTGTAAAATCTACAATAATCAATTCTGCATAGATTCCAATGGGGTGCTTTCGCCAGCAATCGTTGCTGTCTATTATGGGTGGAAAGATGTGCAGATTTACAACAACACTTTTAACGCGGTTGCTACTGGAGCGAATGCCATTCAAGCAGCTATTTTCTGTGCTAATCTGAACAGCGATGCCGGTGTTGTAATCGAAAACAACATCATCTCGGGATGCACGAATGGCATCATCGCCACAGACCTCACCACCTCCGCCGGTCTTACCGCAGACTATAACCTCTACCAGACGACCGGAAACAATGATTTCATCTGGGACAAGAACAATCGGTGGAATACTTTGGCGGCCCTGCGGGCCCAGGGGTACGAAGCGCACGGAGCCATGACAACGGACCCGAAATTCGTGACCCTGCCCAACGGCACCACAGGCTATGGGAATTGGGCCTTGCAGTCTGGATCGCCGGCCATCGGCGCGGGCGTCCAGCTCAACTCTATCTTCACGACAGACATTCTTGGTACAACCCGCGGCGCAGTGTGGGACATGGGAGCATTTCAGTCTATGAACCCACCCACGGTCGCACCATCAAACGTCCATACAGCCATCACGGTCCATTGATGCTGCCCCGCCTTGTGCCAAAGGTTCTGTTGTAGTGACGCTGTTCAGGTGGCCTTTCATCCCTTGTTTCGCGGTTGAAATATGAGTTCACACCTGGAATCGGTGTAAACGATGAGCGATTACGGGAGATGGCAAGAAAGCGCGAGTCAAGATCGCTCGTGCCGAGCACTCTCACCGCCTAATTGGCACCTATCCTCTCGCTGGTTTCAAAATGGCCAAGACTGACTTACTGGTATGTCAGCCGTTAAAAATATATCCTATTTCCTTGCAGCGGCGGTTCTATCAAAGCCGCTGGGGTTCTTGTTGTCATTTGCGTTGGCCCGATCACTCGGACCGGGTGACTTTGGCATATGGGTGACTTTGATGCTCATTATTTCGTACTGCCCGATTGTCTGCTTGGGCACGGTCGAAGCCTTGGTGAAGCAGGTGCCGTTTTACGTGGGGCGCCGTGAGTTGTACCATGTCCGGGATGTTGAGGCCAGCGTGCTGGGGTCCATTGTTCTTTCCGCTGCCGTAGTTATAGGCCTCGCGCTTTCCGCACCGATAGTTCTCCCCTTTATCTGCCGGGGGGTCGATTCCGCGCTCGTCATAATGATGCTTTTAACTGCCGCGACCACATACTTCACCGCGTTTTTTTATTATCGTTTTACCGCGTATGAGAATTTCACAGCTGCTGGGACGATGGACTTCATGCGCTCAATCGTGGCTCTGCTGTTCGTTGGCGGGATGGCTTGGCGTTGGGGCCTGCGGGGCGCCGTGGCCGGTTTTTTGCTGCATGAAATAGTCATGTGCTTCGTGACGGCCCTACTCAACATTCGCTCCCATGGCAAAGTGAGGATCAGCTTCCGCCATGACCTGCTCGTCCGTGCGATCCGAGTGGGTTTTCCGATAACCACCTTGTGGTGGGTTTTAACGCTATCGGGCACGGTCGATCGGGTGGTTCTGGGCAGCTTGCTCGGCCCGCAAACGGTGGGCTATTATGGATTGGGGATATCTTTGGTCGGCACATTAGCCCTTGTGCCAATGGTCGTTGGACGGGTTTTATACCCCAAGGTTAACAGACAAATGGGGAGGGATGAGGGGACGGAGCCGATGAAACGGGTCGTGCTGGCGCCAACGCTGGCGTTGGGAACCTTGCTCGTGAACTTGCAAGCGGTTCTCCTGTTGTTAATGCCTTATCTCTATAATCAACTGCTGCCAAAATATCAGCCGGGACTGATGGCCGGGCAGATTTTGCTGCTGGGTTCGTTCTTTGGCTGCCTGCTTCGCAACGGCGCCAATTACCTGATCGCCACCAACAAGGAGCCCGTCTTCTTGAAATACATTCTGATCACACTGGGGTTTAATATCGTATCCGATGTGAGCTTGGTAAAAGGAGGATTGGGTATGGCTGGAGTCGCCCTCGGAACGTCGCTAGCCGGACTGCTTTTGACCACGCTCGTCTGGCGCCGGGTGCTCATCGGCTTGGGGTTTCATCAGCGCCAAGCTTGGACAACCATTCTGTGGCTGTATCTGCCAATCATCATTTTGGTTGGTGCGGCTGTTTGCCTGCGGGTTGTATATCCTCCGGTGTTCCAGACTTCCGATGTGTTGGCAGTGGTGTGCGGCAGCGGAGCCCTCATTCTAGTTAACGGTCTGCTTTATTGCCTACCGGTGTACCGCGACGAAATGCGGGACTGGAAAAAAGCGCTCTTAATGAGCAGAGCATTACTCGCCAAACGCATTGCGTTGCCTGATACTGCCGGTTCGTCGTGAAAAAGGCAGCGTTTTAGAACACGGGACCTGCTGCTATAATCCAGTTCCAATGGGTTTCCCCACAGTCGGGCTTGAACCGCGGCGTGGCGTGTGCCAGATGGGTGTTTAGGAGCGCTATTTGATCTTGATCTCGATTTTCACAGCGTCGGCGCTGAACCGCTGGTCGCGGCTTCGAAACTTGGCTTATACATGGATGATCTCCGACCTGTTTGCCGAGCGTGGACGCGGGAGCAGGGTCTGTCCTCCGTTTCGTTTCTCCAATCTTCACCTTGTGCGTCTCGGCCCTGGCGCGATCATCAATCGAGATTGTTGGATTCAAGTGGTTCTCGGCTTAGGGGATGATCGGTCCGTCAAACTCAAAATTGGGGCCTTTGCCGGAATCGGGATGGGGGCGACTATTTCGGCGGCTAAAAGCGTTGTATTAGGAGAACATGTCCTGCTCGCGCGAAATGTGTACATTTCCGACCATCGCCATGCCTACGAGGATATCTCGCGCCCGATCATGGACCAAGGAATCTGCGGGGTGTCTCCAGTTTCGATCGGCCGGCATACTTGGCTGGGGCAGAACGTTGTGGTTCTGCCAGGCGTGACGATTGGCGAGCATTGTGTCATTGGCGCTAACTCGGTGGTGAGAGATTCCATTCCGGATTTCTCGGTGGCGGTGGGCGCTCCTGCCAGCGTGGTTAGGCAGTTCAATCGTGATACCGGTCAGTGGGAGAAACCTCCCAAAGGTGTGACCGCGGCTTCTTGATGATTATCTACTGATTCAAGTTGCTTTTCAGCGCCGGGTAAATCTTGTCCGTGAAAGGGCTGCCCAAGTAGGGCATGCCTAGCATTACGAGTTAAGCGGGAGTATAGGATAGACTAAAGAAGGTGTTCCCGGTTTTTGGTTCCATCTGTTGAGGGCACCCATGATGCAACGCGTACCTAACGGCTCGAGCACTGCCTTCGGAGCAACGAGCGGGGCCCTCGGATGCGCGCAACAAGCGGACCGGCACTTGAACCGTCAGACTCCCGCGGGACCACGTGCACAACGTTGGCGTATTACTTGACTCGAGACAGCAGTCCCTTCTAGTCGGGCACGTGCTGCCTAGGTCTTGTTTTGGGGGCGTAGCTTAATGGCAAAGCGGTGGCCACCTACCAAGGTGTCTGCAGATAGAGGTTCGATTCCTCTTGCCTCCACCACCTTCCGGATCTCCCACGCGCGCGTTTCTTGGCTTTTCTCTCATGCTGACCAATGGGTTGACGCATCACGGGAAAGAGGTGCTACCCTTCGCATGCTTACCTGCCCTGAGTATCGCCTGACGGGTGACTCTTGCGTGAGGCCAGTCCCGTAGTTGAAACCTCAACGCCCTTTTCCCAAAATTAAGCGCCGTTCCCACTCACCAATGATCTCCAAAATTGCCATTGTCGGCCAAGGCTATGTCGGCTTGCCGTTATCTCTCCAGTTCGCCCGTTCCGGTGTGAATGTGGTCGGACTTGATATCGACATCGCCAAGGTAAACTCCCTCAACCAGGGCCGCAGCTACATCAAGCATATCGCCGACGAGGCGATTCGGGTGCAGCGGGAAGCAGGCCGCTTTGAGGCAAGCAACGACTTCTCCCGCATCCGCGATGTGGAAGCCGTCATTATCTGCGTGCCAACGCCACTGAATAAAAATCGGGAACCGGACATCTCCTACATCGTGGACACCGGCAAAGCCATCGCGCCCCACCTAAAAAATGGAACGTTGGTGGTCTTGGAATCCACCACCTACCCCGGCACCACCGATGAGGATTTGTGCGCGGTGCTCGAAGCGGGCTCTGGTATGAAGGCCGGCGTGAATTTTCATCTAGCCTTCTCCCCCGAGCGCGAGGATCCGGGCAACCCGAGCAGCGTTGTTTCCACGATTCCCAAAGTAGTGGGCGGCTATACGCCCGCGTGCCTCAAGAAGGCCATCGCACTCTATTCGATGGCGATCAAGACACTGGTGCCGGTGTCGTCCTGCCGGGTGGCCGAGGCCACCAAGCTGCTCGAGAACACGTTTCGCAGCGTTAACATCGCCCTCGTCAACGAACTCAAGATCGTCTACACCGCCATGGGCATTGATGTGTGGGAGGTCATCAACGCGGCCAAGACCAAGCCGTTCGGTTACATGGCGTTTTTCCCCGGCCCCGGCCTAGGCGGGCATTGCATCCCGATCGACCCCTTCTACCTGACCTGGAAGGCGCGGGAGTACGGGCAGCACACCCGGTTCATCGAGCTCGCCGGCGAGATCAACACCGCGATGCCGGAATATGTCGTCCACCGGGTCGCTGATGCACTTAATGACCGGGGCAAAGCGGTCAAGGGCAGCAAGATTTTGATCCTCGGCCTGGCCTACAAGCCCAACGTCGACGACGAACGCGAGTCACCGAGCTATGTGTTGATGGACCTGTTGACCAAGCAAGGCGCGTCGATTGCCTATCATGATCCGTACGTGCCGGTCATCAAACCGACCCGCGAACATCCGCATTGGGCCGGTACTCGTTCGGTGGACTGGAACCGTGAAACGCTGCAACGTTTCGACGTCGTCGTCATCGCCACCAACCATCAGGTGATCAAGTACCCGGAGCTGGCGGATTGGTCACCATGTATTGTGGATACGCGGAACGCCATGGCCGGCGTGAAGACCAGGCCCGGCCAGGTCTGGAAAGCGTAGCAGTGGGAAGGTGTAAGTAAAAGTGCCCGCGATAACTTCGGGCGGGACCTCGCGTCCTTGCCACTGCCGTGTGAACAGTTCGCAGCCACACTAACGCACAAAAGACATGCCCTACCTCCAGCCCCCACTGTCCTCTGGTTCTCCCCCAGCAGGGCGGGTTATGCCAGTCAGCTGAATGCCCGCCATGTCCACCGATTCCGGCGGTGACAAGCCCCGACCCATCACTCCTCAATTGCTGCCCTCACCAATGCCCTCCTCACCAATGCTCTGCGGACTTCTCATCCGAAAGGAGCGCTGGGGTCTGTCCTGGTGCGGGTGGCTGATTGTCGCTGTGGCTGCCCTGAGTCTCGCATGGGCTTTGGTGCGGGGCATTTATCCCTTTCTGGCGGTCACCCACCGCGTCGACACCAAGGTGCTGGTCGTTGAAGGCTGGGTCCCGGATCCCGTCATTCAGGCCGCCATCCATGAATTCAAGTCCGGTTCCTATGAACGTGTCTTTGCGACCGGGGGACCCGTGGAGTGGAGCGGCGCCTACACCTCCGATGACGGCACCAGCGCGATCTGGGGTTTTGGCCGCCTGAGGCGCGGCGGCATCGCCAGCGGGTTGATCCAAATGGTTCCATCACGCGTGGTAGGGCGTGACCGTACGTACAACTCGGCGGTCGCGTTGAGAGACTGGTTGCACGAGCACAACCTGTCCGTGCAGAGCATCAATGTCATGACAGCGGATGTTCATGCACGCCGCACCCGCCTCCTCTTCCATGAAGCATTCGGCGATGACGTGACGGTGGGAATCATCGCAGTGCCGAACCCCGACTATGACTCCCGGCATTGGTGGCGGTACAGCGAGGGCGTACGCGAGGTGATTGGCGAGAGCATCGCCTACAGTTATGCCCGGTTTCTTTTTGTACCGCCGAGATAGAGTTTTTGCGACAACGCAATTCGCGCAAGGAGCGTCAACCATGATCCCTGCATTGTTCAATGGTGCTCGGTTTCCTGGTCGGCTCTGGCTGGGGCGGATTCTGGCCACCGTCGCGATCTGCTCCTTGGCGAACGCACAAGACACGGTTACCCCGCCTCCAGCGGCCCCCACGCCTCCACCTGCACTGGCACCCGCGCCGATCGGAGGGACTCCAGTGGTTCCTTCTGGCAACGCAGTTCCCAATGCCGTTGCGGCGGGGCCACTCGCGCAATGGGGCCCGGTCAGTGTGCGACCGCACTTGGACTATCGGTTGACCTACGGCGATGGGATCCAATCGAGCCTCGGCCAGCCCGTGACCACCGGGATCCAGGCGATTTCGCCTGGAATCCTTCTCGGGCTCGGAAGTACCTGGACCCTGGACTACACACCGACCTGGACTCTTTATTCGAATCGAGCGTTCAAGGACACGCTGGGCAATGCGGCCGACCTGCACGGTGACACGGCGTATGGCGACTGGACCTTCGGGTTTTCCCAAAACTATTCCCGCTCGTCCCTTCCGTTGGTTGAAACGGGCCAGCAAACCGTGCAGGAGACCTATTCAACCGGGATCACCGCTTCTGACCGCTTGAACCTCCGCATGGTGCTCGATATGTCCGTCAACCAGGATGTCCGGTTCGCCGAGACGTTTACGAATACGCGCGAATGGTCCACCCAGGAGTGGCTGCATTTCGAGTTCTCGCCGCGATTGGACGCCGCCATTGGCCTTGGCTACGGTTACGTAGGCGTCAGCCCCGGCCCGGACGCGACCTATTGGAAACCCGACGTGCAGATCGTCTGGAAGATGACCGACAAGATCTCGTTCAATGTCCAGGGCGGCGTGGAGAGGCGGAAGGCCCGGGCCATCAACGCCAAGGTTTTGACCAACCCAATCCTGAATGCGGCGGTGCTATACCAACTGCTCGAGACCACGAGTTTCAGCTTCAATGCGTCGCGCGCGGTCGCAGTCTCCTATTTCGCGGACGAGGTCACAGTGAGCACGGGTTGGAATGCCGCGGTGCAGCAGCGCCTGCTTGGGGAACTCCAGTTGGGCGTGGGCGCGGGTCAGCAAAAGGCCAGCTATGTTTCGGTCATCAACAATCTCTCTGCCGGTCGCAGCAACCGATACGATTCGTTCAACGTGAGCCTGAGTACGACCTTCCTTCGCCGCGGCAGCGTCTCGGCTTTTTATCTGATTAGTCGCAACTCCTCGAATGTCGGGGCCTACGGATTCACGAGCCATCAGATCGGCTTGCAAGTCGGGTACCGGTTCTAGGAGCGATGAGGGACAGCCCATCTTTGCACAAGGCTACAACGCAGCAGAGAGGCAAGCGGCCATAGTCAGGCGAGAAGTATTCTCGCACAAAGCGGCATGAAAAGCCGCCAAGAGTCAGCGAAGAGGATCGGTCATCAGTGTTTTTCCCTCCGTCGGTAAAACCGTTCCAGCCGACTCGAGACAGGGCTGACTTGAACGACCTTGGTGTGAGGCACTTTCCCCATGAAAAGACTTGACCAAATCTCCGGCCGGCTTCGCGGCCTCGCCCTGACGACCGCCGCGCTGGTGCTCGGCTTCAGCCTGCCGCTGTATGGCTTGGTGCGCTTTGCGATCCAGAGCGAACTCTATTCCTACATCGTCCTGATCCCGTTCATCAGCGGATACCTGATTTGGTTGAGAAGACGCACTCTGCCGCCCCGCTCAGTGCCAGACCGTAGAGCGGTGATGATCCTGTTGACCATCGGGGCAGTACTGCTCGCCGCCTACTGGGCCGCCGTACTCTCCAAGACGGAATTGGACCGGGAGGACTCGCTCGCCCTGACCACGCTCTCTTTCCTCATGTTTTTCGGCGCCGCTTGCGGCCTGTTTCTGGGGAAGCCGACGCTTCGCGCCCTCGCCTTCCCACTCGGTTTTCTGTTGTTTATGGTTCCGATTCCGATGCTGCTTCAGACTTGGATGGAGACCGTCCTGCAATACGGTTCCGCCGCGGTGGCCTTTGGGATTTTCAGTTTGTCCGGCATGCCGGTGTTATATCGGGGCCTGAGTTTTCAGTTGCCCGGATTCAGCATGCAGGTCGCTCCGCAATGCAGCGGCATCCATTCCAGCCTGGCTTTGTTCATCACCAGCCTGCTGGCTGGTTATTTTTTCCTCCGTACGCGCTGGAAGCGGGCCACCCTTGCGCTCGCGGTGTTCCCGCTGGCGCTGCTGCGAAATGGTCTGCGCGTGTTCACCATCGGGGAATTGTGCGTCCACATCGGCCCGGAAATGATCAATTCCTACATTCACCGACATGGCGGGCCGCTCTTCTTTATTTTGTCCCTGGTTCCTTTCTTCCTCCTGCTACTTTTCCTGATGAAAACTGACCGGCTGGTTCGGCCGGCTGCACCCCAAAATCGTGGAGCTTAAAATGAATAAAATCATCCGTTTGATCCCGCTCATCGCAGCCATGACGCTGGCAGCTTTGGTAAGCACGAGTTGCACGCGCCATGCGAGGGCAACACGCCGCCTGGAACAGGCCAATCGTTATTTTGACTCCAGCCAATACGACAAGGCGGAGATTGAATACCTGAACGTGCTTGAACTCGACCGGCAGAATCCCGACGCGATCGGCCGCCTTGGCATAATTTATCAAGCCGAAGGCCGCGTGGGGCGGTCCATTGTCTACCTGCTCAAGGGTCAGGAACTTCGGCCGGAAAACCTGGAAGTGCGGCTGAAATTGGGATTGGCCTATCTCGCAATCGGCGACCTGAAGCACGCCCGGGACGAGGCCAATTTCGTCCTCGACCGAAAGCCACAGGACGAACAAGCGCCGCTGCTGCTGGCAGAGACATCGGCTGGGCCAAAAGACATCGAAGAATCCCGCAAGCGCCTGCAGAGCTTGCCGCAGCCCGCGGCGGAAGGTGCGCCGGTGCTCGTCGCGTTGGGTGTGCTCGACATGCGTCAGCGCCATGTCAAGGAGGCGGAGACGGCATTCAAACGCGCGCAGGCGTTGGCGCCCAAATCGAGCGGGCCTTACACTGCGCTGGGCCTCCTCCATTGGGCACAAAAAGATCTGGCGCAGGCGGAGGCGGCGTTCAAGCAGGCCGCCGAGCTTTCCCCTGCGCGATCGCCGAAGAAACTGCAGTACGCTCAATTCAAGATCCAGAACGGTGACTTGGCGACCGGCAAACATCTCTTGGAAGAAGTGACGCGGAACACCCCGGATTATCTGCCGGCCTGGGTTTGGCTCGCTGAAATCGCGGCGACCGAGAAAAAATACGACGAGAGCCAGACGCTGGTGGACAAGGCGCTGGCGCGCGATCCGTTCCAGCCTGAGGCCATGCTCCTGAGCGCGCGGATCAAGTTGGCGAAAGGCGACAATGCCAAAGCCGTTACGGCACTGGAGAAAATGGTGAGCATTTATCCCAAATCGCCGCAGGTATCGTTCCAACTCGGCCGGGCCTACACCGCGAATGGCGACATGGGGAAGGCCGAGGACATTTTCAGCCAGACCATCGTTCTGGATCCGGGATTCGCAGATGCCATCCTGGCCTTGGCTGAAATTAATATCCGCAAGGGCGACCTCAGCGCCGCCATCGTCTCGTTAAAACTGCTGGCTCAACAGCGCCCCGATCTGGCCCAAGCGCGCCTCCTGCTGGCCCAGGCTTACGCCGGGCACGGCGATCTCGACGACGCGTTGACGATTTATCGCCAACTGGAGGAACAGTATCCGCGAAATCCACAAACGCCGATGATGCGCGGTCTGGTGTTACTTCAGCAAAACAAGCGCGACGAGGCCCGCAAAGCATTCGACCGTACGCGGGAACTGGCGCCCGACTACCTGCCCGCCTTGGAACAGTTGGTAAACCTTGATCTGATCGAGAAGCAATACCCAACGGCTCAGCAGCGTGTGGAGAGCGAGATGGCCAAGCGTCCTGAATCGGCCGGAGCACTTCAACCGCTGCTAGCCAAGATCTATGCCGTGCAACGCGACGCACCCAAGGCCATAACCGCGCTGCAAAAAGCCATCGAGCTGCAGCCTGATTCCCCGACAGCCTACCTCCTCCTGGCGCAGCTTTATGTCGGCACCAACTAGAAGGACAAGGCCCTGGCCGACCTCAACCAGCTCGTCGCCAAGAATCCGAAGAACGTCGGCG